>Ga0326597_10000098_pt1 | contig 152615 bp, 143 predicted proteins | sample RVTome_12_FD_203789 | JGI IMG/M metagenome (GOLD analysis project Ga0326597, IMG submission 203789) | Soil microbial communities from uranium-contaminated site in the Upper Colorado River Basin, Wyoming, United States - RVT100D185 | ecosystem: Environmental > Terrestrial > Soil > Contaminated... | reverse complement strand
CCGAAGTCCTGCTGGCCCATCATTGGCGGCCTCCTCTTCACTGGGAGGCCACGCGCCCATGTCGATCATATCACCGCTCCCGACGCCAACGCGATCACTTCGGCAACAACCCCTCGACAACGTGTACCGTGCCGACTATCCAGCCTTCTATGAGCACCTGGTGGTTGGCCGCAATCGTGCGTGGGTCGGGCGCATCCAGGAGATGATGCGGGAAGGTGCGGCAGCGTTCGTCGTGGTCGGAACCGGACACCTGGTGGGTTCGGAGGGCCTCCCCGTGCTGCTAGAGCGCGCCGGTATCGCTGCCCGGCCTGTTTGACCCTGCACCGGCGCCGGCGGTCGGTAACCAACCCGGGCGTGCTACGCGGAACAGTTCGGGCCCCTGATTCCCCCGGTGCCCGAGGAGCTTGTCCTCCGCCGGTTCGCCGATAGGCTGTCGGCCTGGGATGGGACCTGCTTCAGAAAAGGAGGGTCATGATGGCGTGGTTTGAGCACGACGGAGTCCGCATCTACTACGAAGAGGAGGGCAGCGGCGATGCCGTGCTCCTGCTGCCCGGGTGGGCCGGGACCATCGACGAGTTAGCGCCGCTCAGGGCCGCACTCGCGCCGGCGTTCCGCGTGATCGCCGCTGACTTGCCGGGATCCGGAAAGTCTCAGCCGCAGCCGCGCAACTATCCACCCACGTACTACCACGACGACGCGGGCGCTTTTCTCGCACTGATCGACCATCTCGCCGCCACCCCGGCGCATGTCGTCGGATTCAGTGACGGTGGTGAGGTTGCACTCGTCATGGCTGAGCAAGAACCCAACGTCACGCGTTCGTTGTTGACGTGGGGCGCCGCCGGTCACCTAGCCGTGCCCCAGGAGATGCTCGAGGCGATGAACAACGTGGTCGATAGCCCGATCGAGCCGATGAAGGAGTTCTCGGAGTATCTCAGGGCCGCGTACGGTGAGCAGAACGCGAGAGCGATGGCCCAGAGCTTCGTCGCCGCGGCACGGCAGATCATGCAGGGCGGCGGCGACATTAGCCGTGCGCGTGCGGCGCAGATCGCCTGCCCGGCGCTGCTGATTACGGGTGAGCACGATTTCTTCGCGGCGCCAGCCCTCGTCTCGGAGATCGCGCAAACCATGCCTCGCGGGGAGTTCCTGGAGGTGAAAGGCGGCGGTCACGGCATTCATCGTGAACAACCCGAGTGGCTCGTTCAGACCGCGGTGGACTGGCTCTCGAACCACTAACGATCGGGCGTTGCGGATACCTGCTGGCGTCCCGCCGCTGCTCGAGCGCGCGGGTATCGCCGCTTGGTTCGTTTGACCCTCGACCCTCGCGCAGGCAATACTCCGCGGCCATGCCCGATACGCCGCTGTTCGCCCTTTCCTCCGCCGTCTTCGTCCAGCGCGACGGCCAGATCCTGATCCTGAAGCGCGCGGTGGGCGAGGCCGTGGGCGGCTGGTACCTGCCGGGCGGTGCCGTGGATGCGGGCGAGACGGTCGAGGAGGGCGCGCGCCGCGAGCTGCTGGAGGAAGCCGGGCTGGTCCCGGCGGGGCCGATGGTCTGCGTGGCCGTCGCCCACATGCACGTCTACGGCCGCGACGCGCTCCAGGTTCTCTACGCCTGCGACTGTCCCGAAGGCGAGGTCGTCGTCAGCCACGAGCACTCCGGGTTCCGCTGGATCGACCCGACCGCCTACCGCGACCGCTACTTCAGTGAGGAGATCCTGGCGGGCGCCGAAGCCGCGGACCCCCGCATCGGCGCCATGCTGCGGAACATAAGGGCGGCAATCGACGCCTATCTTGCCTGGCCCGGCCGCGGCAGGGGCGTCCAGTTGTAGGCGCCTTGCCGCCAGCGCGGTCGTAGAGCTTGGAGGGCGGGCTGCGCCCATTCTGCGATAACCTCTGGCGGCAAGGGAGGCTCCGTGACACTCGAGATCAGGCCGTACCTGCCGGAGGAATCGGACGCGTTCAACCGTGTACCGGCGATCGTCTTTGGTAACTACACCGGGCTATTGCGCAGCCAGACGCCTCCGGAGAAGCTGGGCCCCGACCTCATACCGCCGGAGATCAGCGTCTGCGCCTTCGAGGACGGCATGCTCGCGAGCACCTACGCTGGCTACCCGTTCACAATGCGCCTCAATGGCGCCAAAGCACCCGCAGCCGGCGTGACGTGCGTGGGGACGCTGCCGCAATTCCGGCGGCGCGGGCACCTGCGCAAGATCATGGAGCACGACTTCAAGCGCCGCTACGAAGAGCGCATGGAGCCGATCGCGATCCTGCTGGCGTCGATCGCTGCGATCTATCAGCGTTACGGCTACGCCGTCTGCTCGTCGCGATACGCCTACACGATCGACCCGCGGCTGATCGAGGTCGTGCCGTCCGTTCCCGCCGCGACGGGTACATGGCGCGAGGCGTCGAAGGACGAGCTGCCGCTTCTGCAGTCGATGTACCGGCAGTTCTCGCAGCCCCGCAACGGGTATCTGCACCGGGCGCCCGTCATGTGGGACGTGCAGGTGCTCGGCATCGGCCCCAACTTCAGCGGCGGCCCGGACTTCGGCCCCAGTCTCATCGCGGTCTACGAAGAGGCGGGCGAGCCGCAGGGTTACCTTGCGTATGCCGCGAAGTCGTTCACCGAAGCGCCCGATGGCGCCGGCCCCGGCCAACGGCTGCTCGTCCGCGACTACGTCTGGCACACACCGTCGGCATACCGGGCGATGTGGGACTTCCTGAAGAACTTCGACCTGGCCAGGCGCGTGCTCATACCGGCGGCGCCGCCCGACGACCCGGCGTTCGACATCATGCTCGACCCGCGCGAACTGGACGCAACGCGCTTCGACTGGCTGCTGGGCCGCATCATCGATGTGGAACGCGCGCTTCCCCTGCGCCCGTACGGCGAGGGCCGTGTCGTGTTCGACGTGCGCGACAACATGTGCCCCTGGAACCGGGGTCGATGGGCGCTCGAAACGGGTCCGGAAGGCGCCGCTATCAGGCGGTCGAACGAGACGCCGAGCCTCTCGCTCGATGTATCGTCGCTGGCGCAGCTCCTGTTCGGACAGGTGTCGCCCTCGCGGGCCGTGCGCTACGGACGGGCGGACGCCTCGCCCGCGGCGCCGCTGGCCGTGTGGGACGCTATGTTCCGCACCGAATACGCCCCCTTCTGCCCGGACGGCTTCTGAGGGCGGCAGGGCTCCACATAACCTCACCCCGGGGCGCTTATGGAAATCCTTCGCCGACTCGGCTATACTTGACCCCGAGTAGCCCAGGCTCCCGGAGCTGTGACAACTGCCCGTGTCACTCCACCGGGTCGGGCTACTTTCCTTTTGTGTAGGGGTTAGTCGTTGGGCGATGGGCGTTAGGGGTTCGACTTTAACAGGCCCCAACGACCAATCCCTAACGACCAACGACTAACACCAAAGAGAAGACCGTGGGTGGCGCCTCTCCCAAAACGCCGCCCACGGCCTCGGTCTTTCCCTGGTGGGGGAAAGTTCCCGGATGCAACCTCTTGCTCCGGGACGCTTGGCTAGACAGGCTCCTCCTTTCTCAAGCCTCCGAAGGAGGCCCTCCTCCAACGCTCCTTACCGCGCCGTGATCCGCCGACGCAGGAACGCCGGTAACTCCCTGTTGTCTCGGTCCGCCTCGGCCTCGTTCTTGATGCGCTCGTACGCTGGCTCGGAAGCGGGTGCGGGTTCGCGGATGCTCACGACGTCGTCGGGCACGACCTTCTTGTACTGGTCGGGCACGCGCTCGATCGTGCGCAGCTGCGAGAAGCCGGTGGCGATGAGCGTGATGCGCACTTCGTCGCCCATGTTGGGGTCGATGGCGGCGCCGAAGAAGATCTCGGCGTCCTCGTCGACGACCTCCTGGATGATCTCCGCGGCGGCGTTGATCTCGTGCAGGCCAAGGTTCTTGCTGCCGACGATGTTGTAGAGCACGGCCCGCGCGCCGTTAATCGACACCTCCAGCATCGGGCTCTCGATCGCCATCCGCGCGGCGTCCTCCGCCCGGTTGGGGCCGGAGCCGTGGCCGATCGCCATCAGCGCCTGACCGGCCTCGGACATCACGTTCCGCACGTCGGCGAAGTCGAGGTTGATCTCGCCCGGGAGCGTGATGATCTCGCTGATGCCGCGGATCCCCTGCAGCAGCACGTCGTCAGCGGTCCGGAAGGCCTCCTCGTACGTCACCTTCTCGTCGCAGATCTGCAGCAGGCGGTCGTTCGGGATGACGATGAGCGTATCGACCTGGTCCTGGAGGCGCTGGATGCCCTCCTCGGCCTTCGCGCGGCGCTTGGTGCCCTCGAAGGAGAACGGCTTTGTGACTACGCCGATGGTGAGCGCGCCCGCGTCCTTCGCGACCTTCGCGACGACGGGCGAAGCGCCCGTGCCTGTGCCGCCCCCCATCCCGGCGGTCACGAACACCATCTCCGCCCCGCGGATGGCGTCCAGCAGGTCGTCCTCGCTCTCTTCCGCGGCCCGCAGCCCGCGCGAGGGGTCGCCGCCCACGCCCAGCCCCTTCGTCAGCTTGTCGCCGATGCGGATCTTCACGTCGGCGGGGGACTGTTGCAGCGCCTGTCCGTCGGTGTTCACGGCGATGAACTGCACGCCCGGGATCTGCTCGGCGATCATGCGGCTGACGGCGTTGCTGCCGCCGCCGCCGACCCCCACGACCTTGATCGGCGGCAGTCCGTCGGAATAGGCTCGCGTCGACATCTTCCTGGCCTCCCTTCGCGGCTCGGTGCGCCGCATCTCTGCCCGTGGTCCTTCCGCTTGCGGCTCTGTGTGCCCTCCTGGAGCCTTCGGCGCATCGCCTGGCGCCGTTGCCGTGGCCGTTGGCGCCTCCCCCTCCAATTCGATCGGGGGAGCGGCCGCGCGCTCCTCCGCCCGGCGGACCTCCTGCAGTTCGTCCTCGAACATCGCCGTCTGTTGGTATCGAGGGCCGCGTCCCTCGCCGGCGGCTGATGACCGGCGTCCCACCGGCCCCGCATCGCTCATGTCGCTGAACATTCCGCTCAAGTCAGCCTCCTTGCTCCCGTACCTGCCAGTCACCCGCCCGTCTCGCACCTGCCCGTCTCGTCTTGCTCTTTGCTGTTGGCTCTTTGCTGTTACCCGCCCGCTCTATTCCGGCAACAGCACCCGCGCCCAGTTGCCCAGCCGCTTCCAGACCCCGCTCAGATCCATGGACGCGCGCGCCGGGCGATGCCACGTGCTGGCTTCCGCCTCGTGCACGGCCCACTGCAGCAGCCCCACGCTGGTCGAGTACGCAGGATCGAGCAGCATGTCGGTCAGGCCGTGCAGGTCGCGGGGCGCGCCGACACGAGCGGGCCAGCCGGTCACCTGCTCCGCCAGCAGGTCCAGCCCCGCCAGCTTCGCGCTGCCGCCCGTAAGCACGATCCCGGCCGAAATGATGTCGTCGTTGCAGGCGCGCTTCACCTCCGCCGTCACCATCTCCAGGATCTCTTCCATCCGCGCCTGGATGATCTCGCACAGCCGCCGGCGGGGCTCCGACTTGCTGCCCTCCGAGCCGAACGCCTCGAGCGTGATCTCTTCCGACGCGTCCACCATGCTGGGGATGGCATGGCCCCACGTGCGCTTCGCTTCCTCGGCCGCCTGGTACGGGGCCCGGAGGCCGATCACGATGTCGCGGGTCACATGGTTGCCCCCGACGGGCAGCACGGCCGTGTGATAGACGCTGCCGTCGAGGAAGAGAGCGATGTCGGTTGTGCCGCCGCCGATGTCGGCCAACACGACGCCCTGCTCCTTTTCTTCCTCGTCGAGCACGGCCTCGGCGCTGGCCAGCGGCTCGAGGATCAGGCCATCCACCTCGACCCCCGCGTCCTGCACGCAGCGGCGGAGGTTTTGGATCGCGCTGTCGATGCCCGTGATGATGTGCGTCTCGACGTCGAGGCGCGTGCCGTACATCCCGACGGGGTCGGAGATGTGGTCCTGTCCATCAACGACGTAGTAGCGCGGCAGCACGTGCAGGATCTCCCGGTTCGTCGGGATGCTGACCACCCGTGCGCCGTCCAGCACCCGCACGACGTCGTCGGGCATGATCGGCCGCTGCCGGTCCGGGATCGCGACGATGCCGCGGTTGTTGAGGCAGGCGATGTGCTGGCCGGCGATCCCCACGTGCGCCGAGAGGATCCGCGTGCCGCTGGACTTCTCCGCCTTCTCGACGGACGTGCGGATCGCCTCCGTTGCGTCGCGGATGTTCTCGACCATCCCGCGCGACAGCCCGTCCGCCGGCGCGATGCCGACGCCCAGGATCCGCGTGTCGCCTTCGTGGGTCACCTCGCCGACCACGGTGACGATCTTCGTCGTCCCCACGTCGATCGAGGCGAATGTCCCTCCCCTGTTCATAGCCTGCCTCCTTGCTGCCCGGCCGCGTTCTCTCACCCGACCGTCAGTTCACCGTCCATGGTTCAGAATTCCCGCGTCCCCTAACGACCAACGCCTAACGCCTAACGACTAGTTGAACGACAGCCGATCCCCAAACCGCAGATCCACAATGTTCAGCGCCAGATCCTGCTCTGCCGCCTGCTGCATCAGTACGTACAGCGCGGCCACTTTGTAGTCGTAGTCACGCGAGTCGCCGAACGTCACCCACAGCGCCGACCCGTCGATGTCCTGCGGCGCCAGGATCACCGTCAGCCCCGCGCTCTGCCGGTACAGCAGCGCCGCCACGTGCCGTCCGAACGCCGTGTCGGACTCCCGGAGCAAGCGGTCCGCCAGCGTGATCGCGCCCGCGTCCAGCCGGTCGCCCGCGCTGATCGCCCGCTGCGGTTGCACCTCCACGATCACCGGCGATCCCTCCGGTGCGGGCGCGCCATCGAGCACGTGGCCGTCGATGTCGATCGGCACGTTCACTCCGTCGATCTGCCACGAACCCCAGGCCACTCGCTCCTCGATCGTGATCTGCACCGAGCTCCAGTCCAGCTTCGTCACCGTCGCGTCGCGTACCTTCGGCATCGCCTCGATGCGCGCCTCGGCTGCTCCCAGGTCCAGCCCGAACGTGCTGTCGCCCGTGAGTCCGGCTGCCGTGCGCACGTCGTCCGGCGGAATCGTCGCAGCTCCCACCACGTTGACGTTCTGCACCGTCAAGTACGGCGAGTGGTAGCCCCACCAGCCGCCCGCCGCCGCCATCGACAGCACAGCCGCGAGCAGCACCAGGCGCGCCTGCATCGGCGTGATCCACGGGCGTTCGTGCTCCTCCCGCCGCATGACGCCGCGCGGCGGTTCGTCCTTCGTCCGCACCACGCGCTTGCCCCGCACTTTCGGCCCCGCGCGGTACGGCCACTTGCCCGGAGTCCTCGCGCTACCCACGTCCCGCCCCCTCCCGCACCTGCGACGGATCCTTCCGCGCGTTCCGCTCGAATCGCGCGATGCCCAGATCCACGATCCGGCTGATCAGCGCCGTGTAGCCGACGCCCGCCACGTCCCACAGACGCGGGTACATGCTCACCGGCCGGAAGCCCGGCAGCGTGTTGATCTCGTTGATCACCGGCTCGCCGTCGTCGGGAAGGAACATGTCCACCCGCGCGAACCCCTCGCCGTCGATCGCCTTGAAGGCCGCGATCGCCCGCTCGCGCACGCGGTCGGCGGTGCCCGCCGGCAGTTCCGCGGGTGCGACGATCTGCGCGCTGTCGTCCAGGTACTTCGCCCTGTAGTCGTAGAACTCGCCCGCGGCTTTGACCTCGCCGACCGGCGACGCTTCGACGTCCTCGTTCCCCAGCACGCCGCAGTCGATCTCGCGACCGATCACCGTCTCCTCGACCACCGCCTTGCGGTCCATGTCGAACGCCACACGCAGCGCCTCGCCAAGGTCCTCCCGCGAGCGCACCTTCGTCACGCCGACGCTGCTGCCCCCGTTCGACGGCTTCACGAAGGCGGGGTAGCCCATGCGCTCGATCGCGCCGGCGACGGCCTCGCGGTCGCGCTCCCACTCGTGCTCGAACACCACCAGGTGCTTCGCGACGCGCAGGCCGGCGTCCACGAAGAGCCGCTTCTGCAGCGCCTTGTCCATCCCGATCGCGCTCGCCTCGACGCCGCAACCCGCGTACGGGATCCCGAACATCTCCAGCATCCCCTGCAGCGTGCCATCCTCGCCGTTCACGCCGTGCACCAGCGGGAAGACCACGCCCACCGAACGGAGCTCGTCCAGCACCTCCTGCCGGTGCAACAGCGCCGGCACGTCGGCCGCCATCCGCTTCTCGAACAGCGGCTCGTCGCGCTCGAGCTGCGTGCGCGTCTCGGACGGCGTCAGCCAGCGGCCCTCGTCGGTCACACCGAACGGCACCGGCTCGAACCGCGCGCGATCCGCCTCGCGCAGCACGTCCATCGCCGAGACCACGGACACTTCGTGCTCCACAGAGCGCCCTCCGAACACCACGCCGAGCCGCAGTCGCTTGCTCACTCGAACCCCTCGCCCGCCAGCTCCACTTCGTTCTCCAGCTCGATCCTGAACTGCTCCTTCACGCGGCGCTGCGCCTCGCGCATCAGAGCGGCGACATCGGCGGCGCGCGCCTCCCCCAGGTTCTCGAAGAAGTTGGAGTGCTTCTCGCTGATACGCGCGTTCCCAATCCGGTGGCCGCGCAGCCCCACGGCGTCGATGAGGCGCCACGCATGGTCGCCGGGCGGGTTCTTGAAGGTGCTGCCGCTGTTGCGCCCCCGCGGTTGCGCGGCGAGACGCATCCGGTCGTACTCCGCCACCTTCGCGACCAGCGTCGCGGCATCGCCTCGCGTGAGCGCCAGCTCGACCGAAAGCACGACGCACCCCGTGCACTCGCCGTGCGTGAGGATGCTGTTTCGATAGGAGAACCCCAGCTCGGCGTTCGTCAGCGTCTTCGTCGCGTTGCCGCCATTCAGCAGCGTCGCCGAGACCAGCACGTCGGCCAGGCAGCCTTCGTAGGCGCCGGCGTTGTAGACCACGGCGCCGCCGAGCGTGCCCGGGATCCCGGCCGCCCACTCGATCCCCGCCCACCCCTCGCGCGCCACCTGCCGCGCCAGCGCCGCGAACGACACCCCCGACTCCGCCGTCAGCCGCGCAACCCCGTCGTCCGGCGCGAGCGTCACGCCTTTCGCCTGGTTGTCGATCACCACGCCCCGGATCCCCCGGTCGCCGACGAGGACGTTGCTCCCGGCGCCCAGGATGAACACGGACGCGGCGAACTCCCGCGCCATCATGACCGCGCGCGCCAGCTCCTGGGCACTCCGCACCGTCACAAAGGCGTCCGCCGGGCCGCCGATGCCGAACGTCGTGTGCCGCGACAGCGGCTCGTCCGTCTTCGTCGGCGCGATATTGCGCAGCTCATCGATCAAGCGCTCGTCCATGACCTCAGTTGATGCGGCCTCCTGCCACACTTTTGTCATCCTCTCCGCAGCCGTTCCAGCACCATCGGCCCCACGCTGTCCACATCCCCCGCCCCCACCGTGAAGAACACATCGCCTTCCCGCAGGTCCCCCGCGATCACGTCCGCCGCCTCCTCAAACGAGTCGACGTACCGCACGGAACTCCCCTCTCCCTCCCTGGGAGACGGGCCGGGGGTGAGGGCGCTCACAAGATCCGCGCCCGAAAGCCCCGCCGTCGCCTCTTCGCGCGCGGGGTACGTGTGCGTGATGTACAGCGCATCGACGCCGGCGAAGCACGTCTTCCAGTCGTCCAGCAGGTACGCCGTCCGGGTGAACGTGTGCGGCTGGAACAGCAGCACCAGCCGCCGCCCCGGAAACCGCTGCTTCGCCGCGGCGATCGTCCCCTCGCGCACCTCCGTCGGGTGGTGCGCGTAGTCGTCCATCACCGTGACGCCGCGCGCCTCGCCCACGTACTCGAACCGGCGCTGCGCCCCCCGGTACGTCGCCAGCGCCGCCCGCATGACGTCGGCCTCGATGCCGATCGTCGTCCCGGCGGCGATGCCGGCGAGCGCGTTGCTCACGTTGTGCTTTCCCGGCAGCGTGATCCTGAAGGTCCCCACCTCGCGCCCCATGTGCGATACCGAGAACGTCTGCCCGCCCTCCACCGGCACGACGCCGGTCGCACGCCACGCCGCCTCCTGCTCCAGCGCGTAGGTCGAGACATCGCGCGCCTTGATGTCGCTGGAGGCGACGGTCTCCCGCACGCGGGGGCTGTCGGCGCAGGCGATCACATGTCCTTCGGCGGGCGCCGCCGCCATGAACTGCCCGAACGCCCGCTGCAGCTCCTCCACCGTGCCGTAGATGTCCAGGTGGTCCGGCTCGATGTTCGTTACCACCGCCACGTCGGGTGTGTAGCTCAGGAACGCCCGGTCGTACTCGTCCGCTTCCACGACGATGTAGCGCCCTTTGCCGGGGGCTGCGTTCGTGCCCAGGCTCCGGATCTCGCCGCCGATCAGGTACGTCGGCTCCAGCTTCGCCTCGACCAGCATGTGCGCGATGAGGCCGCTCGTCGTCGTCTTCCCGTGCGTCCCGGCCACGGCGATGCTGTAGCGCCCTTGCATCAGCCGCGCGACCATCTCCGCGCGCTTGATCGCCGGGATGCCGCGCCGCTGCGCTTCGGCGATCTCCGGGTTGTCGCCGTGCGCCGCCGACGTGTACACCACCAGCTCGGCGTCGCCGACGTGGTCGGCCGCGTGCCCGATGCGCACGTCGATCCCCAGCCGCGACAGCTTCTCCGTCATCGGGCTCGCCTTCTGGTCGGAGCCCGTGATCGTGTGCCCCCAGGCGTGCAGGATCTGCGCGATCGCCGACATGTGCGCGCCGCCCACGCCGACCAGGTGCACGCGCTGCGGGATGGCGGCCTTAGCGGTAGCTGAAGCGTCAGCCGTCATGCCGCCACCTCCATCAGCGTCCGCGCCAGGTCGCGTGCAGCGTCCGGCCGCGCCAGCCGCCGAGCCGCATCGCGCATCGCCGTCAGGCGGGGCTCGTCGGCCAGCAGCTCCAGCACGACGTCGGCCAGCCGCCCCAGCTCCGCGTTTCGCAGCATCACGGCCGCGCCCTCGGCCTGCAGGTACTCGGCATTCGGCGCCTGCGACCAGCCCTCGTACTCGCCCGGTACCAGTACCGCCGGCAGCCCCGAGGCCGGCAGTTCCCCCAGCGTCGAGGCGCCCGCGCGCATCACCGCCAGGTCCGCCGCGACCATCGCCGCCGCCATGTCATCGAGATAGCCGCGCACGACGAACCGCTCCCGTATCGCCGCGTCCGCCATCCGTCCGCGTGCCTCGAGCGCCCGCTCCTCATCCGCCGCGCCGGTTACGTGCACGACGACGCATCGCTCCAGCAGCCGCGGCAGCGCCTCGATCACGGCATCGTTGATGGCGCGCGCCCCCAGGCTCGCGCCTGTCACGAGTAACACCTTCGCATCCAGTGGCAGCCCCATCCGCGTCCGCGCGTCCTCGCGCGTGAGCGACCAGAACTCCTCCCGCACCGGGTACCCCGCGACCACGGTCTTCTTCACCGGCAGGTGTGCGAGCGCGCGCTCGGACGTCGTCGTCATCCGAGTCGCGAGCCGGGACAGCAGCCGCACCGCCCACCCCGGCGTCACGTCCGGCAGAAACACCACCAGCGGCCTCCGCAGCAGCCGCGCCGCCACGCCCACGGGCACGCTGGCGTATCCGCCGGTCGCGAAGATGGCGTCCGGCCGCGCACGCCGCAGGATCCACGTCGACTGCGCAACACCGGCAGCCAGCCGAATCACATTCGTTACGAAGCTCACCGGCGACGACACGCGCAGCGGACCGGCCGACACCGTCCGGAACGGGATCCCTTCGCGCGGCACGATCGTCTCGTCCACGCGCCCGCGCACGCCGATATACAGCAGCTCCAGCGGCTCGCCCTTCGCCTTCGTCTCGGCCTGCAGAGCGCGGGCGACGGCAAGGCTCGGATACACATGCCCGCCCGTGCCGCCTCCCGCCAGTACCACTCTCACCGCGCTCCCTTCGAGGCCCTGTTCCCTGATCTCCGCATGCCCCTGTCCCCTGTCCCCTGTCCCCTGTCTCCTGCGTTGCCCCATCCTTCCGGCGGCCGCCGCTTCGGGCCGCGCGCGATCGTCTCCGACCCGTCCAGCGGCTTCGGCTTTCCGCCCGCCGCCCTGCCGTCGACGCCGTAGCGCGACACGCTCAGCAGGATCCCGACGCCCGCCAGCATCGACAGCAGTGCCGAACCCCCGTAGCTCACGAACGGCAGCGGGATGCCCGTGAGCGGCAGCGTCCGCGAGATGCCGCCGACGTTGATGAGCGCCTGGTAGGCGATCCACGAGACGATCCCCACCGCCAGCAGCGAGCCGAAGTCGTCGCGCGCCCGGAACACCACCCGGAACCCGCGCGCCAGCAACACCGCGAACAGCGCGATCACCACCGCGCACCCGATGAACCCCAGCTCCTCGCCGATGATGGCGAAGATGCCGTCGGTGTGGGCGCCCGGCACGTAGAAGAACTTCTGCCTGCTGGCGCCCAGCCCCAGCCCGTCCCAGCCGCCGCTACCGAGCGCGATCTCCAGCTGACGCACGTGGAAGCCGATGCCTTGCGGGTCGCTGCCGGGGTTGCGAAACGCGATGATGCGGTCCGCGCGATAGTCACCGCTCAGCACCAGCATCGCCGCCACGACGCCGGCCATCCCGCCGAACGCCGCCAGGTGCTTCAGCGATGCACCCGCGACGAACACCATCGTCATCGTCGTCAGCACGATCACCACCGTCGTGCCAAAGTCGGGCTCCATCATGATGAGCCCGGCGACGAAGCCGACCAGCAGCACGCACGGGAAGAACCCCAGCCACAGCGTTTTAATGTTGTCGCCGCGACCCGCCAGCCAGGCGGCCATGTAGATGACCAGCGCCAGCTTCGCGAACTCGCTGGGCTGCAGCGGCGGGATGGGGCCACCCACGTAGATCCACCGGTCCGCCCCGTTGCGCTCGACGCCGATGCCCGGGACCAGCACGGCGAACAGTCCGACGATCGCCGCCAGCATCAGCAACGGGCTCACCAGCCGCAGCCGCCGGTAGTCGCTCTTCATCAGCAGGTACATGGCGGTCGCCCCGCCGATGGCGAACATCACCTGGCGCACGACGAAGTAGTTGGCATCGCCGAACTCCAGCAGCCCCAGCGCGAAGCTGCTGCTGTACACGGCCAACAGCCCCATCAGCACCAGGACGCCCACGGCGGCCATGATGAAGTAGTCGGGGTTCGAAGCGCGCAAGCGCGCCGGGTGGGCGGTGACGGCCATCAGAGCTCCTCCCCGCCGGACGAGCGCCGGGGATCGTCCGCCAGCGCCCGCACCAGCCGCCGGAACTCCTCGCCGCGCTCCTCGAAGTTCGCGTACGCGTCAAAGCTCGTGCAGGCGGGCGAAAGCAGCACCACATCGCCATCGCCGGCCATGTCTTGCGCAGCCGAAACCGCTTCGGCCAGCGTGGCGACGCGCGTCGTCTGCGGGCGGTCCTCGAACGAGACGTCCGCCGCGTGCGCTTCCACCGCCGCCTCCAGCAGCGCACCGTTGGTCCCGAAGAACACGATGCCCACGCAGCGGCGCAGCGCCTCCTCCGCCAGCTCGTCCTTCGGCAGGTCTTTGTCTTTGCCACCAAGCAGCAACACCAGCGGCTCCTCGAACGACCGGATCCCCGCCAGCGTGCGCTCCGGCGTCGTCGCGATGCTGTCGTTCACCCACCGTACGCCGTCGATCTCCCCGACCTCCTCCAGCCGGTGCGGTACCGGCCGGAAGTCGCGGATCGCCTGCGCGATGTGCTCGATCGAGACGCCGGCGGCTGCGGCGACGGTCGTCGCGGCGAGCACGTTGGCGACGTTGTGTTCACCGCGCAGCGGAATGTCAGCCGCAGCCAGTAGCGGCGCAGCTTCAGCTCCGCTCGGTCCTCCGGCCAGCAGGACGCCCCCATCTCGAAGGAACGCGCCCTGCTCCACCTCACGGCTCGTCGAGAACCACCAACGCTGCGCCGGCGTCAGCTCCGCCGTCGCCACGCACATCTCATCGTCGGCATTCAGTACGACGATGTCGTCGGATGTCTGGCAGCGCACGATGTTCTGCTTGAGCGCGACGTAGTCTTCCCACGAGAACTGGTCCAGGTGGTTCGGCGTGATGTTCAGCACCGCTGCGATGTGCGGGCTACGGTCGGTGAGCTGGAGCTGCGTGTGGCTCATCTCCAGCACCGTCCAGGTCCGCTCGTCCAGGCCGTCCAGCAGCCCCAGCAGTCCGCTGCCGATGTTTCCGCCCACGCGGTACGGCCGTTTGTCGGCCGCCAGCATCGCCGCCACCAGGCTGGTCGTCGTCGTCTTCCCGCTGCTTCCGGTGATGCCGATCGTCGGGCCGGGGCAGTGCTCGAGGAAACGACTGGTCATCGAGGTCAGCCGCAGGCCGCGCTCGCGGGCCCGGTCGAAGAGGGGAAGCGACAGGGGCACCGACTGGGAGACGAAGACCAGGTCGCTGTCCGCGATGTCTTCGATGCGCTGGGGCCGTTCGAGCACGTATGTAATAGGAAGGCCCTCGAGTTCCTCGAGGCGAGGGCCGAGCGCCGAAGCCGGCTTCGTGTCGAGGACGGTCACGCTTGCGCCATGCTGGACGGCGTAACGCGCGGCGTCGACGCCCTCAATTCCGAGACCGATAACGGTCACCCGTTTCCCCACCAGGTTGTCTCGTTCACCTGTCATATCACGTTATCATTTACCTGTCAAGACGTCAGCTTCGAGGGACGGCGCCGTAGCGAGGGCTGGAAAGCCCGCGCGCTGTCCGGGGCGCGCTCTCGAGAAGAATGACATAATCCCGATGCCGGCGTGTTTCACGTTAAACATACGTTCTACTAGGCCTCGACCCGGTCCCCTGGCCCCGCCAAAGGCATTTCTGCCGAGCAATTGAATCTGGCCGCGAGCGCCAAACCGCCTCACCATGCCGCGAGCGCCACGCCCACGAGCGCCCCCACCACCCCCAGCGCCACGAACCGCACCGTCACCGTCACCTCGTGCCAGCCCAGCTTCTCGAAGTGATGGTGGATGGGGGCCATCCGGAATACGCGCCAGCCGCGCGTCCGGTACACGCCGATCTGGATCACGTCCGAGAGGATCTCAATGACGAAGACGATCCCGATGACGGGCACCAGCAGCCACCACCCCGTCATGAGCGCCAGCACCGCCAGCCCCGCGCCCAGCGGCAGCGAGCCAGCGTCGCCCATGAATAAGCGGGCAGGGTAGGCGTTCCAGTACAGGTACCCGGCGAGCGCCCCCACCATCGCGAAGGCGAACGTCGCGACGGCGGTCTGGTCCTGCATCAGCGCGATCGCCCCGAACGCCGCGTAGGCGACGCCACAGGTCCCGCCCTCCAGCATGTCCAGCCCGTCGGTGACGCCCACCGCGCTCGTGAGCGCGATGATCACGGCGATGGCGACGGCGACGTACAGAATGCCGATGTCGTAGTGGCCCTCATGCGGCACGAGCATCCTCGGCGCGTCGATCCGGTCGTACAGCAGCCACGCCGCTACCACCGCCACGGCGGTGAAGCCGACGAGCTTCAGGATCATGTTCGTCCGATCGTGCGCCTCGCGCTTTTCCCGGTCGACGAGCGTGCCCGCATCTTCGTACACGCCGATCGCGCACATCACCGCCGCCACGATGATCGGCAGCAGCACGTCGCTGTCTTTCGGTACGCCGACCACCAGCGCGACGCCGAGCCCGACGCCGCAGATGAGCAGTCCGCCCATCGTGGGCGTGCCCTCCTTCGAGAGATGTGACTCCGGTCCGTCGGGGCTGACCGACTTGGCCAGCCCGCGCGCCCGGAGGAACCGGATGGCCGGCCCGCCCAGCACGGCGGCGAGGACCGCCGCGATCGCGCCGCTAAGAAGCGCGTACGTCATACCGGCGTCTCCTCGAGATCGCGCAGCACCGTCTCGAGCGCCAGCGCGCGCGATGCCTTCAACAGCACGACGTCGCCGGGGCCGAGCTGTGGCAGCAGCGCCAGCGCGATCTCGCCTTTGTCGGCGACGATGTGCACGTCGCCGTGCCCGGCGTGGATGGCCGCATCCCCGATCCAGCGCCCCAGCTCGCCCACGCAGTAGATCGCGTCAGCGACCTCGGCGGCCAGCCGGCCGACCTCCGCATGCCCTTCGCGCTCGGCGGAGCCAAGCTCGCGCATGTCGCCGAGGACGGCGATCTTGCGGCCCGGCACCTCGCCCAGCAGCTCCAGCGCCGCCTGCATCGAAGCGGGGCTCGCGTTGTAGGTGTCGTCGATGATGGTGGATCCGTTCGGCCCCGGGTGCACCGCAAGCCGCAACGGAATCCGCGCGGCGCTTAGCGCAGCCGCCACGTCGTCCAGCTCGATGCCGTCGACGATGCCGGCAGCCGCGGCGGCCAGCGCGTTGTGGATCATCGCCCGCCCCGGCAGCCGCGAGTACACGACGGCCCGGTCGTCCCCGTGCAGCAGCGTGAAGCTGACGCCGGAGAGCCCGCGGCTCTCGATGTCCGTGGCGCGGACGTCCGCCTTCAAAGCGAGGCCGTACGTCACGACATGGGCGTGTGTACGTGTGCTCATGGCGGCCACGCGATCGTCGTCGATGTTCAGGATCGCCGTGCCGTCGGGAGGCAACGCCTCGACCAGTTCAGCCTTGGCGTCCGCGATCGCCTCGACCGTGCCCATCCGTTCCAGGTGCGATGGCCCCACGTTCGTCACGATCCCTGTTTCAGGCTGCGCGATGTCGCAGAGCAGCGCGATCTCGCCCGGCGCCCACATCCCCATCTCGAGGACGGCACGCTGATGGCGTTGGGTCAGCTCCAACAGCACCAGCGGTAACCCGATTTCACTGTTCAGATTGCCGGCGTTCTTCAGCAGGCGGTACCGCATGCCGAGGACAGCCGCAGTCAGCTCCTTGGTCGTGGTCTTGCCCACGCTGCCGGTCACGGCGATGACCTTGAGCCCGGGGCGTGCCGTCCTTCGCCGGCGAGCGAGATCCTGCAGCGCCGCAAGCGCATCCGGCACCACATACTGCGCGAGCTCGGTTGCCGCGCGACGCTCGACGATCGCGCCGGTCGCCCCGCGGGCCGCGGCATCGGCGACGAAGTCATGGCCGTCCGCATGCTCGCCGCGCAGCGCCACGAACAGGTCGCCCTTCCTCGCCTTCCGCGAGTCGACGACCGCGTGCCGGAACTTCATCGGGCCCACCGTCGGGGCCTCGATGAGCACCGGCCGGAGCGCCGCCGCGATCTCGATCGCTGTGATCATCCGCTGCCCGCCTGCCTTCGGGCGTTGGTTGGTCCGCGAGGCCGAAGCACAGCCCCGGCCGACTCAATGTCCCCGCTCCGCCGCAACGTGTTCATGCCGGCCGCGTCCGAGCGCCACCTACGGGGTGGTCACCAGTTGCGGCCCTTCGGGCTGCACTCCAAGGTACGCCAGGATGCTCGGTGCGATGTGCGTGAACACCGGCGCTGCCACCTGGCCGCCCAGCCGGTCCTCTTTGAAGTCCAGCTTGATCAGCACGATCATCTTCGGGTCGTCGGTCGGCGCGAATCCGATGAACGAAGCGACATTGCCGTTCTTGACGGCGCCGTCCGCCAGCGTCGCTTCGGTGGTGGTGCCGGTCTTGCCCGCCACGTGGTAGCCCTTGATGGCGGCCAGGTGCCCGGGAATGCCTTCGACCACCTGGTTCATCATATCGGCGACGCTGGCCGCCGTTTGTTCGCTCACCGCCTGTCGTACCACGACCGGGCTGAACTCACGCCGCCCCTCGGGCGTGTCCATCGACTCCACGATGTACGGCCGCATGAGCTTTCCGCCGTTCGCGAACGATGCGATGGCTGTCGTCACCTGGAGCGGCGTAGCCGCGATGCCCTGACCGAAAGCGTTGGTCGCCAGGTCCACCTCGGACCAGCTCGGGTCGTTCTCATCGCGCACGAGGCCATCCGGTTCGCCGTCCATGCCGACGCCCGTCGCCTGTCCGAGGCCGAACCTCCGCACGTAGCCGTAGAAGTTCTCCGCGCCGACCTGGCGGCTCATCCATACGGCGCCGGTGTTCAGGCTTCGCTGCAGGATCTGCGTCACGGTCACGGGGCCGTTGGTGCTGTAGTCCCAGTTTCTGATCGTCGAGGGCCCGATGTACTCGGCGCCTTCGTCGACATAGGTGCTTTCCGGCGTCAGTAGCCCCAGATCAAGCGCCATCGACGCCGTCAGCGTCTTGAACACGGATCCGGGCTCATACACGTCGGTCACCGCACGGTTTCGGAACAAGGCCTGGTCCACCGGCTTGTTCAGATCCAGCTGCGACAGCTTGAACCCCGGCTGGCTGGCCATGCCCAACACCGCACCGGTCTTCGGGTCCATCACGATGATCGTTCCGCCCAGGGCGCCGGTCTGGGCAAGCTGGGTCTCGAGTTCGCCCTCCACCAGCCGCTGGATGTACCGGTCGATGGTCAGGCGGATGTCGCCACCGGGCTTCGGTTTCTGGCCCACGCGCTCGCTGCCGAGCTGGAGCCGGTTGCCGATGCTGTCCCGCTCGAAGTAGATGGTCCCGGGGACACCGCCCAGCTCGCGGTCGAAGTCGCGCTCGATCCCCGTGAGGCCCACGTGGTCGCGACCGACGAAGCCGAGCAGCGTCGACGCGAGGTCTCCCTCGGGATACGAGCGCTTCGTCGTCAGCACGACGCGCAGGCCGGGAGCGTCGGCATCGTGCAGTCCCGCGCCCTTTTCGAAGTCCAGCCCGCCGAATGCGAGGTAGAGGCCATCCTCCTGCTGCCGCACCGTCGTGACCAGCTCGTCCGGGTCGCGGCCGATGATCGGTCCGATGAACCCGGCGGCCTTTCGCCCGGCGTCATCGTCCTGCCAGTCCTCCCGGTTGATCCACACGTCGTAGGCGTCGACAGTCGTCGCCAACGGATAGCCGTTGCGGTCCAGGATTGCCCCGCGGGGCGCCCTGATCTCCTGCTGGCCGAAGTGCTCGTTGGTCGCCTCGCTCTGGTAGTAATCCGTGCGCGCGATCTGCACGTAGGCGACGCGGCCAGTCACGATGGCCCCGGCGAGCAAGAACAGCCCGCCGAGGATGAAGAGACGTACGTTCATGCGGCCGCGTTGCCCGAACATCTGCCCTCAATCCACAGTGCCCGCGCGCGGGCGTGCCCAGAGAGCCGCCACGCGGACGGCCTAGAAGAACGGCAGGACGTGCAGGAGTCGCTTCCACAGCGGCTCCTGTGGCGGCAGCTCACCGCTGGACTCCGTCGGCAGGAAACGCGTCGGCAGCGTCTGCTTCCGCGGCGAAGGCTGGTTCACCTGGATGTAGAGTTTGCGTTCGGCCGGGACTAATCCCAGCCGCAGCCGCGCATCCAGATCCACGCGCGCCAGCGATGACAACGATGCGACCTGCGCTTCCAGTTCGTGATTCTCCGCCTGCCTCGCCGCTCGAATGCGGTTCAGCTCGTTGATGTCGTAGCTCGTGCTCGTCGCGGTGCTGAACTGGTTCACCTGGAACGCAGCCGCGCCGACGATGACCGCCACCGCGGCTGCGGCGACCAACCAGCTCTGTCGTTGCCTGAGAAGGGCGCGGGGCGCGGGGAGCGCGGGCCTGTGCAGCGCTGCCATGGCCCTCTCCTACGCCGCGTCGGCGGTGCGTTCGGCGGCTCGCAGTCTCGCGCTGCGCGCGCGAGGGTTCGCGGAGATCTCGGTCAGCGTCGGCTTGACGGCGCCCCGGGTGACAGGTCGAAGCGTCGCCTTGTGCGCGCACCGGCACTCCGGCAGTCCCGGCGGGCAGATGCAGTCCCGCGATTCGCGGCGGATGTATTCCTTTACGATCCGATCCTCCAGCGAGTGGTAACTCAGGACTGCAAGACGGGATCCAAAGCCGAGCAGGCCGTGGGCCTGAGGAAGTGCGGCGGCCAGCGATGCCAGCTCTTGATTAACCGCGATGCGAAGGGCCTGAAACGTCCTGGTGGCGGGGTGGGATTTCAGATTGGCCCTTCTACCCACGGCCTGCTCGACGGCTTTGGCTAGTTGTGCGGCCGTCTCGATGGGGCGGCTCGCGATGATGCGACGGGCGATCTTCCTGCTCGCCGGGTCTTCTCCATACTTGAAGATGAGGTCGGCCAGGTCGGCCTCTCCCCATTCATTCACGATCTCCGAGGCGGCGATGCCCTCGCCGCTAAACCGCATGTCGAGAGGCGTCTCGTCGCGGAAGCTGAAACCGCGTTCTTCGGCCAGCTGGAACGACGACAGCCCCAGGTCCATCAGCACGCCATTCACCGGCGTGAACGCGAGCTGGCGGCAGATCTCGCCTACTTCGCTGAAGTTTCCCTGCACGAGGCGCACGCTCTCGCCGTACGCTGACAGCCGCTCCCTGCCTCGCTCGATCGCCGCGGGATCGGCGTCGATGCCGACGAGCGTCCCGCCGGGCTGGGAGCGTGCGAGAATCGCCTCCGCGTGGCCGGCGCCACCCAAGGTGCAGTCGACGTAACGACCGCCGGGCTGGACGTCGAGCGCCTGGAGCACCTCCCGGAGCATCACGGGAACGTGGTTGGCGTTAGACATAACTACACGCTCCGCCGTTCGATCGATGCTTCCATGGTCGCGCCTAGAGTCGACATAAGTCTGTCGGACTCTTCTTCCCAGCGCTTCGGATCCCAGATCTCGAGACATTCGCCCGTCCCTATCACCATCACTTCTCGTTCGAGTCCGGCCGACTGGCGCAGCGGCCCGGGAATCAGGATGCGATTCTGCTTGTCCAGCTCGACGTGCCGCGCTGAGGCGAAGAAGGCTCGCCGCAAATCCCGCCCCCGCTGCAGCATCGCCGAATCCGCCGTGAACTCGGACGCCCGCGCTTCGAAGGCTCCCCGCGTGAACACCCGCAAGCAGGGGTCCGGGTGACCCTGGCTGAGGACTACTCCTTCGCGGAAGGCGTCCCGATAGATCGGGGGGAGGGGTACTCTCCCGCGTTCGTCCATCGCATAGTCGAACGTGCCAACGAAGTGCAAAGGAATCCGGGTCCTGCCAGATGCTCAAAGGCTCCATCCTGAGCCAAGGTCTCCCACAGACCCCCATATCCTACCACCGGATTCGACCATGTCAACGGGCTTAGACAATTGTTTTCGCCATTTCTTCCCACATCCCGACATCAGTCCACGTGATGTGCCGTCCGCGTGTGCCTCCTGCTACGCTGCTGCGCATGGCGATTCGAATCGGGATCCTCACGATCAGCGACACAGGAAGCCGCGGCGAGCGCGACGACACGAGCGGCGCGGCGATCCGCGAGCTCGTCGTGGGGATCGGTGGGGAAGCCGCCCAGTATGCCATCGTGCCCGACGAGCGACAGGTGATCGCCGCGAAGCTTGTCGAATGGTGCGACGCCGGCGATATGGACCTCATACTCACGACAGGCGGCACCGGGCTTTCGGCGAGGGATGTCACACCGGAAGCGACACTTGATGTGACGGAGCGCATCGTGCCTGGCATCGCGGAAGCCATGCGCGCGAGCGGACTCCGCAACACGCAACACGCGATGCTGAGCCGGGGCGTCGCCGTCGTCCGCGGAAGGACGCTGATCGTGAACCTGCCCGGCAGCGAGAAGGGCGTGCGGGAGAGCCTGGCGGCCGTGCTGGATGTACTGCCGCACGCCATCGAGCTTCTGCGGGGGCATACAGAGCACAAGGCCCCGGCCTGACATAACGAATCACGGCCTTGCCACCGATCACGTCTCCGCAACATCGGCTTTTTCGATCCCCGGTCGCGCATGGGCTATACTCTCCCGGATTCACACCCTCCTCATGTGCGATGCGGACTGGCGGGGCAAAGGTCCGCGTGCCATGACCGCTTGCGGCCGCCGCCTAGCGGCAGGAGACGCTGCGTATGACCGCGCGAACGCTGGCGTGGACCAGCTTCATCGCGATTGCCGCCTTTGTGCTCATGGCGGCCAGTCGCCTCACCGTCCTCGACCCGGTTGAGAATGTCACCCTTAACGTTACCTCTCCCATGCAGACCGGCCTGAGCAGTCTGACGCGGCCGGTTGCGGACTGGGTGAACAACATCACCGATGCGGGCGCCCTCTCCGACGAGAATCGCCGGTTGCGCGAAGAAAACGAGCGTCTCACCAACGAGCTGGCGCGTGCCCGCGAGGAAGCCATCCAGCGGCAGTCGGCGGAAGATCTCAACGCGGTCAAGCAGCAGTTTCCGGACGACGTGTTTCTCGCCTCGAACGTTGTCTCACGCGATTCGAGCAACGCACGCGCGATCATCGCCATCGACTCCGGGAGTGGCGACGGCGTTCGGGAGGGCATGATCGTCGTGTCCGAGGGCCGCAGCCTCGTCGGCACCGTAACGAAGACCTTCGAGGACTACGCGTGGATCACGCTCATCACCGATCCGAAGAGCGCGGTCAGCGCAATCGTGCAGGAGTCGCGATCGGACGGGGTGGTGAGCGGCAACTACGACGGCTCGCTCGTCATGGACTTCGTCGGGCAGGGCGCCGCGGTGAAAGTGGGGGATTTCGTGACGACATCCGGCGTAGGGGGCCGGTACCCGTCGGGCATTGTGATCGGCCGCATCGCGGATGTGCAAAGGACGGATCAGGATCTGTTCCAGAAGGTGCACGTCGACCACCTGGCGAGTCTCTCGAAGCTCGAGCGCGTGCTCGTGCTCACGAGCTTCGAGCCGCGCACGCTGGAGAAGCCCGAGTGAGATACTGGACGGGCGCTGTCATCGCATTCTTCCTGGCGATCGTGCAGGCGTCGTCGGTGGAGCAGTTCAAGATCCTGGGCGTCTCGCCGAACCTGTTGCTGGTGTTTCTCGTCGCGTGGCTGGTGGTGCGCGGCCTGGATGACGTGCTGCCGATGCTGTTCGTGGCCGGGGTGACATTCGGCCTGGTGGGGTTGCAGCCGCCGGGTGTGATCCTGCTCGCCCTGCTACCCATCGCAGGCTTTGGCGTCCTGCGGGAGCTGCACGTCGTGCACAGCGACCTGATCCTGGTGGTTCTGCTGGTGTTTGGCGCGTCCCTCATGTACGAGATCGTGATTCTCGGCAGCATCATGGCGACCGGCGGCGTGCTCGAGGTCGCCACAGGTCTTCGTGCGACGGTGGTTCCGGCGGCCATCGTCAACGTCGGGCTCGCGCCGCCGGTGTACTTCGTGATGCGTTTCGCCAAACCGGCGCAGCGACGCGGGCAGCTTTCGTTTTAGCGCGGTTCATCGCATCCCCGGCGCGCCCTGAAAGGCGGATGCGTGCGAGCGTGCGGAAATGAGAACATGGGAATCCTCGCGGGCAACAGGCGAAAGCGTTGGCGGTCCGAGCCGCAAGAGGTGGCCGATCCGAAACGCGAGCTGCAGCTCAAGCTGTGGCTGCTTCGCATCGGGATCCTGGTGGCGTTCGCGATCCTCACCGGCCAGCTTGCGCGCCTGCAGCTTGTCCGCGGCGATGAGTACCAGCAGCGGGCGGAATTCAACCAGCTCCGCATCGAGCCTGTCATCCCGTCGCGCGGCCTCATCTACGACCGCAACGGCATACCCGTGGTGGAGAACGTCCCCGGGTTCTCGGCGGCTATCGTCGCGGCTGACGTCCCGAAGGAGCGCCAGCTCGAGATCGTGGGTGCGCTGGAGCGCATGCTCGACGTGCCGGCGCTGGAGACGTCGCTGAAGATCGATGCCGCGCGGGCGTCGAACGACCCGTTCACGCCGCTCATCATCAAGGACGGGCTCGACCGTGATACGGCGTTCTACATGCGCGAACAGCTCGGGGAGCTTCCCGGCGTTCAGGTCCTCGTGCAGTCGGTCCGCCGCTACCCCGCTGGAGCGGAGCTCGCCCATATCCTGGGGTACACGGGCCGCATCGATAGCGAGGAGTACGCGGAGCTAAAGGACGCCGGCTACATCAACAGCGATTATCTCGGGAAAGCGGGCGTGGAGGCGGCGTACGAGGAGTACCTTCGCGGCGCCACTGGCCAGAAGGAGATCGAGAAGGACGCCATCGGCCGTGAGTTGCGGACACTGGGTGAGACGCCATCGCGGCCGGGGTACGACCTGGTGCTCTCCGTCGATCTCGATCTGCAGAAGAGGGTGACAGAGCTTACGAAGGCCGCGGCGGGGGACAACCAGGCGGCGGTCGTCGTGATGGACGTCCACACTGGCGAGGTGCTCTCGCTGGTATCGCTGCCGCAGTATGACGACAACATCTTCTCGGGCAAGACCGACGAAGTGCGCCTCGAGCAGTACCTGAACGACCCCAGGAAGCCCCTCGTGAACCACGCGCTCGCGGAGCAGTACGCACCCGGCTCGATCTTCAAGCAGATCACCGGCTCCGCCGCGCTGGAAGAGGGTGTCGCAAACCCATCGACCACCATCACGAGCAATGGCTTCATCAACGTGCCGAACCAGTATGACCCTTCCATCATCTACACCTTCCGCGACTGGCGCGTGCTGGGCACGCTCGACTTCTACGGGGGCGTCGCGATGTCCTCCGACGTGTACTTCTACTACCTGTCCGGGGGTTACCACGAGTACGGCGAGAACTTCGACGGTCTCGGTGTCGATCGCCTTGCCCGCTACGCCCGCCAGTTCGGGTTGGGCCGCAAGACGGGCATCGACATCGCCGGCGAGGCCGCGGGGGTCGTGCCCGATCCGCAGTGGAAGGAACAGACGTTCCCCGGAGATATCTGGGTGCTTGGCGACACGTACAACATGGGCATCGGCCAGGGGTTCCTTGCGGTGACGCCCCTCCAGATGGCCCGCGTGGTGACCGCTGTCGCCAACGGTGGCACGCTGCTGACCCCGCGCGTGGTGCGCGAGGTCCGCGATTCGCAGGGCCACGTGATCGTCCCGAACGAACCACAGATCGAAGGTTCTGTCGGCGTCAGCGACACGAACCTGGCGATCGTGCGCGAGGCGATGCGCCAGGCGGTACAGTGGGGGAGCGCCAACCCGGCGCAGTCCAGCAAGATCTCCATCGCCGGCAAGACCGGAACGGCGGAGTTCGGCCAGCGCTTCGCCGATGGCAACTACGAGACGCACGGCTGGTTCAGCGGCTTCGCCCCGGCCGATGACCCGCAGATAGCCATCACCGTCTTCCTGGAGCGCGGCGTCGGCGCCACGCATGCCGCGCCGCTAGCGTCGAAGATCCTGGAGTACTACCTCACCCGCCAGCAGCAGCGCGCGGATGGCGCCGGCGCGGCTCCTTCGGGGGTGACGCCGTGAACCTCCGCAAGCTCCCCACGCGCGAGTTCGACCCGCTCATGCTCCTGACGGCGCTGGGCCTGGTGGCGTACGGCGCGGCGCTCATCTACAGCGGCAGCCTCGCGAACTACGGCTCGCCATCGCAGGCGCTGTCGCATCCGGTGTCCCGCCAGATCGCGTTCGGAGCGGTCGGCGTCTTGGCCATGGTGGTCGCGTCGCGGTTCGACTATCGGGTCCTCGCGCCCCTCAGCCTCTCGATGTACGTCGTTTCGCTGGCCATGCTCATCTACGTGCTGGTCGCCGGGGAGAGCGAATACGGGTCCAGCCGCTGGATCACGATCGCCGGCACGCAGATCCAGCCGGCCGAGATCGCCAAGGTCACCACGGTCATCCTGCTGGCGAAGTTCCTGGCGGACAACGAGGATAACATCAAGTCACTGCGCGTGTTCGCGACGTCGATGGCGATCGCCGCCGTGCCTGCCGCCCTGGTCCTCGTCGAGCCGGACCTCGGCTCATCGCTGGTGTTCGCGGTCCTGTGGTTCGCCATCGTCGTCATCGCCGGCGCTCGTCCGCTACACATCGGCGTCGTGCTCGTAGCTGCTGCGACGCTGGCACCGCTGGCCATCTGGCAGCTCGCGCACGGGTATCAGCTTGAGCGGTTCAAGGTGTGGATCGACCCGGAAAGCGACCCGACCGGCGCGGGGTTCAACATCATCCAGGCGGAGACCAGCATCGGTTCGGGGGGGTTCTGGGGGAAGGGGTTCACGCACGGGACGCAGACACAGCTCGACTATCTGCGCACCCAGACCACGGACTACGTCTTCAGCGTCGGCGCGGAGGAGTTGGGATTCGCCGGGGCCATGCTATTGTTCGCGCTGTTTATCATCCTGCTGTTTCGCTGTGTGCGGGTCGCCGGCCGGGCCGATGACGCCTTCGGGCGTCTGATCGCGGTGGGTGTCGCCGCGTTCATCGTCTTCCAGGTGTTTGTGAACATCGGCGTGAACATTAGACTGATGCCGGTGACGGGCGTGCCGCTGCCCCTGGTCAGCCAGGGCGGCAGCTCGCTGATCACGATCCTTGCGGCCTTAGGCATACTGCAGAGCATTCTTGGACATCGACGCAGACGCGGCAGAGCGTAGACCCGGCGGAGGCGGCTTCTTCTCGAGCCGGTTGTTCGCTGTCGTCCGCATTATCGCCAGCCTGGCGATCGTCGCGGGACTCATCTTCAAGCTCTCGCCCGGCGAGCTCTCCTCGACCTTCCGCGAGGCCGACCTCCTCCTCCTGCTCGCCGTGCTCGGCCTGATGGTGGTCGTGCAGGCGCTGGTGGTCGTGAAGTGGACGCTGCTTCTCCGCGCGCGGGACGTGGAACCGCCGATGCTCCAGGTTGTGCGGGCCTACTGCGTCGGTAACCTCCTGAGCACGGTGCTTCCCACCGCCGTCGGCGGCGATGTGTACCGCGTGTACCGCGTCCAGCGCGAAGCCGGCGCCCGCGCGGCCGACGTCACGATGAGCGTCCTGTACGAGCGCGCTACCGGTTACGCCGCCATGACCTGCTTCGGCGCGCTGGGCGCGGCGTTCTACTACGGCAACGCCGCCATCGGTTTCCTGACGCTCGCCGCGGGGGCGTGCGCCGCTCTCGTGCTCGCCGTTGTGCTTCCCCGCATGCCGTTTCCCGCGGTGCGCGAGGATCACTTCCTGCGCAACCTCCTCGCCCATCGGCGCGAGCTTATGGCCGTGTATCAGATGGCCGTCTTCTCGCTCGTGATCCAGGCGCTGTATATCTCCTCCATCGCACTTACGGGCAGGGCGTTCGGCGCCCACGTGTCGTGGTGGTACTGGGCCTTCACAACGTGGGTCGTGGCCGTCGCGGTGCTGCTGCCGATCACCCTTGGCGGCCTGGGCGTACGGGAGTCCAGCTTGTCCGCCTTGATCAAACATGCCGGCGGCACGGCGGCGCAGGGCGCGTCCACGGGGTTCGCGCTTGGCCTGCTGCTCATCCTGGTGAACGGGGCGAGCCTTCTCGCCGTCGAAGCTGCCGAGCGCCTTGGTTTCGTTGCAGCGCCCGCGTCGGAGAGCCCCGTCGGTAGCACGCGCGAGCCGGTGCGCGTAGAGCGCGCCTGATCTCGAGGGAGTGCCCGTATGACCAACACCGCTCCCGCCCCAGCAGCCCCGCCGCACGCGGACATGCTTTGGATTCCCGGCGGCAGGTTTTTGATGGGGTCGGACGCGTTCTACCCCGAGGAGAGTCCCACGCACACCGTGCCGGTCGATGGCTTTTGGATCGACCGCTGCACCGTCACCAACAAGCAGTTCTCCCGCTTCGTCGACGACACCGGCTACGTCACCGTCGCCGAGCGGCCGCTCGATCCGCGTGCCTATCCGGACGCGGACCCCGCCGTGCTCGTGCCGGGCTCGCTCGTCTTTCATCGTACCGACGGCCCCGTCGATCTGCGCGACTTCAGCCTGTGGTGGTCCTTTGTCCCCGGCGCGAGCTGGCGGCACCCGCTCGGCCCGGAGAGCTCGATCGATGGGCTCGAGGATCATCCGGTGGTGCAGGTCGCGTACGAGGACGCCGAAAGCTACGCACTGTGGACGGGCAAGCAGCTCCCCACCGAGGCGCAGTGGGAGTTCGCCGGGCGCGGCGGCCTTGAAGGCGCGGTGTACGCATGGGGCGATGAGTTCGCTCCCGGCGGAACGATGATGGCGAACACGTGGCAGGGCGAGTTCCCCTGGGAGAACCTGCTGACTGACGGCTACGAGCGCACGTCGCCGGTCGGCACGTTCCCGCCGAACGGCTACGGCCTGCATGACATGGCCGGCAACGTGTGGGAGTGGACGCAGGACTGGTTCGCACCCGGGCGCGAAGCCGATCCCGACAAGCCCTGCTGCGCACCGCAGAATCCGCGCGGCCCGGCGCCCGACGACAGCTACGAGTTCGGGTCTCGCATCCCGCGGAAGGTGATCAAAGGCGGCTCGCACCTCTGCGCGCCGAACTACTGCCTGCGTTACCGGCCCGCCGCGCGCTCGCCCGAGGCGGTCGATACGTCGACAAGCCACATCGGCTTCCGGTGCGTCGTACCCGTCACGCCTGCTTGAGGCGCGCCGCCGCCGCACGCGCGAGCTCATCGGGCTGGCCCGGCGACTCTTCTGCTCCCGCGCTCGCGAACACGTACGTCATCCGCGTCACCCTGCGTCCGGTCGCCGCCTCGATCCCCAGCACGTACAGGCCAGCCTGCAGCTCGTACTGCCGCAGCCGCTCTCGCACCTCGCTTGCGGCGATCCGGTCGGTCTTCCAGTCGACGATCTCGATACCTTCGTCCGTCTCGATCACCATGTCGGCGAATCCCTCGACGATCACGCCGTTTCGCGGCGCGGCGAACGGCACCTCCCGCAGCGCTCGCTTCGCACTACGAGCACGCTGCGCCGCGTCCGACGCCAGCGCCCGCCGCACGAGGCGCGCGACCTCGTCCGCCCGGTGCGGGATCGCCTCCGCCACCGCCTGCGCCCGCGAGAAGGTGTCGATGTCACTGCCACTCGCGTCGAGCGCGAGGCTCTGGATCGCGGCGTGGACCGCGCGGCCGAGGCTTGTGGCGCCGCGCCCGCGCTTCCACGGCTCCGTCTCGTCCGTCGGCTCGTCCTTATCAAGCGCACCCTTCCCCAACGATGTCGCGCTCGCATACCGTAGCGTCTTCGCCCGCTCGACAAGCTCCGTCCGCTCTTCATCGAACGCCGCCGCCGACAACCCGGCCGCATCGACATGCAGGTCCGCGAACGGCGTCGCCGGTGCGTCCTCCAGCGCGGGCAGCTCGACGAGCTGCGCAGCGAAGTCCCGGGCGCCGCTGTCGATCAACAGCCTCGCCGCAGACCGCGACCCGTACTTGCTGGAGTGGTAGAGCGACACCACGAGGTGGTCGCGTGCGCGCGTCGCGGCGACGTACAGCACCCGCGCGAACTCCGCCCGCACGTGCTGCTGCTCGATCGCGTGGAGGCGCGCGACGTCGCCCGCCTCGCACAGGTTGTGGCGCGACTTCGCGCCGATCCGCACGGCCACGCTGCCGTCGGTTCGGTCCGTCGTGAATATCGGCAGCATGTTCGAGGGCGCCCAGCTCAGGCCGGCTACGAATACGATCGGGAACTCCAGCCCCTTCGCCCCGTGCACGGTCAGGATCCGCACGGCGTCCTCGTCGTCGTCGAGCCCGGTGCCCTCGTGGTCCAGCGCCGCGCTCCCCGCTCGCCGCTCCATCCAGGTGACGAACGATCGCAGGCTCTCCGGTCCGGCCGCCTCGAACTTGCGCGCCTGCTCCACCACAAACCGCATCCGGCGGAAGCTGTCGCGGTTCGACTGCACCAGCAGCCCCACCTCGTCCAGTCCCCGCTCCGCCACGAATCGCTCGACCAGCGAGGCGAGCGATGTCGCACGACGGCTCTCGTGGTAGCGGCGCAGCGTGCGCAGGGCCTCGGCGATCACGCCGTCACCTTGGGCGGCGTCCGGGCCGAGGTAGTTGAGGCGGCCTCCGGCGAGCCGGTACCGCGCAAGTTCCACGTCGGAGCAGGCGAACGCGCCGCTGCGCAGTGCCGCCACGATCGCGACATCATCGGCCGGGTCGTCGATCGCGGCCAGACAGTTGATGAGGTCGCGCACTTCCTGCGTCTGGTAAATCAGGCTGCCGCCCTCGATCCGATACGGGATCCCGGTCCGCTGCAGGGCGCGCTCAAGCGGCGTCAGGCCGACGCGTGTCGGCAACAGGATCGCGACGTCGCGATAGCTCGCCGTCCGCACCTCGTGGGTCGCCCGATCTTCCACCTCCCACGCACCGCGCGCCGCGGCGCACTGTGTGGCGATCGCCGTAGCCTCGCGTTGCCGCATCGCCCGTGCCTGCTCCTCGACCTCGCCGCCGATCGTCGCGACGCCCGGCCCCCGCAGCGCCGTCGCGCGCTCGGCGTGAATCTTGGCGTAGGCCGGCTGGATCTCCGGCGTCGACCCGTCGCCAATGACCGGCTCGAACACGCCGTTCACCCACTCGACGATCTCCGGCCGCGAGCGCTGGTTCAGGGCCAGGGACAGTGTCCTCGCGCCGGCCGCCTCCGCCAGCGCCTTTGTCCGCGCGTACACGGCCATGTCCGCGCGACGGAACCGGTAGATCGACTGCTTGGGATCGCCCACCAGGAACAGGCGGCCGAGGTCGATCCACCCCGATTCCGGGTCGGTGGCGAACGCCGTCGCGATCTCGACCTGCAATGGATCGGTGTCCTGGAACTCGTCGATCAGCAGCACGTCGAAGCGCTCGCGCAGCGAACGCCGGACGTACTCCGTCTGCAATACGTCACGCGGGCCGAGGATCAAATCGTCGAACACAAGCGCCCCCTCGCGCCGTCTGTTGCGTACGTCGTCATCGACGAAGCGCACGATGTAACGCATCACGCCGGCGAGCGCATGCGCCCGGCAGCCGACGAGGACGCGGCCCAGCGCCTTCCTGGCGTCTTCGATCACGCCTCGAAACGCCTCGATGCGAGGCCCCCATACGTCCCTGCTGCCGGTGCGCCGGACGTCCTTTTCGATCCCGGCGGCGCCGCTCGCCAGCAGCGCCTCTCGCTCGCGTTCGTCGGCAGGCGCAAGCCGCGCCACGAGGTGCAGCATGGCCTCGGCGCTTTCCCGCAGCCTGTCGCCGGGCGGCGCCTTGTCCAGGGGCAGGGCCGCGAGCCGCTCCGCCATCTCCATGAGATCCGGCCAAGCGATGTCCGCCTCCATCGGCGGGCGCTCCTGCAGCTGGGCCGCGAGTCCCGGCAGGCGCGCCAGCTCCTTGGCCAGCTTCTGCAGATCCCGGGTCGATAGTCCCAGTCCCAACGCCCTGTCGATCGCCGCGCGGGCAGCGGCGTCGGCATGCAGCGTCGACAGATACGAGCGCCACTGCTCGTCGAAGCGGCGTTCGGCCAGCATGGTGTCCTGCACGGCGAATGCGGGATCCGTCGCCGCCTCCGCTGCGAACGACTTCATCAGTGAGAGTCCGAACGCGTGGATGGTCGAGATCTGCGCGCGGTCCAGCGCCTGCAACGCTGCCTCGGCAGCCTCGCGCGAGGCTGCAGCCGCCAGGCTGCGCTCAAGCGCGGCGCGGATCCGGTCCTTGAGCTCGGCCGCGGCCTTTTCCGTGAAGGTGATCGCGACGATGCACTCGACCGGGGTGCCCGCCAGCACCAGCGCGACCACGCGGTCGACCAGCGCGCTGGTCTTGCCGGTGCCGGCGCCCGCCTCCACGAACAGCGTCGATCCCAGGTCCTCGCGGATCGCCCGCCGGACAGCGTCGTATTCCGTGCGGAACCGTTCGCGCTCCTCGCTCACGCTTCCCCCTTCGCCGTGCGCTCGACGAGAAGCCACGGGTCCATCAACGCGTCGCCCGCCTTTTCGGCGAACGCGTCGTCACGCCGGCGCGGGCATATGCGGTCGAAGTCGCAGTACTTGCAGTTCTTGAAGCCGTTGTAGAACTCGTCGTACTCCCCCGGCGACGCCGGGAATGCGCCCGCCCCGATCCCGTCGACGATCCCCGTAACCGTCTCCTGAAATCGCTGCTCCGCGTCCGGTGTGCGCGCGTACCCGACTCTCTCGAACCCGCCGCGCTGCGAGATGAACCAGTAGAACGCCGTCGCGTGCTCCGCATCCGGCACGGCCAGCAGGTACGCCGGAAGCTGCAGCTTGGTCCCCCCCAGCAGCGGATCCTTCTCGATGCCCTTGAACTCCTCCGCGCTTCCGGTCTTGTAGTCCATCACCCACGCCTGGCGTCCGTCCGCCGAGCGGTCGATGCGGTCCGCGTATCCGTGCAGCCGCACGCCCGAGATCTCCGTCTCGGGGATCGCCACCTCGAACTCCGACGGGATCGCTCCTGTCTCGAGGCGGAACTCGCTGTCGGCCTCCAGGAACTCCGCAAGGTCGGTGCGCAGGGTCCGGCGCTCGTGGCCGGCGAACACGTCCATCCCGCGCTGGCCACGCGCCTCCGCCGCCTCGAGCTGCGCGTCGAGGATTTCCAACAGCCGCGCGCGGTCAGCATCCTGCCACTCCTCGCCCGCCCGCGGTCTTCCGCGCGACTGCTGCTCTCGGAAGAACGCCTCCAGCGTCTCGTGCACCAGCGTGCCTCGCGTCGCGGCGTCCATCATCTCCCGCTCTTCCGGCTCCTCGACCGTGCGAAGCCGCAGCACCGAGCGGCAGAAGTACTTGAAGCCGCAGGATCCGTACGCCTCGAGTGACGTGGGCGATACACGTCCGCTCACGTGGAGCGGTTGCTCACGAGCCAGGTCGGCGACGTTCCCGTCCCACGCCGAGAACGCCCGTCCTCCGCGCGCGCGCCACATCGCGACGGCCGGCCACCGCGCGTGGGCCGCGTCGATTGTTGCGCGCTGCTGGCGCGCCAGTACCGCCTGTCGCAGCCGCACTTCGGCGGCCTCCACCGGCGGCCCCATCAGCCGAAGCGCGAGCGGCGATGCACCGCGCCGCAGCCAGCCCGCCGGTCCGTGACGTCGCAGGTCGCTCCCACTTCGTATCGCCGGATCGGACTTCTGCGCAGCGGTAACCATCAGCGGCGAGGGGTAGTACTCGCGTGTGCCCGACGCTTCGTACAGAGGCGCGCACCACGTCAGCGTCTCGCTGCTCGCGGCGATGGCGCGATCGGCCGCCAGCCTCGCGCGCACGATGCGCAGCGCCGCGTCTTCGATGTATGGACGCGACTCGCGCAGCCGCGACCACACGCCGTCCTCTACGAGCGCGTCCTCGCCGGGCCCCGCCGGCAGAGCGCCCTCCCGGGCTCCGCACAGCACCACATGCTTGAACCGCATGCCGTCTGCTGCGCGATAGTCCGCCACAAGGACGCCATCGCCGAGCTTCCGCTGCCGCGCGTGGGCTGCCTCCAGGTTTGCCCGCAGCGCCCGCACGAACTGCCCCAGCGTGAACGTCCCGCCCACCGCCGCCACGGTCCCGAGCTGATCGATCTCATCGAGGACCGCGTCCAGCCCCTCGGCCTCACGGTCGAAGTAGTCCTCCACGAACTTCTTCAGCGTCGTGATGAAGTCGCCGGCCGGCTGCGGCGCGCGCAGCGGCTCCAGGCGCCTTGAAAGCTCCTCGATCACGGCCCGCAGCCCGCCCGCCTGCTCCAGCGCGAACTCGATCGCTCGCCGCTTGCCTTCGTTTTCGCTCCCGTCGTCGGCATCGAGCTCGGCTTTGCGCTCGGCGATGTACACACTCAGCCCGGAGCTCCATCTCACGATGCCGCGCGTAATCCCCGCTTCGCGCGAAAGCCGGTCCCAGGCGGTGTTCCGCGCCGGCACCGTTGTGCCGTCCGGCCCCGGCAACATCCGCCGCAACGGCGCGATGCTCAGCGCGTCCATCGTCGCCGCGCGCGAGTACTCCCCTTCGGGCAGCTCCACCAGCCCAAGCACGGCGCGGCCGGCCACCGTCTCGATGAGCGGCGTGCCCGGCAAACCCACAGCCGGAACGCCCGCAAGGTCGAACGCCTCGCGCAGCATGCGCGGGTAGGCCGAATCTGTGCCGTGCAGCACCGCGATCTCGTGCAGCGCCGCGCCATCCTGCAACGCCGACACGATCTCGCGGACGGCCTCGCGCACCTCGCTCGCCGCATCCGCCGCCAGCACGAACCGCTGTTCGGCGACAGATACCGCCGTTTCGTCGACCACGGTGCACACGGCCACTTCGCGCAGCGCCTCGATCAAGGACGCGCCACCGGCCGATCGCACGGTCGACGGGAATACATACACGGCGCCCAGCTCGTCCATGATGCCGGCCCGTCCGCTGCGCACTGCCTCGGCCGCGGCATCGAGCAGGTCCTCGTCGTCGTAGAACCCTGCGGTCTTCTCGCGGAAACGCCCGTACAGCCGCACCACCTCGGTAAGGTGCCCCACCCATGTGCCCTGCACGTCGTCCGGCGTCCGGATGCCCCCGCGGCGCAGCCGCTGGAACAGGCGGCGCAGCACGCGTGCGTATCCCGGCAGATCGCTGACCGCAGCCACCGTCCCGCGCGACTCCCGCGCCACCTCCTCCGCAGCGTAGTCGCCTATCGGCCGGGCGAGCGGCGTCCGCCCCTGGGCCGCGAGCGCGCCCGCCCCGATCAGCTCCGCGATCCGCGGCAGCGGCTCGAACCGCACGGCCGCGAACGGCCCGCGTTCCGCAAGCCGCCGCCGGAGCTGCAGCGCGCCCGCGTGCGACGGCGCGATCACGGTCACCGGCGCAAGCGGGTCCCGCACGCGCGCGGCCGCGATGAGATCCAACATGCCCTCAGCGTCAGGCAACCTTCACCCTCCGCCGCTACTGTACCCCTCAGACACGACAGGTACTGTCGCGTTTCGCGGCGATTTCTTATACCCGGTGGGGGGAGCGACGTCCGGCCGTGGCGGCGAGAGCGCGGCGGCCTCTCCGGCGCGCGCGAGGAGTAGACATGGGCGGAGCGGAGACCTCGCGTCTGGCGGCGAGCCACCCATGAATCACGTGGTACGAGAGGCCGGCCCTTACTCCTCTATCGCCGAGTAGATGATGCTTCGGAGCTGCCCGCGGAAGTTGAACGTCGCCGACGGCATCAGCTGCGTCATGAAGATGGCCACGAGATCCTCCTTCGGGTCCACCCAGAAGATCGTTGATGCCGCCCCACCCCAGTAGTAGTCGCCCTCGCTCGGCGATCCCGCCTCCACCGCGCTCAGCGTCATCGCGAACCCCAGCCCGAACCCCACGCCCTCGTACGCCGTCTCCGAGAATGCCCCCATGGCCATGGACGTCAGGTCGCGCCCGCCCGCCAGGTGGTTCGTAGTCATCAGCTCGATCGTCCGTGGACCGAGGATCCGCGCGCCGTCGAGCTCGCCGCCGCTCCGCAGCATCTCGCACAAGCGCAGGTAGTCGGCCGTGGTCCCCGTCAGCCCGCCTCCGCCCGAGAAGAACGTCGGCATCTTGAGGTATCCGCTGGCAGCGGGGTCTTCGATCAGCTGTAACGTCTTGTCGGGCTGCCGCTGGTAGTTTGCCGCCAGCCGGTCCGCCTTCTCCGGTGGCACCATGAACGCCGTGTCCTTCATCCCCAGCGGCTCGAAGATCGTCTCGCGCAGGTACTGATCGAAGGGCTTGCCGCTGATGGCCTCGACCAGGTACCCGCACACATCGGTCGAGTACGAGTACATCCACCGCTCGCCCGGGTCGTACCGCAGGGGCACGTGCGCCAGCTTCACAACGAACGACCGCAGCGTCTCACCGCGCCCGCGTATCACCTGCGCGCCGCCGTACGCCCGGTCGGCGGGATGTCGCGTCATCCCGTACGAAAGTCCCCCCGTGTGGCTCAGCACGTGCCGGAACGTCATCGGCCGCTTCGGCTCGCGCGTCTCCATCTCCTCGCCCTCGCCGGAGACGTAGACCCGCTGGTCTCGCCACTCCGGGATCACTCGGTGCACCGGCTCGTTGAGCTGGAAGTATCCCTGCTCGTACAACGTCATCAGCGCGACGGAGGTGATCGGCTTGGTCATAGAGAAGATACGGAAGATCGTGTCCTCCGCCATTGGCCGCTTCCGCTCGCGGTCCATGTACCCCAGCGACGAGAAGTGCGCGACGTGCCCGTGTCGCGCCACTAGCGTCTGGCACCCGGCGATCTTCCCGGGCTCGATGTAGTGCCGGTTCAGGTGCTCCGTGATGCGCCCCAACCGCCTCGCCGAGAGCCCGGCGTCAGCCGCTCGTATCTCCATCGTCGCCTCCGTTCCGCGTCGATGATACGTCCGGTGCCCCGGCGGTTCCAGGGGCGGCGCCGACGGGCTCGGATCCTGCGTCCTTCCCGTAGGCGAACTCCCGGCCAGCGCCAGCCCCTCCACCGGCCGCCCCGTGCCCCGACGGTCCTTTCCCTGGACGATCAAGCGGCGATGAACCGCCTTCTCAGGGCCGGCTGAGGCCAATCGTACGCAGGAACCCTTATCCCATCTCTTCCTGTGACCTGCCAACCATGCCCCATGCTGTTTCTCGATAAGACCAGGGCCCTCGACCTCATCATCGCCAACTCAGAGCAAATCTCCGTCCCGGAGCCATACCGGCTCGCCGCGAGTGATGCGATTTTCGCGACCGCCCCGGCAGATGGCGCCGCCGCCTGCCTCATCGCCCAACCGTGGGCCTGGGCCGAAGCCATCGTTGCGAACATCGGACCGCCCGCGCCGCGCGAGGTTTCGAGCGCCGCTTCGAGCGCCGCATCTCCGGGGTCTGGCGACGTCCATCGAGTGGTGAACGGTGGCCGTCGGGTAGGATAACGGCGATGGATTGGCGCTCGCGGTACGCGGACAGGCTCGTGACACCGCAAGAGGCCGTCCGTATCGTGAACTCCGGCGACCGCGTGTTCGCCGGTATGTTCACCAGCACGCCCCCCACTCTCTGCCGCGCCCTCTTCGACCGCCACGCCGAGCTGCGCGACGTGACGGTGTTCCACTACATCGCCCCGTTCGTCTGGGCCACGCCCGAAACCGCCGATGCCTTTCGGCTCCGCACGGTGTTCGCCGGGGCCGCGGACCGACAGGCCCTCCGCGATGGCCGCGCTGACTACGTGCCCGTCGCCAACTTCCGCCAGAGTTGGATCAAGGAGACCATGGGTGAGATCAACGTCATGCTCGCCCGCACGTCTCCGCCGGACGCCAATGGCTACATGAGCTTCGGCAGCGCGGTCTGGATCAGCCGCACCGTCGCCGATATCGCCACCCACATCATCTGCGAGGTCGACGAGCGTCTTATCCGGACCTACGGCGAGAACTTCCTCCACATCTCCCAGGTCGACCACCTGTGCGAAGGGGCGACCGCAGCCACCGCCGTCGCGTCCGTTCCCGCTCGCAGCGAGGAGAACGCCCTGGCGGCCGAAGTCATCTGCACCCTCATCGCCTCGGAGCTGATCCGCGATGGCGACACACTGCAGATGGGCCTGTGAGACGTCACCACCGCCATGGCCCTGTACCTCGATGACAAGCACGACCTGGGTATCCAGACCGAGCTCATCCCCGGTGGCGTGATCGACCTCGTGAAGAAGGGCGTCATCACCGGCCGAAAGAAGGAGGTCGCCCCCGGTAAGGTCGTCGGCTCGGCCTTCGCCGTCCTGCCCGACGAGGAGCTGCAGTACGCCCACCTGAACCCGACGTTCGAGCTGTGGGACTTCTGCCATACCGACGACATGCGCATCCTCGTCCAGGAGGAGGCGTTCGTCGCCATCAACAACGCCCTCCAGCTCGACCTTGCCGGTCAGGTTACAGCCGAGACATTGAACGGCGAGATCTACAGCGGCCCGGGCGGACAGACCACCTTCGCCGTCGCCGCGTCCGTGTGCGAGGACGGCCGCTCGATCATCGCGGTGCCCTCCAGCACCACCGTCAACGGCACGCGGCACTCCCGCATCCTCCCGGTCCTCCCGCCGGGCACCGTCGTCACCACCCCCCGCTCGTTTGTCGACTACGTGGTCACCGAGTACGGCATCGCCACGCTGCGTGGAAAGACGCTTCGGCAGCGGGCGGAAGAGCTGATCGCCGTTGCCCACCCGGATTTCCGGGCCGAACTCCGGGCCGAAGCGGGCCGCACCCTCCACCTGTAGCGTCGGGACTTCGGCGGGAGCCCGGTGAAACGCCTCTCAAGGCCGGATGGCCTTTGGTTTCATGACTTCCCGCCGTGGCGGCACACCCGTAGAATCAACTTCGATGGCGACGGGGGAGTGCCCGTGACCTGCCGGGCGGGCGGAGCGCCACAATGAGCCGAATCGCCTTCCGTGACGTCACCAAGCGCTTCGGCGACGTGGTGGCCGTGCGCGAGTTCAACCTCGAGATCGAAGACCAGGAGTTCCTCGTACTCCTCGGCCCCTCCGGCTGTGGCAAGTCCACGGCGCTTCGCCTCGTGGCGGGACTGGAAGAACCCACATCGGGCGAGATCATGTTCGGCGACGTGACGGTCAACGACGTCGAGGCGAAGAACCGCGACATCGCGATGGTCTTCCAGAGCTATGCCCTGTACCCGCACATGACCGTCCGTCGCAACATCGAGTTCCCCCTGCGCACCCGTAAGATCCCCCGCGCCGAGCGCACCCGGCTCGTCGCCGAAGCCGCCGGCTGGCTGGGGCTGGAAGGGCTGTTGGATCGCCGCCCGTCGGAGCTGTCGGGAGGGCAGCGCCAGCGGGTCGCTTTGGGCCGTGCCATCGTCCGAAGGCCGCAGGCCTTCCTCATGGACGAGCCGCTCTCCAACCTGGACGCGAAGCTCCGCGTGAAAACGCGCGCCGAGCTGGTCGAGCTGCACCGCCAGCTCGCCCGCACGTTCCTGTACGTGACCCACGACCAGGTCGAGGCGATGACCATGGCCGACCGCATCGCGATCATGAACGAGGGCGCCCTCCAGCAGATCGGCCCGCCCCAGCAGGTCTACGAACGCCCCGCCAACACCTTCGTCGCGCAATTCATCGGCAGTCCGCCGATGAACGTCGTCCGTGCCACGGTCGCCCGCGGCGGCGATGGCCTGGTCGCGAACATCCCGGGCGGCACGATCCCTCTTCCGGCGGCGGCGGCCGCGGCGGCCGCTGCGATGCACCTGGATGCGCTGCTCGTCGGCGTTCGCCCGGAGCATCTCCTCCTCGACGGTGGCCCGGTGAAGGCCACCGTGCGCCTCGTCGAGTCCCTGGGGCATGAGCGCCACATCATCTGCGATCTGTCGCCGGAGGAGTTCGCCATCGTTCGCCTGCCCGCGGATCTGCCCGCGCCCGCGAAGGGGGAAACCGTCGGGCTCACCGCCACCGCGGAGCACGTGCACCTGTTCGATCCCACCACAACGCTGCGGATTGACTGATGGACGAGGTGACAGCCGCCGAGGTGACGATCGCGCTGCCGAAGGCTGCGGGCCGCTGGCGCGCGCGTCCGCGCGTCAAGGAGATGGCCCTCGCGCTCGTGCTGCTGGGCCCCTCCATCGCGCTCTTCTCGACGTTCGCGTTCTACCCGCTGGTCAAGACCTTCTACCTTGGATTCTTCCGCAGCGACCCCTTCGGCCTCAGCAGCAACTACGTGGGGTTGGACCAGTACATCGACGTCCTGCGCTCCAACGGATTCCACCGCAGCCTCTTAACCACGGGGCTGTTCGCGCTGTTCACCGTGCCCACCGGCCTCGTGCTGGGGCTCGGCCTCGCCCTGCTCGCGCATCAGAAGCTGCGCGGCATCGTCGTCTACCGCACCATCTTCTCCTCGACGGTCGCCACCTCGGTCGCCGTCGCGTCGGTCATGTGGCTCACCCTGCTAAATCCCAGCATCGGCATCATCAACTACGGCCTCAAGGAGTCCGGGTTCGAGGCGGTGAACTGGCTGGGCGACCCCGACTGGGCCCTGCCGGCCGTCTCGCTCACGACGGTCTGGCTCAACCTGGGGTTCACCTTCATCGTGATCCTCGCCGGGCTCCAGACTATCCCGGAGGAGCTGCACGAAAGCGCCAAGATCGACGGCGCCGGCGCCGTGTCACGCCTGTTCAACGTCACGCTGCCCATGCTCTCGCCCACGCTGCTCTTCGCTGTCGTCGTCCTCACCATCAACGCATTCCAGTCATTCGGACAGATCGACATCCTTACGCAGGGCGGCCCGCTCGACCGCACGAACGTCCTCGTCTACTCCATTTACACCGAAGGCTTCCGCAACTTTAACGAGGGCGTCGCCGCCGCGCAGGGTGTGGCTCTGTTCCTTATCGTGCTGGTCCTTACGCTGATCCAGTTCCGGTTCCTCGAACGGCGGGTGTTCTATGGCAACTAGCGCCCGCCCCGCCCGGAAGCGCCCCATCCGCATCGGCCGCCTGCTCGGCGAGGCCGCGCAGTACGCCGCGCTCACGATCGCCGCCGCGATCATCCTCACCCCCATCTACATCACAGTCGTCTACTCCCTGCAGCCCGTGGAGGAGATCTTTTCCTACCCGCCGAACCTTCTCGTCACCGACCCCCAGTGGGACACCTACAAGCGCGCGTTCGAGACCGGCTCTCTCGGCCGGTATCTCGTCAACAGCTTCATCGTCGCCACCGCCATCACCGCCGGCCAGGTCATCACGTCGGTGCTCGCCGCCTACGCCTTCGCGTTCCTGCGGTTCCCCTTCCGTAACCTGCTGTTCGTCGCCTTTCTCGCCTCACTGATGGTCCCCTGGGAGGTCACCATCATCCCCAACTACCAGACCATCTCGACGTTCGGCTGGCTCGACTCCTACCAGGGGCTCATCGTCCCCTTCCTTGCGACGGCGTTCGGCACCTTTCTGCTCCGGCAGGCCTTCCTGACTGTCCCGCGCGACCTTCGCGACGCCGCGGCGATGGATGGCTACGGCCACATCGGCTTCATGCTGCAGGTCGTCGTGCCGCTGTCGCGGGCCGCGGTCGGCGCGCTGGCGGTATTCTCGTTCCTCCTCGCCTGGAACCAGTACCTGTGGCCGCTGCTGATCACCAACGACGACGACTACCGCACCGTGCAGATCGGCCTGAAGGCGCTCGTCTCGTCGAACATCGACGAGTTCAACCTGGTGATGGCCGGCACGGTCATCGCCGCCGCGCCGATCCTCGCGCTGCTTATCCTCTTCCAGAAGCAACTCATTCGGGGGCTAACGTCAGGAGCGATAAAGGGATGAATGCACCACGCTCGCTCGCGCTGTGGATACTCGCGCTCGCGACGCCGTTCGCCGCGGTGCTGGCGGCGTGCGGCGGGAATAACGGTGGGGGCTTCTCGGCAGAATGCCCGATCGGTCTGGTCGACAAGGAAGCGGGGCCTGTCCGGATCCTGTTCTGGCACGCGATGAGCGTCGCCAATCGCGACACGATTGAGCGCATGGTGGGTGAGTTCAACGCTTCGCAGGACAGGGTGCAGGTGCAGCCCGTCTTTCAGGGCACCTACGACGACAACCTCACCAAGTACTTCACGGCACTGCGTGGCGGCGATCTGCCGGACATCATCCAGGTCGAAGACACCGCCGCCCAGCGCATGATCGACAGCCGCACAGTGGTCCGCGCGCAGGACTGCATCACGGCCGAGAACTACGATCTGTCCGATCACATCGAGCGCGTCATCGCCTACTACAGCATCAACGGTGAGCTCTGGCCCTACCCCTTCAACGTCTCCAACCCCGTCCTCTACTACAACCAGATCGCCTTCGAAAAGGCCGGGCTCGATCCCCAGAAGCCGCCGGCAACGCTCGATGAGGTCCGCGCGTACTCACAGAAGCTCGTCGATTCAGGAGCCGCTAATCACGGGATTGCGCTGGAGCTTGGCGGCTGGTTCTTCGAGCAGTGGATGGCCAAGGCGGGGCAGCCGTTCACGGACAACGACAATGGGCGCACGGCGCGCGCCACCAGCGTCCTCTTCGACAACGACACGGGCCGCGAGCTCTTTGGCTGGATCGATTCCATGATCGACGATGGCCTCGCCGTCAGCGTCGGACGAAACGCCTCCGGCGCCGATGCGTTGCTTGCCATCGGCAGCGGCGACGCCGCGATGACCATCGGCACATCGGCCGCCATGCGATCCGTCTACGGCGTGCTGGAAAGCGGCGAGTTTCCCGATGTAAAGGTGGGCCTCGCGACCATGCCGGGCCTCGAGGCGCAGGATGCTGGCGGCATCGAAGTCGGCGGCGGGGCCGTCTTCATCATCAGCCGCTCCTCACCCGCCAAGCAGGAGGCCGCGCGCATCTTGGCCAAGTGGCTCAACGAGCCCGCGCAGCAGGCGGAGTGGCACGTCGGCAGCGGCTACATCCCCATCCGCAAGTCCGCCGCCGAGCTTCCCGCGGTCACCGAGCTCTGGGCGGAGTCGCCGCAGTTCCGGGTCGCGTACGACCAGCTTCTCTCCGGCCAGACCAACGTCGCCAGTTCCGGAACGGTCCTGGGACCGTACGAGGAGATCCGTGAAGCCGTTGTCACGGCGATGGAGCAGATGCTCCTGCAGGGGAAGGACCCGGCCGCGGCCCTTGCGGACGCGGCAAAGGCCGCGAACATCGCGATCGAGGAGTACAACAGGCGCATTCGCTAGTGGTGTGCGCACAGAACAGGGGGAGACCGTGCGCGGGATTTCAGGCGGCATGGCGGCGCTCATGGCATCGGCCGCGTTCCTTGCGGCGGCCTGCGGTGGCGGCGGTACGGACGGCCCCGAGCTGGGCACCTGTCCGATCGGGCTTGTCGATCAAGCAACCTCCCCCGCGAACATCGACTTCTGGTTTGCCGAGCAGGCCGCAAACCAGGACACGCTGCTCCGCATGGTCGATGAGTTCAACGCTTCCCAGGACAAGATCCGCGTCACCGCCGCCTTCCAGGGCAGCTACGACGAGAGCACCTCGAAGTACCTGGCCGCGCTCCGCAGCGGAGCTCTCCCCGATATCGTCCAGGTCGTCGACTTCGAGACTCAGCGCGTCATCGACAGTCAGAGCGTCGCGCGCGCCCAGGACTGCATCGATGCGGAGAACTACGACCTCAGCGACTACCTGCCTCGCGTCGTTGCCTACTGGAGTGTTGGCGGCGATCTCTGGTCGTATCCGTTTACGGCCGCAGCCGACGTCCTCTACTACAACTCGCTTGCCTTCCAGAAGGCCGGCCTCGACCCCGCCGATCCGCCGGCGACGCTCGACGAAGTGCGCGCGTACTCGCAGAAGCTGGTCGACACGGGGACCACCCGCCATGGGATCGCCATCGAGATGCATTCGTGGTCGATCGAGAACTGGCTCTCGAAGTTCGATCAGCCCATCGTCAACAACGACAACGGCCGCACCGCGCGCGCCACCCAGGCCGTCTTCGACAGCGACCCCGGCCGCGAGCTGTTCTGGTGGCTCGACGCGATGGTCGATGACGGTCTTGCCGTGAACGTCGGCCGCAATCCAAGCGGCGCCGATACGCTCCTCACCATCGGCGCCGGGGACTCCGCCATGACCCACGGTTCGTCCGCCGCGATGCGCTCCGTCTTCGGCGTGCTGGAAAGCGGCGAGTTTCCGGACGTGAAGGTCGCGGTTTCGCCCATGGCCGGCGGCGAAGGCGGCGTGGTCGTGGGCGGCGCCTCCCTGTTCATCGTCAACAAGTCGTCGCCCGTCGAGCAGGAGGCGGCCCGCATCTTCGCCCGCTGGCTCAACGAGCCCGCGCAGCAGGCGGAGTGGCACATCGGCAGCGGGTACGTCCCGCTGCGCACATCGGCCGCGCAACTCCCCGCCATCCAGGAGTTCTGGGCGGCGAACCCGCAGTTCCGCGTCGTCTACGACCAGCTTTCAGGGGACGAGGTCACCATCGCGAACTCCGGCGCCGTCATCGGCCCATTCAGCGAGGTCCGCCGCGCCATCGTCGAAGGCCTTGAGTCGATGCTCCTGCAGGGCACCGATCCTGCGACAGCGCTGAGCAACGCGGCGAAGGCGGCGAACAGCGCGATTTCGAGTTACAACTCGCGTTTACCGGACTAACGCGCGTGCTACGTGACGCCGGCTCGGCGCGTCGACGGCCTGCATCAGCGAAGAAGGTCTCCTCGCGCAGGCGCACTGCAGCAACGTCCCCGCACACACAAGAGGGGACGTCGTCACTGCAGGTGTGCGATCGGCCGAGGTTACTTCTTGGCGGCCTTTGCGGCCTTCGCCGCCTTGGCGTCCTTCTTCGGCTTCTTCTTCTCTTTGTTCTTCGGGCTCTTGTCACCCATCGCGGCAACCTCCCTGCGCTTGAACCGATCCGCTGGCACACATCCTAACCCGCCGACGCCGGTACGTCATAGGGTTCACGGCCGGCAGGGAGCCCGGTTGTGCCCGTATCCTGTCCTAAGAGGCAAGTTGGCACGCCATCAACCGGAAGTCGCCGGCTTCAGGCGCAGCCTCCCGGCAGTGAGGACGAGCGCCCCCGTCGCCGCGAGGAACAGGACGACCGCGACCGAAACACCGGTGCCAGTAACATCTCCCGGCCCAAACCCGAACTCCGCGAGCGGCGGCGGCCCCTCCGGCCCTCGTCCTGCCACCGTGTACGTGAACAGAGTCAACGTCGTCTGCGACGCGCCCCGCGCCAGGATCGCGATGTACCCCGGCCGCCACAGCGGGAACGGCAGCACATTCTCGTTCAGCACTACCGGGAAGCTCCACGTCCCGTCCCGGAGCGCCGTGACCTGCTCCGTCCGGTAGAACGGGCCGGCGAACGCCTCGGCTTCCGCCGGCGGCTCGTCCACGAACGTGAACTCCAGCGTGATGGCTTCGCCGGGCGTCCACCCCGACTCTCCCACGATCTGGAAGCGCGATCCGGCGCCGCCCTCGCCGGGAGAGACGAACGTCGCCTGCTGTGCCTGCCCTGTGTTCGTGTGAGCTATTGCCGCACCCGCGAACGCGAGCACGAAGGCGAGAGCCGTGAGCATCCACTTCACCGCGACCCCGATTCCGCTTGCCCCGCCGAGAGCGGATGGTAGCACGCGAAGATCGGCTTGTGAAGTGCGCCGGCGTCAAATCATTGGATCCCTACCGAACACATGACCTGTCCGATCTCAGGTGAGCATTGAGGCTCCGCTGTCGCATGAGGCACTGGCGGTACCACCACGAGATCCTTCGCCTCCGGCTCAGGATGACGGGGATCACGCCAACCGACATGGTCATCAGGCTCTACCGGAAGAGCACCACCCGGCGGAAGCGTTCGGTGTACCGGCCGTCCTCTCCGCGCCAACGCTCCCGGACGAACTTCAGGAAGTCGCTGTTGGGGTTGTCCGCCCCGAGTCCCTGGCTGATGTGCGCGTTCAGGGCGTGGATCTTCTGGTCCACTACCTCGCTGATATTGACGTCGAAGTTCGCCTTCTCCGAGCCCCAGATAAAGATCTCTTTCACATTGTGGACATCCAACCCCTCCGCCAGGTGCTCCGGAAAGTTGAGTCGGTCCCGAGCCGTCGGATAGATCGCGTCGATCGCAGCGTGTCCGGTGTTCCGGTGATCGCTATGGTTGATGAAGCTGTTCCGCACGATGAACGCCTCCGGGTCGTGCGTGAACACGGCGTACGGCTTCAGCATCCTAATGTGCCGCACAACCGCGCCCAGCAGCTCCCGCGTGACCTGGAGCTCGCCGTCCACGTTGTCCAGGAAGAACACGTCCTTCGCGCCCGCGCGGCGGGCTGCCTCGCGCTGCTCGTCCCGGCGAACCCGGATCAGCTCAGCCGGGTCCATGTTCGGGTCCGAGGTGCCCTTCGACCCGTCGGTGCACACCAGGTAGTAGAACGTCCATCCCGCCTGCGTCCACAGGTACGACGTCCCCGCCGCCCCGAAGTCTGCATCGTCGGGGTGCGCCGCGATCACTAGCGCCGTCTTATTGTCAGTCTCTGGTATGGTCGCCTCGTTCACGCCACGCTCCTTCGTCGTCTGCAGTCCTTCAAGATTCGCTCCAAGCATGGATCCAGCCTAGCGAGCCCCGCCCCCGTATGCACGCGTGCACCGCCACTCCGCGCGCAGCGACCTGTTCGCCGGAGGAGACGGAATCTTGTAGTGACACGAGCTCACAAACATCTGCACGGACCAGCCCCGACCGAGGGCAGGAGCAGGTGGCAGCGCTGGCAAGTCAACTGCAGCGGACGAATCTGCTACAGTCCCCCGCATGTCCCCAAGACCCAACGCCCCCGCCTTCGAGCTCGGCGCCGGCGTCTACATCATCTCCCCCGAAGGCAAGCTCCTCCTCGCCGACCAGGAACGCCCTGGCCGCCGTAACTGGGTCAGCTTCGGCGGCGGCATCGAGCACGGCGAGTCCATCGAGCAGTGCGCCATCCGCGAGGCCCGCGAGGAATCAGGCCTCCACGTGCGCCTCCAACGCCTCATCGCCATCAACGAGTTCTGGAGCAGCGGCCGCTTCTGGGGCGTCGGCTTCCTCTTCCTCGCCGAACCCGACCCCTGGCCGCAAGAAGTGCTGCTCCCCGAGCGCGACGGCTCAGCCCTCTTCCACGATCACGCCTGGTTCACCCGCGACCAGCTCCCCGCCCTCAACATGCCCCCCGAGGAGTTCTGCCTCCAACACTGGCCCCCCGAAGTCACCCGCCCCGTCGTCCTCCACCTCGAGTTCGACTAACCCTTAGCCCTGGCCGTTTGTCGGCGGCTCCGTGCCGAAGCTGTTTGCCCTTCGCTGTGACCGCTCTCACCTCGCACGTCTCACGTCCCACGTCCCACGTCTCGATTCACACCACCGCCTCATCCCGATACGCCAGCAGCGCCTGCCGCAGCATCCCCAACGCCGTCGTCACCGCCCGCCGCTTCACAGCCCCCCGCCCCTGGTTGAACGTATAGCTCACGCTCCGCGGCGACTCCCACATCGCGTCGATCGCTACGTGTACCGTCCCGACGGGCTTGCCCTCCTGCTCGTCCGGGCCTGCCACCCCGGTGATGCCGATCCCGACGCTGGCCTCATGACGTTCGCGCGCCACCCGCGCCATCTCCCGCGCCGTCTCGACGCTGATCACCCCGTGCTCCTCGATGATCGTCGGGGGCACGCCCCATGCAATCTTCATCTCTGTCGCGTACGACACCAGCCCGCCTCGGAAGCACCCCGACGATCCCGGCACATCGGTGATCGTGCTCGCCAGCAACCCGCCCGTGCACGACTCCATCGACGCCAGCGTTACCCCGCGCTCTTTCATCATGTCGCACACGACGCTCTCGAAGGTGTCGTCGTCCGCGCCCCACACGAACGCGCCCAGCCTCGCACGGATCTCGTCCTCCATGGGAGCCAGCAGCCGCCACGCCGCCTGCTCGTCGGGCGCCTTCGCCGCCAGGCGCACATGCACGCCGTCCTGCTTCGCGTACGTCCCGATGCTGGGGTTCTGCGACTCCTGCAGCGGCGTGATCATCTCGTCGACGTTGCTCTCTCCCACGCCCGCCGTTTTGATCGTGCGGGTGATGAGGATCGTGCCGGGATTCCGGCGCAGCAGCTCGGGCGAAACCTCCTTGTCCCACATCCGCGTCATTTCGGCTGGCGGCCCCGGCATCGCGACGATCACCTTGCCGTCGCGCTCCACCCACCACCCCGGTGCCGTGCCCCGCGGATTCGGGATCGCTCGCGACGATCGGATCAGCCAGCACTGCTTCACATTTTGCTCGGCCATCTTCACGCCGCGGCTCTCGAAGAACCCCCGCAGGTTCGCCTCGAGCTGCGGGTCGACGGCGGGTTCTTCGCCCATCACGGAGCTGATGGCCTCGCGCGTCAGGTCGTCCTGCGTCGGTCCCAGCCCGCCCGTGCAGATCACCACGTCCGAACGCGCCCGCGCCCGCCCGATCGTCTCCGCTAGCCGCTCCAGGTTGTCGCCAACCACGTGTTTGTAGTAGATATCGATGCCGAGCGCGGGCAGCCGCGACGCGATGTACGCGGCGTTTGTATCGACGATCTCGCCGAGCAGGATCTCGGTGCCGATGGAGAGGATTTCAGCCTTCATACAGGCAGGGTAACCCGTACCGCCTGCGCGTGACACTCGGCTTACGCACACCGGGGGGCGGGCGCGAAGGACTACAACCGCCCGATCGCTCGCACGGCCTTCACGGCGACATCCACCAGAGGCTTCGGCACCGCCCAGCCGTTGTAATTCCACCCACGGAAGGTGCGGAATGCCTCCAGGTCTATCGTGTACCTGTTTCGGCGGCCCTCGCGGTGCCGCTGGACGATGCCCTCGGCCTCGAGGTGGCTCATGATGGACATCGCCGCGCGCTCGGTCACGCGCACCCGCGCCGCCAGGTCGCGCACCGTCGCCGTGTTATCGCGTGCGATCGCCCCCAGCATCTGCGTGTGGTTGGTGAAGAACTCGAACGTCGTCTCACGAGGGCGTTTGTCGTGCGCCGTTGGTTTGTGATCGCGTGCTGTCTTGCGCGCCTCGGGCGAGATGGAGATGAGCGCCCCGACCACCGCGAACGCCGCCGGGTCCATCCCCGTGCCGCTGGCCATGCCCAGCAGGCGGCTGTAGTTCACAACGTACGTATTGTTGCGCCCGTTGCGATGGCGCTCCACCAACCCTTCGTTGTCCAGGTCGCGCAGGATGGCCAGCGCGGCCCGCTCCGTCAGCCCCACACCCTGTGAAATCACGCGGACGGTCGATTCCGGGTGTTGCACCACGAACATCAGGATGACCGGATGGTTCGTGAGGAAGGTCCAGGTTGGCCGGGCGGGCCGTGCTGCGCGCCGCAAGCCGATATCGGGAGTCGTCATCTCTTGCGCCTGCTGCTCAACCTACGCCCCGGGTCTGTTTGCCAGCATTCGGATGCCTGTGATCGCCACGTCGATGAGCTCCGGTGGAAGGCGCCACGCCTCGAACTGCCACCCGCGAAACATGAAGAACCCGTCGTAGTCGATCGTGTACGAGTTCCGCCGCCCCTCGCGCCTTCGCTGAATGATCCCTTCCGCCTCCATCTGGTTCAGGATCGCCACGGCCGCGCGCTCCGTCACCATGGCCGCGGCCGACAGATCCCGCACCGTCTGCGAGCCGTCGCGCGCGATCGCGAGCAGGATCAGCATGTGGTTGGTGAAGAAGCCCCAGCTCCCTACGCGCGCCTGGCTTTCGCCATCCCGCACGATCTCCGGCGGCTCATGGTGCACCACCATCCCCGCCTGCGTCGCGATCTCGAACAGCGTCTTGACCACGACGTCAACAAAGAGGCGCGGGGTCAGGGGGCTCGAGGTCCCTCCGCGGCGCAGCATGGCCAGCCGGCCGAAGTTCACGGAATAGGCGTTGCGCCGCCCGGTCCGGCGCCGGTCGACGATGCCCTCCAGATCGAGATCCCGCATGATGGCCAGGGAAGCCCTCTCGGTGATGCCCACGTCCTGGGCGATGGTCCTGACGGTGGAGTCGGGGTGGAGGGCGACGTAGACCAGCAGGACGGCGTGGTTTGTCAAGAAGCTCCACGCGGGGCGTACGGGCGCTGGTGTGATTGAATCTGCGGGGAAAGTCGGGCGGCTGACCATGAAGACTCTTTCAGGAAATCGCTAACCTGTTATAGGCTTCACCTTTCCGGCTATCATGCTCCATCGCCGGGCGGATTTCAACCCCCAAACCTTTCAATTTCGCCCAGGCTACGATTTCCGTGCAGGCCACTTTCCTACGTGCACTTCGCCAGTAGTTAGCCGGGCCGTCAGCCCGTGGTACATGTTCGTGCGCCCCTGCAGCCGCGGAGCGCGCCCGACTGCTCCGGACACCCATCCGACCCCTGACGACCGACGACTGACGACTGACGACCATGGCGCACCCACCTGCGCCGCCCCGGAACTACAATGAGGACGATCCCCGTCGTGAAGGAGCACCCTGCCATGCCCACCACCATCGACAGCTTCCGCGCCCGGACTACCCTCACCGTCGGCAGCCGGCGGGTCGAGATGTACCGGCTCGACGCGCTCGAAGAGGCGGGCGCCGGTCCGGTCTCGCGCCTCCCCTTCTCCCTGAAGATCCTGCTGGAGAACCTGGTGCGGCACGAGGACGGACGCTCGGTCATGAAGGACGACATCGCCGCCCTCGCCGCCTGGGACCCTGCGGCCCCCTCCGATAAGGAGATCCAGTTCCGTCCTGCCCGTGTCCTCATGCAGGACTTCACGGGCGTGCCGTGCGTCGTCGATCTCGCAGCCATGCGCGACGCGATCAAGGATCTGGGCGGAGATCCGCGCCGCATCAACCCGTTGCAGCCGTCCGACCTGGTGATCGACCACTCGGTGCAGGTGGACCAGTTCGGCACGAACACGGCCTTCCTCTTCAACGCGCGGAAGGAGATGGAGCGCAACACCGAGCGGTACGCGCTGCTGCGCTGGGGCCAGGACTCCTTCAACGATCTCCGCGTCGTCCCGCCGGACACCGGCATCGTCCATCAGGTGAACCTCGAGTACCTGGCCTCTGTCGTGTTCGAGCGTTCGGAGGACGCCGGCGTCGTCGTCTATCCCGACACGGTCGTCGGCACGGATTCGCACACCACGATGATCAACGGCCTCGGCGTGCTCGGATGGGGCGTCGGCGGGATCGAGGCGGAGGCGGCGATGCTGGGCCAGCCCATGCCCATGCTCACGCCGCAGGTCATCGGGTTCAAGCTCACCGGCCAGCTCCCGGAGGGCGCAACCGCCACCGACCTGGTGCTCATGGTCACGGAGATGCTCCGCAAGAAGGGCGTCGTCGGTAAGTTCGTCGAGTTCTACGGCCCCGGCCTCTCCGCGCTGTCGCTGCCCGACCGCGCGACCATCGCGAACATGGCGCCGGAGTACGGCGCGACGATGGGCTTCTTCCCCATCGACGCCGAGACGCTTTCGTACCTGCGCTTCACCGGCCGTCCCGATGCCGTCGTCGCCCTCGTCGAGGCGTACGCCAAGGCGCAGGGCATCCTCCGCACCGACGACACGCCGGAGCCGCGCTTCTCCGACACGCTGGCTCTCGATCTGGCTAACGTCGAGCCGAGTATCGCCGGCCCGAAGCGGCCGCAGGACCGCGTGCCGCTTTCGCGCAGCAAGCACGAGTGGCGCAGGGCGCTCTCGACGTTCGAGCAGTGCAACGGCATCGACCCCGAGCGCCTCGGCCGCTGGGTGAGCGAGGGCGGCAGCCCCGCCACTACAGATGTCGCGCCGATGGAGGACCCGTTCGAGAGGGTCACGGTCACCGATGCTGGGAAGACGTACACGCTGGCGCACGGATCCGTCGTCATAGCCGCGATCACGTCGTGCACCAACACCTCCAACCCCGCGGTCATGCTGGCCGCCGGCCTGCTGGCGAAGAACGCTGCCGAGCAGGGCCTCACGACGAAGCCGTGGGTGAAGACGTCGCTCGCGCCGGGCTCGCAGGTGGTGACCGAGTACTTCGATGCGGCCGGCCTCACGCCGTACCTGGAGCAGCTCGGGTTCTACCTCGTCGGCTACGGTTGCACGACCTGCATCGGTAACAGCGGACCGCTGCCGGACGCCGTCTCGAACGCGATCCGCGACCACAATCTTGTCGCCTGTTCCGTGCTCTCCGGTAACCGCAACTTCGAAGGCCGGGTGCAGCAGGAGGTCCGCGCGAACTACCTCGCGTCGCCGCCGCTCGTCGTCGCCTACGCGCTCGCCGGCACGATGGACATCGACCTGCAGGCCCAGCCGCTGGGCACGGGCAAGGACGGCGCTCCCGTGTACCTCCGCGACATCTGGCCCACGCAGCAGCAGATCCGCGACGCCATTCGCACGTCGGTGAAGTCGGAGCAGTTCCGCGCGAAGTACGCACACGTCTTCGACGGTACCGATGAGTGGCGCGCGCTGGACATCCCGCACGGCGAACGCTTCGCCTGGGACGACGACAGCACCTACATCCGCAGGCCTCCGTACTTCGACGGCATGTCGCTCGACCCCACGCCGCCGTCCGACGTGCGCGCCGCCCGAGTGCTGGCGATGCTCGGCGACAGCGTGACCACCGACCACATCTCGCCCGCCGGGAGCATCGCGAAGACCTCGCCCGCCGCGAAGTACCTGATTCAGCACGAGGTTGCGCCCGAGGACTTCAACTCGTACGGCACGCGCCGCGGCAACCACGAGGTGATGGTGCGCGGCACCTTCGCCAACGTCCGCCTGCGCAACCAGATCGCCCCCGGCACCGAGGGCGGCGTCACGCGCCACCTCCCCTCCGGCGACCAGATGACCATCTTCGACGCGTCAGAGCGCTACCAGGCCGAGGGCGTGCCGCTGATCATCATCGCTGGCGCGGAGTACGGCACCGGCTCATCGCGCGACTGGGCGGCCAAGGGCACCGCACTGCTCGGCGTGCGCGCCGTTATCGCGAAGTCCTACGAACGCATCCACCGCAGCAACCTCATCGGCATGGGCGTCCTGCCGCTGCAGTTCGAGCCCGGCCAGGACCGTGAGACCCTCACCCTCACCGGCGAGGAGACCTACGAAATCGAAGGCATCGCCGCGATCAAGTCCGGCCAGCGCGTGACGGTAAGAGCGACGTCACCAGCCGGCGCCGCGAAGTCATTTCAGGCCCTCTGCCGCATCGACACCCCCGTAGAGCTCGACTACTACACCCACGGCGGCATCCTCCCCTTCGTCCTCCGCCAGTTGGTGAAGTAGGACCGCCCAGACGCTCGAGCTAATCGAGACGTTCGGTAGGTTCGGTTCGCGGGGCGATGGGTGCGACGCCTTGCTGCTGGACGTACCTGTACACAAATCCGCTGACGGACAGCCCGGGAGTCTCTCCGCCGCCTATGACGTAGAGCTGGTCGAGGACTTCCTGTGCCGCAAGACCGTGCCTTCCTAGAGGCATTGGCGCCTCCGTTGACCACTCATCGTCAAGAGGATCGTACGCCTCGTTTTCGTCAAAGGTTCGGCTGCCGTCACCAAATGACTCCCCACCGACAACGTGAATCCTCTCGCCGCCGAAGGGAAGCATGACAACTGCCGCGGCCAGACCCCCTCGGGTCGTCGGCATCGGACTACGTTCGTGCCATGTGTTCGTGGGCGGATCGTATTCCTCAACGGTCGCCACATTGCCACGATCCCCCCAGCGCCCGCCGATGGCGTACACCTTCTTGTTTGCCACTACGACGGCGAGATGCTCGCGAGGAGCTGACATCGGCGCGATTGGACGCCAGATGCCGGTGACTGTGTCGTACGCGAGGCCGACCTCCGGCTCAGGCCCGAAGCCACCGATGACGAAGATCGTCTCACCGAATGCGGCGGCCGCGCCGGCCGCGCGAGGCAGTGGCAGGTTCGCGAGCGAGCGCCAGCGTCTGGCGACGGGATCGTATTCGTACAGGGCGTCGGAAGCCCGCTGTCCGAACACGCGCCACCCTCCGATGACGTATAGCTTGCCGTAGGTGGCAGCCGCCATCACGTGATCGAGACGCTCGGGCATAGGATCTATGCTCGACCACGTGTCGGATGCCGGATCGTACACTTCGATGAGGTCGGAGTTCTGGCCGTTCTTCGTGAAGCCGCCGATGATGTAGATCTTCCCATCGACTACGGCCGAAGCTACTTCCGCTCTCGGCGTTGGCATGGTGCTGCCGCCGTACCAGCCCGAAGCTTCGACTTTTGTGCGCTCGATTCGTGGCCGCTCAAGGCCCAAACCGGCGCGAAGAGTTGCCACACCCTGGTCGAAACGAGCCGTCGCGGTTCGTGTCACGTTATCGTCGCCGGGCCCGGACGAATCACTGCACGCGACCGAGCCCGCGACCAACATAGCCGACACGATCAACATACGAACCATTGGCACACAGGATAGCGCGAATCGCCGCACAGCCCCTAATCTCCGAAGAGGCGAGTGGACCATACTATCCGAACGCCGCATCATTCCGGGCGAATCGTCCGCCAGCGACCGATCGTACGTAACTGACGACCGATGACTGACACCTGACGACTTCCTACGGCACCAACACCACCCGCCCAAACGCCGCCCTCGACTCGATGTATGCGTGCGCCGCCGCCGCCTCCGACAACGGATACGTGCGGTCGACCGCCACCTTGAGATCGCCCTTCGCGATGTCCGCCAGGAGTTGGTTCATCATCGGCACCACCCGCGCAGCCGAACGGAAGGTCTCCAGCCCGAAGAACACGCCCGTCAGCGACGCGTTCGCGCCCGATAGCGGCCCCACGTCGATGCCCTTGCCCTCGCGGCTCACGTTGCCGACCGTGATCACACGCCCGCGGTAGGCGGCACACAGGATGCTCCCCTCCAGCGTCTTCCCCCCGACGGAGTCAACGATGAGGTCCGCCCCCTGCCCGCCCGTCAGCTTCCGCACCTGCGCCACGAAGTCGCCGTTGGCGTAGTTCACGCCCTGGTCCATCCCGTACGCCCGCAGCCGCTCCAGCTTCTCGTCCGACGACGACGTCGCGAGGACGCTCGCCCCCGCCCGCTTCGCGATCTGCACGCACGCGATCCCCACGCCCGAGGTCCCCGCCTGGATCAGTACCGTCTCGCCCGCCTTCACGCGCCCGAACTCGTGCACGCAGTCGTGCGCGGTCCCGAACGCCACCGGCACGCACGCCGCCTGCTCGAACGGCACGCCGTCCGGTACCAGCCACGTCGACGTCGCCGGCACCGACGCCAGCGCCGCGTGCGACCCGTTCGCCATCAGCGCCGTCACGCGGTCGCCCGGCTTCCGGTCGGCCACCTCCGCTCCGGCCTCGCGTACCACCCCGGAGCAGTTGTAGCCGACGATGTGCGGCCGCCGCACCAGCTCCCCGCCCGCGCGGTTCAGCACGTCACCACCCTCGATGCCGATCGCCTTCACGTCGATCAGCACGCCCTTCGGGTGCAGCGGCGGATCCTCGACGTCCTCGTACTTGAACACGTCCGGCTTCCCGGTCTCGTAGTAGACGGCGGCTTTCATGGAGTCCTCAGTTCTCAGTTCTCAGTCGTCGGTCATCAGTCGTCGGTCGTCAGTCGTCGGTCGTCTTGGAAGAGTCAGGCTTCAAGTTTCAGCCTCTAGCCTCCAGCTTCGCGTTTCATCCGCTCATACACATCCGGGTCGGCGCGCTCCATCCACCGATCATCGTCCCCCTTCACGCGCGTGAACCCCCGTTTTCTCATACAGCGGGTGTGCGTCCCGCGTCCCCAGCATCCACCGCCGCAGGTTCTGCAGCCGCGGATGCGCCGCTACGCACTCCATCAACCACACCCCCAGCTTCTTCCCGCGATGCTCTTCTAGCAGGAACACGTCCGCCACGTACGCGAACGTCGCGTAGTCCGTGATCACCCGCGCATTCCCAATCTGTTGACCACTCCCCCTTTCCCCTCCGTGGGAGAGGGGGCCGGGGGGTGAGGGCTCGTAGTACAGCCCGAAGTTCAGTGAGTGTTCGATCGCGCGCTCCACCACCTCGCGCGGCAGATGCTCGCCCGCCCAGTACGCCCCCCGCAGAAATCCGTGGATCACGTCCAGATCCAGCCGCCCCGGATCCGTCGAGATCACGCATTCGCCACGTCGCCATTCATGCATACCGGCACGCTCAATCGGCTGTTGACGGTGAACTGTGAACCGTGAACCGTGAACTGTTAACTCAAGTGCTTCTTGTAGAACGCCAGCGTTCGCTCCCACGTCAGCCGCGACGCCTCGGGGTGATGCGCCTCCGGCCGCGTGTCGTTGAAGAAGCCATGTTGCGTGCCATCGTAGAAGTGGAACTCCACCGGCCGTCCCGTCGCCTCGATCTGCCTCTTCAGCGCGCCCGCCACCTCGCGGTTCGCCCAGTCGTCGTGGTCGGCGTAGTGCCCCAGCACCGCGCCCTTCAGCTGCGAGAGGTCGGGCTGTACGCCGGGCAGCACGCCGTAGTAGATCACCGTCGCGTCGATGGGCTTCAGGGTCGAGACGAAGAGCGACAGCCCGCCGCCCAGGCAGAATCCGACGCTGCCGACCTTGCCGGTGCAGGCTGGATGGTTTTTCAGGAAGTCGTACGCGCCTGACATGTCCTTCGCCGCCTGGTCCATCTTCATCGACATCATCAGCTTGCCCGCTTCGTCCGGCTCGGCCGTGACCTTGCCGTGGTAGAGATCGGGCACGACCGCGAGGTATCCCTCAGCAGCCAGCCGGTTCGCGATGTCCTTGATGTTGTCGTTCAGCCCCCACCACTCCTGGAGCACGACCACACCGGGCCCCTTGCCGGAGGCCGGCATCGCCAGGTACCCCTCCGCCGTGCTGCCGTTGCTCGAAAACGTCACCATCTCGCCCATGGAAGCACACTCCTTTACAACACATGGATTCGCCGGGATGTGCGCAGATGATACGCGCGAAGGCCCCTACGCTCTAGCCTGCCGTAGCACTGAATTAAGACTGTGTTACGCGCCCGATTGCAGGGGCTCTCGACAAGCCGATCGCGCCCACCGGCTGACTACAATGTGATCGGCATCATGCCAGGGGAGAAGGCACATCATGATGGACGACCAGCGAGAGTTCGTGATCCAGTCCTGCCGGGATCACGACATCAAGTTCATTCGGCTCTGGTTCACCGATATCCTCGGCTTCCTCAAGAGCTTCGCCATCACCGTCGAGGAGCTGGAGCAGGCGCTCGAGGAGGGCCAGGGGTTCGACGGCAGCGCCATCGAGGGGTTCGCCCGCATCGACGAGTCCGACATGATCGCCTTACCCGATCCCGCCACCTTCGCCGTCCTCCCCTGGCGGCCCCGCGAGCGCGGCGTCGCCCGCATGTTCTGCGACATCCAGTACCCCGATGGCCGTCCCTTCGAGGGCGACCCACGCTTTGTGCTGAAGCGCCAGCTCAAGCGCGCGAGCGATCTCGGCTACACCTTCTATGTGGGGCCCGAGTTGGAGTTCTTCTACTTCCGCTCGTCCGAGAAGCCCGAGACGCTCGACAAGGGCGGATACTTCGACCTGACCCCACTCGACGTCGCCAGCGACCTTCGCCGCGAGACCATCATGCTGCTCGAGGAAATGGGCATCGGCGTCGAGTACTCGCACCACGAAGTGGCGCCCTCCCAGCACGAGATCGGATTGAGGTACACGGACGCCCTCACGATGGCCGACAACGCGATGACCTATCGCCTTGTGGTAAAGGAAGTCGCGCTCGCCAACAACTTGTATGCCACGTTCATGCCCAAGCCACTCGCTAACGAGAACGGCAGCGGCATGCACACGCATCAGTCGCTCTTCAAAGGCGATGTCAACGCCTTCTTCGACGAGGGTGACGAATACCACCTCTCGCCCATCGCGAAGTCGTATATGGCGGGCATGCTGAGGCATGCGCCCGAGATCACGCTCGTGACAAACCAGTGGGTGAACAGCTACAAACGCCTGGTCCCCGGTTACGAAGCCCCCGTGTACATCACATGGGCGCGCCGCAATCGCAGCGACCTCATCCGCGTGCCGGAGTACAAGCGCGGCAAGGAAGTCTCCACCCGGATCGAGTACCGCGCCCCGGATCCTGCGTGCAATCCGTACCTCGCGTTCGCCGTCATGCTCGCCGCTGGCCTCGAAGGCATCGAGAAGGAGTACCCCCTAGGCGCTCCGACCGAAGAAAACGTCTTCGAGCTTACCCCGGAAGAGCATAAGGCCCGCGGCATAGAGGTTCTTCCTGGAAGCCTAAAAGAAGCCATCGAGGCCTTCGCCGCCAGCGACTTCGCCCGCCGCGCCCTCGGCGACCATGTCTACGAGAGCCTGCTGAAGAACAAGACCATCGAGTACGACCAGTACCGCCGCTTCGTCACCGACTACGAGATGGACCGCTACCTCGCCGTCCTGTAGCGCGGGCCTTTCAGCCCGCGCGGGTTGTATCGGACGACCCGTCGGCGCCCACCGCTCGACGCTTCGTACGGATAGGTCTTTAGACCCGTCCTCGCCCTTTATTGGAGAAACGCTTGAGCATCTCCAGCCTGTCCGTAATCACCGCATCCACCCCCCAACCCACTACCTCCCCCAGCCTCGTCTCATCGTTGATCGGCCATGACGCCACCATCGACACCTGTGTCTTCAACGAGCGCACCGTCGCCGCGTCCAGCAGGCGGTAGTGGATTGAGATCGCGTCGTTCTCGCGTTCATCTAGCAACGGCCGTACCCGCTTGAGTTGTCCCGCCGTGCCCACGGAGTGAAACAACATCAGCTCCGGGTGCGCCCGCAGCGATGGCAGGTGGTCCCAGAACCGGGCGCTCACCATCACAGGCCGCCCGCTATCGTGGCGCCGTAACGCTTCGAGCAACATCTCGGGCAGGCGCGCCTCGTCGCCCTTCAAGTCGATCATGATCCCCATGCCGATGGGGAGGGCCGCCAGCACTTCGCCCAACAGGAGAGACCGTACCGGCCGCGGGCGCACGTACCACTTGTCCCAGATCACCGGGATCAGCCCCAGCGTCCTCGCGTGGCGTACCTCCAGCCGGTCCCGATACGCCCACACGTCCACCTCGATGTACGCCGCGCCAGCCGTGCATGCTTCGCGAAGGCGGGCGAGATCGTTGCCGTATCGGTGCGCGATCACGATCGGGCTCCGCGGCTCGGACTCTGTCATCGAGTGAGGCTCCGGATCTCCACTCCGGGGCGTTGGCGCAGGTCGCGCGACGACTGCCAGTTCGCGAGCAACCACGACATGCCCAGACCGAACAGCGCGAGCCCCGCCCCCGCGATCGTATCGATGATGTAGTGATTGCCGGTGAGGATCACCGAAAGCCACATCACCGGCACAAGCACCAGCCCGAAGATGCGCGCCTCGATCCGTGGCGCCTCGTGCACCAGCGCGATGCCGATCAGCAGGTTCCAGCCGAAATGCAGGCTGGGCATCGCCGCGTACTGGTTCACCAGCGCCGGCGGCTGCAGCACGCGATAGGCGTGCGAGTGCAGCGTCACCGTGTCGACGATCCCCAGGTCCACCAGCCGGGGTGGCGCCAGCGGGTACAGCGCGAAGATGAACAGCCCGATCGCCCCCGAGATCACAAACGCGTTCCGGTACAGGTAGTACGTCGGCCGGCGGGCCAAGAGCAGCCACGTGGCCACAAGCGCGATGACCGGCCAGTGCCCCCAGATATAGACCCAGTTCGAGAGGTCGACCATCCACTGCCGGTCGGAGATCTGCTCCTGCATGCGGCCTTCTTGGAACAGCCCGAGATCACGCTCGAACCGGACAATGTCGTATGCATGCGCGGTGGCCGTCTCCAGGCTGCCTTCCGTCGCGCCGCGAACCAGGAAGTACGCAAAGTACCCCAGCAGCACCAGCGCCACTTCGCGCAGCAGTTCACCGTACGTCGTCCTCGTGCGGTGTAGATACAGGAGTGCCGCGAGCGGGATCAGCACGATGAACCAGCGGCCGCTGAGCTCAAGACCCCCGGTGGCCGATGTCAGAAGGAAGAGACCGTCCGTCATGCTCGTGGGATCAGTCTAACTCAGCGGGATTCACCTATCGCCGCGCTGATTGGCCTCACGTAGTGGCTCGAGGGAGTGCCAGTCGATTTCGACGCCGAGGCCCGGCGCCTTTGGAAGCGTTACCCATCCGTTGTTGGCGACGACCTCCTTGGGGAGGACGAAGTCCCGGCGCTCCGGCGTCCAGTGCGGCGGGTCATACGCGAACTCGACGAATGGCGCGTTGCTGACGGCGGCGGCCACATGCAGGTTGGCGAGCAGCACCAGCCCGTCGCCCCAAGTGTGCGGCGTGTAGATCGCGCCCGCCGCGACGACCTGTCGTGCGAGCTGCGTCGCCCGAAGGACGCCCGTGGTCCACGCGACGTCGGGCTGATACACGTCGAGCGATCCGTGCGACAGGTACTCGCCGAACTCGGCGAACTCGCGGTTGCCCTCGCCCCCCGCGATTCTTACCCGCGAACGCTGCCGCAGGCGCCCCAGCCCGCGATAGTCGTGCCTGTCCAGTGGCTCCTCCAGCCAGTACACGCCCAGCTCCGCCAGTTCGTCTGCCACGCGCGACGCCGTGTCGAACTCCCACGGCGCCGATGTATCCCACGGCATGCGCCACCCCTGGTTCGCGTCGACCATGATCTGCATCCCGCTGCCAACGGCGTCCCGAACGGCGCGCACCACGGCGATGTCCTCGGCCGGATCGGCCGCATGGAACCGCAGCTTGATCGCCGGAAAGCCGGCGTCTCGCAGCGCAACAGCCGATGCGGCTCGTTCGCTCGCGGGCACGCGCTCGCCCGTCGAGGCGTACACGCGCACGCGCGGTGTCGCGCCGCTCAGCATCCGCCACAGCGGCTCGCCCCGGATCTTCCCCGCCAGGTCCCACAGGGCGATCTCGAGCGGCCACATGCGGCCATAATGGAACTGCAGGTTGTCCAGCACGGCGACCTGGCGCCCGATGTCGAACACATCCTCGCCCAGGAACAGGTCTTCGTGTCCGGCCAGGCCGAGCATCTCGTCGCCGGAACCCACGCCCTCGTACTCGCCCGCTCGCACCCGGACGATGGTCGACGAGAACGACGTGCGCGGCCGGGGATCCCACGAGGCATGGAACGCCGGCTCCAGCGGCAGCCGGTAACGCCGCACCTCGATCGCGTCGATTTTCATCCGCCGGCCGCCAGCTCCGCGAGCGCCTCCCCGGTCAGCCGGAACACCGTCCATTCGTCCATTGGCACCGCGCCCAACGAGCCGTAAAACGCGATCGACGGCTCGTTCCAGTCGAGCACGCTCCACTCCAGCCGCCCGCACCCGCGCTCGACCGCCAACCGCGCCAGGTGCGCGAGCAGGGCCTTGCCGTGACCACCGCCTCGATGCTCCGGCCGCACGAACAGTCCTCCAGGTGGATGCCCGGCTTCCCGAGGAACGTCGAGTAGTTGTGGAAGTAGAGCGCGAACCCCACCACGGCGCCCGCATCCTCCGCGAGGATCACCTCGGCGTACGGCCGCTCGCCGAACAGGTGCGCCCGCAGCTCCGCCTCGTTGAGTGTGACCTCGTGGGAGAGGCGCTCGTACTCAGCGAGTGCGCGGATGAGCTCGGCGATCGCGGGCATGTCGTCGATGGTGGTGGAACGGATCATGCGGACAGGATACGGTGGTGCCCGGTGAGGATCACCGTGTGGCGGTCGTCGTCACGCAGCCATGCGGTCGGGCCAGGAGCGTGGAGCGGGTGCCCGGTAGGCGAGGGCTCGCCCGAGCTGCCGTGTCCCGGTCTCGCGGGCCAGCCGGGCGTGCTCGGCGGCGACGGCTTCGGACAGGACTGAGCCCAGCGCCCGGAATACCCCTGCGTTCGCCACGAGGGCCACGTGCGAGCCGCGCACCGCGATCGAGGGCGTGTCGTTGCGCCGGCACGTGGTCGGGTCGACGACGCCGTCGTCCTGAGTGTAGATGTTCGTCTCGGTGACGTCCCGAGGCAGCGCGTGCTGCAGCTCGGCGATGCAGTGGACCGGCGCTTCGCCGCAGAGGAGCTCCGCCGCTGCCAGGATGGCCGGGTGGACCCTGACGCCGCTCACCGGCGAGCCCAGCGTGACGACGTGCGCCACCTTCGAGGGCCGCCGCAGCGCGGCCCCGCGTGCCAGCAGGCCGCCCAGGCTGTGCCCGATCAGGATGACGCGGCGGCCCGTCTCTGCGTGCGCGCGGTCGATGGTCACCGTCAATCGGGGCAGGGTCACGCCGGGGCGCTCGATGTTGCGCCCGATGCCCGAGAGGTACGGGCGGTAGCCGACACGCCGAAGCCAGCCCTCGAGCTCGATGAGGGAGGCGTCAGAGGCGAACAGCCCGGGCACGACCACGACGGGCGCGCCGTCGCCCTGGGGGACGCCGGTACCGGCATACACGCCGGACAGCCGCAAGGCCATCCAGTCGAGGCCGGCAAGGGTTTCCCGCCAGAGGGAGAGGCTCCTGTTCGTGTGCGTCTCCGGGCTCATCGTCCGCTCCTTCGCTGTCTCTGTTTCTTAGACAGGCGAGCCGCCGGAGTCTTACAACAAGGCGCAAGGAGCAAAGGGACGAGGGGGCGAGGGACGAAGGCCGAAGAGCAAGTGGCAAAGGGCGAAGCGCGAAGGGAACGGTGGGGGTCTGGTCCTACAGCGCCAGCGCCTTCGTGGCCCTGTCTACCGCGTCGAACAGCTGCTGCGGGTAGAGTCCGACGTACAGTACGCCGATCATCATCGCGGCCGCCATCCCGTTCATCAGCAGTGGCACCGGCAGGCGAGCTTCCTCGCCCTCGCCCGGCTTCTCGACGAACGCCTGCCGCATGATCTGCAGGTAGTAGTACAGCGAGATCACGCTCGTCACGACCGCGATCGTCGCGAGCCAAAGATAGCCCTCATCGACGACGGCCTGGAACAGGATGAACTTCGTTGTGAAGCCCGCGAACAGCGGCAGCCCGGCCAGTGAGAACAGCGCGCCCGCCAGCACCGCCGCCAGGAGCGGCGCGCGCTCCCGCATCCCGCGGAAGTCGCCGATCTCGTCCTTACCCGTCAGGTTGTACCAGGCGATGATCACCACGAATACCGCCATGTTCGAGACCATGTACCCCGTCATGTGGAACAGCAGCGCCAACGCGGTGTCGTGCGAGAGCCCGGCAATGCCCATGAGCATGTAGCCCACCTGCCCGATGGACGAATACGCCATCAGACGCTTGATGTTGTGCTGCTGCAGCGCGACGAGATTGCCCAGGATCATCGTCGCCGCCGCGATCCCCGCGATCATCCACGACCAGTCGTCGTGCACCACCTGGAACGCGCCCGAAAACAGCCGCAGCAGCAGCGCGAAGCCGGCGGCTTTCGACGTCGTCGCGAGATACGCAGTGATCGGCACGAAGGCGCCCTCGTAGGCGTCGGGCGTCCACATGTGGAATGGCACGGCCGCCACCTTGAACCCCAGCCCCGTCACGATGAGCACAAGTCCCATCAGCATCGCCCACTGGAAGTCGCCGGTCGGGTTCTGCAGCCCCGTCGCGATCTCGCTGTAGTACGTTGACCCCGCCACCCCGTAGATCAGGCTCATGCCGTACAGGAACAGCGCCGAAGCGAACGCCCCCAGCAGCAGATACTTCAGCCCCGCCTCGTTCGATTTCGCGTCGAACTTCTGGTACGAGACGAGGATGTACAGGCTGAACGACAGCAGTTCCAGGGAAAGGTATGCCGTCATCAGCTCCCGCGAGGCCGCCATCCCGACCGCACCGATCGTCGAGAGCACGAGCAGCGCGAAGTACTCACCCGGGTGGCTGAACTTCTCCTCGATGAGCTTCCCGGAGAGCAGGCACACGGCCGCCGCCGTCAACATGAAGAACACGCGGAAGAACGTCGTGTAATCGTCGATGGAGACGATCCCGGCGAAGTCGCCTTCCTTGTTGATCCACGCCAGCGACACGCCCGCGACGGCCAGCAGACCCGCCGCCGCCACGTACGACAGCCACGACTTCTTCACCTGCGGCACGTACAGGTCCAGCGCCACCAGCAGCACCACCAACCCGCCCAGCAGGAACTCCGGGATGAACAGCGTGTAGTCGAAGTTCAGGTCCGACGCGATCACGAAACCCCCGGAAGGCTCTGCACGCTCTCCTGGATCCGGTCGATGAACGGCGCGGGCCACAGACCCAGGAACAGCATGAACGAGAGCATCAGGACGCCCGTCGCGCGCTCCAGGTACGTCATCTCCTTCAGGTCAGGGAAGTGTGTGTCTTGCGCACCGAACATCGACATCGCCATCATCCGCAGGATGTACACCGCCGTCATACCGGCTGCGAAGATGCCCAGCGCCGCCGCCCAGGGATACGTCTGGAACGCCCCGAGGAAGATGTGGAACTCCGCGACGAACCCGGCGAGACCGGGCAGCCCCAGCGACGCCAGCCCCGCCACACCGAAGAAGAATACGAACAGCGGCATGCGGTTCACGATCCCGCTGTACAGACGCATGTCGCGCGTGTGCGTCTGGTCGTAGATCGAGCCCACCATGGCGAAGAACGTAGCCGTCATCACGCCGTGCGCGAACATCTGCAGCACCGCGCCGTTCACGCCGATGACGCTCATCGTCGCGAGGCCCATGAGCACCAGACCCATGTGGCTCACCGATGAGTACCCGATCATGTACTTGAAGTCGCGCTGCGCCATCGCCGAGAACGCGCCGTACACGATGTTGAAGCTGGCCAGGATCATCAGCCCCGGCATCCAGAACTCCGCGCCGTCCGGCAGAAGCTGGATCCCCAGCCGGATGATCCCGAACGCACCGAGCTTCATCAGCACGCCCGCATGGAGCATCGAGACCGCGGTCGGCGCCGCCACGTGGCCGTCGGGCGACCACGTATGGAACGGCCACAGGCCCGCCAGCACCCCGCAGCCAATCGCGAACAACGGGAAGATCCACTTCTGCGTGTCGGGGTCGAGGCGGTTCTCCGGGGCGTACAACACCTGCAGGTCAAAGGTCCCCACACCGGCTTCGTGGAACACCGCGAAGATCCCGATGAAGATCAGAATCGAAGCCGCGACCAGCATGATCGTCAGCTTCATCGCCGAGTATTCCTTCGTGCGCGCGAACGTCTCGAAGGCGCTGCTGGAGCCCCAGACGGCGATCAGCAGGTACATCGGCAGCACCGCGACCTCGTACCAGAAGAAGAAGAAGAACAGGTCCAGCGCCGCGAACGTTCCGAACACCCCCGACACCAGCACCCAGAACAGGATGAAGAAGTCCTTGTTGTGATGGTCGATCTTCCAGGAGATCAGCGCCCCGCCGAAGCACACGATCCCGTTCAGGAGGATCATCGGCGCCGCGATGCCGTCGACGCCGAACGCCAGCGAGATCCCGTTCTCGCCCAGGAAGCCGACGTTCTCCAGCCAGTTGTACCGGATGAAGAACTGGTACCCCTCACCCTTGTCGACCTCGTACGCGAAGAAGATATACATGGACAGGCCGAACAGCGCCGCGCCGACGAGCGCGCTGGACCAGCGCACGATGTCCTTCCCGCGCGGCGTCTCCGGCACGAACACCAGCAGCGCCGCCGCGATGAGCGGTATGCCGATGGTCGCCAGTACCCAGTATCCCGAGTGCATCTTCTTCCGTTACGTCCTGTACCCGAACGCCACGATCGCGATGACCACCACGCCGACCACGATGCCAAGGGCATAGTTCGGCAGCTTGCCCGTCTGCTGGTACTTCCCGAGGCGCCCGGCGAGGTCCGTCACCTCGCCGGTGCCGTTCACGCCGCTGTCGTTCACCACGGCGCGGTCGAACCAGGCGACCAACTGTCCGGCCGTCACCACGAACTTGTCGATGACGAACTGGTACAGCTCATCGATGTAGAAGCGGTTCAGCAGCATGCGGTAGCCGAACGGCGAGAAGTCGCCCGCGATCTTGGCCGGCTTCGCCTCACCCGCCCAGAAGAACCACCCCGCGCCCAGTCCGGTCCCCACTAGCACCACCGACAGGATCGAGAGGCCCCAGTTCACGCTGAACTCCTGCGGCCCCTCCGCCAGGTTGTACACGAAGCCCAGGAAGCCGCTGTGGAACCCGATTGCCTCACCCACGCCCTCGAACAGCACGAAACCGCTGACGACCGCGAGCACCGCCAGCAGCGCGAGCGGCCCCGTCATCGACGGCGCCGATTCGTGCGTGTGCTCCTGCTCGTGGTGGTCCCTCGGCTGGCCCAGGAACGTCAGGATGAACAGCCGTGCCATGTACATCGCCGTGATCGGCAGCGTGATCAGCACGATCACCAGCGCGCCCGTCTGGTCCGCGTGCCGCAGCCCGACGAGGATCTCGTCTTTCGCCCAGAATCCGGACAGCGGCACCAACCCCGCCATCGCCAGCATGCCGACGAGGAACGCCGGTGCGGTGATCGGCAGTTTGTCCCACAGCCCGCCCAGCTTGTCGACCTCCTGCTCCTCGGTCGCGTGGATCACCGACCCACAGGAGAGGAACAGGAGCGCCTTGAAGAAGGCGTGCGTAAACAGGTACAACATTGCCGCCCCGACGGCGCCCACCCCCAGCGCCACGAACATCAACCCCAGCGAGTTCAACGTCGAGTACGCCACAACCCGCTTGATGTCCCGCTGCGTCAGCCCGATGAGCGCCGACATCACGGTTGTGATCAGCCCGATGACCAGGATCAGGTCCATGACGTGAGGCACCTGCTCGAACAACGGCAACATGCGGGCGACGAGGTACACCCCGGCGACGACCATCGTCGCAGCGTGGATCAGTGCCGAGACGGGTGTCGGGCCCTCCATGGCGTCCGGTAGCCACACGTGCAGCGGGAACTGCGCGGATTTGCCCGCCGCCCCCGCGAAGATGCAGATCGCAGCGCCCGTCAGCCACGTCTGGTTGATCTCGCCGTCCTCCGCGTACTCCAGGATCTGGTGGATGTTGAACGTGTGCTCCGGCGACTGCCAGAACAGGATCATGATGCCGATGAGCAGCCCCACGTCGCCTACGCGCGTCGTGATGAACGCCTTCTTGGAGGCTTCCGCCGCCGACTGCTTGTCGTTGTAATAGCCGATCAGCAGCATCGAGCACAGCCCCACCAGTTCCCACGCGAAGTAGAGCATCAGCAGGTTGTCCGCTAGCACCAGCGCCAGCATCGAGGCCGCGAACAGCGATACGATCGCGTAGAACCAGCCGTATCGCCGGTCTCCGCGCATGTACCCGGTCGAGTACACCATCACCATGAGTGACACGAACGTCACGCAGACCAGCATCACCAGCGTGATCTGGTCCAGGAACGTGCCCATTCGGATGTCCAGATAGCCGGGGATGTCGATCCACTCCCAGCTCCGGTGCACGCCGTCGAAGCGCTCGCTGCCTCCCAGCACGTCCGCCATGTCGGCCGCGATGATCAGCGTGCCCACGAACGCCGCCAGCATCGCGCCGATCGCGATGTAGTCGCCCTTCCGCGGCAGGTACTGACTCACCAACAGGAGGACGACGAACGAGGCCACCGGCAACGCCGGCAACACCCACGCGTCGTTCATGCCAAATCCGCTAATGTCCGTCCTCCAACCTTCGCCCGGATCCGCTCGCGGGCATCGTAGGGGCGAGGCATTGCCTCGCCCGCACCGGCCCAAGCCTACCCTTCGCTCACCACTTGAGCGAGTCGATCTCGTCCACGTTCGCCGTCCCCCGGTTGCGGAACACCCGCAGCACGATCCCCAGTGCCAAACCCACCTCCGCCGCCGCGATCGTGATGATGAAGATCGCGAAGATGATGCCCACGAAGAGCGACGGCGCCGTGTACACGGCGAACGCCACCATGTTGATGCTCACTGCGTTCAACATCAGCTCAACCGACATAAGGATCAGCACCGCGTTCCGTCGCGCCAGCACACCGTAAACGCCTATCGAGAACAGGATGGCGCTCAGGAAGACGTACTGTTGCAGCTCGACGCCCGTCGTTACCGATTCCTGCAGGAGCGGCAGCATCATCGCTCACCCTCCTCCTGCATCGCGATGATGATGGCCCCGACCAGCGCCACCAGCAGCACGCCGGAAGCGATCTCGAACGGCACCGCCCACCGCTCGAACAGCACGGTCCCGATGTCGTTGAACGGCACCGTAGTGATCTGGTTCACGTCCCGCGGCCAGGTGGTCTGGCTGATCGCCGCGATGAATGAACCCAGCAGCGCGAGCGTGGCGACGGCGGCCAGTGGTTTCTGGTCGCCGTCGAGATTGTCCTTCAACTCCCTCGTCCGCGTGAGCATCAACGCGAACAAGATCAGCACCATCACGGCGCCGCCGTAGATCAGCACCTGCACCAGCGCCAGGAACTCCACCGACAGCAGGATGTAGATCCCCGCCACGCCCATCAGCGACGCGATCAGCGTCAACGCCGAGTACACGATGTTCCGCAGCAGGACGACCCCCAGGCCGCCCGCAATCACCGTCGCCGCGAAGATATAGAAGAAGACTTCGGTCATGCTCTAAGCCCCGGGTCGACCTTGCCCGCCTTCGACTGGGACAGCAGCATCTCCACGTCCAGCACCAGGTCTTTGCGGTCGTAGCGCGAAAGCTCGTGCCCGGCCCACGTGTTGTTCATCCCGATCGCCTCAAAGTTGCACACTTCGACGCAGATGTTGCAGCGCATGCAGCGTGCGTAGTCGATCCAGAACTCATCGATGATCTTGCGGCGCTTGCTCTCGCCCGCCGCGTGCTTCGGGTTGTCCTTCATCACCACCGTCATGCACTCGACGGGGCAGGCGCGCTCGCACGCGTGGCACCCGGTGCAGAACGGCTCGTCGTGCTCTTCGTCCCAGATCAGGATGGGGAACGCGCGGTCCCGATTCGGGATCTCGCGGTGCACCTCCGGGTACTGGATGGTGACCGGCTTCCGGGTCAGGGCGACCTTCATCACCAGCGCCATGCTCCTCATAATGCCGATCATGACGCCGCCCCTCCCGTCGCCGGCGCGGGCTCCGGCCGCCGCGCCGTCGCGCGCACCGGCACCATCTGCAGCGGCTTCCGCGGCTCGCCCCGCCGCACAATGAAGATCGCCGAGTACCCCAGGCCCGCCGTCAGCAGTCCGGACGATATCAGATACGCGACGTCCGGCAGATCGTAGACGATGATGAACCCGTTGAAGAAGATCTGCGCCAGCGAGAACGGGATCAGCACCTTCCACGCGTACGACATCAGCTGGTCCGGTCGCAGGCGAGGAAACGATGCGCGCACCCACAGGTAGAACACGATGAACAGCGACATCTTCACCAAGGTCAGCAGGAGCTGCAGACCCCAGCCGACGTCCGTCCCGAACGGCCACTCCCATCCGCCGACGAACACGAACGCCCCCAACAGCGCGAACGCGTACATGTTCACGTACGACGACAGCTGGAACATCGACCAGCGGATGCCGCTGTACTCGATGAATACACCGCCCGCGACTTCGGACTCGCCCGTGGGGATGTCGAACGGGGGCCGCTCGACCTCCGCGATCGAGGCGATGAGGAAGATCATGAACCCCAGCGGCTGCCACACGATCAGCGGCACCGTGTCCTGGTAGAGGATCATCTGGTAGACGTCGATGGTCCCCGTCACCATGACCGTCCCGACCAGCGCGAGGATGAGCGGGATCTCGTAGGAGATGAGCTGCGCCGCGGCGCGCATACCGCCCAGCAGTGCGTACTTGCTGTCGCTGCCCCAGCCCGCAAGCAAGAACCCGATGAATGACAGACTCGAGACCGCAATGATGTACAGCAGGCTCAACGGGATGGCGCTGATGAACCAGCCGGCGGTGAAGGGGACGGCGACGAACACCATCAGCGCCGGCACGAAGATCAGGAACACGGCCAGCTCGAACGCTACGAAGTCCGCCGTGGCCGGCCGCAGGTCTTCCTTCGTCAGCAGCTTGAAGGTGTCCGCGATCGGCTGCAGCAGCCCGAACGGGCCCGTCCGCGTCGGTCCCAGCCTGTACTGCATCCGCGCGACGATCTTGCGCTCGTACCACGTCGCGTACATCACGCCCACCGTCATCACCAGCGTGAACGCGATGAGGCCCAGGGCCGCGTTCACGAACGGCTGGTCGATGTCGATGGCTGGCGCCGAAAGCAGCATCTTCTCCTACCTGTCCACGCAGCAGAGCACGATATCCATCGAGCCCAGGATCATCACCGTGTCCGCCAGGAACTGGTCCAGGCACATCTCCCGCAACGCCGAGAGGTTGCAGAACGACGGCGATCGCATCTTCAGCCGGTAGGGCTTGTCGCCGCCCTTCGAGACCAGGTACACGCCCCACTCGCCGCGCGGCGCTTCCACCTTCGCGTACACCTCACCGGGAGGCGTCCGCAGGCGGCGTGGCAGCTTCTCCGCCACGATCGGTCCCTCCGCCGGAAGCTGCTCCAGCGCCTGCTCGACGATGCTCACCGATTGGCGCATCTCCTCGAGCCGCACCAGGTAGCGGTCGTAGACGTCGCCGTAGTTGCCGACCGGGATCTCGAAGTTGAAGCGGTCGTACACGCTGTACGGCTCGTCCTTCCGCAGGTCCCACGGCACGCCCGAGGCCCGCAGCATCGGCCCGCTGAGCCCATACGCAATCGCCTGGTCCGCCGTGAACGCGCCGATACCCTGGCACCGCCCGATGAAGATCTCGTTCTTCGTCAGCAGTTCGTCGATGTCGCGGATGCCCTGCTGGGTGTGCTTCAGCACCTCGTGGCAGCGCTGCACGAAGTTGTCGGTAACCTCCCAAGCCAGTCCGCCGACGCGGAAGTACGCGTACATCAGCCGGTCGCCGCTCACTTCCTCGAACAGTTCCTGCAGGTACTCGCGCTGCGGGAAGGCGTAGGTGAAGCTCGTGCCGAAGACGCCGGCGTCGATGCCGAACGCCCCCATGAACATGAAGTGGCTGGAGAGCCGGTTCAACTCGGTCAGGATCACGCGGATGTACTCGGCGCGCTCCGGCACCTGCACATCCATCAGGCGCTCCACCGCTATCACGTAGGCCAGTTCGGCGCTGAACTGCGCGAGGTACTCCGTCCGGTCGCAGTAGCCGATGCCCTGGCGGAAGTCCATCGCTTCCATGAGCTTCTCGCCGCCGCGGTGCATGTACCCGATGTGGGGGATGACGTCGACGCACTTCTCACCGTCCACCATCAGCACCATGCGGAACACGCCGTGCGTGCTCGGGTGCTGCGGCCCCATGTTGATGGGGATATCGACGACTTCCAGCGACCGCTCGTGCTCGGCGACCACGCCTATTCCTCTTCCTCGCCCGCGCCTTCGCGCAGGCTGTCGCCCTGCCACTCCTCGATCTCCTGCAGGGGGTTGTCCTTCCGCAGGGGGAAGTGGTCGATCATGTCGTCCGGCAACAGCAGCGGCCGCGGGTCCGGGTGCCCGGTGAAGTTGATCCCGAACATGTCGCGCGCCTCGCGTTCGTGCCACTCCGCCGCCGGATACACGCTCGCCACGCTGGGCACGTTGGCGTCGTCGTAGCTCACGCGCGTCTTCACCGTGATGCCGCGCTTCTTCGAGAGAGAGTACAGGTGATACACCACCTCCAGTCCCTCCTCCTGCCAGTCCACGCCGGAGAGGCACCGCAGGTACTTCATGTCCAGCCGCTCGTCGTCGCGGCAGGCCGCCAGCACCGCCGGGACGTCGTCGCGCGACACCTCGACCGCAACCGACTCGCCCTTCCAGTCCGGGACGATGTATACCGCGCTCAGCGTCACCCCGCTCGCCGCGGCGACGGCTTCGTTGACGCTCTCGGCCGGCGGCGCCACACGCGGCGCCGTCTTGGGTTCGGCTTCCTTCGCCGGACGAGCGGGGCGCTCGGCCTTCGCGGCCGCGGGCGGCTTCTCGGCCTTCGGCGCGTCCGTGCCGGCTTCCGGGGTGGATGGGGCAGCCTCAGATGGCTGCTCCGCGCCCGGTTCTGGCGCGGACGCCGCGGGCTGACCCGCGTCATCCGGCTTCGCTTCCGGCTCCTGCCCGTCGGGAAGCGTCATTTACTTGTTCCGCTCTTCCATAATCTTCTCTTGCAGCGCCAGGAAGCCGTCCATCAACGCCTCGGGCCGCGGCGGGCAGCCCGGCACGTACACGTCCACGGGGATGATCTTGTCGACGCCCTGCAGCACGCGGTCGTAGCGCGTGTACGGGCCGCCGTTGGTGGCGCAGGCGCCCATCGAGATCACCCACTTCGGGTTCGGCATCTGCTCGTACAGCAGCTTCACCGCCGGGGCCATCTTCTTGGTCACCGTCCCGGAGACGATCATCACGTCGGACTGTCGCGGGGAGGGCCACGGCACGACACCGAAGCGGTCGAGGTCGTGGCGTGACATAAATGTGGCGATCATCTCGATCGCGCAGCACGCTAGGCCGAACGTCATCGGCCACAGGGACGACTTGCGCGACACCGCCAGCACCGCATCGACCGGCACCTGGATGATGCCGGGCAGAACCTGCCGGTACAGCGCGGTGCCCGGCTCGTAGGGCGCGGGCGTCAGCAGATCGGCCTCACGCTCCACGCTGGTGCGCTCGCGGTGCGGCGCCACGACGGGCGCACCTTCAACCTGCTTCTCGGGCAGGGCAGGGGGAGCCGCTTTCTCGGCGGCTACTTGTTCCACTGCAGCACTCCCTTCTTCCAGGCGTACGCCAGCCCGGCTGCCAGGATGCCGATAAACAGCACCATCTCCCAGAAGGCGGCGTGGCCGGCGTTCACCAGGTTCGCTGCCCACGGGAACAGGAACACCGCCTCCACGTCAAAGATAAGGAACAGAATCGCGAAAATGTAGTAGCGGAAGCTGAACTGCGCACGCGTCTGGCCGATCGGCATCATGCCGCACTCGTACGACGTGCGCTTGTCCCCCTGGTCCGAAAACGGGGCCAGCAGCCGGGCAGCCACGAGGGCCGTGCCTATTAGACCTGCCCCGACGATCGTCGCCAGGAACACGGCGAGGTAGTTGTCGAGCAGCGCGTCAAACGGCACGCGATCGTCTCCTGGACCGGGGGTTCCGGGTGTGGCCAAGGCGGCCCGCCAGACTCGCCTGGCCCCTCGCGCAGCCTAGCAGCGAGGTGATTGTAGGTCAATTCACAAATGCCACATAACGCCTCAAGCCGGGACGCCTCCCGCCGCCAGCGAGGGTCCTAAAGCCGCCTCGAGCGCCCAATCGTTGTCGGCATCTCCGACGGTCCGTCATCAAACACCAGCAGGGCGTCGGCGATGCGGATTTCGTCGCCGCGAGAGAGCCTTGCCGGCCTGCGCAGCGGGCGATCGTTCAGCACCGTGCCGTTGCGGCTCCGCAGGTCCCGCAATGTGTATCCGCCGTTAGCGTGCTCGATGCGGGCGTGCTGACGGGACGCATACTGGTTGACCAGCACCACCTGGCAGCCCGGCGCCCTGCCGATCGTGGTGGCATCGCGCAACAGCACGATTTCTACCGGCCGCCTCCCCGGCTCGTGCACCACGAGGCGGGCTCGTTGCACGCCGGCGTCGTTGATTCCCGCGGCGGTGATCTCGTCGCGCAGCGCGTCAGCCGCGGACGGAGGAGGCATATCCAGTTCCGTCCGCAACATTTCCGCCAGCTCGTCGTACTGGCGCAGCGCCTTGTCGCGCTGACCCGTCGCGGCATATACGCGCATCAACCCAATGTACGGTGCTTCGTCCAGGGGATTCTCCCGGTGCGCCTCGTGAAAACGCATCTCGGCCCCGAGCGCATCGCCGCTGTCCAGCAGGATCTGCGCCAAGTCCAGCAGCAGCGTCCGGTGGATCTCCTGGACCTCCTCGCGCGGCGCTTGCGCCCACGGCTCGTACTGGTCTTCGGGCAGTAGATCCCCGGCCCAAAGCGCCAGCGCGTTCGCGTAATCGGCCGGATCCCGCGACCCGGTCGCCCGCCGGGCGACAACGCGAAACGCATCGACGTCGAGCCAGACGCCCTGCGATAACGAGAGGACGTTGTCCTCGTGGACGATGAGCGACTGGAGAGCGGGGTCATCCGCGGCCGTACGGACGTAGTGCAGATTCTTGAACAGGTTGTTCGCCGCAGCATCGGGGTCCATCTCCGGCCATAGCATCTCGATGACGCGTTCCCTGTGCAGCGCCCTCCCCGGCTGCAACGCCAGCAGCTTGATCAGCGTCTTTCCCTTACTCCGCTTCCACGCCCGGTCGATCAGAACGGTCTCGCCGGATCGAAGCTCAAAGCGGCCCAGGAGGTGCAACTCCATCCCTCGGTGTCCCGGTGCCATCATCTCAGCGGTGCTCATAGCGGCGGTCCCTGGGGGACGTGTCCGGCGGACATGCGGCTGAACCCGCATCCCTCGTCCGGGTGTCAGCCAGATTCGAAGCATGTCATCCAATCTGCCTGCGGGCAACCGTCCGTTTCCTTGTCGCGCGCGGCTGTCTACACTTGTCGCGCGCGGCTTGACGGGTCCTCGCTGGCGGGCGTATGCTCAGTCCACAACCGAATACACGCGTGAGGGTGACGGCGAAGTCCGGTGCGAATCCGGCGCTGTCCCGCAACTGTGATCCCCGGCCCGGGGAGAGCCAGGTCGACCGCCCCTCACCAGATGTCGCAAGCCTTCGAGGTAGAGGTGCGGGCATGCAACGGTACACGTGCAGCCCCTGTTCTCGAAGGACAGGGGTTTTCTGTTTGTCGCCCGCCGCAAGTCAGGGAGGAATCGTTGATGAAGATGCCGCGTGTGATGTTCCTGGCTGGTGTCGCGTTCGCCCTCCTCGCCATTGCCACGGCGGCGTGTGGCAGCGACGACAACGGCGGCTCCGCCAGCCCCGGTCCGTTCACTGACGATCCCACGCCCATCCAGGGCCTTGCCACCGTCGCCGAGTTCCCCACGGATATCCCGCGCAGCGACGGCAAGACGCTGACGCTTGCCGGGCCGCCGACCAGCATCGTCTCGCTATCGCCCGGCGCTACGGAGATCATCTACGCCCTCGGCGCGGAGGCTGCGCTCGTCGCGGTCGATAACCAGGCAGACTTCCCGGACGCCGCGAGGAACTTCAGCACGAAGGTCGACGCCTACGAGCCGAACATCGAAGCCATCGCGGGCCTCGACCCGGACCTTGTGATCGTCGCAAACAACGGCAGTGGCATCGTCGAGAAGCTCGATCAGCTCAACATCCCCGTCTTTTACCAGGACATCGACACGGACATCCGGTCCATCAGCGACGTCTTCGGCCAGATCACGCTGATGGGAAGGATCACCGGCCGCAGCGCGCAGGCGACGGCGTTGCTCACCGGCCTCGGCAGCCGGCTCAAGGCCGTCCAGGACGGCGTGCAGGGCGCCAACGCCAGCTCGGGCCCCCGCGTGTACCACGAGCTGGACCAGACGTTCTTCACCGTCTCCGACGACAGCTTCATCGGCGACCTGTACAAGACCCTGCGCGCCCGCAACATCGCCGGCAGCGGCGGCGGGTCCGCGTACCCGCAGATGACGCAAGAGGCGATCATCGCCTCGAATCCGGCGGTGATCATCCTGGCCGACGAGAAGTTCGGCGTGACGGTCGAATCCGTGAAGGCGCGCCCCGGCTGGTCCGCCATCGAGGCGGTACAGAACAACCAGGTCTTTGGCATCGACCCCGATATCGTCAGCCGCCCCGGCCCGCGCATCATCGACGCTCTGGAGCAGCTCGCAAAGCTCATCTACCCCACGAGGTTCCGGTAACCATGCAGCTGGCCCCCGCCCGCAGCGTCCATATCGCCCGCGCGCCCGAGCGCGCGCCGCTGGTGCTGACGTGGCGAAGCATGATGCCGTCCTACGCGCTCGCGGCGCTCCTCACCTGCCTCGTCGCACTCATCGCCATCGGCTGGGGCACAGTACGCATCTCGCCTCTTACCACGCTCGCCATCCTGGTCGACCACCTGCCCTTCGTCTCGACTGGCGAGCACGCAGCGACCTACGACGCCATCGTCTGGCAGGTGCGCGCACCGCGCGTGGTCCTCGCGGGCATGGTCGGCGCCACCCTCGCCCTTTCGGGCGCCGCCTACCAGGGCATCTTCCGCAACCCGCTCGCCGAGCCGTATCTGCTCGGAGTCGCCGCCGGCGCCAGTCTAGGCGCGACGCTCATCATCGTCTCGCCGCTGTTCATCACCGCCGGGTTGCTCAGCCCTCTGCCGCCCGCGGCCTTCGCGGGCGCGCTCATCGCCGTCGGCCTCGCGTACACGCTCGCCCGCACGGGTCCGGTCGTCCCCGCGACGTCGCTGATCCTTGCGGGCGTCGCCGTCTCGTCCGTTGGCACATCGCTGGTCACGTATCTGATGCTCGAGTACAACACGCGCACCCTCGCCATCCTCAACTGGATCCTCGGCGGCTTCAACACCGCCTCCTGGATCGACGCGGGAATCGCCCTCCCCTACATGCTCGTCGCCGCCGTTGTGATCCTGCCCTACGCCCGCATCCTCAACGTGATGCAGCTCGAGGAAGATCAGGCGCGCCAGCTCGGCGTCGATACGGAACGCGTGAAGCTCATCATTCTCGGCGTCGCCTCGCTGGCCACCGCCGCCGCTGTCGCCGTCAGCGGCCTGATCGGCTTCGTCGGCCTCGTCGTCCCACACGCCGTCCGCATGATGTACGGCCCCGACTATCGCCGCGTCCTGCCGCTGTCGGCCTTCTTCGGCGCCTCGTTCCTGATCCTGGCCGACCTTATCGCCCGCACCATCGACCCGACCTTCGAAGTCCCGATCGGCGTGATCACCGCGCTTGTCGGCGCGCCGTTCTTTCTCTTCCTCCTTCGCCGTCAGCAGCGATACGGAGGCGCCCGCATATGACGCTCTCCATCCGCGGCCTCCACGCCGGCTATCCCGCCCGCGCCGTCCTCGACAGCGTCGACCTCGATGTCGGCCGCGGCGAGCTGGTCGCCCTCCTCGGCCCCAACGGCTGCGGCAAGACCACCCTCCTCCGCGCCATCACGGGCGTGCTGCCCGCGCCCGCCGGCTCCATCGCCCTCGACGGTCAGGATCTCGCCGCGATTAAGCCGGTCCAGGTCGCACGGCGCATCGCCACGGTCGCTCAGTCCGCCGCCCTGCCCGTGCGCTTCACCGCGTTCGAGTGCGTACTCATGGGCCGCACACCCCACCTCGGGCTGTTCCAGTCCGAGAGCTCGCGCGATGTCGCCGTCGTCCGCGCCGCGATGGAACGCAGCGGATGCTGGGACCTGCGCGAACGCCTCGCCGATGAGCTCTCCGGCGGCGAACGTCAACGGGTCGTCATCGCCCGCGCGCTGGCCCAGGAGCCCGGCCTGCTCCTGCTCGACGAACCGACGTCGCACCTCGACCTGCAGCACCAGGTCGAGACCTTCCGCCTCATCCTCGACCTCTGCCGCGATCAGGATCTCGCCGCGCTCGCTGTCGTCCACGACGTCACCCTCGCCGCGACCTTCGCCGATCGCATCGCGTTGATGTCCCGTGGCCGCATCATCGCCTGCGGCGCGCCCGCGCAAGTGCTGCGCGAGGATCTCCTGCGCCAGGTGTACGGTGTCGCGGTCCGTATCCTCTCGCACCCCGTCACCGGCCGCCCCATCGCCGTCCCCGAGACGGTGCGCCTCGCCGCCCCCGACATCGCCTGGCTCGAGCGCGTCGCCGATCCCGATGTGGCGCAGCCGCCCCCGGCTGTGCGCCCGCCTGATGTACCACAGCCCGTCGCTCCTCTCGCACGATCGCCGGCCGCTCTTGCGGACGAAAGTGTGCCTCGATGACCGAAGAGCACGAAGACCCGCCCGAGACGCGCACGCCGCGCAAATCGCTCGTCGTCGTCAACACCGGCAACGGCAAGGGCAAGACCACGGCCGCCCTCGGCGTCCTCTTCCGCGCGTGGGGACGCGGCTATAACGTCTGCATGCTCCAGTTCATCAAGTCCACAACCAGCAACTACGGCGAGAACCGCGCCGCGAGGAAGATTGGCATGGAGATCATCTCCCTCGGCGGCGGCTTCACCTGGCTCTCGAAGGACATCGAGAAGGACAAGGCGCTTGCCCGCGACCTGTGGGAGCAGTGCAAGGCGAAGATCGCTTCTGGCGACTACGACGTCGTCGCCCTGGACGAGTTCACCTACCCTCTCGCCTATGGCTGGCTTCCGACCGTCGAGGTGATCGAGTTCCTGAAGCAGCGCCCCCAGCGCACCCATGTCATCATCACCGGCCGCGATGCTCCGCAGGAACTCATCGACCACGCCGACCTCGTCACCGAGATGCGCGAGGTCAAACACCCCTACCAGCAGGGCATCAAAGCCCAGCCCGGCATCGAGTTCTGAGTTCCCCCTCTCCACGTCGTGGGCGCAGGGTCGCCGGGGAGACAGTCGGAGAGTCGCCGCAGGAGACAGAGGTTAGGGGGTGAGGTGCAGTGACGACGCCAACGTCCGATGTCGACGTGATCCGCGACGCCATTGCCGCCATCCGCGAGCCCGATCCGGTGGCGCGCGAGGCCGCCCGCGCCCTCCAGTCCCGCCTCACCAAGCCCGCCGGCTCCCTCGGCCGCCTCGAGGATCTGCACGCCTTCGCCGCTGGCGTCCTCCGCGATCCCGCACCCACCCTCGACCGCCGGGTGATCGTCGTCGCCGCCGCCGACCACGGCGTCGCCGCCGATGGCGTCAGCGCCTACCCCCGGGACGTGACCGCGCAGATGCTCCAGAACTTCCTCGCCGGCGGCGCCGCCGTCAACGTCCTCGCTGCCCGCGCCGGCGCTGACGTCCGCATCGTCGACGCAGGCGTCCTCCGTGAGACAGCCGGCAGCGCGGTGATCCGCGCAAGGCTCCGCCCCGGCACGGACAATATGACCCTCGGCCCCGCCATGCCTCGCACCGAAGCCGAGACCCTGATCGCGCGTGGCATCGCCCTCGCCCGCGACGAGTGCTCGCGCGGCGCCCGCGCCATCGGCCTCGGCGACATGGGCATCGGCAATACCACCGCCGCCGCCGCGATCACCGCCGTCCTCACGGGCACGCCGCCTCGCATGACGGCAGGCCGCGGCACCGGCATCGACGATCCCGCATTCGCCGCGAAGATCGCCGCCATCGAGCGCGCCCTCGCGGTGAACGAGCCTGACGCCCTCGACCCGATCGGCGTTGCCGCGAAGGTCGGCGGCTGTGAGATCGCCTTCCTCGCCGGCGTCGCGGTCGGCGCCGCGGCCTCAGGCGCCATCGTCGTCCTCGACGGCTACCCCACGACCGCCGCCGCCCGCATCGCCGCCGCCCTCGCGCCCGCCTGCGTCGAATACATGCTCGCGTCCCACCTCAGCGCTGAGCCCGGCCACCGTATCGCCCTCGATCACCTCGGCCTGCGCCCCGTGCTCGATCTCGGCCTGCGCCTCGGCGAAGGCACCGGCGCCGCGCTCGCAATGACCATCCTCGATGCCGCCCTCCGCATCCCGCGCGAGATGGCGACCTTCGACTCCGCCGGCGTTTCCCGCTCGGGTCGCGAGCGCCAGCCGGAGGTCTGAATGTCGCCGCTCCCCGCGCTCGCCTTCCTCACGCGCCTTCCCCTCCCCTTCCGCAAGGACATTGCGCTCGAAGATATCGCCCGGTCGCAGCTCTGGTTCCCCGCCGTCGGCCTGCTGATCGGCGCCATCCTCGTCGGCATCGACCGCCTGGCCGGCCGCGCCCTCCCCGATCCTTCCGTCGACGTGATCATCGTCGTCGCGCTCGCCGCGATCACCGGCGCGCTTCACCTCGACGGCCTCGCCGACGCCGCCGATGGCCTGATCGGCGGACACACGCCCGCACGCCGACTCGAGATCATGCGCGACGTCCACGCCGGGACCTACGCGATCGTCGCCGTCGTCTGCGTCCTCGCCCTCAAGTGGGGCGGCCTCGCCGCCCTGCCCGCCAACGTCCGCGGCGAGACGCTCCTCCTCGTCCCCTGTCTCGCCCGATTCGCCATGCTCGTCGCGATCGCCGGCTTCCCCTACGCCCGCCCCGAGGGCGTGGGCGCCGGCTTTCACGAGCGTGCCTGGCCCGTCGCCACCGTCATTGGAGCGGCCACGGCGCTCACCGCATCGATCGCCCTTCTCGGACCCGGTGGCCTCTATCCCGTCGCGGCCGCGATCGCAGTCGCGCTACTCTGCGGCGTGACAGCGACACGCCTCGCCGGCGGCATGACCGGCGACCTCTACGGCGCCACCGTCGAGATCGCCGAAGCCGCCCTCGTCCTCTTCATCGCCGCCTTCGCCAACAAGACCTGGATCGACGCCTGGCTCCTCAGATGATCTCACTTTCCACTTCTCATCTCTCACTCCTCATCGGCGGCGCCCGCAGCGGCAAGAGCGCCCTCGCCGAGCGTCTCGCGCACGCCAGCAAACGCCCCGTGCTCTTCGTCGCGACCATGGAGCCCGGCGATGACGAAGTCCGCACCCGCATCACCGATCACCGCGCCTCACGGCCCGCGCAATGGCGCACCATCGAGGCCCCGCTCGATGTCGTCGCTGCCATCCACGCCAGCGCCCGCCCCGGCGACTTCGTGATCCTCGACTGCCTCACCCTCTGGGTCTCGAACATCCTCCTGCGGCCCATCGCCGACGTCGAGAACGTGACCGCGTCCGAAGCCGCAGCCGCGGTACAAACATGCGCAGCCGCCGTCAGCGATCTTCTCGACTACATGTCGGCGTTCGAAGGCGAGTTTGCGATCGTCACCAACGAAGTGGGCATGGGCCTGGTCCCGCCCTACCCGCTCGGCCGCGTCTTTCGTGACGCGCTCGGCCACGCGAACGCGCTCATTGCCGCCCGCGCCGATCGTGTCTACTATCTCGTCGCCGGCCTGGCGCTTGAATTCAAGTCCGCCGGCGCTCTCCCCATCGACACGTTCGGCGAGGGGCCCGCACCATGATCCCGATCGGCGACAACAACCGCGCCCGCACCTTCCCGTACGTCAACTACGCCATCATCCTCGCGAACTTCCTCGTCTTCTTCTACGAACTCGTCCTTGACGGCCAGCAGATCTTGCCCGGCCTCACCGAGCTCGATCGCTTCATCCGGCACTGGGGCAACGTCCCCGCCTGCACCTTCGACGCTGTCGGCTAGGATCGCGGCGTCATCGCCTTCAACCGCGCCTGCACCGAGCAGCCCCACGCGTCGTGGACGCCCGTCACCGCGATGTTCATCCACCTCGGCTGGCTCCACATTCTCGGGAACATGCTCTTCCTCTGGATCTTCGGTGACAATATCGAGGACGCGATGGGCCACGCGCTCTACGCGATTTTCTACCTCATCGTCGGGATCGCCGCGGCCGTCGCTCACGGCCTCACCGACGTGGACAGCCTCACCGCCGCGGTCGGCGCCAGCGGGGCCGTCGCCGGTGTCATGGGTGCGTACATCGTGCTGTTCCCGCGCGCGCTCGTCGTGGCCATCATTCCGCCGCTGTTCTTCCTGCCGCTCCCCATCCCCGCGTTCATCATGATCGGATTCTGGTTCCTCTTCCAGCTCATCGGTGGCTTCGCCTCGCTCGGCCCCGAGGTCGCCGGCACCGGCGGCGGCATCGCCTACTTCGCGCACATCGGTGGCTTCGTCGCCGGTGCGCTCCTCGTCAACGTGTTCGCCATGAACCGCGCCCGAGCCACCCGCCACACTAAAGCCATCCGCCGTCGCGAAAGCATGTGGTGAACAACGCTCGCCCGCGCAGTCCCGGCGTCGTTAGTTAGAAATAGCCCTTGCCCGGCGCGAGATCAGAATGGGCGGCGCCGTTTGAGGCGCCGCCCCGTCATTCGTGTCCTATTTGCCTGCCTCAGCCGCCGGTGTCGTCACACAGCCGCGTCGCGAACTCGTCCTGCGCCTGCATGGGGCAGCAGCCCGCGCTGCCGTCGGGCGCTGCGCAGCCGGTCGGGTGGTCGTCGAAGGCGAACGCCGCCCCCAGCGTTGCGGCAAACCCGATGAGCGCAGCCAGGATCACCGCGGTGGCGCCCCGCCGCAACCACGCCGCGGGAGATACGGTCGCACCCTGGGCGGGCGCGCGTTCCGCCGCGCGGGGGATGGATCCCTGGAGGCGACCTTGTTCGAACGGTTGGCCGACCACGGCGCGTCCTCTCGTCGGGCGGCTCCCCCTGGCAACCGCAGCCTACGCACTGCCTGTGAACCGGATGCGTGGATTTCGTAAAGCAGGCGTAAGAATCCGCGAACCAGCAACATCGCGGGCGCAGCCCGACACGGATCTGCAAGCTCGGGACATCATCGGCGAAAGGGGCCGGCTCCTGGGATCGCGCTGGGCCGCTACATCGCGTTCTTGTGGACCCGCCCGCCCTGCATGATCAGCGCCAGCCGCGCCTTGTCCTGCAGCATCGTGATGTCCGCCAGGGGGTCTCCGTCGACGACCAGCAGATCGGCGTACTTCCCCGGCTCGATGGTCCCCACGTCGTTGGGCATGTGGATGCACTCGCTCGCCGTCTTGGTCGTTGCCACGATCGCCTGCATCGGCGTCATACCGGCTTCGACCATCAGTTGAAGCTCTTCCCCGTTCGAGCCGTGGTGGCCGACCCCGCTGTCTGTCCCCATCGCCACCTTCACGCCCGCCCGGATCGCCTCGCCGATGTTGCGCTTGTGGTCCTCCATCACTTCCTTCGTCTTGCGCACCGACTGCGGCAGGATCGCTCCCGGCATCCGCTCAGCGTGTCGCAGCACCCACACCGGCGCCACCAGCGTCGGCACCAGGTAGGTCCCGCGCGCCTTCATCTCGTCGATGCACCGTTCGTCGATGTAGATCCCATGTTCGATCGACTCGACGCCGGCCAGTACCGCGTTGAGAATGCCCTGCGTGCCCTGCGCGTGCGACATGCAGGTCTTTCCCTGCGTCTTCGCCTCGTACACCATCACCGCGATCTCTTCAGGCGTGAACTGCGTGTGCCCCGGCTCGTCCGCCGGCGAGAGCACACCGCCCGTTGAGCACAGCTTGATGAAGTCCGCGCCCGCCCGCAGCAGCTTCCGCACCGCCAGCCGCACCTCTTCGGGACCGTCTACAACGGTGTGCGGCCACTCCGGTCCGCGCCCGTCGGCGATCCCGCCGGGGTTCGCACCCGACGGCATCGTCCCGTCACCGTGGCCCCCCGTCTGCGACAGCGCGCTCACCGAGAGCCTTATTCGCGGCCCCGGGATCAGCCCGCGCTCGATCGCCATCTTCAGCCCCATCGGCGATCCAGACGCGTCCCGCACCGACGTGACCCCCGCGTCCAGCGTCCGCTGTGCGTTGCGCATTGCGTAGAAGGCGTTCAGCGTCGGCGGCGTGAGCAGCCGCTCCTGCAGGTGGGTCACCCGTCCCCACAGGTGCACGTGGCAGTCGATCATCCCCGGCATCACCGTCCGACCGCGGGCGTCGATGACCTCCGCGTCCGCGGGCGGCGACAATTTCGCCCCCGCGGCTGTGATCCGCTCCCCCTCAATCAGCACCGTCGCGTTCGGCACCGGGTCGGTCCCTGTCCCGTCGATCAGCGTCGCATTCGTGATAGCGGTGGTCATCGCCGTTAACTCCGTGCTCGCTTCGCCCTGCTGGAAGTCTTCTTTGGCGCCCGCCTGGTGCGCGGCGCCGCCACGTACACGGCCTTCTCCTCCGCAACCATCGCGCTCCCCGCGCACCCCCCTGCGACTGCCGCCTCAAGGTCGCTCAGCCGCTGCTCAATCCGCGCCTGCGCGTCCCCCCGCGACAGCAGCGCCACGACGTACTGGTTGAGGCTGACGCCCTGCAGGTCTGCCCCCTCCGTCAGTGCCCGGTGCAGTCCCTTTGGCAGGCGGACGTTGAACTTCCCGCTCGGCTCATCAAGGTCGAGCAGCGTCGGCTCGGGCATCGCCAGGTCGCCCGCGTACATGGACTCCAGCCACAGCGAGGATCCCTCCTTGATCATCGCGGGCAGATTCTCCAACTCTTCCGCTCCCGTGAAGCACCCCCTGAGGTCTGGAAACGTCACGACGTATTCGCCCGTTTCGTCGACGTCTGCGCGGAAGGGGTACTTCAACGCGAGGTAATAGGAAAGCGGCTTCTTCCTCGGCATCAGTCGACCTCAAACCCCAATCGTCTCAGTACGAGCCGTCGATACGAGGACTTGACCCGCCTCCCGCTGACGAGCGGAAACGAAATTGGTTCCTGCCCGGCCTTCTCGTAGGTTACGTGACTGCCGGCTTGTCGCTCGCGCGTCCAGCCACAGTGCCCGAGCAAGCCTTGAAGGTCAGCGTATTGCACGTCGCCGCGCGCTCGACCCAGCCGCTCAACCAGCTTCTCGATCTGAGTCATCCGGCAGAGCGCCGCCCCGAAGATAGTACCACATACGGTACCATCACACCTTGCCGTTGAGCGACTTCAGCAGCGCCCGCGTCCGCGCGAACGATTCGCGCGCGTTCGGCCCGTCGGGAAGATGGGCGCCACCATGTCCGTCGCCCCGGTGCCCGCCAGCGCCCGTATCTGTGTCTCCACCTGCGCCTCGTTCCCCACGATCGCCACGTCGGCCGGGCCCGCCGCCCCTTCTTTGTCCAGCATGCGCCGGTAGTTCGGCAGCCCTCCGTACATCGCGAAGGCCTTTGCGGCGGCCTCGCGGCCCGCGGCCACATCGTCCGTTACGCAGACGGGCAGCCCCACCACGATGCGCGGCGCTGGCCGCCCCGCCTCCTTCGCCGCCGCCGTGATCGACGGCACGATGTGGGTCTCGACCGTCTTCAGCCCCGTCATCCACGTCGCGGTGCCGTCCGCCATGGAGCCTGCGAGCTTCAGCATCATCGGCGCCAGCGCCGAAATGATCACCGGAAGTGGCTTCATGCCCTCCACGGTGACCTGTGCCGTCACCTTGTACACCTCGCCCGAGAACCGCACCTGGCCTTCGCGCACGAGCGGCAGCAGCACCTGCAGGTACTCCCTCATGTGCCGCGCCGGCTTCTCGTACGACAGTCCCCAGAGGCGCTCGACCACCATCTGGTGCGACGGTCCGATCCCCAGCACGAACCGGCCGTCCAACGCCGCCTGCACCGTCATCGCCTGCTGCGCCATCGCGTACGGGTGCCGGGTGTACGTCGGGATTACGCCCGTCCCGATCTGGATCGTCTTCGTCCGCTGCCCCGCCAGCGCGACGAGCGTCAACGAGTCCCCTCCGAAGATCTGCCCGAACCACGCGCAGGGGAACCCGTCCTTCTCCTCATCGACGATCTGCTGGATCTGCTCCTCGACCGTGAAGCTCCCCACGTCCCCGTGCATCAGTCCAATCCGCATCGCGGGCCTCGTCCTTTCTTCCGTACCAGCCGAGGTCGATTCCCTCGTCCAGCTTCCAGCCTCAAGCTTCCAGCGTCGTCATCAAGCTCACGACGGCAGATCCTTCAGGAAGCTCATCAGCGCCGCATTCGTCTCCGTCGGCCGCTCCTGCTGCGTCCAGTGCCCCGCCCCCGGGATCATCACCACGCCGCGCATATCGTCGCAGTTCGCCTTCATCGTCTCGATCCCCTGCGGGTTCATCGCGATCACGCCGTCCTTCTCGCCGGCCACGAACAGGCACGGCTGCTTGATGTGCGCACCCGCAAGCTGGGGCAGCTCGTGCCAGTCCCGGTCCATGTTCCGGTACCGGTTAATCGGACCCCGGAACCCGCTCTTCGCGAACTCCCCCGCGTAGACGTCCAGGTCCGCCTCCGTTAGCCACGCCGGCAGCGTCGCCGGGTCCGTCATCCCGTCCAGCAGTCCCGCTCCCTTCGGCTTCCCCGCGAACCCCGGCGCGGGCGGCGCATCTGCCGATGCCGCGTACAGGATTAGCTTCATCGATCGCCGCACATCCGCCTCCAGCTCCTTCTCCGCCACCCCTGCCTGCTGAAAGTAGTCGATGTAGAAGAACGAATCCTTGAAGATCTGCGCGAACGTCTCCAGCGGCGGCGCCGACGGCCGTCCGGTGTAGGGCACGCTCATTCCCACCACCGCGCGGAAGCGCTCCGGCGCCAGCAGCGCGCAGTGATACGCCATGGGCGCGCCCCAGTCGTGTCCGACCACTACCGCCGTCGGTTCCCCCAGTGCGTCCAGCAGCCCGACGTAGTCCGCGACCATCGTCCGCATGCTGTACGCCTCGATCGCCCCGGGCTTGTCGCTGTCTCCGTACCCGCGCACGTCCGGCGCCACTGCGTGGAACCCGGCCGCGGCCACCGCCGGCAGCTGGTGCCGCCACGAGTACCACGACTCCGGCCATCCGTGCAGGAACAGCACCAGCGGCCCCGCCCCCGCCTCCGCGATGTGCAGCCGTATCCCGTTCGTCTCCACCGTCCGGTCCGTGATCTCAGTCATTTCGCCTCCGTTGCCCGTCGCAGTCCGTACGGTGCCGACCGTACGGACAGGTCTTCAGACCTGTCCTTGTTCGAAATGGAACGGTGCTTCGTCCTCAGTTCCACCACCCGTTTGGCCGCGCGCCTGCTTCGCCAACGCTGTCACAGTCCGAAGAGGCTCTGACCTCCGACCTCTAACCGCCAACCTCCCGCAGGAACCCCAGTAGCGCTTCGTCAACCTCCGCCGCCTTCTCCAGCTGCACCCAGTGCCCCGCCCCCGCGATCTCCACCGTGCGCTTCAGCCCCGGCACGAACGCCTGCATCGCCTCCGCCGGCGCGAACGTCTTCACCGGGTCGTGCTCCCCCGTGATGAATAGCGCCGGCCGCGCGATCTTCTTCTGGCCCAGCTCCGGCAGCTCCTCCCAGTCGCGGTCCATGTTCCGATAGCGGTTCAGCCCGCCGCGGAAGCCCGTCTTCTTGAACTGCGACACGAAATACGCGACGTCGTCCTCCGTTAGCCAGTCCGGCAGCGTTTCCGGCGCGCTCAACCCCGTGAGGAACCTGTCGCCCTTCTTCTTCTGCGCCATCGCCGCCGCCGCCGCGTCGAACGACCCCGCGCCGGCGAGGATCGTGCGCATCGTCTTCGCCACGTCCGCCTCGAACTCCGCCTCCGCCACCCCCGGCTCCTGGAAGTAGAGGATGTAGAACCAGTTGTCCTGGAACACCGCCTTCAACATCGAGGTCGGCGCCATCGGCGAACGCGCCAGGTGCGGCACACTCATCCCCACCACCGCCCGGTATCGCTCCGGGTACAGCGCCGCGCTGTTCCACGCCATCGGCGCGCCCCAGTCGTGGCCGACCAACACGGCCGTCTGCTCGCCCAGCGCGTCCAGCAGACCGAGGTAGTCCGCCACCAGCGTCTTCATGCTGTACGCCTCGATGGGCTGCGGGCAGTCGCTCTGCCCGTACCCGCGGACGTCCGGCGCGACGGCGTGGTACCCCGCCGCCGCCAGCACCGGTATCTGGTGCCGCCACGAGTACCACAGCTCCGGCCACCCGTGCAGCAGCAACACCAGCGGCCCCTCCCCGGCCTCCGCGACGTGCAGTTTGATCCCGTTCGTCTTGATCGTCCGGTGCGTGATCTCAGTCCCCATCAGCCGCTCCGCTCCTCCCGCTTCTCGCTTCCCGACTCTAACGTCCAGACCCGGCACTATCCGCCACCCCCGCCCTTGACTCAAGCACGCACCGCCTGCTTCGCACCTCGCTACACTCGCCTTGTATGGACGAGCAGCGTCCTCCCGAACCGCCCTCTGGCCGTTTCCGCGGTGGCCGCCACATGTTCGACGGCGCCTATCACCGCGCCGATTCGGCGCTCGACCGTGGACAGGCCCACGTCTTCCGCCTCCTCTGGTTCTTCCTGCCCGATGCCTCCATCGCCCGCAATCCCCGGTTTGAGCAGGTCCTCGCCTCTCGCTTCTTCTCCGATGCGGGACAGCAGGCCGTCGCGTACGGCGCGCTCATCGCCGTCGTTCGCCGCGGCGGCACCGCGTTCGAGAGCGCGCTCATCGGTGTGGCCGCGCTCCTCCCGCCCGCCCTCTTCGCGCTGTACGGCGGCGCCGTCGCCGACCGCGTGCCGAAGCGTGTCGCGCTCGCCCTCGCCTACAACGTCCAGGCCGTGCTCTGCATCTTCATTCCCATCGTCTTCGGCACCGACCTTTCTTCCGTCCTCTTCCTCATCTTCGCCGTCAACCTCCTCGGCCAGCTCTCTGGCCCCAGCGAGTCCGCGGTCCTTCCGCTTGTCGCAACCGAGCAGCAGCTCGCTTCCGCCGCCTCGCTCGTCAGCCTCTCGTCCAACGTGGGCACCGCGTTTGGGACGGCCGTCCTTGCGCCGATTCTCGTGCGTGCCTTCGACGAGCAGGCCGTCTTCACTGTCTCCGGCCTCATGCTCTTCCTCGCCGCCAGCCGCGTCTTCGATCTCCCGACGGGAGAGCCCGAGCACAAGCTCGACCTTCGCCGCCGCCCCAACGTGAACGTTCGCGCCACCGTCCGCTGGCTCGCCCAGGAGCGCGCCGTCGCCACTATGATCTTCGTGGCTGTCCTCGCCGGCACCGCCAGCATCGTCGTTCAGACCCTCGCGCCACGCTACGTCCAGAGCGTCCTCGGCGTCGATCCCGCCGATGCCGTGTACGTCTTCGCCCCCACGATGCTCGGCCTGCTTGCCGCGCTCTTTCTCACGCCGCTTCTCGTGCGCATGTTCGGCGAACGCCCCGTCGCGCTCGCGGGGTTCGCCGTCATCACGGCCGTGCTCTTTTCACTGGGCATGGTCGAGGAGATCGCGGACCTCGTGAACCCCATCAACCCGCTCCGCATCACCAGTAGCTTCGGCGTCGACATCAGCCGCGATCTCGCCGCCGCGGGCTTCCTCGCGATCCTGCTGGGCTTCGGGCTCGCCCTGGCGCAGATCTCGGTGCAGACCTACATCAACCGCCGCGTGCCTCTGCGATTCCAGGGCCGCACCTTCGCACTCCAGAGCATGCTCAAGAACGGCGCCACGATCGTGCCTCTCCTCACGCTCGGCGCCGTCGCCACCGTGGTCGGCGTGCGGCCAGTGCTGATACTCGCGCCGTTTGCGCTGCTCGCAAGCGCCATCTGGCTGGTGCACGTCAGCTACACGTTCCGCGGCGAGGCCGCGCCGGGGCGGCTCGACGTGTTGTCGTCCTACTGGGAGGAATCAGGCGAGCCGATCTCGGACCTTGACGACCCGAACGCCCGGCCGCCCCGCACGGAACACCGCCACTATCGCGAACATCACGGCGCATAGCGCCGCCGTCACGCCGACGCCCTGGGTCGCCCCCGCCCCCACCAGTACCCGCCCCTGCAGCCACGGGATGGCGATGCCTCCGGCGTTCCCCAGCGTCACCGTCGTCGCCATCGTGCTCGATTCCGCACCCTCCGCCACGATCGCTGTCACCGCCGGCCAGATCGGCCCGAAGAAGAATCCCGCCCCGAACGCCGCCGCCGCCGCCAGCGCGATGTTCCCCGAGGAGAGCGTTAGCACCAGCGCCGCGATCCCTCCGCCCGCGCACGCCACAGCCAGCAGCCGCGATGGCTCGCGCCCGTCCCGGAAGTACCACGCCGTCACGAACCGCCCCGCCGCAAGCGCGCCCCAGTACCCCGCCGCGATCAGCGCCGCCCCGAACACCCCCGCATCGGCGGTGTCCCGCGCGAACGTCGACACCCACGTCCCCAGCCCGAACTCCGCTCCCACGTAGAGAAACAGCACCCCACCCATGATCCATGCCGTCGCCGATGATGGTGGCTTGAACTCCTCGTCCGGCGCCGCGAACGCCCGGTGCGCGCTGACGTCCGCCAGGATCATCAGCGCCAGCGCTGCTGCCAGCAGCCCGCAGATCCCCGCGTACACGATCTCCCGCTCGCCGGTTATTGAGAGCACAGCCCCCGCCCACACGGGCCCGGCGATCGCCCCCAGCGCAAAGAAGATGTTCAGCCTGTTCAGCGCGCTCGGCACGTCGTCCGATGTCGCTGGAATGAGAATGTGCGTCCCCGCCACCACGAATCCGTCGCCGATCCCGATGATCAGCCCCGATGCCAGCACCAGCGGCCACGTCGGCGCGAACCCCAGCGCCGCCGTGCCCAGCAGCTGCGCACCGAGGCCCACCGCGCAAAGCACCCGCGTGTCTCGCCCGTGCAACGCGAAGGCCACCAGCGCCGAAGATCCGATCGACCCGATGAAGAACGCCGTCAGCAGCAGCCCCGCCGTGTCCAGCGCGATGTCCACGTCCCCGGCCAGGAACGGCAACACCGGCCCGATCGTCGCCGCCGACACGCCAAGACAGAAGATCGCCACAAACGCCGCCGCATGCAGCAGCCGGTAATCAGTTCCGTGCGCAGGCGTCATCGCCGCAGCCTATGTGTTCGTCCGTGTAGGGGCACGCTGCGGCGTGCCCGCCCGAGCGCGACGTCCGCTTCGATCCGTAGTCCCTATAACCTAAGACCTATAACCTACAACCTAGATCAGATCCCCGCCGCAGGCCGGCGCCGTCGTCCCGTGCTCCTTGTACGCCTTCAGCAGGTTCCGCCCCACCGTCCACCGGTTCACCTCGTCCGGCCCGTCCACCAGCCGCTGCGACCGGATGCTGGTGTACCAGCGCGCCAGAGGCGTGTCCTGGCTGTAGCCCAGCGCGCCGTGCAGCTGGATCGCCGTGTCCACCACCTTGTGCACCATGTTTGCCAGGTACACCTTCGCGATCGAGTTCTCCTGCCGCAGATCCAGGCCCTTTTCGGCCTTGTAGGCGATGTGCAGCAGCATCAGCCGCGCGATGTACAGCTCGCTCGCGCAGTCCGCCAGCATCCACTGCACGCCCTGGCGCTCCGCCAGCGGCTTCCCGAACGTCGAGCGCTCCAGCACCCGCTTCGTGGCCATGTCCAGCGCCCGCTGCGCCATCGCGATGTTGTGCATGCCGTGGCGGAGCCGCCCGTACGCCAGGCGATGTTGCCCCATGTTGAACCCCTGGCCCTCGCCGCCGACGATGTTCTCGTGCGGCACGATGAGGTCCTTGATGATGATCTCGGCGTGTCCGGCGCCCATCATCTCGCCCAGCTCGCTCTCCGGGTTCATCGTCTTCACGTTGCGCTGGATCTGGTAGCCGGGATTCGGCAACTCGACGAGGAAGGTGCTGAACTGCTGGTGCCGCGGAGCCTCGGGGTTCGTCTTCGCCATCACCATCGCGATGTCGGCCGCCGTCGCCCCGCTGCTGAACCACTTCTCCCCGTTCAGCACCCAGTTGTCGCCGTCCCGCACGGCGCGCGTCTGCATCCCTGTCGCATCCGCGCCCGCAGCCTTCTCCGTCATCGAGTAGCAGATGCGCTTTTCGCCGTTCAGAAGCGGCTTCAGATACTTCTCCTTCTGGAAGTCCGTGCCGTAGGTCAACAGCGTCAGCATCGTCGCGTCATCCGGGCCCTGCGTGTTCATCGCGAGCGCGCCCAGGTGGCTCTCGCCCAACTCCATCTGCACCAGCGCGTTCGCCAGCGGCCCCAGCCCCATCCCGCCGTACTCCTTCGGGATGAACGGGCACCACAGCCCCTGCGCCCGCGCCTTTGCCCGCAGCTCGCCCAACACCTCCTTGTACGGACGTCTCTCCAGCTCCTTCTCCGCAGGAATACAGACCTCCTGCACGAACGTCCGCGCCCGCCCCCGCACCTCCTGCGCCTCCGCCGGAATCTCAAAGTCGATCATTGTCGTGCTCCTGTTACTGTTTCCCCTATTCCCTATTCCCTCATCAGCGACGCCGCGCGCGAGAACAGCCCCAGCGTCGTCGCGTGCAGCATGTCCCCCACCGCCCGCGGCGCCTTCCCCGCATATGCCCGCGCGTTCGTCCCTTCCAGCACGATCCCCAGCTTGAAGCACGCCAGCACCCCGTACCAGTTGATCGCCGAAAGGTCGCGGTCCGATCGCTCCGCATACGCCGCCACCAGCTCCGCCGCCGTCGGCAGTCCGCCCGCCGCAGCCAGCCCGGTGCCGACCGCGCCCGCCGCGCCCGCCGCGGGCCCCCCGCCGTCCTGGTTCGGCCACGTCGCCAGCAACCATCCCAGGTCCAGCAGCGGATCGCCGATCGTGCACATCTCCCAGTCCACGATCGCTGCCAGCTCCGGCCCCACGTACGAGAACATCACGTTCGCCAGGTGGTAGTCCCCGTGGATAATCCCCGTGCGCGACGGCTGCGGGCGGTTCTGATCCAGCCACGCCGCCACGCGATCCACGTCCGGGATTTCTGGTCCCGGATACCCCTCGAACCGCGAGTACGACTCCAGCTCCGAGATCCAGCGCCCCACCTGCCGCTCCAGGAATCCCTCGGGCTGTCCGACGTCGCCAAGCCCGACCGCCACGTGGTCCACCGCCGCCAGCCGCGCCGCCGCATCCGCCATCTGCAGCCCCATCGCGCGGCGGATCCCCGCGTCCGAAGCGTGCAGCGCCGGCAGTCCCACGCTGGGATTGAACCCGTCGACCGGCTCCATCAGGTAGAAGACGGCGCCGCCCATCACGGCCTCGTCCATGCACCCCGCGATGAACCCCGGATGCGGCACGTCCGTCCCCGCCAGCGCCTGCAGCACGCGAGCCTCGCGGCGCAGCGCGTCGTTGCTCTTCGGCCGCAGGTGCGGCGGACCGCGCCGCAGCACGTAGTCGCGCCCGCCGCGCTGGAACCGAAGCAGCACGTTCTGCGTCCCGCCCGCCAGCGTCTCTACGCCCTCAAACCCGCCGCCCTCCGGCAGCCCCTCGCGCGTCATCCACCCGCCCAAGACGTCGAAGTCGATGACGTCCCGCGCGATGCCGAAGTTGGATCCGTTGTCCATCAAGCCGCCTCCCGGCGCGCACGGAGCATATCTGACACGCGCCTTACCCAATGTAAAGCCGTGGTCGACCGGCTGTCCCCGGGTTGTGGTCGCTCACGCATGCGCTCGTCCCTTCCAGATTCAATTGCTCGGCAGTTTTCGGTTTTTCGGCGTGGACGGTGGCGTAGCTCAGGTTCAATTGCTCGGCAGTCTGGTGGCCCTCGGCGCTGAAGGTGAGGTGATTTGTTCACCATGGGACTCCTCTGCGGCGAGGGTACGACGGGCGCCAAGCGATCTCCAAGCGAGCTGGATCACTTTCGGTAAATTTCCTGGAGGAGCGCGCCAGCGACCACGGCCCAGCGACCACGAGACACTCTGTTTTCACGGGCAGGCAGAAGTCGAAGGACCTTCTGCGAACATCGGTGAGAATCTGTGAGTCCTACCCGTCAGCGGACTCCCGTTCGACCAGCCTCCGCTCGTAGATCAGTCGCTCGTAGTACGAGAGCACGCGCTGCGACACGCGGTCCCACCGGAAGTGCTGCGCGCGGTCCCGGCCGTGCGCCACCATCTGCGCGCAGCGCGCCGGATCCTGCAGCAACTCGATCAGGGCGGCCGCCAACGCCTGCGGGTCCTCGGGCTGCACCAGCAGCCCCTCGACCCCGTGCGTCAGCACGCCGGCGAACCCGTCGATGTTCGACGCCACGATGGGTAGCCCCGCCGCCATCGCCTCCAGCAGCACGATCCCCTGGCTCTCGAACCCCGTGTTGGGCGCGCAGAACACGTGCGCGCTGTGGTGGTACCGCGGCAGCTCGTCGAACGGCACGTAGCTCCGGAAGTGCACGTCGTGCAGCTTCGCCCGCCGCACCACGCCCTCCCAGCGGTCGAACTTCCCCGCCCCCACGACGATGAGCCGGCTGTCCGGTATCGCCCGCTGCACCCCCACGAACGCCCGGATCATGTAGCGCAGCCCCTTTCGCTTCTCCGGCCGGCCGACGAACAGAACGTTCTTCTTCCCGTCCATGAACTCCGGCAGGGGCGCCGCGTCCCGCGCGAAGTGCTCGACGTCCACGCCGTTCGGGATGACGTTGTAGTACCCGGGGAAGTACTGCTCGATGTGCTTCACCGCTGCCGACGAGACGGCAATCTTGCCATCAAGCTTCGTCTGCCAGCGCTTGATCAGCCGCCGCCCGTACACGTAGAAGATGTTGGACACGCGCGCCGCGTGCCACGTCCCCACGTTCACCGTCGTCGAGTACCGCAGGAACTGGATCGGCAGCTGCGGCATAAACGGCTCATGCACGTGCACGATGTCGAACCCCTCATCGAGCACCGACCTCACCTTGCCGGCCGTCCGCAACGAGAGCGTGATTCGCGCTATTGACCCGCTCACCCGCAGCGGGATCGGCCGGCCGATGATTGTGATCGGGCAGACATCACTGCGCGCAGCGCCCACGCCGGGCGCGATGATGTGCGGCTGGTGGCCGAGGCCGACGAATTGCTCGGCCAGGTGAGCGATGTGGTTGTTGACGCCCCCGCTGACGGCCCAATCGTACGGCGATACCAGCGCGATCTTCATCGCTCGTCCGTCTTCGGGCGGTGCCGCGCATGGCTGACGATAAAGCTGCGGATCGTCGGCGCCCACCCCATGTTTCGCGGCGTCGCCATCATCCCCCGCCACGACTGTACCGCGATGTTCCGGTATCCCAGCTCCGACATCCGGGGCGCCCTGACGGCCTCACCCGATGTCGCCTTTGTCTCGATCGCCCGACGCAGGTCGGCCGCCGTCCGGCCGTCGAACACCGTCTGCGCGCTACCCACCGACGCCAGGAAGTGCGCGTCGCTGCACCCCACCGCGGCCAGGTGCAGCCGCTCGCGGTTCAGCAGCCGCGCCCGCGCGGAGGTCACGCGTCCGGCGGGGCTCATGTTGAACTCCTCGATCGCGTCGAAGTACACGCCATCGTTGCGATTTGCGGCGGCCACGCGGTCCAGCACGCGGTTCTTCACGCTCCGCGTCAGCCACGAGAGCGGATGCGGCACGATCGCGATGCCTCCGTGCGTGTGGATGGCCTCCAGCGTCGGCTCCATGCGCCTGAAACTCTCGATCGGCTCTTCGACGAACAGTGCGAGCAGGTGTCCGTCCAGCGTCGTCACTTCGATGCCGCTGACGACCTCGAACGGATACACGCGCCGCGCGTGCAGCTCCCGGGCCTCGGCAGCCGCCCGCAGTGTGTCGTGTTCGGTCACGGCGATGACGTCGAGGGAGCCGGATCGCTCGACGTGCCCCAGCAGCTCGGGCACGGTCGCCATGCCGTCGCCGTACCGGGTGTGGATGTGGAGGTCGGCCGTTCCCATGTGCGCCCATTGTATGCCGGGGTCGTCGCAGGGCGGCATGGCGGGTCCGGATCAATCCGGCCAGATCTTCTCCAGCACGCTCCACTGCCCCGGATCCTTCCTCAGCGCGATCTCGAACAGGTTGAGCAGGCGCTGCGAGTTGACCCGCACATCCTTGTCGTGATTGCCCGAGCGAATAAGCTCCAGCGGCGGACCGATGTCGGCTCGGATCTTGAACCCGTCGGTCCTGTACACCCAACCGGGAAGGAGGATCGAATCCGTCCGGAGCGCCAGATCCGCGGCCCCCGTCGGGAACTTCGCCTTCGCGCCGCAGAGCTCCAGCTCGATGCCGCGCCTCTGGATATCGCGGTCGATCAGGATGCAGACGATGCCGCCGTTTCGAAGCCAGATCATCGCGTCCTTGATGGCCCCGAAGCCCACCGGCTCGTACCGGTGGCCGTGCTTGATCCGAAGGCCGCGCATCAGCCGGTCCAGCTCGGGCGGATGCAACGGCTCGACGAGCGCGAAGACTCGGAGGCCCACTCCCGCGAGCGCCTGCGCCGCGAACTCCGGGTTGGCGTAGTGGGCCGATGCGAGCACGACGCCTTGCCCGCGGGCCTGCGCTTCCCGGATGTACTCAAGGCCGCGCATGTCCACATCTCTCTCGTAGAAGGTCTTCGTGTCCATGCCGTACAGGCCAACGATGTCCGCGTAGTAACGTCCCGTGTTGCGCGCACAGGCACGGCCCAGCCGGTCGATCTCTTCATCGGTAGCGCCCGGTCCAAGGACATGCCTCATATTGCTTCGGACGTTGTCGCGGATCGACGAACGCCAATCATAGATGCGGTCGCTGGCGAACCGCGAGATCGCGTACCTCCAGTTGAGCGGCATCACCCCGATCGTGTGAATCACCAGCCACATCAGGTAGTACTTCCATTTGCTGGGACGGGGCAACAGGCTCATCGTCTACACGCCCGCGTTCCAGAGGCGCCGGAAGATGAACCACTGGTGCGGATGGGCCCGTATGGTCGGCTCCATCGAATGCATGATTCGCACGGTGAGTTCGCGCACATCCGTCGGCTCGTCTCCTGTCGGCCTGAAGTCGCGCAGGCTGGTATCGATAATTGGCCGTATGACGATGTCGTCGTTGGGGCCGCGCAGTACGACGGCGGGGACGACCCAGGCTCCTGTGCGCAGCGCGATTCGCGCCGCTGCCGGGGACACAAGCGCCGGCGCGCCGAAGAAGTCCACCCGGATACCGTCCTCCTCCGAGACGACGTCTACCAGCATCGCCAGCATTTCGCCGTTGCGCAACGCCTTGAACACGGTGGGGCCGACGTGGCCGCCGCCGATGACCCGCATGCCCAGCTTGACCCGCGAACCCTGCACCAGTTCGTTCATCGGCTGGTAGCGGAACGTTTCCGCGATGGCGTTCACCGGATAGCCGAATGCCGCCAGCGCGGCGGCCCCCAGGTCCCAGTTGCCGAAGTGGAGCGTCGCGATAATCACCCCACGGCCGGAATCAGCGGCCTGGTTCAGCTCATCCCACTGGTCGAAGTGAAGGCGGTGCTGGATCTCGTCGCGGGTGAGGGCCGGGTAGTGAATGAAGTCGATGACGTATTTGCCGAAGTTACCGAACGAACGCCGTGCAACCGAATCGACGAACCTTGCGTCGTTGCTTTGCAGCACGTGCGCCAGGTTCGCGTTCAATGCCCTTCGGTGCCGTGGGAAGATGACCCAGTAGCAGACGAGGGCGACGCGCTCCGCAAACCAGTAGCCGACCCGCAGCGGGAACGGCCTCGCCAGGAGGATCGTCAGGCGGAAGAGCCAGTAGACCGTCCTGTCGAGCACCTTGCCTCATCGTCCGGCGATAGAGTCTTCCACTTGGAGATTTTGCCGAAAAGCGGTAGGGGGGCAGCGCGCTGCGCCCCTGCAATAGTCGTCTACTCCGCCACGTATTCCAGTTCCACGTCCTCCGCGTAGTATTCCGCTCCCAGGTGCGTGATTTGCTCCTCGGCCTTCAGCCAGCGGAGCGTGTTCTTCAGCTTCGTCTGCTGGATGAACAGGTCGTGCTCCGGATAGACCAGGGGCGCGTGCTGCGGGCTCTTGAAATAGAACGATAGCCACTCCTGGATACCGTTCATCCCGGCACGCTTCGCCAGGTCAAGGAAGAGCGCCAGGTCAAGCGCCAGTGGCGCTGCCAGGATGGAGTCCCGGCAGAGGAAGTCGATCTTGATCTGCATCGGATAGCCGAGCCAGCCGAAGATGTCGATGTTGTCCCAGCCCTCCTTGTTGTCGCCGCGCGGCGGGTAGTAGTTAATTCGCACCTTGTGGAAGATGTTGCCGTACAGGTCCGGGTAGAGATCCGGCTGTAGCAGGTACTCTAGCACCCCCAGCTTCGACTCCTCCTTCGTCTTGAAGGACTCCGGGTCGTCGAGCACCTCGCCGTCGCGGTTGCCCAGGATGTTGGTCGAGTACCAGCCGTTCACGCCGAGCATGCGAGCCTTCAGCATCGGCGCCAGAACTGTCTTCATGAGCGTCTGGCCCGTCTTGAAGTCCTTGCCACAGACGGGGACGCCCTTATCGCGCGCCAGCTTCACCATCGCGGGCACGTCGACGCACAGGTTCGGGGCGCCGTTAGCGAAGGGAACGCCTTCCATGATCGCGGCCCAGGCGTACAGCATCGAAGGGGCGATCTGCGGATCGTTGGCCTCCATCGCCGCCTCGAGGTTCTCGAGGTTCGCGTGGACCTCGCTCGGCTCGAGGAAGATCTCGGTCGATGCGCACCAGACCATCACCAGCCGGTCGCAGCCGTTCTTCTGCTTAAAGTCGCGGATGTCCTTCCGCAGGGCCTCGGCGGCCTCCATCTTCGTGCCCATCTTCTTCACGTTCGTGCCATGCAGCCGCTTCACGTAGTAGTCGTCGAACACCGCCTGCATCGGCGCGATCGTCTTCAGGTAGCCGGCAATCGGTTCGATGTGCTCGTGGCGGTCGAGGACGCCGCACTTCACAGCAGCCTCGTAGGCGTTGTCGGGGATCGGATCCCATGCCCCAAACACGATCTGGCCGAGCTCGGCCAGGGGCACGAAGTCACGGATCAGTGGCATACGGTTCTCGGTGCGCTTGCCGAGCCGGATCGTGCCCATCTGGGTGAGCGACCCGAACGGTGACGCCGACCCCCGCCGCGCATGCTCCACGCCGGCAATCAGCGTCGAAGCGACGGCGCCGAGTCCGACAAGCAGTACGCCGAGCTTGCCCTCCGCGGGCGCGATTTCGTGGGGTTGGTTGTCAGTGAAGTCTTTGGCTTCCAAAACGATTCCTTTCTGCCGGGCGAGCGACAGCAGCGGCCCGTGCCACTGCGCGGGGACCCGCCCGGTGTTGGCCCAGTGCTCAATGGTGGACTGCCGCTTGCCAAGCAGGTTGGCAAGCGCTGTCTGGCCTCCGAAGCGGGCGATAATGCGTTGTGCCGCGTTTGCGTGTCCGTTCAGTGGCATGGGGCCATTATAACGAAAAAATCGTTTCTATGCTCCACCCTACGGGGGCGGCACCAGGTATGTGCTCAGTCCGGCGCGGAGGGGGGTGAGGATGGGGTGGAGGACCTGGAGCAGGTGTGTGTTGTCGGCGACGGCGGGGTTGGTGATGAAGTCGATGGCGTCGGCGGTGAGCGGCGGGAGAGGCGGGACGCTGGGAAGCGCGCCCAGGAACTTGCCCAGGGCGACTGGCTGGTGGAGCAGACGTTTCTTCTTGCCCTGCGCTTCGAGCGCGGCCTTCACAACATCGTTCATGGACATGACTTCGGGGCCGCCCAGCTCGAACAGCTGACTGGCGGCTTCAGGCCTGATGGCGCACTCGGCGGCTACTCGGCCGACGTCGTCGATGAACACGGGCTGCATGTCTTGCTTGCCATCGCCAAACATGGGGATGAAGGGCAGCATCCTGCCGAGGCCGAGGAAACGATTGAGGGACACATCCTCGGGCCCGTACACCCAGGTGGGGCGCAGGATGACCCACTCGAGCCCGGAGCGGCGCAGGTAGTTTTCCGCTTCCCACTTGTAGCGGAACCAGTGCTTTTCGGCGTCCTTGTCGGCGCCAACGCCGCTGATGTAAACGAAGCGGCGGACGCCGGCCTGCCTGGCGGCGTCGACCTGATGACGCGTGCCCTTCAGATCGACTTCTTCGAAGGTGTAGCCCTTGCGGCGATTCTCGACCGGGGAGCCGGGGAACTGCACGGCGTTGATGACGACGTCGATGTCATGCATCGCGGGGACGAGCGTCTCCGCGTCGCGGACGTCCCCGGTGCGGGGCGCCACGAGGGGGCCGAGCCTCTGACGGATCTTTTCGGAGTCGCGCCCCAGGACGGCGACGTTCTCACCGCGCGCGAGCAGCTCCTTCACGATGGCCGAACCAACGAACCCGGTGCCGCCTGATACGAGCATCATGTGCATTCTCCATTTCTCGCCGCGTCCACCTGCTTCATCGTATGCACAAAGCCGCGCCAGGAGATCAGTGAAGCGGGGGATCCATCGTTCAGGTGCATAGATCGCGGCATGTGTGTGGTCTGTTTATGCAGAGCGCGAATTCCGGGCCATGGGAATGGCCGTGTCCGCCATCCCGGCCGCGGGGCGAGATGCTGTGGATCCGGATTGGACTTCGCCTTCCGCGCGGGTGAGATCATCGCGCCTGGCGAAGGCGGAGACCAGCCCGATGAGATGCTCGTGGCGCCTGTTCCAATAGTCGGATTCGGGGGCGACGATCAGGCGAGCGTTCGGCATCTCGCGGCGGAGGAGCTCGCCGGACGACAGAGGGTGGATTGGATCATCAGGCTGGGTGAGGATCAGCGCCTCGTGCTGGATTTCATGGAAGCGCTCGACGGGAAGTGGGGCATCCTGGAGAAGGCCGCGGATGGCCGGTATGACCGGGGAACGACGCTGCGCGCCGAGGAAGCGGCGTAGCTCGGCGGCTGCGGCTGGGTCCGGGGTTCGGCGCCGGGCGAGCATGGCAACGATCCGGGCAGTAAGTGGGACGCCGAAAAGCCGGTACGAAGTCGCGAGCGCGCCGAAGGTGCGGGCAACCGGCGGCAGGTCTTCTCCGAAGGGCGGTGGGACGAGGAGGATGAGGCGCTGGACATCGCGTGGGTGTGCGAGTGCGAGTGCGAGCGCAGTGCCGGCGCCCATGGAGCCGCCGTAGACCGTCACGGGGCCGAGGCCGAGCGTTTCGATGAGCACGTGCATGGCCTCGGCGAGGGCGCCCCAGCGGTAGTCGGCCCGCGCGGTGGTATATCCGGATCTGCCGTGGCCGCGTGCGTCATAAGCCGTAACGTGGAAACCCTGCTCCGCGAGTGCATCGGGGCGCTGGCCAACCCGTTCGGCGTAGGCGATGGATCCCATGAGCCCGTGCGCCATGAGGATGCGGGGCGCGTCGGGGCCGCCGTGCTGCTCGTAGTACATACTGACGCCGCGGATCGAGATGTAGGGCACCGTTGACTCCGTGCGGTCTGCTTTGCCGGCCCATCCGGGGATGCGGAGGCTGGGGCCCGGGGGCCGCGCCTGCATTGTGGCCGATGCGGCCGCCGACGGCTGTCGCTCGGCTCGGCTCCTGCCCGGAATCGCGCAGGGGTCAGGTTTTCTGGCCGACCAGGGCTGCCGTGGGGAATCAGGAGACGGGGGTTGACAGTGGTTTCGCCGCGTCGTACTATACCGTGTGGTTAGTTAACCAAAGGGTTGAGGACGATGTCCGTTGACACACTTAGCACGACGTTCGCCGCTCTGGCCGACCCGACCCGGCGCGCCATCCTGGCCCGTCTCACGACGGGCGAAGCTTCGGTGACCGAGCTGGCCCAGCCCTTCGACATGACGCTCCCCGCCGTCTCGAAGCATCTCAAGGTGCTTGAGCGCGCCGGACTCATCACGCGCGGCCGCGAGGCGCAGTGGCGTCCCTGCCGGCTGAAGGCCAGTCCCCTCAAGGATGTCGCCGACTGGGTTGGCCACTATCGCGCGTTCTGGGAGCAGAGCTTCGACCGCCTCGACCAGTACTTGACCGAACTGCAAGCAAAGGAGCACGAACATGATTCAGAGTCGCCGTAGGATCGCCGCGGGATTCAAAGCCGCCTGCCAACAGCCACGTCGTTGAAACAATGTCGCCGCACCCATATCTGAAAGCTGCAATGGAAGGACAACCGCGATGCCACAGAGTCAGAGTGAGGCCGCCATCGAGTCCGTAGCAGGCGAGTTCGTGTTCACCCGCGTGATAGATGCCTCGCGCGAACGCGTCTGGCAGGCGTTCACCGAGTCCGAGCGCCTGATGCAGTGGTGGGGCCCCGCCGGCTTCACCATGCTCGCCGCGAACGTCGATCTCCGTCCCGGTGGCGCCTTTCACTACGGCATGCGCGCCCCGGACGGCAGCGAGGTGTGGGGAAAGTGGGTCTATCGCGAGATCGTTCCACCCGAGCGCCTCACCGTCATCGCCAGCTTCTCGGACGAAGCCGCCGACATCACGCGCCATCCCTACTCGCCGGATTGGCCGCTGGAGCTGCTGTCGACGATGACCCTCATCGAGCACGAAGGCCGGACGACCGTCACCGTTCAGGCAGTTCCTCACAGTGCGACCGAGATCGAGCGCAGGACCTTCGAGGACGCGCGCGACTCGATGGACGAAGGCTACACCGGGACCCTGGACAAGCTCGCCGAGTACCTGGCGAAGGTCTGAACAGAGAGAAGATCGGACGATCAGCCTCCTGCCAGTTCGTGTCAGCAGTGATCGCGCCTGCGCGGGCGGCTGAGTCTGTTGTTTCGTTTTTCGTAACGCGAAACCGTGGTGGAGGGTGCGGCGGGCTGCAAGACTGATCACGAGGCGCGCACGCCGCCCCGCCCCCGACACCGACGCCCATCAAGCAAGGCATGGGGCGCTCGTGACGGTTAGACCGTCCGCCCCATGCCGCGAGGACAGGAGCACCCCCTTGAAGACACTCGCCCACCTTTGCTATCGCCGCCGCCGCTTCGTCGTCCTCGGCTGGATCGGATTGCTTGCCGCGGTCTTTGGCGCCTTCGCGCTGTTCGCCGGCGAGTATCGGACGGAGTTCCGGCTCCCCGGGTCTGAGAGCCAGGCGGCGGTCGACTTGCTCGAGGACCGCGGCGTTAGCGAGCGCACCGGCTTCTTCGGCCAGGTCGTCTTCAAGGCGGAGCAGGGAGTCGATGACCCGGTTGTGCGCCAGAGGATGGAGGCGTTGTTCGCAGACATCGAGGGGGGTGTTCAGGGCGTCGACGTCGTCAGCCCCTACGGACCGGATAACTCCTACCAGAAGTCGTCCGACGGCAAGGTCGCCTACGCTGAGATCAACTTCTCGGACCGCGGCAACGAGGAGTACACGGACGATGCCGAGATCATCAAGGAGCTGCGCAAGCAGATCAGCGTTCCCGGACTTGAGGTCGAGCTTGGCGGCTTCATTTTCTCGGAGCAGCCGGACTTCTCCAGCGAGCTCGTCGGGATTGGGGCCGCTGTCATCATCCTCCTCGTCGCATTCGGGTCACTCCTCGCGATGGGGCTGCCCATCCTCACCGCCGTCTTCGGCGTGGGTTCCGGCAGCGCGCTCATCGGCCTTGCGACAAACGTCCTCGACGTGCCGGAGTTCACGACCGCCGTTGCGGCCATGATCGGCATCGGCGTCGGTATCGACTACGCGCTGCTCATCGTGACGCGCTACCGCCAGTCCCTCCACGACGGCCTGGATCCGGAGGACGCCGTCGCGGTCTCTATCGAGACCTCGGGGCGGGCGGTGCTCTTCGCCGGTGTCACCGTTGTCATTGCGCTGTTTGGCATGTTCATGATGAACCTCGAGTTCATGCGCAGCATCGCCATCAGCGCATCCCTCGCGGTGTTCATGACCATGCTCGCCGCGCTGACGTTGCTGCCGGCGTTGCTGGGCTTCTGCGGGCGCAACATCGACCGTTTCGGGCTGCCCCACCGGAAGGCTGCCGAAGGCAAGGACACCCGCTCGTTCTGGTACCGGTGGAGCCGGCTCATTCAGAGCCATCCCTGGCCGGCCCTCATACTCAGTACGGCGCTGCTTGTCGTGCTCGCGCTACCCATCTTCTGGCTGCGGCTGGGATTCGGGGACGCGGGGAACATGCCCGAGGGCGACACCACGCGGAAGGCATACGACATCGTGGCCGCGGGCTTTGGGCCCGGCTACAACGGGGCGATCCTCGTCGTCGCGGACACCCCGAATGGGGAGTCGGATAGGGAGACGCTGGGGCGTCTGAAGACGGCGATCGAGGGGACGGAAGGCGTCGAGTCGGTGACGGCGCCGCAAGCGATGGCGGAAGGCACGGTCCACATCTTCAACGTGTATCCGACGACCGCGCCGCAGGACGCGGAAACCACCGACCTCGTCGACCGCATCCGCGACGAAGTGATCCCGTCCGTCGTCACCGGGGATACGCCCGTTGTGCGGCTCACCGGTGACACGCCGTTCGTCGTCGACTTTGCGGAGTACATCACAGCCCGCCTGCCCCTGTTCGTGGGGGCCGTGCTGGTGCTGTCCTTCCTCCTCCTCACGACGGTGTTCCACAGCATTGTCGTCGCCGCGAAGGCTGTGGTGATGAACATGCTCTCGATCGCCGCGGCCTTCGGGGCGTTGGTGGCGGTCTTCCAGTGGGGAATCGGCGACAATCTCATCGGTCTCGGACGCGAAGGGCCGATCGAAGCATGGGTACCGATGATGCTCTTCGCGATCGTCTTCGGCCTCTCGATGGACTACGAGGTGTTTTTGCTCACGCGTGTTCGTGAGGAGTACGACCGCACGGGTGACAACGCCCAGGCGGTCGCTGACGGGCTTGCCGCCACCGGCCGCGTGATCTCCGCCGCCGCGGCGATCATGGTCTGCGTGTTCGGCGCGTTCATCCTCGGCGAAGGGCGCGACCTCAAGCTCCTTGGCTTCGGGCTCGCGTTCGCCATCCTGATCGACGCGACGGTCGTGCGGCTCGTGCTCGTCCCCGCCGTGATGGAGCTGATGGGCACGTGGAACTGGTACCTGCCGTCGTGGCTCCGCTGGCTGCCCACGCTCCGCGTGGATGCAGAAGCAACTCCGCGCCGGCGTCGGGTGATGAGCCCGCAACGGAGCCCCGCCAGCGATTGATAGCGACGCAGTACCCGAAGGACACCCCGCGAGACGCAAGGAGAGCAGAGATGACAACAGAAGCAGCGACGACCGCCGACCGCGAAATCGTCATCGCCCGCGTTTTCGATGCGCCACGCGAGCGCGTGTTCAAGGTCTGGACTGACCCGGCGCACGTAACTCAATGGTGGGGTCCTACGGGCTTCACGAGCACGATCCAGGAGATGGACGTGCGGCCGGGCGGTGTCTGGCGCCTCGTCATGCACGGCCCCGACGGCACGGACTATCCCAACAAGATCGTCTACACAGAGATCGTCGAGCCCGAACGCCTGGTCTACGTGCACGGCGATGACTCCGGCGACGCCTCCCACGACTTCCACGTCACCGTCACGTTCGAGGACCAGGCCGGCAAGACCCTCCTCACCATGAAGAGCGTCTTCGCTTCGGCCGCGGAGCGCAACAGGGTCGTCGAGGAATTCGGCGCCATCGAGGGTGGAAACCAGACGCTCGATCGGCTTGGGGAATACCTGGCGGCGATGTAAGGGCCGCCGAGAACGAACGAACAGAGGCGACGCACCAAGGAGCTGAACAATGACCACCGAGAGTGGCAAGGCGCCGGCAACAAACTGAGCGAGAGCTCGTCATCACACGCGTCTTCGACGCACCACGCGAGCTTGTGTTCAAAGCGTGGAGCGATCCGGAGCACGTGATGCGATGGTGGGGGCCAAGGGACTACACCTCTCCTGCCTGCAAGATCGATTTTCGGGTGGGCGGGGCATACCTCTTCTGCATGCGGTCTCCCGAAGGCCAGGACCTCTGGTCGACGGGCGTTTACCGCGAGATCGTCCCGCCTGAGCGAATCGTGTACACCGATGACTTCGCCGACGAGAAGGGCAACGTGGTCTCGCCCGCCGAGTACGGCATCCCCGGGGAATGGCCGGAGGGCCCATCGCTGGTGACGTTGATCTTCGAGGAACATGAAGGCAAGACGAAGCTCACGCTGCGGCACGCGGGCCTGCCCGCCGGTGAGATGAGTGAGATGGCCGAAGCCGGTTGGAACGAGTCCCTGGACAAGCTGGCGGCCAGCCTGCGCTGAATCACCGCATTGCCGGCGCGACAAGGGGAATGTGAACCAGCGAGTAGCGCGGGCCGGTCCCCGTTCGGGAGACTCTTCGAAAAAGCCCGCGCTACTCGCTGGAAATCGCCGGCACGTGGCCGCCATCGACCGATCAGGTCATCTGGAGGCCAATATCGAAGGTGGCGGCGTACCCGTCGGACGTCTGCGCGGCAACAAGCGTAAGCTGGCCGCCGCTCTGCTGGAAAATGCCGTCGCCGTCGTTTCGCAGCGTACGCTCGCCCTTGGCTGCGTATGGTTCGCTGGCGTAGACCTGGTCGGTGAGGGTGTCGTCGAAGAAGAGCTGCGAGGTGAACTCGTAGGACTGGCCGTCCGCGTCGGTGCGGATCTTGAAGTGGATGTGGACGGTGCGGCCCTGGTACCAGCCGGGGTAGATGGTGAGGAATTTCGCCTGGCCGCTGGCGTCGGTGAGCTGGTAACCGCGGAGGAAGTCCTGTCCCACGGTCGAGAAGCCGGGGTCGTCGACGTCGGAGTAGACGCCGGCGCCGTCGCAGTGCCAGACGTCGACGGTGGCGCCCTCGAGCGGGGAGCAGCCGTCACTGACGGTGAAGACGTTGAAGATGAGGGCGAGCGTCGAGCCGTCGCTTACGGCTCCGTCCGAGGTGTTGGCGCGGATATCGGACCGGTTGATCTTTTCGTCGACGAAGTAGGGGCCCTCGGTGAGCGCCGGTCGCACGACGCACGCTGGCGCGGTCGTGGCTTCGCCGGAGACGCCGGCCTGCGTGGGGCTGGCGACGGCGGTCGCACCGGATGCCGTGGTGTTGCTCGCGCGGGCGGTGGGTGTGGATCCGGCGTCGTCGTTGGACGAGCAGCCGACGAGGATCGCGAGTCCCGTCGCGCCCATCATGGCGAGGACCTCGCGGCGAGATAACAGGCGTCCTACTTGCACATCATCGTTGTCCATTGGTGTTCGCTCCTTGGTGTCGTGCGGGGCGCGCGGCGCCCACGCGGCTGTTCCTGTCCGGCCCATCGCTATTGTCTCACGTTCAGTCTCTTTTTCGAGGCGCCTCCTGTCGGGTGCAGGGCGGGGTGGGCGTAGGTCGCGGCGATCGCCAGGGTCCCGGCGAGGGCGAGGATTCCGGGCGCCAGCAACGGCGCCGCTCCGTGGAGGGCGCGCGTTGTGACCTCTGGGACGGAGGCGTTGGGGCGGATGTCGCGCTCGAACTCGTAGTTGCCCTGAAAGTGCTCGTAGGCGCCCAGCAGGCTGGCAGCGGCCAGGACCAGCATCGTGAGGCGGAGCGCCCAGACGGTGGCCGGGCGTGGCCGCCAGTGCGCGGCGGCGATGACGACGAGGCCTAAGCCGCAGAGTGCGAAGGGGACGAACTGCAGCGGGTCCTTCGTGTGCTCGCCGAGCCAGAGCTCGACGATGGTCCCGGCAAGCCCGGCGGCGGACACCGCCAGGAGGAACGCGCGGAAGCGTTGCTCGAGGGCTGCGGCGGTTGCGGCGGAGGGCGGCCCGGGGTTGGGGGCCGGGCCTCCCGTGGCGGGGAAGGTGAGAGCGCGCATGACGGCTACTCCGTGGCCAGCAGGCTTGCTGCCGCTGTGGCATCGTCGGCGCTGACATACTCGGCGAGCTTCTGCAGGAATGCGTCGTTCGAGGCGAAGTCGCGGCCGGCGATCAGTTCGCCGGCGGTGGTCTCGTCGACGCCGGGAAGCTGCATGAGGGTCTCTGCGTCGGCGTTGTTCACGTCGACCGGGACGTAGACGTACTGCTCCCACTCGGCGATCTGGGCGTCATCGACGTACTTGCCGAGCTCCTGGCGGAACTGCTGGATGCTGACGTACGGCTTGTACTCGAGGAACTCCCGGACCATGCGGTCGGAGAAGCCGGGGATGGCGGCGAGGTAGTCCTCGCCGGCGGCAGTGTTGAGGTTGAGCTTGGTGGTCGCGATCGTGCCGGTGGCCGGTTCGGTCGGCTCCGCGGCGACGGTCGCGTCGCCGACGGCTGTCGGGGCGGCGGGCGACGTGGCGGCCGGCGCCGAAGTCGCCACGCCGGCGTCGCTGGTGTCGGTGTCGTTGCCGCCGCCGCAGGCCGCGAACGCGAGTGTGGCGGCGGCGAGTGCGCCCGCGGCGATGATGCGCGTTTTTGTGGCGATGTGTTGGATGTCCATGACTACGTTTGTCCTGTGATCTCGCTCCATATCGGTACGTTTCTTGTTGTCACCGCATCTTCGGGCGCAGCAGGCTGCGCCCCTACGGAGGCCGGCCGGTTGGGCCGGCCGGCCCCTTGCGTTAGGCAGCATTACTACTCGCAGACGGCGGTCGCCGTAGCGGTTGGCGTGTCGGTCGCCGTTGCGGTCGGGGTGCTGGTGGCCGACGGGTCGGGCGTGTCGGTCGCGATCGGCGTGTCCGTCGCCGTCGGCGTGTCCGTTGGCGTGCCGGTGGCGGTGCTGGTCGATGTCGCGGTGTTCGTCGGCGTCGCTGTCGCTGCGCAGATCTCGACGTCGAGGTCCTCTTCGGATACGGGATCGACCGGGGTGTCATCCTCGATTCCGTCGGCCCAGACATCGACGTGGTCGACGGTCGAGATGGAGTCGGGGACATCGATCTCGAGGGAGAAGGTGTCGGACTCGTCCTCGGCCAGGTCGTCGATGTCCTCGTCCTTGGCCACGACGACGACGTTGCCGTCATCGTCGTAGACGACGGCGCAGACCGCGGGCTCGTCGAGATCTTCCTCGTCGAGGTTGGTGATGGTGCCGTCCACGCGGAGGATCTCGCCGTCCTCGTCGCGCTCCACGGTGATGCCGGTCAGCTCGAAGTCGCCGTCCGCGGTCTCGCCGAACTCGAGTGAGTCACTGTCGAGGCGGCCTATGGCGGAGGTGGTGTCGCTGTAGCTCTCCTCGCTCTCGACGGAGAAGAAGTCCGTCTCGCCCGACTGGAGCGAGCGGAGGCAGGACTCGACCTCCTCGGTGTCGACCACGTCGCCGTCGCTGTCGAGGAAGGCGACGAGCACGTCGTGCGCGAGGATGTCGGCGGACGTGTCGTTCTGGATCTCGCCGGCGAACACGTCGTGGCTCCCGATGCGTGTGAAGCCGGCGTTCTGGATGCAGGCGCTGGCGACGGCGGCGATGCCGAGCGTGGCGGCGGCGATTATGGATAAGCGTTTCATTTCAGCTCTCCTTCGTTGTGTGTTGTGCGCGTCTTCCGTCACGCCAGGCATCGCCGTCGCCGGCCCTGCATCTCTCCAACTCTCCGCGCGGGAATGAGCGCCCGCGTCCTCGCTGTTGTTTCCCGGGCGGGCGAGGGGCTGTGGGATCCCTCGCCCGCCCGGGTGCGTTCGTCCTCGCGGGCGTCAGCTTTCGCTGGCGCCGGACGAGGAGGTACCGGACTCGGGGGTCGTCCCGTCGGAGGGCGGGGCTCCGAAGTGGCCGCCGGGGAAGCCGCGGTGCATGCCGGGGCCGCCCTGGGGCATCGTGCTGTCGATCATCTCGTCGAGGTTCTCGGTGAAGGCGGCCAGCTTCTGGTCGGCTTCCTCCTGGGTGTGCCGCCCGTCGGCGACCTCGTCGTCGAGGTGGGTCTTGATCTGTTCGGTGAGAAAGGCCTTGAGCTCGTCGCGAGACTCGCCGTGGGCCTCGGCCACCGACGCCAGGGTGGCGCCGTCGGCCTGTATCTCCGTGCGGAGCTCATCGGCGGTGACGGCGAGGAAGGTGGCGAGCTCATCGCCGCCGAAGAAGAAGTGGCCGCCGCGACCCATGCCGGGGCCGTGACCGAAGCGGCCGAAGGCCTCATCCGGGGCGTTGGCGATGCGCTCCTTCATGGCATCGGCCTGCTCCTGCGTGAGGTCGCCGCTGGCGACGCGCTCGTCGATCTCGTCGTTGGCGCTGCTCTCGACGGCGTCGCGCAGCGTGTCGCCGCTGATGCCGAGCTTCTCGGCGACGCGATCGAGGAAGGTGGTCCCGTCGCCTGTGATGGTGGGGACTGGGGTCTGCGCCATGACGCCGCTGGCGACGCCGACGGCGGCGGTGGCGACGACGCCGACGACGGCGATGACCCACCACTTACGGAATCTGTTCACTGGGTTCTCCTTGGTTGCGGGCTGAAAGCCCGCGCTACGGGACTGGTTGCGCGGCTGATCCGCGCTGCGCGACTACGGTTCGCGGGAAGATGGCCCGCGGGATGGGGTTCACCGCATGCAACGTCTCCTTTCGTGTCGATGCAGCGAGCGATGGATGCATGGTGGCCGGGGGAGCTAAACCGGCCCTGAGAGCAACCTAAGAAGGGAGTAAGAGGGTGGCGGAGGGCGTATGGAGCGCCTCTGTTCTTAGCGGGCTCTTAATCGAGGGCTCTATCGTGGCAACATGACGGCAACGAATGTGACGGTGAGAGGGCCGGCGAGGCGCTGTTATGATTGAGATGATGCGCGTGCTGGTTGTCGATGACGACCCGGGGATCGGTGAGTCGCTGGGCCGCGCGCTGCGCCGCGAGGGGTACGACATCGGCGTGGCGCAGGATGGCGAAGCGGCGCTGGTGGCCGTCGCGGAGCGTTCGCCGGACGCCATCATCCTCGATGTGGCGATGCCAAGACTGGACGGGCTCTCGGTGTGCCGGCGGCTGCGGGCGGACGGGAACCACGTACCGATCCTGGTGCTGACGGCGCGGCACAGCCTGGGCGATCGCGTGGCCGGGCTGGACGCGGGGGCAGACGATTACGTCGTGAAGCCGTTCGCGCTGGAGGAGCTGCTGGCGCGGCTGCGGGCGCTGCTGAGACGGGCGGCGCCGCCGAACGGCACGGAGGCGCTGACGCTGGGGGATTTGGAGCTGGATCCGCGGGCGCGCACGGTGACGCGGGGCGGTTACGCGATCGACCTGACGCGCACCGAGTACGAGCTGTTGGAGCTGTTCCTGCGGAACCCCGGACAGGTGCTGACGCGCGAGCTGATCTTCGATCGTGTTTGGGGATACGACTTCGGGAACACGTCGAACTCCCTTGATGTGTATATCGGCTACTTGCGGCGAAAGACGGAGCTGGAGGGGCTGCCGCGACTGATCCACACGGTGCGCGGTGTGGGCTACGTGGCGCGCGTGTCATGAGCCTGCGGACGCAGCTTGCGCTGCTAACGGCGATCTCGGTGGCGGCGGCGGTGATCGTCGTGTCGCTGGTTGCGTACTTCGCGACCCGAAACCGTCTGATGACCGAAGTCGACAACTCGCTACGGTCGCGGGCCGTGCTTGTGGCCGACGCGCGCGGGCTGCCGAGGCACGGACCGGAGCCAGGGGGAGGAAGCGAAGGCCCGGGCCCCTTTCTGCGGGACCCGTACGGTCAAACGGACATGTTCTTCCAGGTCATCGATTCGACGGGCGCAATCGTGGGAGCACCTGACGACCAGGACGTAGTGATCCCGGTGAGTGAGGACGCGAAGGCCGTCGCGGCAGGTGAAGAGGGCGCGTTCATCGCGGAGGCGAACGCGGACGGGATGCACGTGCGCGTGCTGACGAGCGCGGGCGCGCAGGGAGAGGCCGTGCAGATCGCGCGCTCGCTGGAGGAGATTGACGCGTCGTTGTCCGGCCTGCAGCGCGTGCTGTTCGTCATGGGCGGGGCGGGCTCGGGCGTGGCGGCCTTGTTCGGGCTGGTGGTGGCGCAGCGGTCCTTACGGCCGGTGGCGAAGCTGACAGCGGCCGCGGAGCACGTGGCGAAGACGCAGGAGCTGGACGCGCGGATCGACGTGCAGCGAACCGACGAGATCGGACGCCTCGCGCGGAGCTTTAACGAGATGCTGGACGCGCTGCAGGAGTCGCGCCGCCAGCAGCATCAGCTGGTGACGGACGCGAGCCACGAGTTGCGGACGCCGCTGACCAGCCTGCGCACGAATATCGAGGTCTTGGCGCGCGCGGACGGCATGCCGGAGCGTGAGCGACGGGAACTGCTGCGTGACGTGACGTTCGAGCTGGAGGAGCTGACGAAAGTAGTGGCGGAACTGGTAGAGCTGGCGTCGGACAGGCGGACGGACTCACGAGAGTTCGAGGACGTGCGGCTGGACCAGCTGGCGGCGTCGGTCGTCGAACGGGCGGTGCGCCGGAGTGGCCTTGCGATCACGCTGGACGCCAAGCCGACGCTGGTGGTGGGTAGCTACGGGCTGCTGGAGCGCGCGGCGGGGAACCTGGTCGATAACGCGTGCAAGTGGAGCCCGGCGGGCGGGATGATCGAGGTGAGTGTGGCGGACGGCGTGTTCCGGGTGCGAGACCACGGGCCGGGCATCGCGGCGAAGGACGCGCCGCACGTGTTCGACCGGTTCTATCGGGCGGACGCGGCGCGGTCGAAGCCGGGGTCGGGACTGGGGCTGGCGATCGTGCGCCAGATCATCGAGGCGCACGGAGGGACGGCGTGGCTGGAGGCGGCGGAGGGCGGGGGGACGGTGGCGGCGTTCCGGCTGGCGCCGGTGGCGATGGAGGCCGTGGGGGAGGTGGCGCATGCGCGCGATGCGGGTGCGGCGGGACCGCTACCTGCGGGGTGACGCGGGGCTGCTGAACTGAATGTCTGAGTGAGCACGCGCGGGCTGTCTCCCCAGGCGACTCTTCGAGAAAAGCCCGCGCTACGTGTTTGTGTCCGCGGCGACTTGAATGAAACCGTCGTTGGCGAGGCGGGCGATTTCCGCGTCCGACATGGCGAGCCAGTTGCGCAGGATGGAGGCGGTGGATGCGGCGGGGGCATCGGCGCCGTGGTCGAGGGCGATGGGGGTGCGGGAGTAGTGGAGGGGGGAGGTAGGCACGCGCATGGTGCGATCGCCGGCAGGGAGGTCGGCGAACATGCCGCGGGCGTTGACCTGCGGGTCGGCGGCGGCGTCCGCGATCGTGTTAAGGGGGGCAATGAGGCAGGCGTCGCGCAGGCGCTCGATCCATGAGGCCGTTGTGGCGTGGCGGAAGGCGTCGCTGAGGAGGGGCTCGAGCGCGGCGTGGTTCGCGGTGCGGAGCTCGTTCGTTTCGAAGCGGGCGTCGCGGGCGAGGTCGTCACGGTCGAGGAGGGCGCAGAACAGCGTCCAGTCCTTCACGCCGGCAATCACGGCGTAGCCGTCGCTGGTCGGGAAGGCCTGGAACGGCGTGATGAGCGGGTGGCGCGTGCCGATCCTTCGGGGCTCCACGCCGGTGGCGAAGTAGCGCGTGAAGGCGTTCTCGAGCAGGGCGATCTGGGCGTCGAGCATGCTGACGTCGAGGTACTGGCCCTTGCCGCTGCGCTCGCGCTCGTGCAGCGCGCCGAGAATGCCGATGGCGGTGAACATGCCGGCGGCCATGTCGGCGATGGAGTAGCCGGCACGGGCGGGCGGGCCGTCGGGGTGACCGGTGATGCTCATGAGGCCGGACATGGCCTGCACGATGACGTCGACGGCGCCACGGTTCGCGTACGGTCCCGTCTGGCCGAATCCGGAGGTGGAGGCGTAGATGATGCGCGGGTTGCGTGCGGCGACGTCGTCGTAGCCGAGGCCGAGCGAGGCCATGGTGCCAGGCGAGAAGTTCTCGGTGAGCACGTCGGCCTGTTCGGCGAGCGCGAGCGCGAGGTCGCGGCCCTCGGGCTTCTTGAGGTCGATGCAGACGCTGCGCTTCCCGCGGTTGATGCTGAAGAAGTAGGTGTTGACGCCATCCACGAGAGGGCCGGGCCCGCGTTCGGGCTCGGTGATGCCGACGGGCTCGACCTTGCAGACATCGGCGCCCATATCGGCGAGGATCATGGTGCCGAAGGGGCCGGCGAGGGCCCAGGTGAAGTCGAGGATGCGGAGGTCGGAGAGAGTTGTCAGTTGTCAGTTCTCAGTTCACAGTGGATGGCGGTTAGCGGGATCATGCTGGATTGGACGGCAAAGGGCAAAGAGCAAACGGCAAAGGCAAACAGCAAAGGGCAAACGGCAAAAGGGGGAACCGATGACGGCGCGGGAGTATCGGATCGAGGTGCCGGAGGCGGTGCTGGCGGACCTGCGGGAGCGGTTGGGGCGAGTGCGTTGGGCGGAGGAGCTGCCGTCGGCGAGGGGGGATGCGTGGGAGCGTGGGGCGGACGTGGCGTACGTGCGGGAGCTGTGCGAGTACTGGCGGACGTCGTACGACTGGCGGGCACAGGAAGCGGCGCTGAACGCGTGGCCGCAGTTCGTGAGCAACATCGACGGGGTGGACATCCACTACTGGCACGTGCGCGGGACCGCGGCAGAGCCGGGCAGCGCCGCGGCGGAGGCGGGCAGCGATGGGCCGTCGCCGATGCCGCTGATCCTGGTGCACGGGTGGCCGGGATCGATGTATGAGTTCCACCACCTGATCGGGCGGTTGACGGACCCGGCGTCGCATAACGGGGACGCGGCGGACGCTTTCGACGTGGTGATACCGGCGCTGCCGGGGTTCGGGTTCAGCGGGAAACCGAAGGAGCCAGGGTGGGGGCCGCAACGGACGGCGCGCGCGTTCCACGAGCTGATGACGCGCGAGCTGGGGTACGCGCGGTACGGGACGCAGGGAGGGGACTGGGGGTCGGCGGTGACGTCGGCGATGGCGGTGTTGTACCCGGAGGCCGTGATCGGCGCGCACCTGAACTTCGTGGTGGGGTTCCCGACGCCGGAGCAGGCGACTGAGCCGGAGGCGAAGGTGTACCTGGATCACGCGGCGGCCATCCAGCGGGAGGAGATGGGGTACTTTCAGGTGCAGAGCACGAAGCCGATGTCGCTGGGAATCGCGCAGTCGGACTCGCCGGCAGGTCTGGCGGCGTGGATCGTGGAGAAGTTCCGGACGTGGAGCGACTGCGGCGGCGACGTCGAGCGCGTGTACACGAAGGACCAGCTGTTGACGAACATCATGTTCTACTGGGCGCCGAACAGCATCGCGAGCGCGGCGAACATGTACTACGAGTCGCGCCGGGAGGGTCGGTGGGTGGCGGGCGACCGCATCAGCGTGCCCGTAGGCGCCGCCATCTTCCCGAAGGAGCTGGTGCGATGCCCGCGGAGCTGGGCGGAGGGTCGGATGAACATCGTGCGGTGGACGGAGATGCCCCGCGGCGGGCACTTCGCCGCCCTCGAACAGCCCGAATTGCTCCTGGACGACGTGCGTGCCTTCTTCCGCGAGCTGCGGTGAAGCGTCACACGGGGTGCAGTCGGCGTTGCAGGATCAGACCCGCATGAGATTGCGGTAATCTCATCGCATGGAAGGACTTGAGGCGCCGGAGTATCCGCCGCTGGGGCCGTTCGCCACGCTATATGAAGAGTGGATCGGCGCGTACCCGGGACCTCGCGATCCCGTGATCGAGCAACGGCTTGCGGCGAAGTACCGGGATGCATGGGCCATGGGCGATCCGATGGAACAGCTCTACGTGCTGTCCTTCCTGCAGGATCGCAAGGACGCGGGCGACATACCCCTGATGATTGAAGGTCTGCGCAGTGAGGATTTCAGTGTAGCCCGACACGCGGCGGCTTTGGCTTCGGTCTGGATGGGCCTTTATGGGTTGGACTTTGGTCCGGGGATCATCGAAGTGTTCCGAGACCTTGTCCTTCGGCACCCGGAGCAGGACATCATTCGTCAATCCGAGCTTCGGCGGCCGGGAGATGGCTGGCCGGAGGGCCGGCCCTTCATCCAGCTCTACGAGCGGTGGATGAGCGACGACTTCCCGCGCGACGCAGAGATCGAGCGGCAGCTCGCGGCGATGTACCAAGAGACGTGGGATCATGGAGATGCGGTGGACCGGGCGTTCGTGTTGCACTTCCTCGGTTATCACAGCGGGGATCGGCGGCCAGAGCTCGTGGTCGAGGGCCTGCAGAGCGGCGACTATCGGCTAGCCTCCACCGGTATGTTCTGGCTGCACAACGTGATCGAGAGCGGTTACGAGTTCAGCGTGGACATTCGAGGTGTGGTTCGAGAGCATGTGCGGACGTTTCCGGAGTCGTACACGATGGCCGTTGGGGCGTTCCTCCAGCTAAACGACCGCCAAGGCAAACAGGGCCCGGTGACTTGATCTGCTTCTTGAGGCTCACAATATTCGCGGCGGGCGTGGCTCGCCCGGAATCGCGTGCCGAATTGCTGGCTGGTGATCCCCGGGGGATGCACAGGCGGGGACGCCTGTGCCACGAGGACGGAAGCGATGGACGGCGTGCTAGGCGGGGAGCGGGGGCGGCGAGGGGTGGTCGGGCGCGGGGGCGTCGTCCCTGGGCCAGATGGCGTATGCGATGGCACCCCAGGTGATAGCGTCGATGATCCAGTTGGCGACCGGCAGGCCAATCAGGCGCGGCCCGATGTTGACATCGGGGAAGTAAGGGGCCTTGTCCAGCAGGACGTGCGAGCCCACCACGGCGGCGCCGGTGAGCGCGTCGTAGATCAGGTCGCGCTCGCCCTCGACGCTCTCCGCCGCGAGAATGCCGGTCATCCCCGCGAGCATTCCGGCGGTGAGGGCGAAGTTCGGCGTGTGCGTCGGGCCGCGGTGTATGTCCTTTCCGATGATCGCCCCGATCGGCACATCGACGTCAGGCAGGCTGGCCGCGAAGAATGCGGCGGCCAGTCCCAGCGGTGACCGCACGCCCATGCGCCGCGCGATCGCCATCCCCACAAACCCGTGCCCGAACGGCGCCGCCATGATGTCTCCTTCCGGAACCTCGCTTCGGTTCAGGATACAGGACGGATGCGTCTCCGATTGAGAGATCTATGCGGCGCGTTCGCCGGCGTTGTCGTCGCCCGAAACCGCCGCGAGGAACGTTACTCGCTCGGTTGCCTCCACTCCGCGCAGCATCGCGTTAACACGGTCGGCCGCTCGCAAGACGTGGAGGTCGATTCCGATGGTACGGGCCAGATCGAGCAGCGCATGGCTGTCTTTCGGCAGGCATTTCCCTCCGAAGCCGCGATACCCGTCGTGCAGCACCTCCATGTGCGAGGCGCCGATGCGGACGTCCGCGCCTACGATGTCGCGGACGACGTCGTAATCGAGGCGCAGGCACTCGCAGAGGTCGAACATCTCGTTCGCGTAGCTGACCTTCACTGCGAGGAAGGAGTTGGCCGCGTACTTGGCGAGCTCCGCCTCGCTCGCCGCGCACACGCGCTCGAACGGCGCACGCGGAAGGAGCGCCATCACGCGTTCCGCCTCGCCGGAGCTTGCGGCGGTGCAGCCCACGATCTGGCGGTCCGGCCTGAGGAAATCGTCGAGCGCCGTGGCCTCACGAAGGAACTCCGGATTGAAGAGAAACCGGTGCTGGGGGATGCGGTCCTGCAGCATCTCCGTCGTCCCGGGGAGCACGGTCGACTTGATCACGACGGTCTTGCTGCCCCGGAGGGACGAGACCGCCTCGAGCAGGTGGCGGTCGTCGAACCCGTAGCCGGGCGTGTACGGTGTGGGGACGCAGACGAAAACGATGTCCGCATCGGCGAGCGATTCAATCGAGGCGTAGCCCTTCGGCGGGTCATACAGCCGCACGGCGTGGCCGTGGCTCTCTAGGTACGCCCGCAGCGCGCCGCCGACGATACCTTCGCCCATGATGCCGATAGGTCGCGTGCCCTCAGGCTGCCTGCCGGTTTTGTTCTGCATAAGCCTCGCTACCCTCGCGCTCTGTTCCGATTCCCGGTGTGTGTACAACCCGCAGGCGCGGACGCTCGCGGGCAGCCGCCACGGGCTCAGACTTCATCCGGAACAGCACATCCTCGATCATCCGGCGGTTCCACGAGATCGCCATCGCCAGCATGCCGGTGATGATCATCTGGCCACCCATGAACGAGAGGGCGGTGCCGATGACCAGCGACTGGACGTGTCCCTGGCTCTGGCCGTTTGCCGCCAGAATCGCGAACCGCGCGAACGGCAGGGCGCCGGCCAGGAGCAGGAGTGCGCCCAGCGAGCCATACACCTGCATCGGCCGATACAAGAGGAAGCTTCGCAGGATCACGCCGCCAGCACGAGCGACATGGCTCGTGATGCTCTGGATCAGGCGCGACGGACGAGTCACGTGCCTCGCGGCGATGGGCACGTTCGCGATTCGAAGGCGCTGGTCGATCGCATTGATCAGCGTTTCGTGCGTGTAGGTGTGGTCCGAAAGGACGTTCAGGCGCATTGCCGCTTCGGCGGTGTACGCGCGGAAGCCGGTCGAGACGTCGACTCCCGGGAGACCAAGCGCGCGCTGCATGATGTAGTTCGCGACTTTGTTGCCGTACTTGTTCGCCGCTTTCATCGGCAGGTCGTCGATGAGCCTGCTGCCTATCGTAATGTCGGCCTCGCTAGCCAGGAGTGGCGCTACGAGCTCGGCGATGCGGGTCTGGTCGTAGTGGTTGTCCGCGTCGGTGTTGACGATGATATCGGCGCCGCGCGACAGGGCCTCCTGAAGCGCGGTCTTGAAGGCCGCGGCGAGCCCGCGGGTAACCCGGTTCGAGATGACGTAGTCGGCGCCGGCGCTCAAGGCTTCCGCTACGGTCGCGTCGCGAGATCCGTCGTCGATGACGAGCACTTCGACGAACTCGATGCCGGGGATGCTCCTGGGGATTTCCCTGATTACATCCGCGATCGTCGGAGCTTCATTGAGCGCCGGGATCGTAACGATGAGCTTCATGGAGCTGGACTCCCTTCCTACTACAGAGTTTCTGTAGAATCCCCGAAAACGTGCGTTCGGAAATACCCTGCCCGCGGCCGCGGCGAACCACTAATGCCCGGGAGAGGGCGCTCGATCTGTCGCGGCCAGGTCAACGCCCGCGAGTGCGGCCTGCAGTTCCCTCTGGCTCAGCCCGGCGTCGCTGTCCGTGACCCGCAATTGTGCTCCGAGCCGATGCTCGAACTCGGCGGCGTCCAGGCCCGTTTCCTGTTCCAGGCCCGCAAGGCCTCGCGGGGTGACCGACGTCGAGTGCGGGACGGGCGCGAGGAGGGAAGGCGTCACCGAAAAGGCGAACATGCGGTCACCGCCGGTGCCGGCGAACGTCTCCATCAGGTGAAACGCAGGGTTCGCCGCGAAGTACCAGGCGTACGCCGACGAACTGAACGCCACGTCTTCACCGGTAAGCACCACGTATTCGATATCGCGGGCGGCGATGTACTCGAGCAGCTCTTGCTCGCTGAGTCCCACCCAGTAGTCCTTCATCGGGAATTGCTGGAGATACAGCCATGTGTCTCCGGACTGCGTGATTCGGATATCTGACTCTCCCCAGCGAAACAGGTTCGACCGAGCCTCGAGAAGCGGCTCTCTCTCCGGGTCGATGTCTACGCGAACGGTCGGAAGCTGCCTGACACGAAAGCGTCCCTCCGTTTCGACATGGATGCTGGAGAAGTAGAGCCTGCTCATCAGCACGGTTGAGCCCGCCGGCAGGTGCTCCTCCATCCAAACGGCGACGCTTCGCGTATAGGGACTGTTCCACGAACCGGCTTGCTCGCGCGCCTCGGCCTCGCGCGCGGTGGTGTCGCGGAAGACGGAGGCTTCATGGACGACGAACGCGACCGCCGCGATCGCCGAGGCGGCGGCGAGGATCGCGGTTGCGCCATATTCGTTCAGGTGCCGCCGAAGAGCCGGCCACGCGCTCGCCGCGGCGATGCCCAGCGCGGCGTAGGACAGGTACACGAGGGGAAGCGCATCGCGCAGTTGCAGCCACCTGTTCGCGGCCACCAGCGCGAACGGCGCGAAGAGCCCCGCTGCGATGCAGAGCATGCGAGATGGCTCATCGCCCCGGACCGCCCGGACGCATACCCAGATCCACGCTGCCACGATGGGGAAGTAGGGTTGCATTTGTGGCGCCACCCGCAGGAGGTAGCGCGGGATCGTCGTCAGGTAGTCGCTTGGATATCCCCAGGAGGAGAATTCAGCCAGGCCATACACGAGGAACCCGCCCCACGCGAGCGTGATTATGGCGGCGGCCGGCATCGCTTGTCGGGATGAAGGACGCCAGCGTAACAGGAGGGCTGCGCCGACGCCTGCAGCGGCAACCGCGATCGCGGCCAGACTTTCGACCGCGAGAGAACCGGGATCGCCAAGCAGAAAGAGATCTCCTGTCCGCGCGTACAACCAGATCCACCAAGGTACCACGATCGCCAGGAAGACGAGCGTGAAGATGGCCGCTCCACGGAAACCGCCACGATGCCGAGCGGAAGGCAGCGCTAACGCGGTGACGACCGCCAGGGGCGCCCACTGCACGGCGGATTCCTTGACCAGAAACGCCAATCCCAGGCATAGGCCGGATGCCGCGTACCACCTCCATCTCCCGGACATCACCGCCAAGTGCAGGGCGATCGCGCAGAGGAGCAGAAAGCTGCATTGCAGCGGATCGAGATAGAGGGTCGTGCCCAGTTCGGAGAGGTACGCAGACGCGGCCGCTGCCAACCCGGCTATCCAGCCGGCAAGCTGGCCGGCCATGCGCCATGCGAGTACCAACACCAGCGCCGCGTTCAAGGCGACCACGAGTTTGGCGATGGTGTATGCCCCGTCTGTGCCGGCTGTTCTCAGCGCGGGCGCCAGTAAGAGCGGGTACAGGGGCGCACGATGCGTGATCGCGTCTCCCGACGGGTAGGTCAGGCCCTTGCCCTGTGAGATGTTGTAGGCCTCCGCCACGTACAACGACTCATCGGACGAGAGGTGCGAGGGCGCCGCGATCATCAGCGGCAGGAACAGCGCCGCCATGGCGACCAGTGCCAGTGGAAGCGAAACCGCGCGCGCGTTGATTCTGCCCGCTGCTCGTGGCGCGATCGCACTCGCCTGCAACATTCGTACATCATCCTGGCACCGGTGGCGCCGTGCCATCGGTGGTCCCCTTACAGGTTGCCCATGGCGTGTAATGAAGAGAGGGCCGCAAATGTGGCCCTCTCTTCATTAGTCGCTCTTCTTGCAGTTTGGACTGGTTACGCCTTCCGACCGCCGGGGATCTTGCCACCAGCAACCATCAGGATCGTGCCAGCCGCGAGGACTGTGGCCGCGAGGCCCAGCAGCACCATCGTGTTCGTCGAGCCACCCGCCCCATTCGCACCGTATCCGGCGGAAGGCAGCGTGCCCGCACCGGCCTGGTTACCAGCGTTCGTCGTCGCCGGATTGGTCGGCGGCTCCACCGGCGACTGCGGCGGCGTGCTCGGCGCGACGGTCGGCTGAGCGGCGACCGTGGTCGGTGTCGCGTCGGTGTCGTCCGTGCCGGCGCCGGACGTCGTCGTCACGGCCATGCTTGCGATGGTCAGTCCCGCGACAACGACGGCCGCGGCGATGCCGAGCAACGCACCTCTTGTTTTCAACATCCCGTTCCTCCTTGTGTGAGGGCCACGTTGAACCGGCGTCTGCCGACATCCCATTGACCCTGCTGGTCTCGTCTGATGTTCGGCTACCGGCCAGGCGGTCTTGACCCCCGAACGCAGCTTCCGGATGTTAAAGCTTCGTAAACCGAGGCCATCTTGTGTCTGAGCCCAGAATCATGGCCCGGGACGCTCCCTGTGAGGTGCCTCCCTTACTGTCGTCCGGGTGCCAGCCCCCGAAACTTCTCTCAGCAGCTGGAAGACGGTCGTGCCTCGCGCGCGAGCCGTGGGGGCGGAGAGCCGTGGGGGCGGAAGATTGTATGTTGCAGCGACTCTGGCGCCCCCTGATGCTGTGCGCGGGCGCAGTCATACCGTGGAGGCGGGACCGAGGGCACTCAGGAAACAGGACCAAACGCCGGCGCGCTGCGATTTCTGCGCTCATTGTGAGCTCGCATCCGTCCCGGCGCTGCGGCGTCGCAGACTACACGCGCGAGTTGATGCGCCACATGCCCCCGCACGTCAGCGTGATTCATAACCGGGTGGACCTGCGTTCCCGGCCCATCTCCTACTTGGCGCAGTGCGCTCGCGCAGCGGCAACACTCGTACGCTCGCGTCCCGACGTGTTCCACCTGCAGTACACGCCAACCACCAGCGGGCCGGCCGCGTTGGGGCTGATCCTGCTGGCGCGGCTGCTCGGGGCTCGAACGTTCATCACGTGCCACGAACGTCCATCGACGTATGCCCGGGCTCTCCCGGCGTTCGCACGGCCGCCCTATCGCGCGTTCGAGCGAATGCTCCTGCGGCTGGCCGAGCGTGTCTTCGTGCTGTCGGCAGTTCATGAGGCGGAGCTCGTGCGTGCGTACGGTGTTCGGCCTCGACTCGTACACCTTGGCGTGCGAGAGGAGGCCCGTGGAGGCACCAGGCATGTCGCCGGACCGACACTGACGTTCGCGGGTTTCCTGCGGCCGCAGAAGGGCCTGGAGGACATCGTCGAGGCGGCGCCGGTCATCGCCCGACGCGTGGGTGGGATCCACGTGCAGATCGTCGGTGCGGTCGCTCCTCGGGACCGCGCCTACGTCAACGACCTGAGGCGTCGAATCGCGGACATCGAGCAGCAGGAGGGATGCGAGATTGCACTGATCGAGGATGTCGCAGACGAGGAGTTCGAGCGGCGCGTGCTCGACTCGGATCTGTTCGTCTTCCCGTCTCGCAGCGCTTCGCAGAGCATCACGTTGAATCTCGTGCTGGAGGGCCGCATCCCCGTTGTCAGCGCCGCGGGGACCGGCGTTGCGGAGATCGTGGATCGCTACGAGTTGGGTGTGGTCTATCCGCCCGGTGACTCGCAAGCGCTCTCCCGCGTCGCCGCCGATTTGCTCCTGGACGTGAACCGCTACCACTCCTGTCAATCGAACATCGCCCGGTTCGCCCGGCTCACTGGTTGGCGAGCCGTCTCGCAGCAACACGCTGACGACTATGAGGAGTCACGCGCCGCGTGAGAGAGAGAATGCGCTGGACGAACCTGCTGGGGATGCGCACGATCCGCGTAGGATCGACCGCCGCCCCCGCCGACCCCGTCCTGCACCGTTACGAACTCACGAAGAGTGTGCGGGCCGTTGCGATACCATCGGCAGCCACCACCTACGACGCGCCCCATCCGGTGCGTACGGACGATGAGCGGTCCGTCTCAAGCAGGGCCCTTGCCTTTGCTATCGCGTTGGTGCGCGAGTATCCCGCCGCAGTTCTTGTGGGGCTATTCAACGTCGCGCTGGTATTTCTCACCGTCATGGCCATGCAGGGACTGTACCGGCAGGCCGTCGATGCGACGACCCTGGTTGTCGCCGGGGGCTTCCTGGTTGTGCTCATGGTCGCGGTGCGAACGGTCCGCGTGGACGCATCGCTGGTGGCGGGCTGTGCCGTCGTGGCGCTTGCCGTTGTGACGACGGGCTGGTTCCAGCACGAGACGCTTCTGGGCGATTACGATTCCGGCAACTATGCGTTCCGGGCTGCGTACCTGGGTCGGACCGGGGATTTCGCGCCGATGTTCCTTCCGGGCTACACGGTGTACCTGTCCGTGCTTCACCACTTTGGAGGTTATGGACTGCAGCAATGGGGTAACGCGCTGCTGCTCGCGGCCACGCTGATCATGATCATCCAACTCGGCGCCGTGCTCACGGACAACCGATGGGCGGGTGTGGCCGCCGCGGCGATCCTCGCTTCTCACTACACGACAATGTGGTTTGCGCGACAGACCCTCAGCGACAACATGGGCCTGTTCCTGCTTACCGCGGCCCTGTATTTCCTGGTGTCTGGCGTCGCTCGACGCAATCCGGCGCTGGCTGCGTTCAGCCTGGCGCCCGCCTCGCTGATGCTGCTCTCCCGGGCTGAGGGTCTTCTGTTCCTCGTTGCGATGGCCATGGTCGTGGCCGCCTGGTGGTGGCTGGTTGGGGCGGGCAGGACGACCACGGCGCGTGCTCTCGTACCGCTCGCCCTCATCGGCCTGCTCGTTGCCGCGAACGTCGGCGCGGTCGTGGTTCACGAGACGCAGCATGGCGAGGAACAGTACTACCGCGGCTATTTCGAAAAGGCGGCAAACCTCGTCACCCGTGCGGTTCCCTGGGTGCCTGCCGTCGAGACCGCGCACACGCCGGTAGTAGAGGACGCGAATCCGGAGGGGCTTCCAACGCATGAGACATACACGCTCCGGTTTGTCGGTGAATCCTTCTACAAGTACGGGCTGCACATCATCTTCGGCGCCGCCCTGCTTGGCCTGCTCTTCCACAGGCGCAACATGCGCCTGGTGGTAGTCCTTCTCGCGGCTGTGTCCCCGGTGATACTGCTGATCGTCGAGCCGACCATATCGTGGGTGCACCCGTGGTTCATGCGCCACTACTGGGAAACGCTCCTACCCGTTGGTGCTGTCCTCGCCGGTCGCTGGGTAGCGTCGCTGGGAAGCGCCAAGTACGGCGCACTGGCAGCGGCGGCGCTCGTCGGGTCGAACCTGTGGATGTCGTGGCCGCTGGTGACGCTGGAGGACTCCCGTGGCATGCGAGACGCTCTCGCCGAAACCAACGCGCTCATTCAGGATCGTGATGCGCTCGTCCTCGCCGAGCCGCAGCTAAAGTACGCCGTCGACCCCCTGCACTTCCTCTTCGATGTAAACCGGGTGCAGCCGGTCAACTTCATCGAAGATGCGACTCCCGAAAAGGTGGCAGCACTGCTAACAGGTGCTCGCGGGCAGGGCCGAACTGTGTACCTCATTAGCCGGCATGCGCCATCTTCTCCGTTCCCGGGGATCGAGCTGGCCGACGGCTCGCTGTTCGGGAGCGATGATCTCCGGTACGCCGGAGGGACGGTATTGAACACGCGCAGGCTTGTGTTCCTCACGACTGCGGATCGTTACGCAAAGCCGGAGTCGATCCCGCCGAAGCCGCTAAGTCGGGGCTACGAGCCGATTGCCGAGACGGTCGGGCAGCTGCCTCCGCGCACGGTGGGGAAGGCGATCTACCGCTTCTACGTCTATGAGGTGGTGGACTGGCAAGTGACACAATGAGGCCCGACATCGCGACATTGGCGCGTCGCCGTACGATGTTCAGGGCAGTAGCGTTCGTGGGGGTTGGTGAAGTCGCCGCGAAGGTTGGGATCGTCGTCGCTACTCTGGTGGTCGCCAGAACGCTGGGCGCCGATCTCTTCGGTCAGTGGTCATATGCAGCCGCGATGGCGGGCGTCATCGGCCTGCTGGCTGAGGCCGGGCTGACGAACGCACTCCAACGCAGGATCGCGCGGGGGGATGAGGATCCGGCTCATCTTGTGTCGAACGCGCTGGCGATGAAGGTTGTTGCCGCGCTGGCAGCGATCGCCCTTGTAGGGATCATTGCCGTGGCGGGGCGCAAACCGGGGCCGGTCGCGCTCAGCCTTGTGATGCTGGGTGTGTTCTCGATCGCCAATACGTCGGGCTTGATGGTCCAGGGCGTGTTCCGCGCCACCGCCGCGTCGCATCTGGATGCGGCCGCCCGCGTCGGGCAACAGATCATGCTCGTCGGGGCCGTCTTCGTTCTGGCCACGATGTCGGCGGGCGTAATCGCGTTCAGTGCCGGTTGCGCGGTTACAGGCGCAATCGGCGTTGCCATGTCGTTGTGGATCCTGCACAGGCATGCGATTCCAGTCAGGGTGCGCTTCGATTTCGACGTGTGGCGCAGCCTGGGCCACGATGCATGGCCGTTCTGGGTCGCGGGGATGTTCTGGATCGCCTATTTTCGTGTGGATGTCGTGATCCTGTCCTACCTCGGCACGGATCGACAGACCGGCCTCTACAACCTGGCGTACAACGGGTTCCAGGTTCTGACGGTTCCTTCAGCCGTCCTGGCCGGGGCGCTCTATCCGTCGTTCGCGCACCTGTACAAGCACGAAGTAGCCCGCTTCGAGCGGCTGCGCTGGCGTACGCACATTGCCAGCCTTTTCGCAGGCGCCGCGATTGCAGGGGCCGCCAGCCTCGCGGTGGGGCCGGGCATTCGCCTGATCGCCGGACCGGAATATGCGGGCAGTATCCTGTTGTTCCGCGTCCTGACGTTGGGACTGGTGTTTCTGTACCCCAACTACCTGATGTTCCAGACACTCTCCGCGGCCGGTCGACAGCGATTAGTGATGGTGGCTGCCGGTGTTGGAGCAGCGTCCAATGTCTGCCTGAACTTCGCGCTGGTGCCGAGCTTCCAGGCCCTCGGTGCGAGCATCGCAACTATCAGCACCGAGGCCGTCGTCTTCTGTGTCTTGAGCGTGATGGCGTGGCGCGCTTTAAGCGTGACTGGTGGACAGAAGACGCCGGCTATTCTCATCGTGGAGCCATCAAACAGAGAGCTACAGGCGCCCGACACTCAGCGTGCCGCTTGATCCCGCATGGCCGCTTCGTAGGCTGCGATCGTCAGCTCGGCACAGCGTTCCCAGCTGAATTGATGTGCCCGTGCCAGCCCGCCCTCGATGAGCCGCCGGCGGAGCTCGCCGTTGCACACAACCTCGATCAGCCCTTCGGCGATCGAAGGCACCGATTGGGGGTCGACCAGTACGGCCTCGTCGCCGACGACCTCCGGCAGGCTCGATGCTCCCGATGTCACAACCGGCACGCCGCATTGCATCGCCTCGAGCGCGGGCAGGCCAAATCCTTCGTAGAGCGAAGGGTAAGCAAGGGCAATTGCGCCGTTGTAGACGAGAGGAAGGTCGTCGCGGCCGATGTCTGGACGGCGAAGCACGCGAGCCGCGAGGCCGAGATCGTCGATAAGGGCATCAAGCTTCGGAAGGCCCCACGACCGCCGTCCGACCAGTACCAGGCTCACGCCCTCCATCTTCGATCCGCCCTGTGCGAATGCGCGGATGAGCGCCGGCACGTTCTTGCGCGGCTCGATGCTGCCCACGAACAGGAGATAGCGCAGAGGCAGGCCAAGCCTAGCGCGAGCTGCCTCTACGGCGGCGCCAGGATGTGGCTTGAACAGCGGGCTCGCCGCGAGCGGGGTGACGGTGATCCTTCGAGAGGGCACATGAAGAATGCCCTGGATGTCCCGGCGCGAGTTTTCCGAGAACGTCACGATGTGGTCCGCCCGGCGGGCGATAGGCGGGAGCAGGATGCGGTGCGCCAGCCCGGACGATAATGGCGCACCCGTAGATACGATCGGGGTGAGGTCACCGATCGTGAGGACGCGTGCGAATCGCGATCGGCGCAGGAACGGACCGAAATGGTACGTGTCGTGTACGAGGTCGTAGCCCTGCGCCTCCAACCAGCGGGGCAGACTCCACTGGCGGCGTAGGCGGCTGGGTAGGGGAATCGATGGAAGCGCCGGGATTGCCTGGGGGAGCCTGTCGTAGAACGGGTGCTGCTCGCGGTGCACCAGGGTAACGCTCCCCGGGAGTGCCTGCAGGAGCGCGCGCGAGAGGTTCATCGCGTAGCTCGAGAAACCCGGCGCGTCTGCGTCGATAGAGTCCGTGAGCACGGCTACGCGCATGTGCGAATCATACAGCGAGCGCCAGTCAGAATCGTTCGGGGCGTAAACCGGTCCAGGCGGCTCTGTAGGGCACACGTCTAGGGGAAGTACTGATTGAGACGGGCATGCCTGGTCGGCGATGATGGGCTGACCTTCGACGCGGACAGGAGCGGCATGGGATCTTCCAGGGACGGAGCGGCGGCATTTGCGATCCCATCGTGGGGTCATTATTACGACTTCGACCTGAGCTGGCCGCACCACGCAGTGAATGTGGTCCAGCACCTGCCGCTCGTGCTCGCCGTCAGAAGAATGCAGCCACGCTCGGTGCTGGAGGTCGGAACGGGAACAGGCTCCCTGGCCATCTTCATGTCGTACTTCAACCGGCGTGTTGTCTCGGTTGACCTGTCTCCGCGCGTGCTCGACCGGGCTCGTGGCAACAGCAAGCGTCTTCGCGGTCGCGCGGAATTCCGGGAAGGTGACGCGTTCGCGCTCGGCGACCTCTCGGACGGCGCGTTCGACGTCGCAGTCTCGCAGGGGTTCTTCGAGCACTTCTGCGACGAAGATATCGCCGCACTGCTACGAGAGCAGCTGCGCGTCGCCCGGTACGCCGTGTTCAGCGTGCCAAACGAGGCGTACGGCCGCCAGGATCGCGGCGACGAGCGTCTCCTGCGACGGGAGCAGTGGGACACGATGCTGACGTCGCACGGTTTCCGAATCGTGCGCTCTGGTGAGTATCGCCCGATCTCGCGCTCTGCGCTGCTTCCCGGAAGCTGGAGCAAACCACCGACTATGTACCTGGCGACGGTGAAGCGGTAGCAGCATGATCGAATCGTCGGGTCTGCGACTCCTCTTCATCGCCAGGGCCTATCCACCCACGCTTGGGGGCATGGAGAATCTAGCCTGCAACCTTCTGCAACACCTCCAGCGGCGTCAAGACCTGGAGGTGACATCCCTGATCAACCGGCGCGGGAAGAAAGCGCTGCCGGTCTTCCTGCCGTCCGCCGTTGTACAGGGTGCGAACATCGCCCGGCGCCACAAGATCGAAGCCATACACCTCGCCGATGCCTTGCTTGCGCCGGTTGGCGTGGCGCTCAAGCGGCTGACCGGGCTCCCGGTGACGGCATCCGTGTGCGGTTTGGACGTGACGTATTCAAACCGCTTCTACCAGGCGGCGATCCCTCGCGCGCTGAAGGAACTCGACATGGTGATGCCGATCAGTCGCGCGACCGAAGAGCAAGTGCGAACGCGCGCCGGGTTCGGCGTGCCATCGACGGTTGTACCCCTCGGCATCAACGCGTTGCCTTTGTCCAGCCAGGAAGCGGGGCGTGCGTTTCGCGCCTCGATAGGCGTGGCAGCGGACGCGCCGATCATCCTCACGGTCGGGAGGTTGATCGCCCGGAAGGGCGTCGCGTGGTTTGTGGAAGGGGTTCTTCCGCGCCTGCGCGGGGATGCGGTGTACGTCGTTGTTGGCGACGGGCCCGAGGGCGATCGCATTGCGCGCGCGGCCGCCTCCCAAGGCGTCTCTGGTCGCGTTCACCAGGTCGGCAGGGTCGACGAACGGACACTCGCGGCAGCCTACACGGCAGCGGACATCTTCGTCATGCCCAACGTCCCCGTGCCCGGCGACATCGAGGGGTTCGGGCTGGTGGCGCTGGAGGCCGCCGCCGCAGGTCTACCGGTGGTCGCCGCCGATCTTGAAGGCATCCGACAGGCGGTGCAGCACGGACACAACGGGCTGCTGGCGCCCGCGAAGGACGCCCCGGCCTGGACCGAAGCGATCTCCTGGCTGCTGGCGCTGCCGGCTGTGGAGCGAGATGCTCTGGGCGCGAGATTCTCAGCCGCGGCAATGGCGGACTACAGCTGGGACAAGACTGCCGCCCGCTACGCGGCCCTGATCACGGACCTCGTGCGTGTGGAGCGTGCCGTCGCAGCAGCGGCCTAGTTCGAGACTGTGACCGTGATGGTCACCTCCGCCCCGTTGTCCGCCCAGTCGTACGCCTTGGCCTTGATGGTATGGGTTCCGTTGCTGAACAACGCGGTGTTCCAGAGCCGGTTGAAGGGACCGGACGTGTCGTAGCCGATGTAGACCCCGTCCACCCAGAATCGCACGATCTTGACACCCTGTGAGTCCGTCGCGTTCGTCTGGATATCCACCATGCCACCGACCGTCGTCGAGGCGGCTGGCGCCGTGATCGATATCTGGGGAGGCGTGGTGTCCGGGTTCATCACCGTCACGGTGATCGTCGTGTCTGTCCCGTTGTTCGACCCGTCGTACGCTTTCGCTTTGATCGTGTGCGTGCCGTTGGAGAACAGTGTTGTATCCCAGAGCCGCGAGAACGGCGCAGTCGTGTCGTAGCCAATGTACGTGTCGTCGATCCAGAATCGGACGATGGCAACGCCCGTATCGTCCGTAGCGTCCACGTCTACGCTGACGAGGCCGCTCACTGCCGCTCCGCTACCGGGCGCCGTGATGCTTGCATCCGGCGGTCCGCCATCAGCGTTCATGACAGTGACGCTGATCGTTGTGTCGGTGCCGTTGTTCGCGGCGTCGTACGCCCGTGCCTTGACGACGTGATTGCCGTTGGTGAACAGGGCGGTGTTCCAGGCGCGCGAGAACGGTGCGGTCGTGTCGTAGCCGATGTAGGTGCCGTCGATCCAGTATCGGACGATGGTGACGCCGACGTTGTCGCTGGCGTTCGTGGTGATGGTCACGACTCCATTCACGGTCGCTCCGTTCGCCGGGGACGTAATGCTCACCGTCGGTGGGGTGGTATCCACCGTTACGATCGCCGCGGCCGCGTTGATCAGGCCCCAGCCCGTGAGGTTGTCGAACCCGGCGGCTCCCATGTCCGTGGCGGTACCCAGCAGCCGGTTTCGAATCACCGCCTTGTCGGTGATGCCCGCCGAGATGAGCAATGCCGCCACGCCGGACGCGTGCGGCGCCGCGAAGGATGTCCCGCTCCCGGTGCCGTAACCGCCGGCGTAGCCGCCGCACGTGCAAAGCGTGCCCAGAACGCTGCCACCCGGGGCCATGACGTCCAGTTCGGGCCCGAAATTGCTGAACGTCGAGCGTGTCCCCGCCTGGTCGGTCGAGCCCACGGCGATGGTGTTCGAGTATGCGGCGGGGTACAACACCGGTCCGTTGTCGTTTCCGCTGGCGGCGATGACGACCACGCCGGCATTCCAGGCGTTGTCTACGGACGTCTGCAGCGATGCCGCGGCGCCGCCCCCGAGGCTCAGGTTTGCGACTTTGGCCCCGTGTGAGACGGCCCAGTCGATGCCCTGTGACACGTTGAACGAGCTACCGCTCCCGGTGCTGTCCAGCACCTTTACCGGCATGATCTTGCACGACCAGCACACGCCCGCCATGCCAGTTGCGTTGTTCGTATTGGCCGCGATGATGCCGGCCACGAACGTGCCGTGGCTGTTGTCGTCCGCCGTGTTGGTGTTGCCCGCGACGAAGTTGTAGCCCGCGTTGGCGCCGGTCGTGATCTTCCCGCTCAGGTCCGGATGCGCGCCGTCCACGCCGGTATCGATCACGGCGACGACAACGCTCGCGCTTCCGGTGCTGGTGTTCCACGCCGTCGGCAGGCCGATCGCCCCGGCAGGCCACTGGTAGCTCGCGTAGAGTGAGTCGTTCGGCGTCAGGGCTATGTGCATCAAGACGTCCGGCTCGGCGAATTCCACGTCGGGATTCGCTTCGAGGGCCGCGACGGCCTCGTCTACGGACTGGGTCGCGTACGGGTCCAGCAGTACCAGCCCCGAGGGCGCCGTGCTGGCAATGGCGGCCGTGTCGGCGTCCGCCAGCGCCTGGCCGACGTCGCCAAGGGTGGCCGTCGGCTTGAATTTTACAATGACGTTGCCGGTCCGCTCCGTGCCACCGGGTTGGCCTTCGGCCCGGGCAGGTTGACGAATTCCCGCCGGACCGGCGAGCGCAAGAACGGCCACCGCCGCCAGCGCTAGAAGTCGCAGTCGCATCGCACCCCCTAGATACGTTCGGGGCGGCCTGATCCTCACCACCCTCTGCGGTAAGTCTCGGTACCTGCACCTAGGGCCCTTAGTGGTTCTCCCTGATTTGTGACCTCCGCTTCCTCAAGGCCGCCGGATGAGACCAAACGTTCTTGACAAGCTGACGGCTTCACATTTCAGGGGCATTCGGGGGGGCGACATAAGTGTCGAGGCGCTGTATGCTCGGCCCTGATGGCCGTATCAGGTTTGACACTGGAATCGCTCACAAGGCTCGAGCGAAAGCGCGCGCGCAACCGCGACGCCCTGGTCGCCGCGGCCCGGCGGCTCTTCACGCGCGACGGCTTCGAGGCAACGACGATCGCGGCGATCGCAGAAGAAGCTGATCTCGGCTTCGGTACCTTCTATCGCTATTTCGAGGACAAGACGGCGGCGCTGCGGGCCGTCCTCGAGGAAGCCGTCCGCGAGATCGACATCGTCCTCCACGCGGAGGACGACGCAGACGTTCCCGCCGCCGAAGCCCTGGTCCGCTTGACAGATGGTGTGGTACGAGCCGCCGCACGGAACCGCAGCGTCTTCGCGCTCTGGTGGGAAGTGAGCATGCATTCGGGCAAGAGCAGGAGGCTGGGACCACCGAACACTCCTCCTCTGCCGGTGAGCCTCGCGCACGCTATCGGACGGCTCATCGCGCGCGGCGTTGAGAGCGGCGAGTTCACGCCGGGCGATACCGCTCTTCGTGCCGGCTTCATCGCCGGTGCTCATCTGCATGTGCTCGCTCCGCCCGCCGGACGGCACCAGGAGCGCGACGTCATTGACGCGCTCTGCGATTTCGAGCTTCGCGCGCTTGGCGCGGCGACTGCACAAGGGGCGAAGGACAGGAAGGGGAGGGCCACCCGGTGACTGCGATTAATTTCGACGACGACTTGGAACTGGAAGAAAATCCGTGGCGGGGCAGGATCGTTACGGTCCTGGTCCTGCTTGCGCTGACCGCCGCCATCGGCCTGGCGATCTGGTACTTCCGCCGGGAGGACTCGCTCAGCATCACGCGAGAGACGGAGGAGATCCCCGTCGCGCGCGGCACGATCCGCCAGACCCTAAGCATCACCGGCACCGCTGATGCCGAGTTGAACAGCGACCTTGTGTTCCAGGCCTCCGGCAAGGTGGCGGCCGTAAACGTGAAGACGGGCGATGTCGTCCGCAAGGACGACGTGCTCGCTGTTCTCGAATCGGAGGACGCTGAGAACGCGGTCGCCTCCGCGCAGGCCAACGTCCGGAGCGCACAACTCAAGGTCGACGACCTGCTCGAAGGCACTGAGGCGGCGGATGTCGCCACCGCCGAGCAGGGCGTCGCCGCCGCCCAGGCCGGTCTCACCAAGGCCCAGAACGACTACGACACGATACTCCAGGGTGGCACATCGGCCGACGTCGCGACGGCTCAGCAGGCGGTCAGCGCAGCCGAGGCGCAGCTGGCCACGGCGCAGGCGAACCGGGAGAAGTTGAACGACACGCCCTCCGACGCTGACGTCGCGGCAGCGGAGGCCGGCGTCGCGCAAGCGGAATCGGCTCTGACAGGCGCCCAAAACTCCGCATCCACAGCGCAAAACGGCAAGACGTCTGCTGAGGCGTCCCTCAAGAGCGCCGAGAGCGCCTACTGCGTTGCCGACGGAGCGCCTGCCTTCTGCGCGAACCGCACTGCGCCGATTTCCTCAGCTGATGAATCTCTGATGAACAGCGCGCTGAGCGGTTCGAATGCGTCACTCGCGTCGGCAGTGATCGGCGCCAACGGGCTTTACCTGAACGCCGTGAACACCAAAGCGTCCGCGGACGCGGCGGTCCAGTCGGCCGAGGACGCGCTCTCGTCCGCGCAGGCGAAGCTCGACGCCGCCAACGACGGGCCCTCTTCAGCAGATGAGGCGGCAGCGGAAGCCGCGGTGACTTCGGCCGAGGCGGGCCTGGCAGCCGCGAAGGAGAAGCTTGCGCTTGTGCAAAGCGGAGGCACCGACTTCCAACGCTCGACGGCGGCCGCCGCTGTCCAGAGCGCGCAGGCCGCGCTCGATGCTGCGCTCGCGAAGCGAAACCAGGCGTTTCGCGGAGCCAATGCCAACGCCATCGAGCAGGCCCGGCAGGCCGTGCGTACCGCCCAGTTGCAGGTCGAGGCAGCGCAGATCCGGCTGAAGAACGCCAAGATCATCGCCCCGTTCGATGGCACCGTCGGCGCGGTCAACATCAAGACAGGCGAGTTCTTCGGAGGCGCAAGCGCGGCAGCGGACGGCGGTGCCATTGTGCTCCTGACTCCGAATCGTCTTACGCTCAGCATGAGTGTGGGCGAGACCGACTATCGCTCCGTGAAGATCGGCCAGGGTGGCGCTGCCGTGTTCGACGGCATCCCCGGCGCAGCCTACCCCTTTGCCGTCACAGAGATCGGCCTGAGCCCCACGGTGACGCAGGGCGTCGTCACGTATCCCTTGAAGGCATCACTCGTTGTCCTTCCCGACAACGCCAGTCCCGCTCCCGGCATGAACGCCCGCGGCCAAATCGTCACGAGCTCCCAGGAGAACGTCCTTCTTGTACCTTCCCGCGCCATACGGATTCGCGGCACCGAACAGGTCGTCGACGTGAAACGTGACAGAGGTACCGAGGAACAGGTTGTCACGACGGGTGCCAGCGACGGTGGCAACGTAGAGATTCTGACCGGCCTGAACGAGGGCGACGTCGTCACGGTGGTGACGATCAAGAGCGGCAGTGCCGGGAGTACGCCCGTGGCTGAGCCGACGCTTCCCGGGGGTGTGAGGTAGCAGCATGATCAGGCTTCGTGGCGTTACGAAGATCTACAAGATGGGTTCAGAGCAGGTGGCAGCCCTGGGCGGCGTCGATCTCGAGATCAACGATGGCGAGTTCATCGCCATCATGGGCCCATCGGGCTCCGGCAAATCCACGCTCATGAACATCATCGGCTGCCTGGACCGCCCCACCGCGGGCACGTACTCACTCGATGGCATCAACGTCAGCCGTCTTGGCGACGCGGCGCTGGCGAAGGTGCGAAACCGGCGCCTCGGCTTCGTATTTCAATCCTTCAACCTGCTTCCCCGCCTGAGCGCGGTTGACCAGGTCGCCCTTCCGCTGAGCTACCGCGCCGCCACGAACCGCAAGAAGCTTGCGAAGCACGCGCTTCACATGGTCGGGCTCGGCAACCGGATGAACCACAAACCTACCCAGCTCTCAGGCGGCCAGCAGCAGCGCGTGGCGATTGCCCGCGCGATCGTCGGGCGGCCGACGATCATCCTCGCCGACGAGCCCACGGGCGCTCTCGATACGAAGACGAGTCACGACGTCATGGAGCTGTTCCGCCAACTCAACGAGCAACGGGGCATTACGATCGCGTTCGTCACGCATGAACCCGATGTCGCTGCCTGGACGCGCCGCATCGTCGCCCTTCGTGACGGATTGGTCGTGAGCGATGAGGCAAACGTACCGGTCTACGAGCGCCAGGTGCAGCCACACCAGGAGACGGCCGTGGAACACGTCGTGCACGCCATGATGGAGCCGGGCGCGTGAGCATTCTCGACGTCTTTATCACCGCTCTCACATCGATGCGCACGAACATCCTGCGCACGCTGCTCACGATGCTCGGCATTATTATCGGTATCGCTGCGGTGATCACCGGAACGGCCGCGGGCGAGGGCGCCCAGCAGGGCGTGACGGCGCGCATCGCGGGACTGGGCAGCAATCTTATGTTTGTGCGCCCGTACTCCCCGGATGAGGGCGGCGCGGCCATTCCCGGCCTCGGGCCCAGCCTTTTCTTCGAGGATTCGCAGCAGGTTGCGAGCGCGAACCTGTCCTGCGTGGAGGCGATCGCGGCGCAGGCCACGATTGGCGCCCCCGGCGACTTCATTCAGGCCCGCGCGATATACCGCGGCCAGAACGTGGAGACGCTCCTCCTTGGGACGGAACCAACCTATCAACAGGTGCGCAACTTCTACGTCGCGGAGGGCCGCTTCATCACCAACGACGACATCGACAAGAAAGCCGCCGTCGTCGTCCTCGGAAGCTCCGTGGCGGACCAGCTCTTCGGCTCGAAGGATCCCGTCGGCGAGAACATCCAGGTCTTTGCGGGCGTCGCCAACTTCGGCATCAGGCCCAACTTCACCGTGATCGGCGTCATGGAGTCGCGCGGCGGGTCGACGACCGCGGATGAGGACAACCAGATCTTCACGCCGCTGCCCTCGTTGCAGGCGCGCGCGCCCGCCAACTTCCGGAACGCCCGCGGCTACTCCAACATCGCGCAGATCAATATCGCGGTGGCTGACAGTTGCGACGAGGATGCCGTGAAGGTCGATGTCGGCGCTATCCTGCGGCGGGCCCGCGAGCTCACGCCTGATGAGGAGGATGACTTCAAGATCTACTCCCAGAAGGAGGTGCTCGCGACGGCTACCGAGGTGGAGGAATCCTTCCAGATCCTCATCGCCTCCATCGCCCTCATCGCCCTCATCGTGGGCGGCATCGGCATCATGAACATCATGCTCGTCTCTGTGACCGAGCGCACGAGAGAGATCGGCATTCGCAAGGCCGTGGGGGCGAAGCGCTTCGACATCCTGCTGCAGTTCCTGCTGGAGGCGCTGGTGGTGACGGTGCTGGGCGGTGTCCTCGGCGTGCTCGCGGCCTGGGGCGCCACCAAGATCGCGGCGGGGTTCGACATCGGCGGCAAGGACACGAAGTACGCCATTACGGCTCAGTGGGTGATGCTGGGGCTCGGTGTTTCCGCGGTCACCGGAGTGATCGCGGGGGTCTATCCCGCGTGGCGGGCCGCACGGCTCGACCCCATCGAAGCCCTGCGGCACGAGTAACACCCGGTTGTAGATGTCCGCATGCCTGCGGTCCAAACGCGCCGTCGCTAGACTGGCGCGATGCGAATTGCCGTTGTCGGGCACGCCGAGCATGTGACCATCGCCGCCGTGCCGGCGCTCCCCGCGCCCGGGGACATCGTCCATCTCGACCACCCGGCTGTCATCGCCGGCGGAGGGGGTGCCCTCGCCTTTTTCCAGTTCGCCAGAAGCGACGCGGATGTGCACTTCTTTACCGCCATAGGCATCGATGACGCGGCGCTTCTGGTCTACCACGAGATTTCGAACGTCGGCGCTACGATCCACGCCGCCCTCCGGATGGAGCCGCATACCCGCGACCTTGTGCTCGTGACGCCGGATGCGGAGCGCACGATCATGGTCATCGGGCGGCCGCTGCATCCGGCCATCGACGACAGGCTCTCGTGGGACATTCTGGCCTCTTGCGACGCCGCCTACTTCACGGGGGAGGATCCTGAGACGCTGAGGCTGGCGCGTAACGCGAAGTTGCTGGCCGTCACCGCGCGCCGCTCACACGTGGTCGCGGAGGCGGGCATCCGTCCGGATATCGTGGTGGGCAGTGTCCGTGATCCGCGCGAAAACCGCCGCATCAGCGACTATACCGACCCGCCGCGCGCGCTCGTGCTCACCGACGGCCGCAACGGCGGCACGATCGAAACCGCTGACGGTACGACGTCGTTTCCCGCCCACAAGATCGAGACGCCCATCATCGGCGCCTACGGCGCAGGCGATACGTTCGCCGCCGCGCTCACCTGGTACCTTGCGGCCGGACAATCTCCCGAGGGTGCGTGCGCAACCGCCTCGCGCCATGCGGCGGCGGTCCTCACGGGCATCAATCCGCTAGAGAACCAACTGCCCTTGACGTGATCTAGATGTGCTGCGCTCCTGGCTGAAACTTGCGGCATGCGAGTGGACACGGTCCGGCTATAGCTTCTCCAACGGCGCGAAGGACAGCATCAGCTTCTTGATTCCGATCTCGCCCTTGAACGCAACCGTCACCTCCTGGTCGTCCTTCACCATTTGCGACGACACGACGATGCCCTCGCCGAACCGCGGATGGCGCACGCGCTCTCCGCCGGCGTACACCAGCTCGTCCGGGACTGGCGGCCGCTCGTCCTTCCGGGCGAACTCCTCGCGAAATCGCGACGGGCCGCGCTCAACCGCCTCGTGCTGGCTCCGAACGGCGGACCGCTGAGCGATCAGCTGTTGCGGGATGTCCTTGAGGAAACGCGAGGGGGGGTTGTGCGAGGACGATCCCATCCCGTAACGCTTGAAGGCCCGGATCAGGTACAACCGCTGCTTCGCCCGGGTCATCCCCACGTAACACAGTCGTCGCTCCTCTTCCATCTGCAGGGCGTCGTCGAACGAGCGGATGTGCGGCAGCACCCCTTCTTCCATTGCCGTCATAAACACAACCGGATACTCCAGCCCCTTCGCCGAGTGCAGGGTGATCAGCGTCACGCGTCCGGAGCGTGGGTCGTCGGTATCCGGCACCGTGTCCGCGTCCGAGATCAGGGCCACGTCCTCCAGGAACGACACCAGCCCGTGCCCCGCGGAGAGCCCGTCGTACTCCGAAGCGACGTTTCGCAGCTCGCCGATGTTCTCCCAGCGTTCGTCGGCTTCCGCCTCGTCGAACTCCGCGTACAGGTACTTGCGGTATCCCGTCCGCTCCAGCACACCGTCGAGCAGGGTGGAGAGGTTGTTCTTCGCGGCCACATGTTGCAGCTCTGCGATCATCTCCTGAAACTCGATCAGCGTGCGCGTCTGCTTCGATCCGATCGGATGTGCTGCTGGGCCGCCCCGGCCTGTTCCAGCGCTCTCCTGCTCGGCGATGAGCTGCAGGGCCGTGTACGGCGGTACCTCGCGCTCCCGCGCCCACCGATCCAGCTCCGAAAGCGTCTTCGCGCCGATGCCCCGGCCGGGGACGTTCACGATACGCGTGAAGCTCACGGCATCGTGCGGGTTCTGGACGAGGCGCATGTAGGCCAGGATGTCCTTCACCTCGCGCCGCTCGTAGAATCGCGTGCCGCCCACCAGCGCATACGGCACCCGGGTCCGAATCAGGGCTTCCTCCAACGCACGGGAGTGCGCGTTCGTCCGGTACATCACGGCGAACTCCCCATATGGACGCCGCTCTTCCTCCACGAGCGTGGCGATCTCGTTCGCGACGAAGTCCGCCTCTTCCGCTTCGTCGTACGCCTCGTAGGCGACGATCGGCTCGCCGCCGCCGGCCGATGTCCAGAGCGACTTCTCCTTGCGCTGCTTGCTTCCTGCGATGACGGCGTGCGCCGCGTTCAGGATGTTCTGCGTCGACCGGTAGTTCTGTTCCAGCAAGACGGTCTTCGCGTCGGGAAAGTCCCGCTCGAAGTTCAGGATGTTGCGGATGTCCGCCGATCGCCACGAGTAGATGGACTGGTCGGGATCTCCGACGACGCAGATATTGCGGTGCTTCCCGGCGAACAGCCGCGCGAGGTGGTACTGCGCGACGTTCGTGTCCTGGAACTCGTCCACGAGCACGTGGAGGAACCGTTCCTGGTACTTCTCCCGGAGATCCTCGTGATTTTGCAGCATCTCCACTGCCCGCACGATCAGGTCATCGAAGTCCAACGCGCCGTTCTCGACCAGGAGCTGCTGATACGTGTCGTACGCCCGGGCCACGACCTCGCCGAAGTAGTCGCGCGCCTGGCGGGCATACGTCTCCGGCGAGACAAGCTCGCTCTTCGCGTGCGAGATCGCGCCCAGGATCGCCCGCTCCTTGAACCGCTTCGTGTCGATGTTCGCGTACTCGCAAGCCCGCTTCATCAACGACATCTGGTCCGCGTCGTCGTAGATGTTGAACTGGCGGTTCAGGCCGATCCGGTCCGCCTCGGTCCGCAGCAGCCGGGCGCAGATGGAGTGAAAAGTCCCGAGCATCAGGTCGCCGGCAGCTTCGCCGAGGTGCGCGGATACGCGCGACCGCATTTCGCGGGCTGCCTTGTTCGTGAAGGTCACGGAGAGAATCCGCCACGGCGCGACACCGATTACGTCGACGAGGTACGCGATGCGGTGAGCGATCACCCGGGTCTTGCCCGACCCGGGGCCGGCGAGGATCAGCAGCGGCCCGGCGATCGTCGTGACCGCCTCCCGCTGTGGCGCGTTCAGGTCCTCCAGGATGTGCTCCGCGGTAACCACGCGACCTCACGACCATCGTAGCGCGCGCCAGAGGCGAGCGCCGCTTCGTGCAACCTCATTCATCCTGATGATCGCGAGCGGCGGAAACCCACCCCCGCTGCTACGCCATCCGCGCGCCCTCGAGCGCCAGCAGCCGCGCCTTCATGTCCAGGCCGCCCCCGAAGCCGTGCAGCCCGCCGCTGCTTCCCACGATCCGGTGGCACGGCACCACGATGGGCACGGGGTTCGTCGCCATCGTGCGGCCCACGGCGCGGTACGCCGTCGGACTTCCCGCGCGCCGGGCCAGGTCCGCATACGTCGCCACCTGTCCGCGTGGCACTTTCGCGCACTCTTCCATCACACGGCGGCGAAACGGCGTCATCCAGGAAAGGTCCAGCTCGACGTCGAAGTCCGTGCGCTTTCCGGTGAGATAGTCGTTTAGTTGCTTGATGAGAGGGCGTACTCGCCGCTCATCCGCAACGAGTCCGTACGTTCCATGCAATTCGCGGGAGAGGGCCTCGACCGCCTCCGGCATCCGCCTGGCGTCCACACCGAACTTGATGGCCGCGAGGCGCTGCCCTTCACCCGCGACCAGCATCGGCCCAAACTCTGTCTCGGCGATGCCGTAGTACGCCGTTGCCATCCCTGGCCTCCTGGACCCTAGTCGTTCCCGGGCTTCTTGTAGTATTGCACGCCGTCCTGCACGAACTTATGCAGCCGCCCCTCGAGAACCAGGTAGTCCAGATGCGCCAGGGTCTCCCCCAGCGCCGCGCGCTGCATCCACGGCGAGAAGCTGTCCAGCGTGCCGGTGACCCACTTCACGCCGCCTGCGACCTCGAAGGCCGTCCGCGCGCCGCGGCCGACGACCGTCATCATCTCTTCCAGACGCTCATCGTGATGCTTCTCGATCGCGCGCAACCGCCCTGCGAGGTCCTTGAAGCTGTACTCGTGCGCGGGAAGCACCTGCTCCACATCCAGCTCCTCCAGCCGGCGAAGCGAGGCGATATAGTCGCCGAGTGGGTTTCCCTGCTGCTGGGGGTGCAGGCTGATATTCGGCGTGATCGTCGGCAGCACGTGGTCTCCGGTGAGGATGAACTTCTTCCCTCGCTCGAGGAAACAGATGTGGCCCGGCGAGTGTCCCGGGGTCCACCACACCTCGAACTCGAAGCGCCCGATCGGAAGCCGTTCGCCTCCCCATACCACCTCGTCCGGGTCGACCGGGTCCACGAACGCGCGCACCGGCATCGCCGACGTCTTCAGGTCCTCGCGGTTCTCCTTGGGCACGCCGTGGGTGGTCAGCCACTCGCCCATCGTTGCCAACAGCTGATCGGGGTTGCGGTATCGCGATCGGATGAGGTCGCGCTCCCGCTGGTGGATGACGACGGTGGCGCCGCTGCGCTCCTTCACCTGACCGGCGAGGCCGTAGTGGTCCGGGTGGATGTGCGTCACCAGCAGCGTCTTCAGCTTCGCGAAGCCCACCCCGGCGTCGTTCAACTGCTGCTCCAGCGAGTCGAACGCTTCGGGCACGTTCCAGCCGGAGTCCACCAGGGTCCACCCGTCCCGCCCTTCGATGAGGTACGGCAGCACCCACCCGAGGGGGTTGTTCGGGATGGGGACGCGGAGCTGATACAGCCCGTCCATGATCTGGAGCGGGTACTTCGTCTCGACTGGTGCGGTCATCGCTTCCCTCCGTTCGGGGCGAGGTCGATGCTGCATGTTCGAGAGCAGGGTACCGCCACCGCGCGCAACGCTGTAGGGCCACACGTACTGGCCCGCTCGATTCTGAGCTGGATGAGAATCAGGAAGGATCAGGCGTCGTGGGCGCGAGGCGCTACGAGTTCCAGCTCCCGCTCCACCCGGAATTTCCCGGCTCGGCGCCCGGTGCATCCGAAGCCCAGCCGCTGCTCTCCGCCGGGGGCGGGTCTTGCGGGGACGGATGCGCCGACTCTAGTGGGATGCTCGACTCGTTGATCTGGCGCTCGGCCGCCAGCAGCGCGTCATAGTGGGGCACCAACGGCTGGAGCTGGGCGATCAGGCCTTCAATGCGCACCTTGTCGGCTTCGAGATTCGCCAGGGTGATCTTCACCTGCTGCGTCCGCTGCTCCAGCTGCGAAAGAAACTCGTCGCTCACGTCATCCTCCCGGCCACTCACATCGCCCTCAACGCTGCGGATCTCAAGATGCCGCCTGCGTAGTGCTTGTTCAAGGGGATGATCGGCAGGATCCGCCGGTTCCGGAAGAGAATTAACATCTGCGCGTCGTTTCTCCGGTGCCGCATCCTCGTCGATGTTGTTCCTGCGGGGCATCAACCAGGAGAAGAGCAGGAACGACCAGAAGTCCGACAGCAGCGACAGGATGGCGCCCGTCAGCGACCAGCCGTTGTCATCCCGTTCGGGCATACCCGTACCTCTCGCCGGATCGGCGGGGGCGAGACCGTTGCCTCGCCCTCTGCACACAACAACCACTGATATGCGCCGGCCATTACACGGCGGCTGCCTGCAGCCGCGCCTCGGCCTGCAGGTCATGGTCGACCATCATCTCGATGAGCTGCTGGAACGACACTTCAGGCGTCCAGCCGAGCTTTGTCCTCGCCTTGGTCGGGTCGGCGATTAGCAGATCGACCTCGGCCGGCCGCATGAACTGCGGATCGCTCCGGATGTAGTCCTCCCAGTTCAGCCCGACGCGTTCGAACGCGATCTGCGCGCAGTCCTTGATCTGGTGGGTCTCCCCGGTGCCGATGACGTAGTCATCAGCCTCCGACTGTTGCAGCATCATATGCATCGCCTTGACGTAGTCACCGGCGAATCCCCAATCGCGCCGCGGCTCCATGTTTCCCATCAGCAGTTCCTTCTGCAGCCCGAGCTTGATGCGCGCCGCGCCGATGGTGATCTTGCGCGTGACGAACTCCGGGCCACGCCGAGGCGACTCGTGATTGAAGAGGATGCCGCTGCACGCGAAGATGTTGTAGCTCTCGCGATAGTTCACGGTGATGTAATGCGCGTACGCCTTCGCCACGCCGTAGGGGCTCCGCGGGTGAAACGGCGTCTGCTCGTTCTGGGGCGTTTCGCGCACCTTCCCGAACATTTCGCTGCTGGAAGCCTGGTAGAACTTGATCCCGGCCGCCGACTTTGCGCGTGACCCGGACGCGCCCGTTGTAAGCCGGATTGCCTCCAACACACGCAACGCACCCAGTCCTGTGATCTCTCCGGTGAGCTCGGGCTGGTTCCATGACAGCGCGACGAAGCTGATGGCCGCCAGGTTGTACACCTCGTCCGGCTTCACCTTCTGGATGACGTTCATGAGCGAGGCCTGGTCCAGCAGGTCGCCCTCGACGATCCGAATGTCGGGCAGCATTCGCTCCAGCTGCTGCCGTTTCGGGTTGTTCTGACCGCGAATGAGGCCGTACACCTCGTAGCCGTTGGCGAGGAGATGCTCCGACAGGTACATCCCGTCCTGTCCCGTAATTCCCGTAATCAGCGCGCGTGGCATCCGTGTCCCTCCTGCAGTGTTGCGCGCAGGATAGCGGATTGGCGGCGCCGATGGCCCGCTGTGACGGCGTTGAGTTGCGGTTCGTGCCTTCCGGGCGGACCAGCCTGCGTGCGCCGGTGCTGTTCCGGCCTAACCTCCGACGATCCGTGCCGGCTCGATCTTGATCTGCACGCGCACATCTTCCGGCTTGTTCCAGGGGTACTTGTCCTGGCCGATGTATTTTTTCGCCAGCCGGTCGATTCCCTCGAACCCGCCCTCAGGCGTGATCTCGACCGCCTTGCCGCGAATTTCGATGTACTCGTACGGGTTCTCGACGTTCTGGATGCTCAGCGAGACGTGGGGGTTGCGCCGGAGGTTCTGTACCTTCAGCCGCTTGTCCTCGCTGTTCACGATCACGTGGGTCCCGTCGTGCTCGATCCACACCGGGGATACCTGTGGTGAGCCATCCTTGTTGATGGTGGCGATGTGCGCGAAGCCCTTCGCGTCGAGGTACTGTCTGGCCTTGTCCGTCAGTGGCACTCCCATGAGGTTCCTCCCGATAGTTCGTTTCCAGGAAATTGTTGCTGCAACCACACTAGCAGCGCCGCCTATGCGGTTCAATGGGCAACTTGGGGTCTGCTGGTAGCATTCCTGTGTGAATCCTCCACCCACGCCGCAGGCCGTGATCTTCGACTTGGGAGGTACGCTCTGGTTCGAAGCGTGGCGGCCAAACGAGGATGAAATCTGGCGCATGGAGGCGGAAGCTGTGCGCCCCCTGATCGACGAGTGGGGCGTAATGCTGGATGTCCGCCTCGAAGACCTTCTTCGCGATATCTGGCACGCCTACGAACTGGCGTTCGCGCACGAACGGCGCCGTGGGCATCGCGACACAAGCCTTCCCGTGCTCGTCGAAGCGGGGCTCACCGAGCACGGGGTCGCGGTTAGCCGGGAGCAGGCAGAGGCGTGGTGGCGCGCCTCGTGGATTCACGCGCGACACTTCGGCATGCAGCTGTACCCGGACACGCTCGACGTGCTTCGAGAGTTGAAGGGCCTTGGGCTGGCCGTCGGCATCAACACCGACAGGCCATGCACGTCGGACATGCTCGAACGCGATCTGCCGTACTTCGGGTTGGCCGATCTCGTCGATGCCGTCGCCTGTTCCGGAGACACGGGTTTCGTGAAACCGCACCCGTCGTCCTTCGAGCTGGCGCTGGGGAAGCTCGGCGTCGCCCCGGACCGTTGCGTCATGGTGGGGGATTCGTGCGAGCGCGATTGCGCCGGGGCGAAGGCCCTGGGCATGACCACCGTATTGAAGCTGAACGGCCGCTACGAAGCCAATGCCTGCCCGGACGCCGACTACGCGATCCATGACCTCGCTGAGCTTCTCTCACTTCCCGTCTTGGGCACCAGCCGTCACCCCGTCACCCAGAGTCCCACTCCCCACGAGGACAACAACGCCGACCGCTACTAGCCTCCGAGTGATCGTCCGCGATCCCTGTACACTGCGAACACGATGCCTCGTCCTCGAGTCTACGCAACGCCCGCCATCGTGCTACGCCAGCGCAAGCTCGGGGATGCCGACAAGATCGTCACGCTGTACACGGCTAATCGCGGCAAGCTGGATGCCGTCGCGAAGGGCGTGCGCCGGTCGCGCAGCAAGCTGGCGGGGCACGTCGAGCCGCTGTCTCACGCCAACTTCCAGCTCGCGCAGGGCAAGAACCTGGACATCGTTACGCAGGCGGAGACGATCGAGCCGTTCGCGGCGATCCGCGACGACCTGGACCGGCTGAGCCGCGCGCTGTACACCTGCGAGCTTCTGGACCGGTTCACCGAGACGCACCACGAGCACTTCGACCTCTACCGTCTGTTGCTCGACACGCTGCGCCGCCTCGCCTCCCGAGAGGACATCGACACGCCCGTCCGCTACTTCGAGATGTCGCTTCTGGACGTGCTCGGCTATCGCCCGGAACTGGAAGAGTGCGTGACCTGCCGCGAGAATCTGCAGGCCGTGACGAACTACTGGACCGCAGGCGGTGGCGGCGTGGTGTGCCCCAACTGCCGCCGGGATGAGGCATCGGTGCGGCCGGTGTCCGTGAACGCCGTGAAGCTGCTGCGCCTGCTGTTGCACGCCCCGTGGGCCGATGTCGCGCGCGTCAGCATCGACCCCGGTCTGGCTGTGGAGCTGGAGCGGGCGCTCCTGGAGTACGTACGCTGGGTCCTGGAACGCGACGTGCGCTCCGCCGCGTTCATCGAGGCGGTCCGCCGGCCACGGCTGCGTCCTTCCCGTAGCGCTTCGGCGACGACCACGGGCGACTAACGGCAAGCGGCGGACGAGCCTATACTGCGTCCATGCCTCTGTACGAGTACTACTGCAAGCACTGCGACGGCGTGTTCGAGACCATGCGCCCGATCGCCAAGGCGTCGGAGCCCGCGCCTTGCCCCGTCTGCGCGAAGAAGGCCGGGCGCATGATGCCCACGTCGTTTTCCGCCTTCACCATGCGCGAGGGCTATCCGCGGGCCATCCCCGACCGCGGCACGTACTACCACCTTGGCAAAGAGGTGAAGACACCGAACACCGGCGGGGTGCCGATGAACGAGCACCCGGAGTTGTACAAGCCCAGGCCGAAGCGCACGAAGTCAAAGGGCGAGCGGGAGATCGTCGCAGACGTTCTTCACACAGAGGCGAAGGAAGAGGCCCGCCGCCGCAAGGAGGGCGCGCCGAAGATCATCGACCATACCAAGCGGCTCCCCAAGATCGCAGCCGACGACTAAGGGCGCGCGACGGCGTGGCCCAACGAACAACACCACGAGCATGGCTTAGCGCGCAAACCGCTAGCCACTGACAACACACGCCTCCGCGGCGATATCCGGCCGCAGGGTGCTGAAGATCGGGAACCGCAAGTGGCCGTCGGGTGACCACTCGCTGAAACGGACGCGGCACACGAGTTCGGGGCGGGTCCAGTAGATGAGCCGCGGCAGCGGAGGCGGATCGAAGAAGGGCGACGCTCCCGTGTGCAGGGGCTGCAACAGCTCCACCAGATCGCGCGCCTCTTTGTCCGTGAGGCCGCCAGAGACGGAGCCGACGTACTCGAACCTGCCCTGCGTGTAGGCGCCGAGCAGGATCTGGTTGAACGGCTCGCCGCGGCGGTGTGTACCGGCGATCGCGTAGCCGCCGATCGCGAAGTCACCCGCCTGGAATGCCCGCACCTCCAACCAGTGCTTCGAGACGGACCCCGGCGTGTAGAGGCTCGCCTTCTGCTTTGCGAGCACACCCTCCAGCCGCCGCTCGATGACGGCGTCGAAGAACGCCTCGCCCTCGTTATCGACGAAGTCGACGGGCGAGAACTCCGTACTGGGCGTCACAACCTCATGGAGGCGATTCTTCCGCTGCCACAGCGGGCGATCGAGGAGTGAACGTCCGTCAAGCCAGAGGATGTCCGACGCGATGTATGTCAGCGCACCGCTGAGCTTCTTGAGGCGGAACTGCACCGGCAGTCGGGGCAGCTGCTCGCGATCCGGCCCGACGGTCATGGCCATCGTGTGCAGCCGCGGCCGCAGCAGGTCGAACGCGGGGTAGCCCTCGCTGTCGGTCGCCACTATCTCGCCGTCGAGGATCGCCTCGCGGGCCTTGAGGCGATCCGGGATGCAGAGCAACTCCGGGAAGTAGGGTGTAAGGTCGCGGCCGCTGCGCGCCCGCAGGCGCAGCACGCCATCCGACACGTGAGCCATGGCCCGCACGCCCCCCCACATGAGCTCGAAGATGTGCTCGGGCGAGTCGAACGGTTCTGCCACCTCCGACGCGAGCATGGGCGCGATGGATGCGGGCATGCGGCCGAGGAGGGCCTTCGGCAGCGGGGTGGGCTGTATGGTTGTGTCGTCCAATGACGAACGCGTCATCCTGCGCGCCTGCGCCGAGCGGGTTTCGCCGCCGGCTCTTCCTCTTCCTCAGCCTGCTCCCCTTCGGCCACCTTGCCGCCCGTGCGGTCCTTTCGCGCGGCCTCGACACTGGCCCGCAGGGCCTCCATCAGGTCGGTGATCTTGCTGGCGACGGGCGCCGGCCGCTTGATCTCCTGGCCCTCGGCCTTCGCTTCGATCAGCTCGAGGAGGGCCTCGCGGTAAGCGTCATGGTACTTCTCCGGCTGGAAATCGCCGGTCAGCATTTCCACGAGGGAGCGCGCCATCGTCAGCTCCTTCTCGTTGATGCTCAGCTCTGGAGCCTCCAGCTCCTCCGTGCCGCGGATCTCGTCGGCGTAGAACATGGTCTCCAGGGCGACGACGTTGTTGTAGACGCGGAGGGTACAGAGCTGTTCTTTCTGGCGCAGCGTCACCTTCGCAAGGGCGACCAGCTTGCTGTCCTTCAGGACCTCGCGCAGCAGGGCGAACGGTTTCGCGCCGACCTTGTCGGGCTCGAGGTAGTAGGTCTTCTGGTAGTAGATCGGGTCGATCTGTTCATCTGGGACGAAGTCCGTGATCTCGATCGTGCGGGTGGTGTCGACGGGCACCTTGTCGAAGTCTTCCGGCTCCATGATCACGTACTGGTCCGGGCCGATCTCGTAACCGCGGACGACGTCGTTCCACTCGACGACGGTCTCCTCCTCGGGGCAGAAACGCTGCTGCTTGATGCGGACGCCGTCCTTCTTGTGCAGCAGGTTGAAGGAGACATCCTTCTCCTCGGTTGCCGTGTACAGCTTGATGGGTATGGAGACCATCCCGAAGCTGATCGCGCCCTTCCAGATCGATCGAGGCATGGCTATCGCTCCTGTGCATCAACACCCAGCCATCACGGCTGCGCTTCGCGGTGTCCTGCCGCTCCAAGCTTCACCCACGGCGCCCATCCCTGTCAATTTACGCGCTTTACGCCTGCACGGAGCGCGAATCGCCCCCTGTTTTCGCGGCGTTGTTTCCCCCAAATCCCACGATCTTGAATCTGAGCGGGGATTCGTTTTGTACTTCTGCCTTTCACCGAAGGTTTCCCGGCCGAGCCTGCCTCGAGCTTTCTCGCGCCGGGCCCCAACAGCCGGCACGACGACCGTACGACGAATGCGCGGCGATCGCCAAGCGCGGCGGATCACATCGGAGAAGACTGCTGACAGCCACTGTCAGCGGTGCTTGCGTGGCCCATACGGCGGGGCGATCCACAATGTGGCCCATGCACGCCGGCGTGAAGATCCTCCCCGCGACCGAGCCATCGGTGAAGGCCGCGGCGGTCGAGGCCGAGCGGCTTGGCTTCGGCTCCGTCTGGCTCAGCGAGCGGGTCGTGATCCCGCTGGACAAGCCGCACCCCTACCAGCCCATGGTCGACCCGTGGATCGGCCTCGCGTTCGTGGCCGCCGTCACCGAGCGCGTGCAGCTGGGCACCAGCGTCAGCCAGGTCGCGCTTCGGCACCCGGTGCTCATGGCGCGCGAGCTGGCGACGCTGGACCGCCTGTCCGGCGGGCGGGTCATCGTCGGCGCAGGGGCGGGGTGGGTGGTGGAGGAGTTCATCTCGACGGGCGTGCCGTTCGCGGACCGGGGCGGCCGGCTCAACGAGCACATCCGCGCGATGAAGCACCTCTGGACGACGCCGGACCAGCCGTTCAAGGGGAGGTACTACGACATCCCGCCCGTGGGCATCATCGGTCCCCGGACGCCGGGCGGCCCGCCGGTGTTCGTGGGCGGTTTTACGGAGGCGGGCTTCCGGCGGGCCGCAAAGTACGCCGACGGGTTCATCTTCAGCGACGGACCGCTGGAACGCATCCCGCCGATCATCGAGAAGATCAGGGCCGGCCGTGAACGATACGGACGCAGCGGGCCGTTTCCCTTCTTCGCCCAGGCATCGCCGCCCGACAGCATCGCCGCCGCGCGGCAGATGGCGCGGGACTATGCCGCCGCCGGGATCGACGGACTGATCCTGACGTACCGTGATGGGCCGGTGCCTGCCGCATTCCTCGCGCAGCCCGCCCGGGACGCCGTCCGCGCGCTCATCGAGAGCGGTCCATGAGCGGGGAGCACGCGCACTCGCTGCAGCCCGACACGCTGCGCCTCGCCGGCTTGATCCCGGAAGGCGTCGCGGGCATCGATGCCGGCATGACGATGACGAAGACCGCCCGAGCCAGCGGCGGAGGCATCGAGGTGCGCGCGCAGGAAACGGAGGCCGCGCTCACCGGTGATGGGTGGGAGGAAGTCAGCGCGCAGGGGCGGGTCATCGGTGTCACGGGGGCGCGCGCATCGCGTGTAAAAGCTGGCGATGGCGTTGTCGCGGTCCAGGAGATCGAGGCGGCCGCCCGCGGATGCGTCGCGCTGCTGCACACGGAGGAGCGCCTGGGGGCCGGTGAGTTCCTGATGGGCCTTCTCGGCACCGGCACCGCGTTTGCAGCGGTGCGTGGCAGCGCCGGCACCGCGTTTGCAGCGGTGCGAGGTGGCACGGTCAACCACATGGGCGGCACGCCACTGGGCGGCGGCTCCTTCAGCGGCATCGCGTACCGCGTGGCGCCGCGGCTTTCGTACGAGGACACGATCGCCGCGGCGGAGCGCGGGGATCGTCGCGCCGTGGACACAATGATCTCAGACGTCTATCCCGACGGCATCGGCCGGGTCGGGCCCGACCTGACGGCAGCGCACCTCTCGCGCAGGGGAGCGGGCTCACTGGAGGACTTTTTGGCGGGGTTGCTGAACCTTCATGGTGAGAACATCGCGCAGATCGCCGCGGGGCGGGCACGCATGGCGAACCTCGGCCGCCTTGTGCTGTGCGGCGGCTTCATCCACAACAACCCGCGGCTGCTCGAGTCGATCACGCACATGGCGGGATTGTTCGGATTGCCCGTGGAGACGGTGCCGGCGCCCGGGTATGCCGGCGCGATCGGCGCGGCGATCATTGCGGCGGAAGGGGCCGGTTGAAGGCCGAGGATCGGGCGTTCTTTATGCCGCCTCTGCCGAGCGGGCGGAGCGGGCGGAGAGGCGGGTGGTGGCGCCCCGCCAGAGCTGCTGGAACACGACGCCGTCCTCGGGGAAGGCGCTGTACGCCGCGTCGACGGCGGGAATGCGCGCCCGCAGCCGGGCGATGAGCTTCTCGATTGAGGCGGGGTCGGCTTCCGGGGCGAGGACGACGTAGCGGCCGTTGCCCAGGTAGCCCGCGATGTCGGTGGCGCGGAGCTCCGTCTGCATCCAGCGGCCGATCTCGGACTTGAGCGCCCACTCCTCGCCCGCCGTCGCGGCGCGGGGCTCGATCATCAACAGCCCGAGGCGTCTCTCGTAGCGCGCGGCGCGGGCGCACTCTTCCTGGCCGCGAAGGGACATGTACCAGTGCGCGAAGAGGCCCGAGTCGCGGTCGTAGATGGCGAGACGGCGGCCCGCCTGTGCCTGGGCGAAGATCCTGCCCAGGATGGCGGTGTGGTCGTGCTGCCACGGGCCCATGCGCAACATCTCGAAGGCGATGGCCGTAGCGGCGGCGGTTGCGGCAGCGACCGCGAGGAGATAGCTGTTGGATGCGGAGAGCAGCAGGGCGCCCGTCGAGCAGACGGCAGCGAGGGTGAGCAGGCCGACGGACGGCCGGTTCGGGCCGCGCCGCGGCGTGTTCTTCGTCCTGGTGGCGGCCTGGTCCCCGCGCCCTTGCATCTCAGTCTGTGTCGGAGGACTGAGGGTTGGCGCGCATAGGGGAACCGAGCATTCGGCGGAGCCCGCACACTGACCGGCCGGGCGTTTTCGGTACCATGATCCATCCTGAACCGGCGGCTGTGACGGAGGCTGTCATGAGAATCGGCGCGATATTCCCGCAGCTCGAGATCGGGGCCGACCCGTCGTTGATACGCGACTATGCGCAGGCGGTCGAGGGCATGGGCTACGACCAGATCCTCGTGGCGTGCTGATCGTGGGCGCCGCCGATCGGATGGCACCGGATGTGGCGGCGCTGCTTGCAGAGCGCGGCATCAGCGCGCCGGAGACGCCTCTTGCCCACAACGGGTTCTCGGGCGCGCGCATCTCACGCATCGAGCACCATGGCGCAACCTACTTCCTCAAACGGATGCGGTTCGAGGACGACTGGATCATGCGCGGGCTTGGTGACACGACGTGCCGCGAGGCCGAATTCGCCGCGTCGTCGATTCCCGGGCGCCTGCCGGCGAACGTTCGCGTCCCCTATCTGGGCGCCGCCCGCGATGGTGACGGGTGGGCGGTGCTTTCGGGCGACATCTCGCCCTATCTGTTTGCGCAGGATGGGGTCGAGCCTGCCGAAGCGTGGGAAGTCATTCTCGCGGCTCTTGCCGAGATGCACGCCGCGTTTCTGGCGGAGCCGCTTGCCGATGCCGGCGTGGGTTGGTGTCCATGGCGCGAGCGCCTGACGTTCCTCTCGCCGAGCACCGCGGAATCGCTGGCCGGGGAAGGCATCGACTTCGGGGCGGCTGACGGTTGGCGGGCGTTCCGGCGCGTCGCCGATTCGCGTGTTCAGGAGGTGATCTTCGGTCTGCTGGCGGATCCGGCGCCGTTGCTCCGTGTGATGGCTCAGTTACCGGCGACGCTGCTGCATGCGGACGCGAAGATCGCGAACATGGGGCTGGAGGGCGGCGCCTTGTGGCTGTTCGACTGGGCGGACGTCACGGTTGCGCCCGTGGGCCTGGAGATCGGGTATATGCTCGCGGTGAACTCGTCGCGGTTGCCGTGGGGGCACGAAGAGACGCTCGCGCGCTACGCCGCGCTGCTCGAGCGATGCCTGGGCCCGGCGCGACTTTCGAAGATCGGCTGGCGGAGGCAGGTGGCGGTCGCCGTGCTCAGCGGCTTTATGGTCCTGGGCTGGGCGAAGGCCTCGGAAGCGGAATCGGGCCGGCGCGATGAGTTCAACTGGTGGTGCGGCCGCATCAGCGAGGCCGTCGACGTGCTGGAGCTGTAGCGCGCGCACAGGCCGGGGCGGGTTGATGGTCCCGCCCCGGCCCTGTCGAAGAACGGAGATGCCCGCGGTTTAGTTCGACCTGCGCCGGACGACCAGCGCTCCCGCCGCCCCGGCCGCGCCTAACGCGAGCGCAGCTGCGGCGGCCAGCGATGCGTACAGTGCGGTGTTGCTGTCCCCGGAAGAATCTCCGGTACCGGTGCTTGGAGCCGTGCTCGGCTGCGGTCCGCCCGTGCCGCCCGACGGCACCGGGGCGGCGGCGACGGTCGTGACGGGACAGTTGACGACGACGTCAACCTGCATCGTCGGATACCCGGAGTCGATCGCCGCGTCGGCCGACCGAATGGAGTTCGGCTGGTATCCGGCCGGCACGGTCACGAAGTTCACGCGCCAGAACGCGCTGTATCCGGCGTCGCCTGGCACCGCGTCGATGATGTTGCGCTGGCCGTCCACCATCTGCGGGTTGCCCTGTGCGTCGAACCCGGTCACGAACACCCAGATCGGGATCGCGACGGCAGCATTCGCGCCGAAGTCCGGGTAGAAGACCTCTTCGCCGTCGTGCCAGCCCTGCACCAGCTCCTTGCCGGTCTCCAGCGTGGTGCCCTCGGGCACGATGGGGCAGTTCACGAACATGTCCGTCTCGGTCAGCTCGTATCCCATGGCCGTGATGTCGGCGACGGACTTCACGGAGTCCGGCACGTAGTCCTCTGGCACCGTGACGAACGTCACCTGCCACAGATCGCTATAGCCCGCCTCGCCGGGCACGACGTCAACGATGTTGTGCTGCCCCTGCACCATGTCTGGCGTGCCGTCCGCGTTCATGCCGTGGATCAGCACGAAGATCGGCGCTGTCTGCACGGCGCTGCTCTGTCCCAGCTTCGTGTTGTCGCCAAAGTCGTAATACTTCACCTCGCGGTCGCGGTACCAGCCGGTGACGAGGTCCTCCTGGTTTGGCTGCTGGGCCGCCGCGATCGGCACCAGCACCGTCCCCAGGATCCCCGCGATCGCCGCCACCGCGGCGGCCACAAAGAGTGCGCGTTTCACATGTCCTCCTGTCCCTGGCGTCCGCCCGAGCCGGACGCACATTTGGAGACTAGCCGCGGGGCCTTACGGGCCGGGGACAGTCCTTACGGGGAAATGAACGGCGGCGCGCGTCAAGGACCCTCCTGAACTCGGCGCCGTACATGCTGTAAGAGACATGTAAGATCCAGCATGTAGGCTGAAGCGATGAACGTGGCGACGATCGATCGAGCACCAACGGCCAACCGGCGGGTCCTCGTCGTCGAAGACGAGCCGATGGTGGCCGAGGTGGTCGAACGGTACCTGCGGCGCGACGGCTACGCGGTGCGGACCGCGCGCGATGGCGAGGCCGCCCTCCGGACCGTCGATGAGTTCGAGCCGGACCTGATCGTGCTGGATGTGATGTTGCCTGTGCTGGACGGCCTTGAGGTCTGCCGCCGTGTGCGCGAGCGTTCGGCGATTCCCGTGATCATGCTGACGGCGCGCGGCGAGGAGACCGACAAGCTCATCGGCCTCGGCATCGGCGCCGACGACTACGTGACGAAGCCGTTCAGCCCGCGCGAGCTGGTGGCTCGCGTGGCGGCGGTGCTGCGCCGCGCCGAGCACCGGCCCGACGGCGACGTCATCCGCGCGGGCGACCTGCGCATCCACGCGCGCGGCCGTACCGTGGAGGACGGCCGCGGCGCGATCGATGTCACCGCGCGGGAGTTCGACCTGCTGCTGCACATGGCGCGTCACCCCGGGCAGGTGTTCTCGCGCGACCAGCTCATGATGTCGGTCTGGGACTACGCACACGCCGGTGATACGAGCACGGTGACGGTACACATGCGCCGGCTGCGGGCGAAAGTAGAGCGCGACCCGTCCCGCCCGCGCCACCTGAAGACCGTATGGGGAGTGGGGTACAAGTTTGAGCCGTAACGCCGAGGCCGCCCGCCCGCCCCTCGCCACGCGATCGCCTCTCCCGCTGATCCGGGTGAGCGCCGCGCCTTTGCTTGCGCTCGTGCTCGCCCTGGTGGCGGGACTGCTGTTCGTCCAGTTGCTGATGTCGCCGCCCGCATCCGAGCTGGTGAAGCTCGCGATCTATATGACGCTGTCGGGCGCCGTCACCATGGCGCTGGGTTGGGCGGGGCTCGTCGGCGCCGACCGCATGTTCGGCCTCTCGCTGCGAAACAAGGCGTTCGCCGGGGCTGCCATTTCCGGCTGTGTCGCGCTGCTGAACGTGCTCATCATCGCGCAGCTCATGTTCGTCTCGACCTCGCACGACCTCCCGCTGCTGGCCGCCACCATCGCCTTCAGCGTCGTGGTCGGGATGTTCTTCACCTATCGGGTCGCGGCGGCTGCTTCTCGCCGTATCGACGCGGTGGCCGAGAGCGTCCAGCGGCTGGCCTCGGGGGACTACGAGACGCGCGTGCGGACGCCCGGCAGCGATGAGGTCGCCCGTCTGGCGGCCGACGTCAATGTCCTGGCCGTCCGCCTGCAGGATGCCGAGCGGGAACGCGCCGGCCTGGACCGCGAGCGCCGCGACCTGACTGCCGCTATCTCCCACGACCTCCGGACGCCGCTGTCCAGTGTCCGCGCGATGGTTGAAGCGCTCGACGACGGAGTCGTCGGCGAGCCCGGCGAAGTGTCGCGCTACTACGGCACCATGCGGCGCGAGATCGAGCGGCTGAGCCGGATGATCGACGATCTGTTCGAGCTCGCCCGCCTCGATGCGGGCGCTCTGCAGCTTGAGCGCCGGCCCGTGTCGCTGCAGGAGATCGCCGCCGAGGTCGTCGACGCGATGCAGGTTCACGCCGGACAGCAGGGTGTCACTCTTTCACTCTCGGTGGGGCAGCCACTCCCCGAGCTGCAGCTCGACGGGGCGCGCATCGAACGTGCGCTGTCGAACCTCGTGCGCAACGCGCTGGAGCACACGCCCGCTGGCGGCCGTGTCGACATGCGCATCGAGAAGGACGGCCAGGGCGTACGCATTTGCGTTGCCGATACGGGGGACGGCATCTCTCCGGCCGACGCCGAGCGCATCTGGGACCGGTTCTACCGCGGCGAGAAGTCGCGCAGCAGGATGGCGACCGGAGACGGCGCCGGCCTGGGGCTGGCCATCGTGCGTGGCATCGTGGAGGCGCACGGCGGACGGGCCAGCGTACGCGCCCGGCCCCGGCATGGCGCGGAATTCGAGATCGTCCTGCCCGCCTAGCTGTAGTTCCCACGTAGGTTGTTGACACAAAGAGAGTGCTCGAGTCGGCTGTGGGTGTTCAACGCCTGCAGTCGAAAGGAGCACTCTCTTGGCACATCCTAACGCCCGGTTGACCCCGTACG
>Ga0326597_10000097_pt1 | contig 153047 bp, 121 predicted proteins | sample RVTome_12_FD_203789 | JGI IMG/M metagenome (GOLD analysis project Ga0326597, IMG submission 203789) | Soil microbial communities from uranium-contaminated site in the Upper Colorado River Basin, Wyoming, United States - RVT100D185 | ecosystem: Environmental > Terrestrial > Soil > Contaminated... | reverse complement strand
ACAAGTGTTCGTCGCTGGGGCAGTGCGGCTGCGGCGTTCCGGAGAGCAACTTCCAAACCTGGTACCGTGACGCAGACGGTGACGACTGTGGCGACCCCAATGACTCGATGCAAGCGTGCTCGCAACCGCCGGGATTCGTGGCCAGCGCCAATGATCAATGCCCGAGCGATCCGAACAAGTGCGCGTCACCGGGCCAGTGCGGCTGCGGCGTTCCGGAGAGCAACTTCCGCACCTGGTACCGTGACGCAGACGGTGACGGCTGTGGCGACCCCAATGACTCGATGCAATCGTGTACACAACCGCCGGGATTCGTTGCAAACGACAACGACGCGCTTCCGAACGACGGCGGCAGGTGCACGGTAGATTGCCCCAACGGGAATTGCGATCAGGGCGAGAATCCCTGCAATTGTCCCCAAGACTGCGGGGAACCTCCGAGCAGCGAAACTAATTGCTCCGACGGCATCGACAACGACTGCGACGGACTGATCGACTCCCTCGATGATGATTGTCGTTCCGAGTGTGAGAATGGCCCAGATTCGGACAGCGACGGGGTGTGCGACTCCGAAGACGATTGTCCGGGTACGCCGTTTTGTGCGGAGGTTGACGCTAATGGTTGCCCCACCGACGACGACGGCGATTTGATTCTGAACGGTTGCGATAATTGCCGCGGTGTAGCGAATCCCGGGCAAGAAGATTCAGACGGCAACGGAGTCGGTGATGTCTGTGAGGAGGAACCACCGTCCCAGCCCTGCCCCGACGGAACTTGCGGCCCCATCTGCGGCGTCTGCGTGCCTCTTGGGATGTTGCTAACGTGTATTTGCCTCATCGGTGCCAAATTCCGCTATCGCAGAAGGCGACGCGCGTCACCATGACGACTCCTGAAGGAACGAAACCGGCACCCCCCTACCGCCGGCTCGTTCGGATCGTCGCCTGCGGGGCTTCGATGCGGTCATTGATCCTGTCTCTGATCGGGTCTCGGTCGCTTGGTCAATCGGTGTTTATTGGCAGAGCGATCGATCGGCTCGCAGCCCCCAGCGTCTGGCCTTGGCGAAATCCAGCAGGGTGAAGAACCGGTCTCGATCGAGGGCCGGAAACTGGATGCCGAATACGTCCATCACCTCGCGGGTGTTGTCTTGCTGAAAGACGGGGTTGTGCGTGACGCGCGGCGTGATGACGTCGTAGGCCTCCCATAGCAGGGCTTCGGCCGGCGTGTGGTCGCCGTTGGTCCTGGACGGCTCGACAAAATGACCACCGTAGATGTTGAAGTAGTCTTCGAGGCAGTGTTTGACGTGGTTGTTCGTCGGCGGCGTCGGGTCGGTCAGGTGATAGATCCGACCATGAAGGCTCTCATTCAAGACGATCTCGGTGATCACGCGCGAGGCGAAATCGACGGGGACGAAGTTTTGCGGATCGTCCGGGCGGCCGGGAATGCGCAACGGAACATGGGTGGGATGACCGTTATGCCCCTCGGAATACTGTTCTTTCAAGATGGAGACCATGCGCGCCAGTTGATAGAACCCGCCGAATTGCGAGGTATAACCGGTCTCTGAATCGCCGACCAGAAAGCTCGGCCGCGAAATCGTCATGACACGACCATCTTGCTCGCCCCAATCGGTGAGCCGGGTTTCGGCGATCCACTTGCTGTGTTCGTATTCGGTTTGGAAGATCGGCTTGGGATGGTGGATGACCTCGCCGACGGGCTTGCTGAGTGAGCCGCAGACATAGGCCGTGCTGACGGCATGGAAGCGCCTCACGTCATGATGATCGGCCCATGCCAGGAGCTTCTCAGTTCCGACGACATTGGTCTTGTGTGGTTCCTCATTGCCGTTGGCGAAGAGTTGAAGGCTGGCAGCGCAGGACAGGACGTCGTCGGTCCGCCCCCAATTGCAGGCCGGCAGTTCGTGAGGCAGACAGCCCGCCACGAGAACCAATTGCCCGCAGTCGACATAGTGTTCCAGGTCGAAGTGGAGCTGCCGCATGAGGCCGCTCAGGCGCTGCTTGGAATCCGGCAGCGGCGGCCGCAACATGGCAACGATCCGTCGCCCCCGCTGCAACAGATCGCGTAGAATAAAATGCCCCAAAAGGCCGGTGGCGCCGGTCATGAATGTCGTCGGTGGATATCTCTTCATTCTTGGTCGCATTCTATAACAAGGCAGAGCAAAGGCAAACAGTCCCTGCTCCCCGCGGGCACGCTTCGGCCGTCCGAGCACCTGATCCACTCCTCCGGTCGTGGTTGTCGGTGGTGACTATGCACCGGCGCTTATCTCGGCCCGGGAAACGGCGGCCCGGTCATGTACAGGTCCGACTGTATGATCGTTCCGGCAATGCGGCGGATGTTAAAGACCGCGTCTCGCTCCACGCGGAGAGTCTCAAAGTCATGCCGCTGGAGCCAGAGTTCATCCAGGATTACGTCGTCGACATGGTTGGCCCACCAGGCCGTGATCCTGGGCAGGTCGGCCGCGCTCGGCGCTTCGCCGGTCAGCAGGTCATCCACCATCGAGCCCTGGGCCCGAGCCAGCGGCAGCGCGACCGGCTGAAATGCCGTCCAGGACAGGCGGCGCACTGCCTCGTCTTCCGACCGCATCCCTGAGAACAGGACTTCGGCAGCATCGGCATCGCCCGCGTACAGGCGGTCCTTCGTCGCCTCGACATCATCCGCCGATGGGGTTGACAGTGCAAGCCTGCGCCTGGCGGCCGAACCACCGGAAGTATCGGAGAGCATCGAGGGCGGCCCCTCCGGCGGAAGAAAGCGAAGCGGGGCGGCGGGGCAATCCCTGCTGGTCAAGTAGAACCGATACTTCTCGCTGGCCAACGGTTCTGCAAAGGTGAACAGAAGTTTTCGCACGCCCTGGTCGCCCGCCTCAACGACCTCCACGTCGAACAGCGCGCCGGCAACATGGTCTCCCGTTCGCAATCGACCCGATGGCCGCACCGAATCGATCAGGTATCGGCCGAGCAGTCCGGAGAAATATGGGTCTCCCTCGACAGACAAATAGAATCGCCGAGCGTCAATCTGCGTGACCTCGCAACGGTCGTCCATTCGCAACAGGTTTGGCGCATAGGTCAGGACATGGCACCGCACGTCGCGAACCGCCTCCCCCCACGCCTTTTCCAGGCAGAGCTTGCTGTAGATATTCACGAAAGGCGCGTTGATGAAGAAGATGTCGCTCACGTCCTTCGGCGCCGGGCCGGCCGTCATTTTCGCGATGGTGTATTTTTCCGTCGCGAGCATGCCCCGCCACAGTGTGCGATAGATCGGAATGTACGTCGACGTGGCGATGAGGAACCAGATCGCCACCGGCGCGGACCATCGGCCGATGGAGACGGGCCGGATGCGGTCCCGAAGCCCCGGACCCAACACCATCGCAACGGCAAACCCCACCCCCGCCAGGTAGCCCGAATGCGGCGTCGCCAAGACGGGCACGACCGGCAGGAACGAGAGCACCAGCCAAAGCGGCCAGATCCAATAGCCCTTGGCATGGCGGCAGGCCAGAACGTAGCCCGTGCCCATCACTGCCAGGATCGCCAGCATGAGCAGACAATCCCCCGGCACCTCGGCCAGCGGATCGAGCCGACCGGTCGGCCCCACGGTCATCGGCGAGAGCCACACGGCGGAGCAAAGATAGTGCATGAGTTTGATCAGTGCCCAGATTGCATAAGAAACCGTGGCGATTGGTTGTCGGAAGTATACGCTCGGCATCGGGTGGTAGAAGACGCCCAGCCGCCAGACCAGAAACGCGATCGTCAGCGCGCCCATCAATCCGTAGCCCCATCTGCGCTGCCAGGCGTGCCGCCTCCCGCCGAAGGCCAAGTCCATCGCGGCAAGCACCCCTGGCAACATGAGGGCGTTTTCGCGCGCCAATACGGCAAGAATCCAGAGCGCGACGACCCCGGAAAACAGTCCGCTCCGCAGCGGCGGCACAACGTCCACGCCCCGCGGCGCCGCAAGCGTCCCCGTCCCGAGTCGAAGCCCCGAGGCCCGGACATAGATCAACATGGCCGCCATCATGAGTGCCGTCTGCAAGAGCGTGTTCTGTGCCGCGAGCCAGCCGACCGCGAAGACACTGTGCGAGTAGATGACAAAGAGAAGCCCGCCGACCGTCGCCCAAAACCGCCGCTCCGTCAGCCACAGGCACAGCAAGTACACCAAACAAGCATTGGTAAAGTGCAGGGCGATGCTCACGAAATGCTGAGCGGCGACGTGGCCGCCGGTGAGGTGATAGACCGCCTTCATCAACAGCACCGAGACCGGTCGGGCATATTGCCAGCGGATCGGTTGCTCTTGCCACCAGATTTCCATGAATTCAGCCGGGTCGATCGTCGTCGTCTCCAGCAGGTCCGACCACGACCAGCCGCGATCGCGCAATTGAACCTGGTGCCAGTGATCGTCGAGGAACAACCCATCCCCGAGCGACCAGCCGTGTGCCAGCATCGTCGCCCCCGCCAGAAGCGCGAGCACGAACACATCCATGCGCGCGGGGCGGACGGGGTGCGGTGGAGAGTGGTCATGTTCCAAGGACGGATTGTGCATGAGGCGAATCGTCAGCCGAGAATCGCAAATGTAGGTTCGTGTCGGCGCGCGGGCGACAGTTTCAGCACATGCGCTCGCGACTGAAGTCTGCCCGAATAGCCGTCGGCGGAATCCGGACGGTCGCCCGACCGTTGACCGCCCTCGGGGCCGGCAATACTCTAAGGCGGGGTCGCTGCCTTGTCATGGTGGACGACGGCTCCATCGCCGGCGTTACACCGCCGAGGTCGCTCCGATTCGGTTGACTGCACCAGGGAGACCAGTGGAATTGTGATCATCAGAGTCCGTGCCATCTCTCGTGCCCGGCTCGGTGCGCTGCTGATCCTGGTCTCTCTGCCGGGCACGGTGGGGTGCTTTTCAGAGCAATCTTTTTCGATCCGGGCTTCCGACATTGTTCACGTTTCCTCCGACGCGGTGCGGTCGCCGGTCTCAACGCGGCAGTGGTTGGCCCGGACCCATCAGGCACTGTGTCACCTCCTGCCGCTGTTTAGTGTCAAGTCCCTCCTCACCGACGACCTCACCGACGAGCGGGGTCGCCCCGTTGACGTGTTCGCCCACTTCGGTCGCAACCCCGCTCTGCTGCAAACCCTGTTCTTCAATTACTGGGGTCTCGCAGGAACCGCCCAGAGCAGCGGCCGGTCCTTTCAACCCGAGCATCCCTCGTCCCCCTGGCCCGGTTTTGAAGAAGTGCGCATTCCCGTCTCCGATAATGTGGAAACGATCGGCTGGCTCGGACTGGCCCGTCGCGGCGATACCATTCGCGACGCCGACTGCATTGTGATCCTTTCCGGTCTCCTCGGCCACAACGACATCAAGCGAACGGAGGATCTTGCCGTGGCCTTGCGCGCGGTCGGCTTCCACGTCCTTGCCTATGAGAACCGTGGCTACGGCCGCTCCGACCTCGCCCGGCCGGACGTGCCCTACACCTTTGGCGTGATGACTACGCGTGACCTGATGCTGGTTTCCGATTGGTTGGAGGCCCTGCCTCACGTGCGCCGCACCGGCCTGGTCGGTTACTGTTGGAGTGCCAATCAGGCCTTGCTCGCTGCGTGGTACGAGAATCTGCCTGAAGACGATGACAACATCAGCACCGGGATCGCCAAACATCTTCCACCGCTGCCGGCGCGCCGCCGATTCCGCGCAGGCGTGGTGGCGTTCTCGCCCACGCTGGCTTATGAAGAAATCATTGATAAACTCGAGACGCCGCAAAGTTATTCACACGAGCCCGTCCTTGCGTTTTTGCAGGACGCCGTGCGAGACCGAATGCTTGCCAAGCACTATCCGGAGGTGAGTGGGAGCCTGGCTAAGCTGATCGACCTGGAGTTCGCCCGCTCCAAACTGTACTATCCCGGCGTGGTTCGTGACTCCTTGCGTTTCATGCGCTGGTTGCCCTATCGCGGTTTGCCCGCCGGGGACAAACTCAGCGCCGTTCGGATCCCGACCCTGATCGTTCATGCCTCGAACGACCCGCTGGCCACCGCTCAGGAAGTCGCTGACCTGGTCGCGGGGGTCCACAACCCCAATGTCGCCGCGGTGATTCACGACTACGGCGGGCACGTCGCATTTTCGTCCCATGCCAGGCGCTATTACTACAGCCTTATTGTCAATTTTTTTGATCCCGAAGTCGGCGCTGCGGCGATGACCACCTCGCCGATGGCTTCATCCCGATGAAACGCGGCACAAAACAGGCCGGATGCTCGTCTAGCTGCGACCCAACGGGGAGCCCTTCGACCGGTCGCTTTTCCCTTCGCTGGGTTTCGGTCATTGTCGCCCTGCTCGTTGCCGCGACGCTCTGGCTGTTGCTGCGGCAGGGCGATGTCACCCTGGTGTGCTGGCGCTACGAGATCGTGGGCGATGAACCCGGCAGGGCGGTCGAGCATTTCCTCGGCGGTCTGCGCGAGTTTGGGCAGGTTCTCTCCGTGGTGATGACCATTGTCGTCGTCGCCGCGTACGATCGACGGCGCAAGACGGTCATTGTCGCGATTCTCCTGGCCGAGGCCCTTTCCCTCGCCGCCTTCAACGCCGCCAAGTACACCATTGCCCGCCATCGCCCCTACGACGCCGTCGAGCACGTCGCACCGCTGGAGAGCCTCACGATCGCGCAGACATGGATCGGCTGGCGGCCTCTCAACAAGCAGTTCGATACTCAGTCCTTCCCGTCCGGCCACTCCGCCGCCGCTTTCACCCTCGCCGGCATCCTGGCGTATTTTTACCCGCGTCTGAGATGGATGTTCTGGCCCCTCGCCGCGGGCTGCGCCGCCTCCCGCTACTTCGACGCCGTTCACTGGCCGAGCGACTGCCTCGTCGGCATCGCCATCGGCCTCATCGCCTCAAGTTGCGCCATCATTTTGACTTTGCGGGGGTTTCCGATCCGCTTTGCCATCCCTCAATCCGAACCGCGCCCGTAAGAAAGTGGTCGCCGTTGCAACGTGGATACGAGCCTCGATTGCCTCCACAACCACACCGCCCCGAACGAGGCGAAGGACCGTAGCCACGGGTGAAGAATGCGAAACCCATGGAACTTGAGCACAGCCCATGTCTCCCAACCCAGACGGGGCGGCGGAAGCGTTTGAGGCATTGTGGGCACAACAACCTCCTCTGTCGCAACTAGGCAGCACTCCTTAGCCGTGTTGGACCGAGATTTCCTTCTCGAGTCGAGGAGGCTGATTCTGCGGGTCGGTTGGATGCGGCGAGCTATCTCAAAGCGCACTCATCCTCTATCGTCTTGACGACGCCGCCATAATCTGGAAACAGAGCAGCGGCGGTTACTCCTTCTTGTTCCAGACCTTTCAGGCAGAGCAGTGCTTGATCTTGTGGAATGGTAAAATGATAGAATACCGGAAGATCCGACTCCCTGAAACCATACGGCGGTTTCACCTCGTATGATTCAATTTGTTCATCAAGTGCTCTCCGATCAACTTTGTCGGGATCACCGTTGTCGAAGGCATTGATCCGGCAGAGCGTAAAAAGCCCCTCTTGAGCATGAAGATAAAGATTGTCGCAGCGAGGCACATGCACCAGATCGACGCGATCCTGTCTCTGTGCACATGAGATTGGGCACAAACGCTTCAGCGCTGATGTCCGCAACGCCCATACTGAGAACCACTCAGGTGGTGAGTTGGTGGTTGCGACTTTCTTGTTGCTGGCCTCCTTCGCCGCAAAATGAGCCGCCTTAAACGAAGAATATGACCAGTCGAGCAACCGCGTGGGAAGTCCATGGTGCTGGGCGAGGCAGATCGCAGGCAGAATGGTATCGTATGGCCAATTCTTCGGGACTTCTGATCCGCACTTTAGGCGTTGATTCGCGTCCAGCAATGTATCGTCAAGGTGTTTTCCAGAGCCAGGAACCCGTAAGCCGTAGTCGTCGCATCTCCGAATGAATCGTTCGACCAATTCGATTTCAGCCTTGAGTTGCCACTTATTGAGTTCGGTTTCGGATTCTTGAGGAAGCTCTAATTTGGCGAGTTTGTAGAGGCGCTCTCGTTCGCATAGACGAAGGGCTTTGGGAATCAGGCGGAATTCATCGCTTCCGTGACCACGGAACACCCATTCTTTATTATGGCGTGGAGACGCTCCAAAATATTTTCCCCTAGGAGATAGGGCATCAAGGAATTCTTCAGCAGAGTCAATGTGGTGATGCGCAACGCATGACGCTATCATTGTGCCCTTCGAATTTCCCCCATCCTTACATGATGGGTCGGATCAAAACATAGGCCCCTCATTTGCTTGGATGCCCCATCCCCTCCGGGGGGGGGGGACGGATTCCGAGTTCGATCCGTGATTTTCACCCTCGTTGAAAAAAAGAAAGTGGTATTTTTCGGTAAAATCCGGTAAACCTCCTTGCTCGGCGGCCGGTGCAGAGCTGTTGATGCACTTCGGGTCATCAATCCATAACATGAGCCTGCTCAGCGCTTCGGGCTTGGGGTGCTTCGCGGCAGGGTGGTTGGTTTCGTTTCTCACCGCCGGAAGGGGCGGGGCACCCGGCGAATTTGGGACGGAGTTGAAGACTGCGAGATTCACTCGGGATCGAAATCGTGCCCCCAGGTCGAGTACGACCTGGGCCACCCGCCCTGCTCAGCGCTTCGGGCTTGGGGTGCTTCGCGGCAGGGTGGTTGGTTTCGTTTCTCACCGCCGGAAGGGGCGGGGCACCCGGCGAATTTGGGACGGAGTTGAAGACTGCGAGATTCACTCGGGATCGAAATCGTGCCCCCAGGTCGAGTCCGACCTGGGCCACCCGCCCCCAGGTCGAGTCCGACCCGGGCCACCCGCCCGGCATCGCCATCGGCCTCATCGCCTCAAGTTGCGCCATCATTTTGACTTTGCGGGGGTTTCCGATCCGATCAGGGCCGTCTGGAGTGTCAGGACCGTGAGGCCGGTGACGTAGTCCGGGTCTCCCTCGAGCCAGCGGGGCTGTGTGTTGACCCAGCTTCCGTCCTCTCTCTGTAGGGAAACGAGTTTGCGGCACAAGTCTCGTCGCCAATTGTGTGGAGCCCCCTTGGCGTCGAGAATCAGCGGCTCGCCCCAGGCATTCAGGGCCCTGGCGAAGACGTGATAGTAGTAGTAGAGCCCCTCGGCCGACTGTTTCCCAGGCATGTTCGGGTTTTCATCCAGGGTGTAGTGTCGGCCGATCCACTTCAGGGAGGCCGTGATTCGCGGATCGTCGCGGGCAACGCTTGCGTAGATCATGCTCTTGAAACCGGCGTAGGTCATGGTCCCGTAGGCGCGAAGGGGCGCCTGGCCTTCCTCCAGCTTCTCGCTGGCCTTGGACTCTCCGCCGGCATTGGGGCTGTAAATGAAACCGCCGCTGGAGAAGCCCCTGGCCAGCGGCAGGTCGTTCGTGGCTTCGTTCAATTGGCATCGTGAAACGAATCTCAGGGCGCGCTGATAGACGGGATGGTCCTTCGGCAGGCCGCTTTGGTGCAGGGCTTCGAGCATCATCTGGGTGTTCGACAGGTCCGGTCGCTTGGCCTCGTTGTAACCTGCACCGCCGTACCACGCATCGGCCTTGTCGACGGATTCGTTCTCGTCGAACTGCAATTGGGTGAGAAATGCCTGGGCCTTTGCGACGCGCTCCTTGTTCTGCGGATCGTCCAATGAGGCGAGCAACGTGAGGGCGACGGAGGTTTGGTAATTCGCCAGGTTTTGGGTGCGATCGTAGAGGCCGCCGTCCGATTGCTGATAGCGAAGAATGCCGGCTACGGCGCGGCGCACGATCGGGTGTTGTGGGCCGTACTTGTCGTTTTGGGCGAACGCTTGCGCCACGATCGCGGTGACGGCGGGGCCGTACATCGCGGTCCATCCGCCGTCTTTGTCCTGCTTGCTCCGCAGATAGGCCAAGCCCCGGTCGATCGCCTTGCGCGTTTGAGCGTCCAGACCCGGCGGCAAGACCGGCGACTTCGGCTTGGCAGGCTCGGCGCGCGCCGGAACGAGGACCAACAGGCAGCACATGGACAACGCCGCTGCACAACATATGCTTCTTGTTATCACTCGCCTCATCCTCCGATTGTGAATTGCACCTGCCTTGGGTTTGCAACCGAAACGGTAACATAGCCTTGCGCCGGTGCGTGCCGAACTCGCCGCGGGATGCTTGACGTTCATGCCGCTTCAGCAGGACCTTTTCCGAAATAAGCGCTGTTAAACCTCATCGGTCCGCACAGCGGACCCTACGTGCTCAAAACTCGCCTCATCCTCCGATTGTGAATTGCGCCTGCTTGGGTTTGCAACCGAAACGGTAACATAGCCTTGCGCCGGTGCGTGCCGAACTCGCCGCGGGATGCTTGACGTTCATGCCGCCAGAGCATAGCATCCCGTCGTCTCGCAAGCCACGTTCCGGTCTCAACCTTCGTTGCGAACACAGCCCCTTGGATCAGAGAGGATTCCGATGGCCTTGTTGTCGGGCACGGTCAGTTTCTCCCGTTTTCACGTCGTCGGCGGTTCGCCCAAGCGTCTCGATGAGAACGTGTTAGAGAAGTTTCGCAATCACCGGATCGGGCGGCAGCGGACCATGCGAAGCGACCACGAAGACGTGGGATGGATCGGCGGACGCCACATTCTGGATACCGAATTCGACGTCGAGCGAAACGTCCGTCTCGACTGCCTGCACTTCGGGATGCGGATCGACATGAGTCGCGTGCCGCCGGACCTGATGCGGGCCTACGTCCAACAGGAACTCGACTCTCTTTATCGCACAAACGGTAATGGAAACGGTAGCGGCACTGCCGGCGGCCGGGGGAAACTGAAACGCCAGGCCGTCGAGGCCGCGCGGCACCGCGCCGAAGAGGAGATCAGGACCGGCCGGTATCGCCGGCTGCGTCAGTCGCCGGTTCTCTGGGACACCGGCAGCAACGTGCTCTATCTCGGCGCCACGACGCCGGCGGTGCTCGAGCGGCTCTACCCGCTTTTCAAGGAAACCGTCGGCAAACGGCTGGAACCGATGACGGCCGGTTTTCTGAGTCAGCGCTGGACGGAGAACAAGGGCATCACTCGTCGGCTGGAGAATCTGGAACCCGCCACCTTCGTTCGCCATCCGGACGGCAATGGCCATGCGGAGGTCTATTGGACGGCCCACGATTCGGCGTCGCGGGACTTCCTGGGGAACGAGTTTCTCCTGTGGCTTTGGTACACGCTTGCCGAGCGCAGCGACACGATCGAGTTGGCCGACAAGACCGAGGCCGCCGTCGTGATCGTCAAGCAACTGACCCTGGAATGCCCACGGGCCGAGACCGGCAAAGAGGTCATCACCTGCGACGGGCCCACCCAGTTGCCGGAGAGCCGTCGGGCGATTCAGTCGGGCAAGCTGCCCCGCAAGGCCGGTCTGATCGTCAGCCGTCAAGGCGAGCAATACGAGTTCACTCTCCAGGCGGAGACGTTCAACGTCACGGCGGCGAAGCTGCCGAAGATCGAAGAGAATGGTCACGGGACAGCCGGCGAGGAGGAACGGGTCCAGCAGCTTCGGCATCTGTCGGACACGGTGGACCTGTTGTTCATCGCTTTTCTTGGGCGGCGTTTCTCACCGGAGTGGGAGGCCGAATGCGGAAAGATTCGGGCGTGGCTGCAAGAGAGTTAGACGTTTGACGTGACACGGTTCGACGTGGAGCACCGCCTTCACAGCAGGCGGCTCCGTTTTGGCAAACGCGTTTCGCGCCGAACGCTCCAATCAGGCATCGTTCAAGTGAATGCCTGCTTCGCGGAGCGTGTGTCGCATCATGGCCAGTGAGGCCTTGAGGTTGGCTACCTCTTGTTCCAGGTACTGGATGCGATCGGCCGACCCCGAACCGCTCACCACTGCGGCGGCTTCACGAACCTCACCGGTCGGCGGTGCGAGGGCATCGCTACTCACCGACACTTCGCCGCCAAGCAAATGGGCGAACCGCCGCGCAGACCTCCCGGGCTCGCGCGGAAGCTCTACGACCAACGGCGGGTTGGCACGCGCCAGCTCTTCCAGCAATTCACGAGCGTAGTCCGTCGAGGCCAGATGGGTCATCCGACTCGCCCGGCCGCGCAGTTCTCCCACGGTTTGCGGCCCGCGGAGCATCAGCTCGGCCATGATGGCCCGTTGCGCCGCATTCCAATCGAACCGCGCCTCGATCTCGTGTCTGAAGCGAATGGCCCGCGAATTGCGCTCCGGCTCCGCCTGCGAGGCAAACTGATGCCGGCGCAATGCAGCCAGCGCATCGCCCACCTCGCTTTCGGTATAGGCCGTGACCGGTTCGCGATTGGTTTTCTGGTTGCAGGCGTTGGTGATCGCGCTGAGGGTCATCGGGTAATAGGCGGGCTGGGACAGTGACTTTTCGAGGAGGACGCCCAGGACGCGAATCGCCGGCGGCTTGAGGTCGAAAGACATGGCAGGCTCCACGGGTGATCTTCAATCAGACAATCTCGTCGCACATCGGACCTGACTTATTGTACGCATCTTGAATGAGGCACTCTAACAAAACTTCATCGTGGCGTCGCCCGGCTTGGTCCTATCACGCTGCGTCCTGAAACCAGAGACGATATCGACGATTCAGCCCCGGTAACCCGGGAAAGACGCCCGAGGCACCGCCACTACCTCTAAATAGCGGCTCCGCACGGAAAAGACTCTTGTCGATTCTTTTTTGATCCGAACAGACCGATAGTGATTCTCGCCGCACGTTTTCGTGGAACGTCGGGAGAGCCGACCGATTGATTCGCGCCTTCTCGCTGCATACCGTTGTGTGGCAGGGCGTGGAGAGCTCCGCGAGCCTGCGGTGGGGGCGTGATGGGCAGGGGCCCGCGCAGTCAAGCACATCGGCATTTCATTCTTGCCGATCTTGGGGGGACAGACCAGTGAAAATCCGCGTTTGTGCGATTGTGGCTTGCCTTCTGGCGGGCATCGTTGCTTCGTCGGCCCAGGCAGCGCCGTTGGGCCTGTCGCTGGAGGATTCTCCACGGATTGCCTCGGGTTTGGTGGACGTTTCCTATAGCGCGTCGACCGATGAGTTTGTGGCCAGTGGAATCGCGTTTGGCCTGATCACCGAGCCATTCCTGATCCCCATCTTTCCGATCGGCATAGACAACTTCAACATCTCCGCGACCATCGACGAGTTCGGCACGGCCAGCGCCGGCGCGTTGTCGATCACGGGCAGCCTCCTGGGGGTCGGCCCCACGCTGTTGACGGGAACGCTGATCGACTTCGGCTTCCCGGATTCAGGCGGCGATCCGTTCGAGTTCCTGTTCACGATCGACGGTGGGGCACTGAGCATTCCAGAACTGTTCGGGGGGCCGGGCTCCATCGTGGGTGTCGTCCTTGACGCCAACGGGGGCAACTTCAGCGGAGACTTCAGCGACAGTTTTTCCAACATGATCAGCCGGCGCAGAAACGGTTTCCTGCACGACTGGCACCACCACCATAACCACGGCCACGGCGCGGCCCTGATCGCGCCCATCCCTGAACCGGCGACCCTCGTCCTGATCTTGGCGGGAGCGCTCGTCTGGCGAAGAGGGCGGCGGGCTTAGGCCGCGGCTCGGAATAGTTGGCGGCGACCATCACTACAGTGAGGCGTGGGGAACTCCGTTCGTGGAGCCGCCGTCGTTGGCCCGAAACTCTCCGGTGGACATGTCATACCACCACGCCTGGTCTGGACCCTGGGACGATTGCGTCACGCCATTGCGAACGGCGCCAGTCGTAAACGGATTGTTGGGGATCCGATTCAGATATGGGCCGAACTGCGGAGTGGGAACAAACGAGCCATTGGGGTTGGTTTTCCGCGTCAACTGCTGCTCGAATTTCCCGAGGAGCGGGTAATTACCCAGATGCTGAAGTTTGTACATTTCCAGTTGCTTCCGGATGATGGCCAGGTTCTCCATCAACGCGCTACACCTGGCATCGGAGCCGGCATCTGCAAACTGCGGGATGACCACCATCGACAGTATCCCAAGGATGACGACGACGATCAGCAGTTCCACCAGCGTGAAACATCGTTTTGGGACTCGCGGCCATCGCATGATAGGCGCTACCTCTTGGAACAGGTCGGCCATCGAGACTCTGGTCTATAGGGAAAAGGCCTTAGCCGGCATCGCCGAGGTCGTTCGTTTTGCACCGTTTTTTCGGTCGGGCGCTGGGAACGGCTAACGGGTGGCTGCGCGTCGAATGACGACGGTTGTCAACTGCCCGGAACAGGGGTCGAACCTGCACGAGGTATTATCCTCACTAGGCCCTCAACCTAGCGCGTCTGCCAATTCCGCCATCCGGGCTGGGGGAAGTTGCGAATCCAGGAGGATAGCCGGCGCCTTGCCCCGCGTCAAGATGGGTTCGCCTCCGGGTACCGGCATTTCGGTCCTGCAGTTGATCGACCGATCAGAGCCCTAAGCGCCGGCGCCGGGTTCTTCATCTGCGAGAAACTATGCCGACACTACAGGAACCCCTCGCTTGCGCTTCGGGCTGGTAAGGAACCCGGCGCTGGCGCTTAGGGCTTTGATGAGTGCGCCAGACATGGGGCGATAAAAGCTCTGATGAGTGCGCCGGACCTGTGCGGACGAAAGCCGATTCGGGCGCATCACGATGATCAGCCGCGGCGTTCGGCGATCGCAATCGCCGCGAGTAGTGCTTTGGCTTTGTTCAACGTTTCTTCATACTCAGAAGCCGGGTCGCTGTCGGCGACGATGCCGGCGCCGGCCTGGATGTCCACCGTCCAGCAGCCTGCTTTTTCGCTTGGCGTGACCACCATGGTTCGCAGGGCGATGCAGGTGTCCATGTTGCCTGCGAAGTCGAAGTAGCCCACCGCACCGCCGTATGGCCCGCGGCGGACCGGCTCAAGTTCATCGACGATTTGCATGGCCCGAATCTTCGGCGCGCCGCTCACGGTCCCGACCGGCAGGGCCGCCCGCAACACGTCCATTGCCGTGCGGCCGGCGGCGAGGCATCCGGTGACGTTGCTGCTGATGTGCATGACGTGGCTGTACCGCTCCACGCTCATCAACTCGGTGAGCTTCACGCTGCCCGGCTCGGCGACGCGGCCGACGTCGTTGCGGCCGAGGTCCACCAGCATGATGTGTTCGGCGCGGTCCTTCGGGTCGGCCAACAGCTCCTTCTCCAGCGCGAGGTCTTCCGCCTCGGTGTTTCCGCGCCGGCGCGTCCCGGCCAACGGACGGTTGGTCACAACGCCATCTTCCACGCGACACAGTATCTCCGGGCTTGCCCCGACGAGGAGGCACTGCGGGCTCTTGACAAAGAACATGAACGGCGATGGGTTCACGACACGAAGCGCGCGGTAGATGTCGAAGGGATCAGCGGCAGAGGAGACCCGAAGCCGTTGACTGAGAACCACCTGGAAGATGTCGCCGGCGACGATGTACGCAATGCTCCGCCTGACCGCATCCTCAAACTGCTCCCGGGTCATGCTGCTGGAAAAGGCGGGCGGACTCGGCGCGTCAAGTTCCAGATCATTCGCCATACCTTTGGCGGGTCGGCCGAGCGTCTCGATGATCTCGTCGATTCGCCGGCAGGCTTCGTCATAGTCCGCTTGAAGATCGGAGCCATCCAGGCGGGCGTGGGCCACGACGAGGATCGTCTTGTTGACATGGTCGAAGATGACCATGGCGTCATAGATGCCGAACGACAGATCGTCCAGGGCGCGATCGTCGGTCGGGCTGTGCGGCAGGTTCTCGAAATAGCGGATCGTGTCGTAGGCGGCCCAGCCGACGGCGCCGCCCGTGAATCGCGGAAGCGGCGCGGGGCCGACGGACATCTCTTCCCGCGGCACGGCTTTGAACTCATCCAGCACGGCTTGAAGCTCCGCCAGCGGATCGGTCAGGCCGGTGATCTCGCGAACGTCTCGGTCCTGCCTCTCGACCCGGGCGGTCCTGCCCTTTACCCGGAAGACGGTCGTGGGCCGCGCGGCGACGAAGCTGTAGCGAGCGATCTGTTCGCCGCCGACCACGCTCTCCAGGAGGAATGCGTGCTCAGCCCCATGCGACAACCGGGCGAAGGCACTGACCGGCGTGAGTTGATCCGCGAGGAGCCGTCGAACAACGGGGACCGTCTTTCCCCGTGCGACGAGTTTGCGCATGTCATCGAGGGTTGGGTGATAGGTTGCCACGGTGAGTTCCCTGCCGGTTGGCCGTGATACCTGCGTATGCTGTAGAATAACCGCACGGTGTCGTCAGAACAAACCACTCCCGAGGCCGCCGGTGCAGAGGTCTCTCCGCGCGGCGCGCAGCGCGGTGCCATCCTGCTCATCAGCGTCGCCGCAGCGCTTGGTGGGTGCGCTCTGCTCCTCGTGCCGTTGCTCGGATCGTCTGAACCGTGGCAGTGGCGGCTTGACAATCGAGCCGCCCTTGTTGACGCGACAGTCAATGCAGACCTGCTGTCTATTGACGAAGCGGGCATCCGGCTTACTCAGAAAGGCTCGCGGCACCTTAGCCTCATCACGCCTCCGCTGGAACTGCCCTCCGGGGCCGGCCGCATCCTCACGATTGAAGCGTCCCTGCCTGATGTCACCGCGACCAGCACGCGCCGGGCGCAGGTGAAACTCTTGTGGCAGACCGAGGACGTGCCGGAATTCAAGTTTGAATCGGCCATCGTGGAGTTGAGCGCGGAGCCGCGGTCGATCGAATTCAGTCTGCCTCGGCCCGCGCCGGAGATTCATCGGATCGGCGTTCAGTTTCCATCTCTCTCCGGCCCGGTCCTGATTCGATCCATCGGGCTGCCAGCGCTCTCGGCCGGCAGTCGGTTTGGTTTGGCGTTGCGGGAGCTTGTCGGTCGCGAACCGATCGGAAACCACGGCATCAACTTCCTGACAGGCCCACTCATTCTCGGCCACGGTCTGAATTACTACCTCGTCTCGTCGGTCGCGGCCTGCCTGGGTGTTTACTTGTCGGCCATGTTGCTCCGGCGGCGCCGCATTCGCGTTGGGGTCATGGCGGGTGTCGTCCTGTCGGCGTGGTTGGTTGCCGACGCCCAGTTCACGTGGAGCATGTTGCGCCAGTCGAGCGATGAGGCCGCAACCTTTGGCGGCCGCGGTGCAGCCGAGCGGGTCGCGATCGCCTACGGCGAACAACTGACGTGGGCCGCGGAGCAACTCAAGGCGTCCAGCAGCGAAGGCCAGACCTTCGCCGTCGTGAGTGATGATCCGTTCGGTCCCGCGCATCGTCTGGCTTATCTGCTTGCTCCGCAGAGAATACGAATGGACGCCTACGCCGACGCCGCATTCATCGTCGTCATCCACGGGCGATCCGCCGTCTACGATGAGGTGGATCGGCGATTTCGTGTCGGCGCCGATGATTGGATCGGTGCTGACGTGGTTTCCTTATTTTCGCCGGATGTCTATTTACTTCGGAGGCGGGCGCCATGACGGCAGGATGGATTTTCGCCTCGCTGGTCGTTCCCTGGGCCGCCGGCGCAGGGCTTGTCTATCATGCGAGCGATCGCTACCGCAGTTGGCTGCTCACCGCCGGCGCAGGCTGGTTGGCCGGGCAGATGATGGTCTCATTGCTGCTTGGCGCGGCGCTGTTCCTCACCGGCTCGTCTCAGGCGCGGTATCTGTTGGTCGGCCTTGCGGTGCTCGGCGGCGTGCTGTGGTGGCGGATCGTTGTGAATACGCTTCGACGCCGTGAGCAGGCGCGCCGCCTAAGTGACGGCGATGGCACTGATAAGCCTCGATCACCGAGCCTTCATCCGGCCTGTGGCGTCTTACTGGCCGTGATCGCCGCGAGTCTCACCCTCAAGCTGGGCACGCTCATGGTCTCTCACGCGCTGAGCCCGATTCGCAGCGACGACGCCATTTCGATCTGGTTGTTCAAGGCCAAGGTCGTCGCCGGGCTCGACACGCTGATTGTCGATGAAGCCGACCCGTATTACCTGGGCGGATCGAACCCGCGATACCCCCTCGCGGTTCCTCTCATGGCCGCCTGGACTCCACTGGTCACCGGACACTGGGATGAGCAACAGGCCACTTGGCCGTGGCTGGGGTTTTACGTGTCTCTGATTCTGCTGGTGGCCGGCGGTCTGCGCCGATGGCTCACGCCGTCGACGGGTTGGGTCGTCGCATACATCGTGGCATCGCTGCCGCTCATGGTGGTCCACGCCTACCGCCCCGGCTACGCCGACTTGCCGATGGCTGCGCTCCTCGCAGCGACAGTGCTCTACCTCCTGACTTGGCGCACAACGCATTTGTTTCGGCATCTTGCTCTGGCGGCGCTCTTCGCGGTGGGCGCCGCCTGCACCAAGCGCGAGGCGCCTTTGATTGTCGGCGCTGCCGTGTTCGTCATTCTCATGGCGTCATGGCGAAACCTCGTTGCCCTGGAGACGCGGCTTCGTGTTGCGCTGTTGGGGTTGATGGTCGTCTCGGTGATTCTGGTGTCGGCGGTGGTCAACGTCGCCGACGTGTCCGATAGCGTGCGGTCTTTCACGTACAACGCTGAGGTCTGGTCATCGCTGGGCCGACACTTGCTGGCATGGTCTTCGTTTGGATTTCTATTCTACGGCTTGGCGGTCGCCGGCTTGCTGGTCCTGTGTCACCCGATGGCCGTGGGGCACCGCTGGCCGGCGCTGCTACTCCTGCTCTCTCTCTTCGCTCTGGATGCCTGTGCGTTTCTGTTCACGCCCCAGGCAAGATTTGCGCTCAACGACCAGACGCCCTCGCGGCTGTTCCTTCAATCGATCCCCGCCGTTATCCTGGCACTGGCGATCCCCTTCGGGGCCATGCTTGAAAACGGGAGTCATCCGCCGAGGAGGTGAGGATTTGGCCGGCTATGAACTGCTCTTGCGGGCTGGTTTCTCCGCGGCCCACCAGCTTCGGTTGGGAGATGGCCGGCTGGAACCCCTCCACGGGCACAATTGGCGGGTGGAGGTCTTCCTTGCCGGCAGCCGGCTTGATGAAAACGGCATCCTGGCGGATTTCACCGTGCTACAGCCCCATTTGCAGAGAATCACGGGCGAACTGCACGATACCTTCCTGAACGAACACCCCGCCTTCGCTTCCGATAACCCCTCGACCGAACTCATCGCCAGGTACATCCACGATGCGTTCGCAGGCCACGTCGTCGCCCCGATTCGTATCGCCAAAGTGAGGGTCTGGGAGACCGATGATTGCGCGGCCGCCTATACTCCGGGCGAAACCCAGGCCGATCCTGAGGCCTGAGAATGATGCAACAGGCATCCGATGACGATATAATACCCTGGCGTCGGGGTGCCGGTCGGCACGCCGGGCGACCTGGAAGGGCGACCGAGTGATGGATCTCCCCTGTCAGATTTGCGAGAAGGCACCTGCGACGGTGCATCTCACCGAAATCTCACCGGACGGTGAGCGGTGCGAGCAGCATCTTTGTGACCAGTGCGCCCAGACGCAGGGCATCACCCCCAAACCCCCGACCCAGGTGCCACTCAGCCAGATGCTTAGCGCATTGGTCGGAGGCAGCAAGCTTACCGCGCGGCAGATTGCGGACCTGTCCTGTCCTCAGTGCAAGCTTACCTTTGTCGAGTTTCGCAACACCGGACTTCTGGGATGCCCAACGGATTACGACGCGTTTGAGAAGGCTTTGGCCCCTCTCATCGAGCGGGCTCACGACGGATCGAGCCATCACATCGGTAAGGTGCCTCGCCGCCTCGACGCGCCACGGGCCGCCGAGAATGATCTCATCCGTCTCCGCCGCGAGCTTGATCGGGCCGTGGACGACGAGCGCTATGAGTACGCCGCAAAACTTCGTGACAACATCCGCACGATCGAAACCTCATGATTGTTGAAAAGCTCTCACAACAACCGAGTCCGTGGCTCCAGGCGGCTGGGCCGAAGTCTGACGTCGTGATCAGTTCGCGGATTCGCCTGGCCCGCAACGTCGCCGGTTACCCCTTCCTCAGCAAGGTTACCAACGAGCAGCGGGGGCAATTGGCCGCGCTGATTCGTTCGCACGTCGGCAGCGAAGCGATCGGGGGGACGTGGAGCTACCTGGACATTGACGAGGTTGGTGAACTCGATCGGCAGGTCCTTGTCGAGCGACATCTCGTCAGCCGCCAACTGACTGAGGCCACCGGAACGCGCGGCGTGTCCATTGCCGCCGATGAGTCCGCCTCGGTCATGGTCAATGAAGAAGACCACCTCCGCATACAAGTTCTCCGAGGCGGCCTCCAGCTTGACAGCATCTGGGAAGAGATCAACCGCATCGACGATCGCATCGAAGACCGGCTCGACTACGCCTTTCACCCACGCTACGGATACCTCACGGCATGCCCGACCAACGTCGGCACGGGCATTCGCGTCTCGGTCATGTTGCATCTTCCCGGCCTCAAGCTTACCGGCGAGATCGACAAGGTGTTCAGGGCAGCCAAGGACATGCACCTTGCCGTGCGCGGCCTTTTCGGCGAAGGGACCGAGGCCACGGGCGACTTTTTCCAGGTGAGCAATCAGGTGACACTCGGCCGGACCGAGGAAGAGATCATCGACGAATTCAAGAATCAGGTCATTCCCAGTATCGTCAACTTCGAGCACCGCGCCCGGCAATGCCTCGGCAAGGAGCGCGTCCTTGCCCTTGACGATCGCATCTGGCGCTCTTACGGCGTTCTCAAGCACGCTCGGACCATCAGCAGCGAAGAGACGATGGCGCATCTCTCTCATCTGCGCATGGGTATCAACATGGGCCGGATTAAAGAGATCGACATCGGCACGGTGAACGAGCTCTTCCTCGTCATTCAGCCGGCCCACCTCCAAAAGCTAAACGGTTCCCGCCTCACCGGCGCTCAGCGGAGCATTGCCCGCGCAGAACTCATCCGCAGCCGCTTCGGCAACAATTAAGCTCAGCCCGCATTTTTCTCAAGATGTTGTTCGATAGGCGACTCGCAAGCTGAAGCGGCGTCAATGCGCGCTTACTGCAACTCGGCGAGCACTTCGTCCGACATGTCGACGTTGCTATGAACCTGCTGGACGTCATCGTAGTCCTCGAAGGCGTCGATCATGCGAAGGACCTTGGCCCCCGTTTCCGCGTCCACGGCGACCATCGTGCCGGGTATTTTTGTGATTTCGGCCGTCTGTGTTGGGATGGATCGGGCATCCAGGGCCTTCTTGACCGCATCGTAGGCGGTGGCCTCGCAGGTGATCTCGAACACGTCGTCATGCCGGGCGATGTCATCGGCGCCGGCTTCGAGGACGATCTCCATGAGGGCGTCCTCTTCAGCATCCGCGACGTTGACCGTGAACAATCCCTTGGTTGCAAAGTTCCAACTGACACAGTTGACCGAGCCCATGTTTCCGCCGGCCCGCTCGAAAATCTTTTTGACGTCCGGCGCGGTTCGGTTGGGGTTGTCCGTGAGTGCTTCGACGATGACGGCCACGCCGCCGGGCCCGTAGCCTTCGTACACGGCCGGCACGTACTCAGCGCCTTGCAGCTCGCCCGTTCCGCGCTTGATGGCCTTGTCGATCGTGTCGTTCGGCATGTTGGCCTCTTTGGCCTTGTCGATCGCGTAGCGCAGCGACAGGTTCATGGCCGGGTCGCCGCCGCCGCTCTTCGCGGCGACGATGACGTTGCGCGCCAACTTGCTCCACAGCTTCCCGCGCCGGGCATCGTTGGCGCCCTTCTTGTGCTTGATCGTTTTCCACTTACTGTGGCCTGACATACTCGGATCCCTCGATTCAACTGGACCGATCACCAACAACGCGTTGCGAGGCCGGCCGGGCAGCGCTACACAACTCCGCCGACGCCGTGGCCGTGTGAGCCGATCAATTCTATCACAAACCACCTAACACGGTGAAACGCCGCCGCGACAAACGCCTCTGCACGGCTCAGGAGTGAGCATATTGACGGATTTCGCTTCGATCAGGGGGCTCGCGGGCGGCACGATGGATGGTCCATTTGCTTGTATTGGGGGTTGCCTATCGCGTACAATGGCGCCATCAGGTGACGGCTCGCCGCGAAGTCGGACGGCATCCCGCCGTCTGGGCGAGCGGCACCTGTGATCCGTGCCGCCACACCTGAAGGGAAAGGACCAATGATGGGCCATGACCGTTTCCGTCGCACCCGTGTGCCGTCTCTTGCGCTCGCCGCCATCCTGGTCGTCTGCGCACTCGGCGTCAGCCGGGCAACAGCGCAGTACATTACTACCGAGGCCGTCGACGCCACCGGCGACGGTGCGGGCAACGGTCTCGGTCTGCCGCGCGGCATCGTCGATTGCAACGGTAACGGCATCCCGGATGAGGACGACCTCCTCGCCATGCAGGAGGCCAAGCTGGTCGCCAGCGACGCTGCGGCCTTCGACCAATTCGGCGGCAGCGTGGCGGTCAGCGGCGACACGGCCATCGTCGGGGCCGTGGGTGACGACGACGCGGGCGGCAACAGCGGCTCGGCCTATGTCTTCGTGCGCTCGGGGGGCACGTGGACGCAACAGGCGAAGCTGGTCGCCGCCGACGCCGCGGCCGGCGATCAATTCGGCGTCAGCGTGGCGATTAGTGCCGACACGGCCGTCATCGGGGCCTTCGGTGACGACGACGCGGGCAGCGGCAGCGGCTCGGCCTACGTCTTTGTCCGCTCGGGTGGCACGTGGACGCAGCAGGCCAAGCTGGTCGCCGCCGACGCCGAAGCCGGCGACGAGTTCGGCAGCAGCGTGGCGATCAGCGGCGACACGGCCGTCATCGGAGCCCATCTTAACGACGACGCGGGCAGTGCCAGCGGCTCTGCCTATGTCTTTGTGCACCTGGGTGGCACGTTGTGGACGCAGCAGGCGAAGCTGGTCGCCGGCGACGCCGCGGCCTTCGACCAATTCGGCGTCAGTGTTGCGGTCAGCGGCGACACGGCCGTCATCGGTGCCCATCTTGACGACGACCCGGTCTCCGACAGCGGCTCGGCCTACGTCTTTGTGCGCTCGGGGGGCACGTGGACGCAGGAGGCCAAGCTGGTCGCCGCCGACGGCATCGCCGACGACCAATTCGGCAACAGCGTATCGGTGAGCGGCGATACGGCCGTCATCGGGGCCGTCGGTGACGACGACGGGGGCAGTGCCAGCGGCTCGGCCTACGTCTTTGTGCGTTCGGGGGGCACGTGGACGCAGCAGGCGAAGCTGGTCGCCGCCGACGCCGCGGCCTTCGACGAATTCGGCGGCAGCGTGGCGGTCAGTGGCGACACGGTCGTTATCGGGGCCTTCGGCGACGACGACGCGGGTAGCGCCAGCGGCTCGGCCTATGTCTTCGTGCGTTCGGGGGGCACGTGGACGCAGCAGGCGAAGCTGGTCGCCGCCGACGCCGCGGCCTTCGACCGCTTCGGCGTCAGCGTGGCGGTCAGCGGCGATACGGCCATCGTCGGGGCCAATCTTGACGACGACGCGGGCGGCAGCAGCGGCTCGGCCTACGTCGTTGGTCTTCCGAGTTCCGACTGCAACGCCAATGGCATCCCGGATGAGTGCGACGTCGATCCCGCCGATCCCGACGGCGACATGCAGGTCAGTACCGATTGCAACGCCAATGGCATTCCGGACGAGTGTGATGCCGACTGCAACGCCAACGGCATCCCCGACGAGTGCGACGTCGATCCCGCCGATCCCGACGGCGACACGCAGGTCAGCGCCGACTGCAACGCCAACGGCATTCCGGATGAGTGCGAGGCGGACTGCAACGCCAACGGCATCCCCGACGACTGTGACATCGCCACAGGAACCAGCCTGGACTGCAACGCCGATGGCATTCCCGACGAGTGCAACATCGCCGCCGGCACCAGCTTGGACTGCAACGCCGATGGCATTCCCGACGAATGCGAGTTGGCAGGCAATAACTGTAACGTCAACGGGTTCCCCGATGATTGTGACATCGCCGCAGGAACCAGCCAGGATTGCAACGCCAACGGTGTGCCAGATGAGTGCGAGATCGCCGGCGGTACCGCCGCGGACTGCAACAGTAATGGCATACCCGACGAATGCGACATCGCCGGCGGCACCGCCGCGGACTGCAACAGTAATGGCGTACTCGACGAATGCGAGATCGCCGGCGGCACCGCCGCAGACTGCAACGGTAATGGCATTCCGGATGAGTGCGAGATCGCCGGCGGCACCGCCACAGACTGTAACGGTAACGGCATCCCGGATGGGTGCGACCTCATCGTCAGCCAGCAGGCCAAGCTGGTGGCCGGCGACGCCGCGGCCGGCGACCTATTCGGAATCAGCGTGTCGGTCAGTGGCGACACGGCCGTCGTCGGGGCGCGCGATGACGACGACGCGGGCGGCGCCAGCGGCTCGGCCTACGTCTTTGTGCGCTCGGGGGGCGTGTGGACCCAGCAGGCCAAGCTGGTGGCCGCCGACGCCGAAGCCGGCGACGAGTTCGGCCGCAGCGTGGCGGTCAGCGGCAACACGGCCATCGTCGGGGCCGCGTTTAACGACGATGCAGGCAGCGCCAGCGGCTCGGCCTACGTCTTTGTGCGTTCGGGGGGCACGTGGACGCAGCAGGCCAAGCTGGTCGCCGCCGACGCCGAATTCTTCGACCTATTCGGCATCAGCGTGGCGCTCAGCGGCGACACGGCCGTCGTCGGGGCCGAGTTTGGCGGCGATGCGGGCAGCAGCATCAGCGGCTCGGCCTACGTCTTTGTGCGTTCGGGTGGCACGTGGACGCAGCAGGCCAAGCTGGTGGCCGCCGACGCCGTGAACAACGACGTCTTCGGCTTCAGCGTGGCGGTCAGCGGCGACACGGCCGTCGTCGGGGCCGCTGGTGACGACGACGTGGGCAGCGACAGCGGCTCGGCCTACGTCTTTGTGCGTTCGGGGGGCACGTGGACGCAGGAGGCCAAGCTGGTCGCCGCCGACGGCGCGTTCAATGACTTCTTCGGCATCAGCGTGGCACTCAGCGGCGACACGGCCGTCGTCGGGGCCCGCGATGACGACGATGCGGGCAGCGACAGCGGCTCGGCCTACGTCTTTGTGCGTTCGGGGGGCACGTGGACACAGGAGGCCAAGCTGGTCGCCGGCGACGCCGCGGCCTTCGACGAATTCGGCGTCAGCGTGGCGGTCAGCGGCGACACGGCGATCGTTGGGGCCTCGCGTGATGACGACGCCCCGGGCGGCAACAGCGGCTCGGCCTACGTCTTCGTGTGCTCAGGGGGCACGTGGACGCAGGATGCCAAGCTGGTCGCCGCCGACGCCGCGGCCGGTGACCAATTCGGCATCAGCGTGTCGGTCAGCGGCAACACGGCCATCGTCGGGGCCTGGGGTGACGACGACGCGGGCAGCGTCAGCGGCTCAGCCTACGTCTTCAGACTAAGTTCCGACTGCAACGCCAATGGCATCCTGGATGAATGCGAGATCGCCGACGGCACCGCCGCAGACTGCACCAGTAATGGCATACTCGACGAGTGCGAGGCGGACTGCAACGCCAACGGCATCCCCGACGATTGCGACATCGCCGACGGCACCGCCGCAGACTGCAACGGTAATGGCATACCCGACGAGTGCGAGCCGGACTGCAATGCCAACGGCACCCCCGACGATTGCGATATTGCCGACTGCACCGGTGACCCCGCCTGCGGGGACTGCAACGCCAACGGCACCCCCGACGAGTGCGAACTCGCCGGAAATGACTGCAACGCCGACGGCGTTCCCGATGATTGCGAGTTGGCGAGCAACGACTGCAACGCCAACGGCATCCCCGACGAGTGCGATATTGCCGACTGCACCGGCGACCCCGCCTGCGGGGACTGCAACGCCAACGGCACCCCCGACGAGTGCGAACTCGCCGGAAATGACTGCAACGCCGACGGCGTTCCCGATGATTGCGAGTTGGCGAGCAACGACTGCAACGCCAACGGCACCCCCGACGATTGCGACATCGCCGACTGCACCGGCGACCCCGCCTGCGGTGACTGCAACACGGACGGCGTGCCGGACGGGTGCGAACTTGCGCCGACCGTTACGACGATCGTCAGCGGCCCGCCGTTCTCGGTTCCCTTCGGCGTCACCCAGGACGCCGCCACCGGCGACTTCATCGTGGCCGACCTCGGCAACGACACGCTCTTCCGGGTGACGCCCGCCGGCGTGGTGACTGCCATCGCCTCCGGCCCGCCGTTCTCGTTCCCGAGCGGCGTCACCCAGGACGCCGCCACCGGCGACTTCATCGTGATCGACAACGGCAACGACACGCTGTTTCGGGTCACGGCCGCCGGCGTGGTGACCACCATCGCCTCCGGCCCGCCGTTTTCGGGTCCCCTCGGTGTCACCCAGGACGCCGCCACCGGCGACTTCATCGTGGCGGACCCCGGCAACGCCACGCTCTTCCGAGCCACGCCCGCCGGCGTGGTGACTGCCATCGCCTCCGGCCCGCCATTCTCGGTTCCCCGTAGTCTCACTCGGGACGCCGCCACCGGCGACTTCATCGTGGCCGACCCCGGCAACAACACGCTCTTCCGGGCCACGCTCGCCGGCGTAGTGACTGCCATCGCCTCCGGCCCGCCATTCTCGGTTCCCCTCGGCGTCACCCAGGACGCCGCCACCGGCGACTTCATCGTGATCGACAACGGCAACGACACGCTGTTTCGGGTGACGCCCACCGGCGTGGTGACTGCCATCGCCTCCGGCCCGCCATTCTTCGCCCCCTTCGGAGTCACTCAGGACGCCGCCGGCGGCGACTTCATCGTGGCCGACCTCGGCAACGACACGCTCTTCCGGGTGACGCCCGCCGTCGCAGCCCTTGAGGACTGCAACACCAACGGCACTCCCGACGAATGCGACATCGCCGCAGGAACCAGCCCGGACTGCGACGCCGATGGCATTCCCGACGAATGCGAGTTGGCAGGCAATGACTGTAACGTCAACGGGTTCCCCGATGATTGTGACATCGGCGCAGGAACCAGTCAGGATTGCAACGCCAACGGTGTGCCGGATGAGTGTGACATCGCCGGCGGCACCGCCGCGGACTGCAACAGCAATGGCATCCCCGACCAGTGCGAGATCGCCGGCGGCACCGCCGCGGACTGCGACAGTAATGGCGTCCTAGACGAGTGCGACATCGCCGACTGCGCAGGCGACCCCGCCTGCGGGGATTGCAACACGGACGGCGTGCCGGACGGGTGCGAACTTGCGCCGACCGTTACGACGATCGTCAGCGGCCCGCCGTTCTCGGCTCCCTTCGGCGTCACCCAGGACGCCGCCACCGGCGACTTCATCGTGATCGACAACGGCAACGACACGCTGTTTCGGGTCACGACCGCCGGGGTGGTGACCCCCATCGCCTCCGGCCCGCCGTTGGCATCCCCCGTCGGCGTCACCCAGGATGCCGCCGGCGCCGACTTCATCGCAATCGACAACGGCAACGACACGCTCTTCCGGGTGACGCCCGCTGGCGTGGTGACTGCCATCGCCTCCGGCCCGCCGTTGGCATCCCCCGTCGGCGTCACCCAGGACGCCGCCACCGGCGACTTCATCGTGATCGACAACGGCAACGACACGCTGTTTCGGGTCACGACCGCCGGGGTGGTGACCCCCATCGCCTCCGGCCCTCCGTTCTCAAACCCCTTCGGCGTCACCCAGGACGCTGCTACTGGCGACTTCATCGTGATCGACAACGGCAACGACACGCTCTTCCGGGTGACGCCCACCGGCGTGGTGACTGTCATCGCCTCGGGCCCGCCGTTGGTATCCCCCTTCGGCGTAACCCGGGACGCCGCCGGCGGCGACTTCATCGTGATCGACACCGGCAGCGAAACGCTCTTCCGGGTGACGCCCACCGGCGTGGTGACCATCATCGCCTCGGGCCCGCCGTTGGTATCCCCCTTCGGCGTTACCCAGGACGCCGCTACCGGCGCCTTGATCGTGGCCGACGTCGGCAACGACACGCTCTTCCGGGTGACGCCTGCCGCCCTTGAGGACTGCAACGCCAATGCCATCCCCGACGAGTGTGAGACCTGCGGCGATCTTGACGGGGATGGAGACGTGGATGGGGATGACTTTTCGCTGTTCCTCGCCGGCTTTGGCCTCGGGTTCGGGGCTGTGGGATTCGAGCCCTGTGCCGATGCCGATGGCGACGGCGTGATCACGTTCGTCGATTATCAGCAGTGGCTGCAATGCTACCGCAGCTTTGTCGGCAATCCCACGGCATCGCCGCCGGTGCCGCAGGATGCCGGTGACATGGACGGCAGCGGGGCCGTGGACGGTAGCGACATTCAACCGTTTGTCGATGCGATGCTCGAACCGGCCAGCGCCGACTTCTTCGCGCGATTTATGGTTGACGTCAACGGCGACGGCGCGGTCGACTCGGCGGACGTCGGCGAGTTTGTGGGGATGCTTCTGTCGGAGTAAGCGTGCTGCGCCCCGATTCTCCTGTGGCACGGTCGTCCGACCCGTGTACGTATGCATCGCCGAGACGGCGGTGCCACAGGACTGGCGGGAAGCACTTCGGCGACCATCGCTTTGGTAGATTTGGGCGACAACGGCCCAGGGGAGGATTCAAGCCATGTGGGGAAAAGGTTTTCTTGCAGTCGCTACACTGCTGTTGATCGCATCAATCGTCGAAGCAGGCCTGGTGCCGGACGTCGTCGTGCGGTTTGATCCGCCGATTCAGACCGTCAACCTCGACGACGTCTTCACAGTCGATGTCGTTGCAGACATCAACACGCCGGTCGTCGGCTGGGGTTTAGACGTGGGTCTATCCGACCCGACGATCGCCTCAACCTTCGCAGCGCCGATCGTCGCGTTTCCACCGTGGATTGCGGCCGCGGCGGCCGATGGCGACGGATTGGCCGGCCTGGCGGACCCGTTCGCGCCGACCAACGGTTCGGTCAGCGGAACCGGCATCCTTCTGGCGACGCTCACTTTCCACGCCGACGCGCAGGGTACCACCGACCTGCTCATGAGCACCACGCCCGGCGATCTCAGTGAAGGTTTTCCCCTCGACCCTACCGGCTTCGCCACCGTCACCTTCGAGCCCGGCCAGGTCGTCGTCGTTCCCGAACCAGCCACCCTCCTGCCACTGCTGGCGGTGCTGTCGTGCGGAGTCGGATGGCCGCGCGGAGGGCGCGCGAAACCGCGCCGGCAAGGCTCGTCCGCCCTCCGGGCGGAGAAAAGAAAACGGGAATTTGGCACCATTTCCAGGGGCTCGAAGCCTCCGGCAACGATCGTGCGCCCTTGGGGCGGGGTTGCAGTGCCGGCAGCCCCTGCATCGCGTAGAATCTGTGTGGTTGGCGGTCGCGGAGGCACTCTCGATGAATCCGGTCAAGGTAGGAAGGAAAGTGGAGATTCGGTTGGACGCTGGACGTCCACACGGTTTCCAGCGTTCCACTCGGACCTGACGCGAATGGACGCGAACAGTTCGACACCACGCGATCGGCGCTGGGCGAGCTCTTGTACCAGTTGAAGTACCGGGGGCAGGGGCAGGAGGCGACCAAGATTGCCGCTGCCATGGCGGAGTTTCTCAAGACGAAGCCGAATACCATGTCCTTTGTTGACGTGATTGTCCCCGTGCCGCCATCTACCCAGCGATCCAGTCAACCCGTCATTGAGATCGCCAAGGAGTTGGGGAAGCTCGTCGGTAAGCCGGTCCTAACGGATGCAGTTCGGAAGACTCGCGAGACTCCCGGCCTCAAGGGAATCCAAGACCCGGAAGAGCGCCGCGAGCTCCTTGATGGGGCCTTTGCTGCCGACGAAAAGCGGATCAAGAGCAAGGGAGTGCTGTTTATTGACGATCTCTATCGGTCCGGCTCCACGGCGAACGCGGTCACGCTCGCGCTGGAGGAGGCCGGTGCCTCACGCGTCTACTTTCTGGCTGCGACCCGTACACGGAGCAAGGCGTGAAATCGGTGTTTATTGGAGGCTCTCGACGATTGGGCCGGATGAACGGCGAACTGGCTCGTCGTCTCGACAACATCATCCAGAAGCGTCTGCGCGTGTTGGTAGGAGATGCAAACGGTTTCGATCGGGCCGCGCAAGCGTATCTGGCGGACCATAGGTATGACGCGGTAACTGTTTATTGCACGGCTGGTGAATGTAGGAACAACGCTGGGAACTGGCCGCAACACGCGGTCGAGTATCAGGGACGAGATCGCGGGCTTGAGTTCTATACGGCCAAAGATGACGCCATGCTTTGTGACGCCGACTTTGGTCTGTTCGCCTGGGATGGAAAGAGCAAGGGAACGCTGAGAAACATCCACAAGATGGCCGAGCAGGCAAAGCCGTCGGCGGTGTACGTCGCTCCAGCACGGAGGTTCGTCACGGTTCGGAACGTCGAGGATGCTTTCGCGCTTTCTCAGGACACGGAGAGCGAACAGCACGGATCGGTTGACCTCTTTTCGGACAAGTGGCGAGCCACGGCCTGACCCGAAGTTCACGTCGTCAGGCCCTGTCCCAGCCGTGCGGAGTCGGATGGCCGCGCGCAAGACGACGAATGCGCCGTTGAAAACCTGACGACAAAAAAACACGCCGCGGCCATTTGTTTGGCGCGGCGTGTTTGTTGTTGCTTTCGGTTGTGCTCAGGCGGTCTTACTCGTTGCCTGGGCCGAGTGCACTTTTGTCGTCGATCACGCCGCTGTTTCGGCGGACGGCGTAGAACTCGACGCGACGATTCTGCCGCCGGCCCTTGTCTGTGGCGTCGCTTTCCTTGGGGCGATACTGGGCGCAGTTTGCCTGCACCAATTGCTCATTGGGAATCCCAAAGTTGCTCAGGGCGCGGACCACGTTCAGCGATCGGGCAGAACCAAGCTCCCAGTTGTCTTTCCACTTGCTCTTGCGGATCGGCTCTGCATCGGTGTAACCGAAGACGTAGACATCGCGATCACTGTATTGGGCGCGAATGTCCGAAGCGAGCTTTGCCAGCGTGCGGCGACCCTGGCCGGAAAGATCCGCCTTGCCGGACGCGAAGAGAACGGAGCCGGGAATGGAGATCATGTCGAATGTCGGCATGGTCACCCAACCTTCGGCGCCTTTGGGAGTGCCGGCATCGGCCCGCCGCTGCGCCAACTCCCGGTTCAGCTCGTCGATCGTCTGCCGGGCCTCATTGTCGCGCACCAAGGCGTCGTTGAGTTGTCGATCACGATCGTCCAGTTCGTTCTTGAGTTGTTCGTTCTCGGCCGTGAGGTCCTCGATCTTGAGGTCCTGCTTGCTGGGGCCGCAGCCCGTCGCGACGAAGGCCGCGAGCAGAAGGGGAAACGTACCAATAAACCTGCGTGTCATCCATGCCATGGCTGGATCCTCCATAGGGTTGAAACGGAGCCCTGGAAAAGGGCGTCCGAGCCGCGCATCACCGCACCATATTCAGTTGTCCGTCTGCGAAAGGAATAGCACAAACATGGGGGAACGTCAACAATTCCCGGAAGATTCTGATTGTTGTCGCCGTGAGTCATACAGCCTCACGGGAGAGCACCGCGCGCTCGGGCCTGTGAATTGCCATGGCCGACCCGTGCCGTTGAGTGTGGTGGGCTAGGTCCCGGACAGCCATTCCGGCCTTCCGATCAGGATCGACCAGAGCAGTTTGCCCGCCGGCCTGAACCACGCCAGCAGTCCGCCGCGCAGCCATAACTCGACAAATGCACCTAATGCCAGCCAGGGACCGAATGGAATGGCCCGGCTGCTCTTGCAAAACACCACGACCAATGCCCCGACGAGGGCCAGGAGAGCGGCAAGGAAAAAGGCAAAAACCACGGCCCAGAAGCCTGCCACAGCCCCCATGGCGGCCATGATGTAGATATCCCCTGTCCCGAATGCCTCTTTGCCGAAGGCGAGGGTGCCACTGATGCGCACCGTCCAGCCCAACGCGGCGGCCATGACCATCGCCGCCGCCGCTTGACAGGTCCCGTGGAGATGCGTCAGCCAAGGCCCGCCCAGTGATGCCCCACCCATCAAGTCCGCGAAGCCGGCATCCATCGTGCCGGCGAGGCGGAAATAGCAAAAGAGCCCGGCGCCGATCAGAATGGCGGGGATGAACCACGCGAATTCGCGCGTGACCATCGCCCGGGCATGCTCGCTCTCGGCCTGGATATCCTCGACGATTTGTTCGTCGGCATCGCGCTGCACGATTGAGGCGAGCAAGAGGAGGAAGAAGAGGACGGAGCCTCCCACCAGGCCGCGCAGTGATCCGGCAGTCATTGGCAGACCGAACTCCTGGTCGGGCGCATATCGCTGCCATACGACCAGGCCAACCACGAGGGCCGCAAGCGTGAGAATGGGAAGCGGTCTGAAGCGCTGGTCGGCCGTGTTGAGGTAGGCAGTCGTCTCGCCGGAGTCGGCGCTCCTGGAAGATTGCTCTTCAGACCCATCGCCCGGGTCGCCTGGCTCGCCCTGTGTCGCCCTTCTCTTCGCAAGCCCACCGGCGATCAGCAGGGTCAGGAACCAAGCGATTCCCATCGCCGCGCCGACGACGGCGATAGAGTCAGGCAACTCTCCAGCGAATGAAGCCGCTCTCGACGCGGTCCCGCCGGATGGCAGGGCGTCACGTGAAAGTTCCGCGGGCATTCCCAGTGCGGCATGGCACAAGACACCGGCCAGCATGATCACGGTGCAGAGGCGGATGTCGATGGTGTAGGATTCGACGTCCATGACCGACGTGGCGAGCAGTCCGGCGAACAGGACGAAGTAGGCAATCGCCAACGGCCAATCGCTTGCCGGAGCACCGACGCCGGGCAGGGCGCGGGCCACGAACAACACATCCCACACCATGACGAATAAGAGGGCCGTCATGCACTCGACCACGGGATAGACCATCGCGATGACCCCGCGACAATGGTGACACCGGCCCCGCAAGCCGAGCCAGCCGATGATGGGCAGATTGTGGTGAGGTCGGATGCGCGTTTGGCAATGGGGGCAAAAGGACCATCGCGGCCGGGAAATCGACAACCCGAGCGGAAGCCTGAAGATCACGACGTTCAGGAAACTGCCGATGATGGCGCCGAGCAGCGCGACGGGAATGATCCAGTATTCGGCGGTCTGCAAAACCTTGAGCACCTTCGCCACCGAATCCTTTCAGGCTCGGTACGTCAATGAGTCTGAGGTTCGTTCGCACGAAACCACATCTCGATGGCCTCGGCGATTTCGCGGGGTGATTCGGCCACGGTATCGATGGTATGGTTCGCCGCGGCTTTGTATTGCGGTTCCCTGGCCGCCAGGATGGCCTCAAGTTCGGCGAGCCCGCCGCCGTCCGTGAGGTTGGGGCGGTTGTGGGCCGTTTGCGGGTCCCGCTTGACTCTGGACCAGAGGACTGCGGCCGGCGCGCGCAGCCAAACAATCTTGCCCAGGCGCTTGACCAAGGCCTGATTCTCCGCGTCGATCAGCGAACCACCTCCCAGGGCAATCACGCGCCGCCGGAGGCGTTTGAGCTGCTGGCATGCCTCGCTCTCACGTCGACGGAAACCTTCCTCCCCTTCTGCCGCGAAGATCTCCTTGATTGTCGAGCCGGCGGCTTCAACAATCTTGGCATCCAAGTCGACAAACTCCCATCCGAGTTGTTTGGCTAGAATCGACCCGATCGTCGTCTTCCCACTTCCCCGGCAGCCGATCAGAAAGAGATTCACGCCTGCTGCCCATTCTCGACAGAGATGATCTTGCCGGCAGCCACGTCGATCTCCGCGACCGCATAGGCAAGTGAACGCGAGTTCTGGCCGGGGTTGATGGCGACGGTTTTCCCCAGGACATCACGCCAATTTCCAGAGACGGTCGGCGATTCATGGATGTGACCATGCAATGACATGAGGGGCTGGTGGGTTTCGAGGACTTCGCGAATGGCCTGGGAACCATAGGACTTGTTCCCGTATGCCCTGTCCAGAAACGTCCCCAGGGGGGGTGCGTGAATCACGAAGATCCAGGGATCCTTCGGGGCTTTCACGGCGGTCAAGTCCTCCTGGATCGTCCTGACCTCCTCGAACAGAAGCTCGGCGCCGTGATGCACGGGGCGAGAAAACCGTGCACTCCAGCAGGCGCCTCCGAGCAGCGGCGCCCGGTCGCCAGGCTTGTCCAGTCGCTCGAAGTCCTTGACGTACCACGGCGTCGGCGGCGTGCAGGAGTATCCGAGGAAACTCAGACCATTGACCCGGACTTGACGGGTGTGGGAGAGAATGGTCACCAGGCCATCCCGGGCCAGTTCCTCCATCGCCGGGATGGAACTGGCCCAATCGTGGTTGCCGAAGATGACCAGGATGTCCTTGCACCCGCAGCACTCTCGTAGATTGGCGACGTTTTCACGGAATTGGGTGCGCACGTACTGCGGTTGACCGTGGCCCAGAGTCTGAGGGTCGTTGGCCGAATCATCGGGAAGCAGATCGCCGCCCAAGACTACCAAATCCGGCTTGAGGGATTCCGCGGCGGTCAGTAGCCTGAGGTAGTGGGCCTGGCTTCCATGCAGATCAGACGTGTAGAGCAATTTCGTCAATCTGATAATCGCCTCACGAGGACAGCAAAGGGCTCGTGGAACGCCCGGCTCGGGGAATCCACCGCCGCAGCAGAGGTCCATCTTGGCCGCAACCCGGCGCTGGGTCAATCATCGACCCGCCTCCACCCGTGCCCTGCGGGCATGGGCAGGGTGGAGCGCTGAGCCCCTGGCGGAGGCCGGGAGGCCGTTGGCGGCGGCCGCCTTTCGTGGGTCAAGCGTCGGTGGCGAGGGCCTGCTGAACCTTGTTTCTGAAGAAAGCGATCGGCAGGGATTCTCCGGTCCAGAGTTCTGACTGGGCCGCGGCCTGTAGCGCAAACATTTCAACCCCGTCGATTGTTCGACAGCCCCGGTCCGCCGCTTGTTGCAGGAGCTTCGTCCTGGGCGGATTGTAGACGGTGTCGAACACGGCCTGCCCGGCGCGGAGTACCTCGGCGGGCAGAGGTGAAGCGTCGGCGTCCGGCGCCATGCCGACGCGGGTGCAGTTGACGACCAGCTCCGCCGCCTGCTCGGCTCGGCGGTTCCAAGGCGCCGACCCGCACGAGAATAGGCGTGCCAGCTCTCCGGCCCTCGCGGCCGTTCTGTTGTAGATTATGACCTTCGCCCCGGCGTCACAGAGGCCGGCCACGATGGCGCGGGCGACGCCCCCAGCGCCGAGCACGGCGACGTTCAGGCCATTCAGTTGGGCAGAGGAGCGCCCCATGCCGGTCGTGATGGCCTGCATCGCGGCGTTGTGGTCGGTGTTGAAGCCCGCCAACGCGCCGTCGGGGCTTAACGTGATCGTATTCACGGCGCCGATGCGATCGGCCACCTCGTCGATGGTCCCGCCGATTCCCCGAATGAAACGCAAAGCGTTTTCCTTGTGTGGGACGGTGACGCTGAATCCGCGGAAGTCGCATTCCGGCCGATCGAGCACCTCAACCATGAATGCCGCGAGGGACTCGTAGCCGGGATTGATCTTCATGGGAAGGTAGACGGCGTTGAGCCCGACCTCGGCGAAGGCGGCGTTGTGGATTTGTGGACTGAGCGACTGCTCTACCGCATCGCCGATGACGCCATAGACTCCCGTCTGCGCATCAAGGGTATCCCATCGATAGAGGTCGCGGAGCTGCGAGATCGTCAGTTGGCCGGGAGCCGATTCCCGCCCCGGCTTCAGCGAGGCGAAGGTGGCGAACGCGCCAAACTTCCTGGCGAGGGCGCGGGAGAGCAACCCTTCCGGGCCCATGCAGATGATGATGGGCGGTTCCGGTGTGTGGCCGGCGACCGATTCGCAGCGGAGACGCATCATGCCGAACGCCTCGAAATTGTCGCGAATTGTTCGGGCCCGCCAAGCCAGCTTGAGAACGTGGCAATCTTCGGAGCCCATTAGATCGAGGTGAAGCTTCGTCAGCTTGCTGGGACGGCCGGCAAAGTCGTGGCTGGAGAGGATGAGTTTCAAGGGTGCCGATCGCTTCTTCGCCTCGTCCTGCGCGAGTCGTATCCGGCGGCGGAGTTCGTTCGAACCGAGCCAGGCACCGAACTCGACGTCGAGGTAGTCGGCGACGGGGCTCAGTTCGATCAACCGATCGATTCGAGCCTCTTCGGAATCCGGCCAGGCGCCACCTTCCGCTGCGGAGCGAATGGTCAGGATGATCGCTTTGCCGCCAGGGGACTCGTCGCGGAGAGACCGGATCTCGTCGTCCGAGATCCCGGGCATCTGGTCCACCCGAAGCTCGATGAGGTCGGCGCCGAGATCGACCGCCTCGGCCATGTCACGGCGAATCCGTTCGATCGAATCTCCGGCAATGGACACGGCGATGTAGGTCATGGCGGGAGCAATCTATCATCCACGGGGGTCGACTTTCGGACGAATACAGGTGCCCGTGAACCTCGGCCATGAAACATACTTCGCGATGAACGGCATGTCGAGATACGTCGCGACGCCTAACCCCGGCTTCCGCCTTGAGCCGTTGGCAAGGCCTCGTTGCCGTCTGCGCTCGGCCCTCGTGAGCAAAGGGGCTACAATTCTCGCGTGAACAAGCCGACCGAGGATCACATCCCGCAAGTTCTCAAGCGCGAGGGCAAAGCCAGTGTCTGCGCCTGCCTGGCCCTCCTGTTGATCGCGCTGCATCTCACCACCGGGCCCAAGATAAGACTGTCGCAGTGGCGGGTGACGCCGGCCGGCAACGTGGCCCTCGAAGAAGCCCTGGCCTGGAAGCAGGGCAGGCTGTCACTGTCCCGGGATTATTACGAAGACGCGGAGGTCGACGGGAAGCACTACAACGCCGTCGGTCTGGCGTTCGTCATCATGTCGGTGATCGGAACGAGCCTGACCGAATGGGCCGGTGGGGCGCCGGGCACCTTCGCTCCGCTGCTCTATGTCTCGATGGTGGCGCTGCCGCTGCCGTTCGTTGCGTTTTGGGCATTCCGGTCGGTTGTTCGGTCGTCTGCATGGGCGGCGGTCTTTTCGTTTTACCTCATCGCCGGTACGAGTCTTCTGCCCGCCTTGATTCTGTGCGGGGGTGGAACAATCTACAGGCTCAATCATGTCCTGGCGGTTGTCGGGCTGCTCGTGTTCTCGACGGACCTGCTGGGGCGGCGGCGGGTGTGGCCGGCAATCCTGGGGCTCACCCTGGCGGTCTGGTCGCGCCAAATGACCTGTCTCTATGCGCTACCGTTGCTGTGGTTTGTGTGGCGTGACATCGGGCAATCCGGCACACCGGCCGATGAGCAGTCTTCGCCGGCACCTTCGTCTGCTGGAAAGTGGCCGCGTCGCAGGCTCATTCTGACCATACTTACTCTTGTCTTCATCGCCGCCGTGCCGATGACTCTCAACACGTTGAAATTCGGCAGCCCGTTCGAGTCGGGCTACCGTCTGTTGTATGCGGGACGAATCGACACCATTGCGCAGCAGGCCCACCGGCACTTCTTCGGCCCCGGGAATATCAGGATGCACGCGATCGCGATGAACCTCGCCTTTCCATCGTGGGACATCCGGGGGGGATCGCTTTACGCCGTCACCAGTGAGATCAACGGGGGGAGTATTTGGCTGACCAGCCCCCTGCTCCTCGGGGTATTCGTCACGGCCCGATCATGGTGGCGCGATCGGTGCCGGCGCGTCCTGATGCTCAGCACCATTCCGGTCATTGCCGGGTTGATGTGCTATCACACGACCGGCGCACTGCACGCCGGCTACTACCGCTATTCGCTGGACTTCATTCCCATCTGGCTACTGGTGATGGCGCCTTACACGATGGGGCGGCGCGGCGTGCTCTGGACGTTGGCGTGTTTGGCGTACAGCACGCTGTATTTCAACGTTCTCAGCGTGTAGAAGCGATCCGCGTACCACCAATCTCGCGTGTGGCGCCGGCCATGCGCAACGTGTGCGCGTGAGGGGTGTCTCTCAACGGGCGACGATCGCCGACGTGAGCACGTCGTAGGACAGTGCCGATAAGGCCGCGAGAAGTGACAACATGCCCAGGACCGCCGCGAGGATGCTCGCGTCGGTCAGTGCGACGATGAGGCATAGCATCGCCACCAACTCGAAACAGACGGTCAACAGACATCGGACCGTCTGTGGCGCGGGCATCGTCAGGCGCTTGTGGCGCGTCGCCAGCAGGCAGGCGGCACAACATCGACGCCCGTCACGGGCCTTGAAAAGTTCAACCATGTCGCCGCAGCGCTCGCAACAGTCTGACATGCGCAGCGTGGTGCCGTTTGCGAACGACGCTTCGAGCTTTGCATAAGCCTCGGTCAGCCGGCAGAAGATGCGATGGCTCCCGGCGTTATCCGGCGAGTGATCGGGGTGATGCTTCATGGCCAGCCGCTTGTAGGACCGATGGACCTCGTCCAGCGAGGCGCCGGGATCCACCTCCATCATGCGGTAGCATTCGAGCAAGTTCATGCCCGGTCTCTCCGGAGAGAATCGAACATGCCGGACGACGATGATGACGCGGAGAGCGATCGCCCGGCACGCCCCGAACATATCGGCATACACGGACTCAGTGTAGCAGTTTCCCCGGTCAATTGGAACCATATTCGCAATTCGGATCACCCCGTTGGGATACCACCGTGGGCAGCCCCGGTTCCTGGGCTATCGGACCGGACACGGCGTTGCACCTTGGCGCCCTGTTGTTTAGCGTCTGGGTGAGGTGACGCCCCCCCAACGATGAAAGGCTCCGCTGTGAAATTGGCCGAGATTGCCGCAACGCTTGTCAGCACCACGCGCCGGCTGCGATTCGGAGCGCCGGTCGCCTGCGTCTATCATCCGCTGGAGTACGCGATAGAACCTTACCTGAAGTACCTCAGGATTGCCGGAGAGCATCGGCGCGAGGTGGTCCTGGTGGGGATGAATCCCGGACCGTGGGGAATGGCACAAACCGGCATACCCTTCGGCGAGGTCAACGTCGCCAGGACGTGGTTGGGCGTTGAGGCCCCGGTGGGCAGGCCGCGTCGCGAACACCCACATCGACCGGTGCAGGGGTTTGGTTGTCGGCGGAGCGAGGTCAGCGGCGCCCGGCTCTGGGGCTGGGCACGGGACGCGTTCCAAACGCCCGACCGGTTCTTTCAGCGTTTCTTCGTGGCAAACTACTGTCCGTTGTGCTTCCTGGAAGACACCGGGCGAAACCGGACGCCCGACAAGCTGCCCGCTTCCGAACGCCGACCGCTGTTCGTCGCCTGCGACGAGGCGTTGCGCAGAACGGTCGAGTGCCTCTCGCCACGGATTGTGGTTGGCGTCGGGCGATTTGCGGAGGCCAGGGCCCGCATCGCCCTGGACGGGATCGACGTTGAAGTCGGCCACGTCCTCCATCCCAGCCCGGCCAGCCCGGCGGCCAATCGCGACTGGCCTGGTCAGGTGGCCAGACAATTCGAGGCCATGGGAATTGCCTGCGCCGTACGCCGGACTACGATGTTTCGGTTGCGTGATCGTCACGATCAGGCAGATCGGCCGAACCGGCATCACGGCAGCCCGCCGAAAGTGCGATCACCGAGGCCGAAGCAAGCGCGCAGTCGAACGGCCGTTCGATAGCCGGCGCGAACCGGAAGCATGGGCGAGTGGCGGAATGGCAGACGCTGGGGATTTAAAATCCCCTGTCCGTAAGGACGTGCGGGTTCAAATCCCGCCTCGCCCATTTATTCGCCGAAGCGCGTGTTCTGCGGTGGGCGCGACCGCCTGCCGTTGCTGGGCGATCGTGAATTGCCGGTCGGCGGCGCACTGAGCAGGGGGTTTTCGGTACCGTCGAGCTTGTCGCCTGCTCGCACGGACTTGAGCCGGGCCTTGGCGGAAGCAACGTATTGTTCCGACATGTCGAAGCCGACGAAGCGCCGGCCCAGCTTCTTGGCCACGGCCAGGGTCGTTCCGCTGCCGGAGAACGGATCAAGCACCAATTCCTTTTCGTTTGACGAGGCGCCGATGATGCGGCCAAGGAGTCGCTCAGGCATTTGGCAGCCGTGCCAACCGCGACGTTCGCGAAACGTGCCGGCGACGCGCGAAAAGTACCATGTGTCGCCGTCTGCGCGAAAGCTCTCGGGAATGTCCTGGGGGCGCAACGTGAAGTCGTCGTGAGTGTGGAGAGAAGCTTGAGAAACAACGGTGGACGGCGGGATGATCCAGGTGTCATCCGGCATGCGGCCGTCCGGGTTGGCGCGGCTGTCGTTGTAGACCAGTTGCCGGGCGGAGGGCACGCGAATGTCGTCCGCGTTGAACGTGAACTTCTTCGGGTTCTTCACGAAATGAAACAAGTGCGTGTGGCTGCGGGTGAACTTATGCGTGCAGTGCACGCCGAAGGTGTAGTACCAGATGACCCAACTGCGGCAGTGGAAGCCCGCCGGGCCGATCGAGAAACCGGGCAGCACGTTTTCGGAGATGAGCTTGAGTTGTGCCGCGTACTCGTCGCCGATGGCCAGCCAGAACGTGCCGTCGGGTTTCAGGACGCGATGCACCGCCTCGATCCAGCGCCGGCACCAGTTGAGATAGGACTCGTGGTCCTGCTTGTCGTCGTAGGCGTCGTATTCGTAGCCGATGTTGAAAGGCGGATCGGCGAAGACCAGATCGACGCTGCCGGCTTCGATTTGCCGCATGCCGTCAATACAATCGACTCGGATGACGCTTCCTACCTTGACCTTCAACAGTGTGCCTTTCTGCGAGTTTCGAGTTGAGAGTTACGAGTTTCTGGTCGCTCCCGACCTGTCGGGATTCACTCTTCACTCGAAACTCTCAACTCTCAACTCATCTCATCGTCGGTGGAATCTCGTTGTGCGTCAATGGTCGTCCTCGCCGTCCTGCGCGCGCCGCTTCGTGCCGGAGTCAGGATGGAGCATCGATTCGACCGTCCTGTGATTTACCCGGGCCGGTGCGATAGCGAGGCGACACGGCAATGTACGGCCGGCCCAGCCATTTCTTGACCAGGATCACCTCGCCCATGTCGTTGCCCTCGATGAGATGGCCGATCCATTGCAGGAGGTATCCGACGCCCAACAGGACCGCCGGCCGCCACCAGAGGTCCCATCGATCTTGCGCGAGCTGCACCATCGCCAACGGGACGCAGGCCACGGTCAAAGGAATACCGATCAGGTGCAAACAGAGAGATGCCGGATGGCGGTGGCGCTGTAACCAATGGTCCAACCAGGCGGGTTTGTGCATGGGCGTGGTCTTCCATTCATCTGCGACGAACCAGATTCGTTCATCTATCGCTGCCGAATGAGGATGTCGCGCCCCACGTTCATCCGTCGCGCGTGGTCTCTGATGTCGCCCAGGAATCGCAGGCCATCCTGATAGTAGCCGGCCGTCGGTTTGAGGTCGGCCACGTGCCGTGACCAGTAGGCGTTGAAACATCCCATCAGAATCTCGCGGAGGTACTTGCTGATCAGGCTGGCCATCGCCACGGGCATGTACCTGGAATCGCCGGAGCGCGTGAAGCTGACCCGCCAGGAGGAGGGGCCGGTGACCATTTCATAGGCGCTGTGATCCTGGTCTTCGGCGATCACCCTCAAATGGCGATCTTCAAAGGCCCGCATGAGGCCGGGCCCGTAGTGTGACTTGGCGCCGAGTTTGTCGACCATGATCCGCAGGCCGTGTCGCGGAAAGGCCCCGCCGATGCGGTGGATCAATCTGAGGACCAACCCATACAGCGCGACGGATTTGTTCTTCGTCTGGTCGATGAGCCGATTGTAGTGTCCTTCGGGCAATATCTCCGACCAACAGCCTGCAATGCGGACGGAATGATCGGCCATGTCTGAATTCAACAGGCTTGCGGCGATGCGAATCGCGGCGGCATCGGCGCTGCGCGGCAGCGTCGGGTTGACATCGCGATACCAGGGATACTCGGCCAGCTTCGCCGGTGCTTCGGGGCAGAGCGCGTCGAGCAGCGGCGTCATCGCCGGTTGCCGGCCGCACCATGCGGCGAGCACGGCCAGAACGGAGCGCTCGAGCGGGGCCAGTCCGTTTTTGCGTCGAAAGAGTTGCTTGCTGTCGAGGATGGCGATCCGCGCCTGTCGTCCGGAAGCGGTCTGGCTGACGCTTCTCCGTAGCGTCTGCCAGAGGCAATCCTCTGCGCGGTCGGTGGGGACTTCCCAAGCGGTGGCGCTGACCACCAACGGCCCGAGAATGGGTCCATAACCTGCTTCGTCGATACCCACGAGAATGGTCTTGGCGGGGGCCTGCATGAGGGTCGGCATGATGCGCGAAGTCGCATGGCGACGCCAGCATCTGACCCACCCGGGGCACAGGTATCGTTTCAATTGGGCGCCATCGGCCTGTGGCCGGGCCGATACGATGACCGCCTGCTACTGTTGAAATAGAGCCCATCCCAGACGGCGGAAGGCGATCGATTCGACTAGAATGGTGGCGGAGTCACGTCATCAGGGCTCCGTGGGATATCTGGGTGGTAACAACTTGGCCAGGACGATCGATTTCTCAGACTGGATACCGATTTTTCCGCTGCCCAACGCAGTGTTGATGCCGCGGGCGATCCTTCCGCTCCACGTCTTCGAACAGCGCTATCGGGTGATGACACGAGCTGCCCTGGACGGCTCGCGTCTGATCGCCATGGCCCTGCTCAAGCCGGGAAATGAAACGGGCTATAATACGCCGGATGTCGCGATCTATCCGGTGGTCTGCGTGGGGCGAATCCTGCGTGAGGAAGAGTTGCCGGACGGTCGGTTCAACTTTCTTCTCCAGGGCGTGGCCCGGGCGCGCGTAATCGCGGAAAACGGCAAGCTTGCGTATCGACGCGGACGTCTGGAGGTGATTTGCTCCGTGTCGGCCTCCCCCGAGATCGAGTGTGCCCGGCGCAAAGAGCTTCGCAGCTTGCTGCTGGAGCCGCCCCTTCTGAATCTGGCGACCAGCGCCAACTGGCTGGAACTCTTCAACTGCCCCGACTTCACGCTCTCAGACATCGTGGACGTTCTCGCCTCCGTTGTTCTGCCGAGCCCCGAACACAAACAATGCTTCCTCGCCGAGCCATGCGTGGCCGCCCGGGCTGCCTGCCTCTGCAACACCCTGCGCACCATCGCCGCAGAGTTGCAGCGACGAAGCGGGCGAGCGAGCCCGCCGAGAAATTGGCCACCCACGATCTGCAATAACTGAGCCGCCCTCGCCATGACTCGCCGGGCAGGAACATCAGCGCCCTAATCACCAGCGCCGGGCGTCCATTTCAGAGCCTGGAGCGCGAGCGCCGGGTTCTTCATATGCGAGAAACCATGCCCACACTACAGGAACCCGGCGCTTGCGCTTAGGGCTCTGATCGGTCTATCGATTGCGTGGGTGCCCCGCCCCCTCCAGGGGTGGGGGACGGACGGGCAAGCGCACTGCACCCCGCCATTCGGTGAACCGGCCGGCTTCGCCGCTCCGATTCACACCGCCATATCCTCTTGCATTTCAACAAGATATGATTCGGTGCGGCTTGACTCCTCGCCGTCCGATATCATACCATTAGGATAAATGCTGCGCATCGGCATTGTCGAAGCGCCGCGGGCCGACCGATCAATGGATGAGCGGCGTGACCGTGCGCGGCAGGGCGATCGACCACACCACGCGGGAGGCTACTGGTGAAACCAACGAAGAATGCCATCTACGAGGTCGTTGAGAAGCGATTAAACGTCCAGAACTTCCGCGATGAACACTGGGAGGGCACCTTCGACGACTATCTCGATCTCGTCACGCGAAACCCCCGTGTTGCCCGTAACGCCTTCCAGCGTATCTACGACATGATCCTGCACTTCGGGACCGAGCGCTACACGAAGATGCGGCAGGAGTTCGTCCGTTACAAGTTCTTCTCTGACCCGATCGGCAACGGGGCGGACGCCATCTATGGCTTAGAGCGGGCCCTGATGCAGCTTGTGGACTTCTTCAAGTCCGCGGCACAAGGCTACGGCACCGAACATCGCATCCTCCTGCTGCACGGCCCGGTCGGTTCTGCAAAATCGACAATCTGCCGGCTACTCAAAAAGGGGTTGGAGTATTTCTCACGGTTGGATGAAGGGGCGATGTACACCTTCTCCTGGAAGGTGGAAAAGCCGGACGGCACGGTGGAGCTTTGTCCATGTCCGATGCATGAGGAGCCGCTCAAGATCCTGCCGCCCGAGGCTCGGGGCGAGATCGTCGCGATGCTGAATGAGTCGATTCCTCCTGATATGCAGATCAGCGTGGAGGGAGACCTCGACCCGTTCTGCCGCAAGACCGTTGACGATCTTCTCCAGAAATATGACGGCGACTGGCGAAGGGTCATGGATCACGTGGCCGTCAAGCGTTTCATCGTCAGCGAGAAGGACCGTCGCGGCGTGGGCACCTTCCAGCCCAAGGACGAAAAGAATCAGGACTCGACCGAGCTGACCGGCGATATCAACTTCCGCAAGATCGCTGAATACGGGTCAGACTCCGATCCACGGGCATTCAACTTCGACGGCGAATTGAACATCGCCAATCGCGGCATCATCGAATTCATCGAGGTCCTGAAGCTGGACGTGGCATTTCTCTACGACCTGCTCGGGGCCTCTCAGGAACACGTCATTAAGCCGAAGAAGTTTGCCCAGACGAACATCGACGAGGTCATCATCGGGCACACCAACGAGCCGGAGTACAAGAAGCTCCAGAACAATGAACTCATGGAGGCCTTTCGCGATCGGACGATCAAGATCGACGTTCCATACAACGTGGTGCTGGACGATGAGATGCGCATCTACCAGAAGGACTTCAACAAGGAGAGAGTCCGCAACCTTCACATCGCGCCGCATACCATCGAGACGGTTTCCATGTGGGCCGTGCTGACCCGTTTGCAGGAGCCGAAGAAGGCGGGGCTTACGCGCATGCAGAAGCTGAAGCTTTACAACGGCAAGAGCATCCCCGGCTTCACCGAAGACTCGGTCAAGGAACTGATCGAGGAAGCCCCGCGCGAAGGCATGCAGGGCATCAGCCCGCGGTACATCCAGGACAAGATTTCCAACGCGCTCGTCAGCGATCAGGCCATCAAGGAAAAGGGCATCAACCCCTTTATGGTGATGAACGAACTGGAGACGGGCCTGTCGCACCACTCGCTGCTGGCCGACGAGGAGTTGAAGAAGGAATACAAGGAGTTGCTGGGCATCGTGAGGGAGGAATACGAGGACATCCTCAAGTCCGAGGTCCAGCGGGCGATCAGCGCCGACGAAGACGCGATCAAACGCCTCGCCGCCAACTATATCGAAAACGTGCGAGCCTACACCCAGCGTGAGAAGGTGCGGAACAAATACACGGGCCGCGACGAAGAGCCGGATGAACGGCTCATGCGATCCATTGAAGAGAAAATTGATATACCGGAGTCGCGCAAGGATGACTTCCGCCAGGAAATCATGAACTACATCGGCGCGCTGTCGCTGGATGGCAAGAAGTTCGATTACAGCACGAATGCCCGCCTGCAAAAGGCCTTGGAACTCAAGCTCTTCGAGGACCAGCGCGACACGATCAAACTCAAGAACGTTGTCAGCGGCGTGGTCGACGACGAGACCCAGGCCAAGATCGACGTCGTCAAGCAGCGGCTGATCAAGTATTTCGGCTACAACGAAACCAGCGCGACGGACGTTCTGAACTACGTCGCCAGTATCTTCGCCCGGGGCGATGCGAAGTCTGAAGCGTAGCCATCCGATTCAGTGAGACTCGAATCGAGCCTCTCCTTCGCATGAGGCACTCCATCAAGAGAAGATCAGAGCCGCGACCGTAAGGGAGCGGGCCAGCGACGCCGCTTTTCCCCATGTCATTCCCACCACGAGATATTTCGGTTCCTGGTTTGTCGGGAATCGCGTCCGACCTCAGCGCTCACCAACCGCTCCCTGACGGTCGCGGCTCTGATCCTTCCCGGCCTTGCGCCGCCCGTCTTTCTTAACGCTCTCGGGCAATCGGGGTTGAACCGGTTCGCCGGTTCTGCGACAATGGTCTTTCAAGGGTCGATCCTCACTCGGAGGTGCACGGCGCGTGGCGCCCGTTCACGAAAACGAAGTGAAGTTTCATACGCTGGCGGACAACATCTGCGCCGCCGTATTCATCTTTCGCGATTCGAGAATCATCTACGTCAACCCCGCCGCGGAAGCGATGGTGGAATACTCGAAAGAGGAACTACAGGGAATGGAATTCTGGAAAGTTATCCATCCTGACTTTCGTGAATTGGTGCGCCACTTTGGGGCGGCTCGGCAGCGCGGCGAAAGGATCCCCAACCGCTACGAAGTAAAAATCCTGACCCAAACGGGCCGGTCACGATGGGTGGAGTTTACGGCGGGACTGATCGAGTTTGAGGGCGCCCCCGCCGTTCTCGGCACGGCCTTCGACATCACCGAGAGGAAGGCAACCGAAGATGCCCTGCGAGAAAGCGAAGAATGGTTTCGCACACTCGTGGAACATGCACCCGAGGCGATTCTGCTCCTCGACGTGGACACCGGCAAATTCGTGGACGCCAATGAAAATGCCTTGAAATTGACAGGCATGGGCAAGGCGGACCTGCTCAAGCTGGGCCCGGTGGATATCAGCCCGGAATCACAACCCGATGGCCGTCCATCACGTGCCGGAGCGACGGAGCGAATACAACAGGCGTTGCGAGGTGAGGTGCCGGTCTTCGAGTGGACGCACCAGTCGTCGGACGGTACGCCGATTCCATGCGAGATTCGTCTCGTGCGGCTCCCATCCGTCAACCGTCGACTGGTTCGTGCCAGCATCACGGACATTACAGAACGGATCCGGGCGGAGAAGACCGTCAGGGAGCTTGCAACCTTTGCCGACGAAAGTCCCTCGCCGATCCTCCGGATCGCCGGCGATGGGCGAATTTTGTACGCCAATTCCGCCAGCGCCGATTGTCTTGAGGCCCTGGGTTGTCGAGACGGCCAAAGGCTCCCCGAACCTTGGTGCCAGAAAGTTTCAGCGATATTGGAGTCTCGAATGCGCAAGGAGGAGGAAATCGACTGCGCCGGGAAGACGCTCTCCGTCATGTTCACACCCGTGCCCGATGCCGGCTATGTCAATCTCTATGGGCGCGACGTCACTCAGCGAAAACGCGCGGAAGCACGGCTCCGCCAATCTCAAAAACTGGAGGCGTTGGGCACGTTGGCCAGCGGCGTGGCTCACGAATTCGACAACCTCCTGTCGGCCATTTCCGCCTATACCGAACTGGCCAAGTCCACGATCCCCAAGGAGCATCAGGCCGTCCGTGACCTTGAAAAGGTGGAGCAGGTTGCCAAGCAGGCGCGCGGCGTGACCGTCGCATTGCTGACGTTCAGCCATCGGGCCGCCTTCCCCAAGTCGGCTGTGAACCTCTCTCGTCACCTCTCGGAAATGGGCCGGCTCCTGGGGCGCCTCTTGCCCGCCAGGATTGAGATCGTCGAGGACCTCCCATCCGATGACGGCCTGTGGATCAAGGCTGATGCCGGCCAGTTGCAACAGGTCCTGATCAACCTGGCCCTCAACGCGACGGATGCCATGCCCGACGGCGGGCAATTGCGCATTTCGCTGAAAGCCGAAAAAGAGCTGCCGGATCGGCCGGCAGGAGACGTGGCCCAGTGCGAAAGCAACGACTTGGCAATCCTCAGCGTGGAAGACACGGGATGCGGCATGTCCGAGGAGGTTTTGTCAAGAGTTTTTGAACCCTTCTATACCACAAAGCCTCGCGGCCAGGGGACCGGTCTGGGCATGTCGCTGGTGCATGGCATCGTCAAGGACCTTGGCGGGACCATCGCGGTCGAATCGCAAATCGAGCGTGGCACACACGTCACGATCAGATTGCCCTGCATCGTTCCGCCGACAGACCCGCTGCCGGAGGAGTCGCCTCGCCCGAGTGGGGCGGATCGCGGCAGGATCATTCTCGTCGTCGAGCGTAATGAACACATCCTCTCCATCATTACGTCGACCCTGAGATCGCGAGGATTCGATGTCCTGCCCACGCGTGACATGGAACAGGCCATCGGCGCAATGCAGAAACGCAAACACCTCGTCGGCCTGATCATCATTGACATCGACAGGGCGGACGAGGCAGGTTTGGTGCGGCTTCGAGCGCTCTGCGAGCAACACGAGAACCTGCCGATTGTTATTCTGGCCGGCACACTCTGCATCAACTTGAAAGCGTACGGGTTCGATGATAGTCATTTGCTGCGCAAACCATTTCAGATGGGACAACTCACGGCCGTCGTAGACCAGCTACTATCTCACGCCGACAGCTAAGGAACCGTGACCGCCATGGATGACAAGATCACCATTCTCCTGGTGGACGACCATGCCCTGGTACGCGGTGCGATCGCCGAGCGGTTAAACCGAGAACCGGACCTCGCCGTGGTCGGCAGCGCGGCTTCGGCGGATGAGGCCATCTGCAAGGCTACGGAGGTTCGGGTCGACATCATTCTGATGGACATCGACATGCCGGGACTGAATTGCTTCGAGGCTGCACGGAGGCTCAGGACGATTCGCCCCGGGACACGGATCATTTTTCTGAGCGCGCACACGCAGGATAGATACATCGAGCAGGCCCTGGACGTTAAGGCCCACGGCTACCTGACGAAGCGCGAGCCTCCGGAGAGGGTTGTGTCGGCCATCCGGGAAGTCGCCGCCGGTGGCGCATTCTTCAGCGAGGAAGTCCAATCTCGAATTATCGTTGACGAAACAGGCGCGAAGCTTCCCCGATCACGTATCTCCCGGTTGACCCCGCGCGAGTTGGAAGTCTTGCAGTATCTCGCCCGGGGCTACGGTAAGCGAGAGATCGGCAGGATCATGAGCCTCGCGACCAAGACGATCGACAACCACACCACAAGCCTGATGAGCAAGCTCAGAATCCACGATCGCGTCGAACTGACCCGATTCGCGCTCCGTGAGGGGTTGGCGGAGACGTAGACCCCGGCTGGGCGCCCGGCGCTGCGAACGGGGATCAACCGGCGGCGCGCAGGTCGTAGCAGATCAAGCGGGGAGGTGTTCCTGTGCGCGTGTCGCGCTTGTTCTGGGTGACGAAGAGCAAACCGCGGCTGAGGGCGGGCACACCCCAAGTCTCGTTTGCGCAAAAAAGCCGGGTGCGGGCCAGTTCTTTGTATCCCTCCGGCGAGAGGTCAAGCCAAATCAGGTGGCCCTGCTGACCGAGGCAAAGAAACCGTCCGTCCACGTACAGGAGTGAGCCCTGGTCGGTCGAATAGTGGACGGTCTTCTCCTCGCCGTTCACCTTGACGGGCTCGGGGAAGTCGGGCTGTTCTCGCCATCGCCGAGCACCGGTCTTGAAATCGACGCAGCTCAACCCCATGTCGTTCCGGTTCATCCCGTCGAATCCATAGAGGAATCCATCCTTGAGGATGGGCGTCATGAAGTGAGAACGCAGACCATCGGTCCGCCACGCCACTTTGTGCGAGCCGTCCGAAAGGACATCGAGTAGCGCGCCGCCGGTCTTGTAAGACGAGGAGATAAAAACCTGATTTCCGGCGATGACCGGAGACGAGGCATTGACGGACGAGTATGACTTGCTGCGAAAAGGCAACCTGAAATCGATCTTCCCGTTTGCCGGATCAATGCACAGCAGCCCGCCGGTGGGCGGCCGGCTGTCTCCGCCGGCAAACACAAACACGCGCCGCTTGCCGTGGACCACGCCGGGAATGGGCGAGGCGCAGCTCGGCCCCCACTGATCTCCCGCTTTCCAGACAACTTTGCCCGTCCGCTTGTCGAAACCGACCACGCACGGCCCTTTGGGGGCCCCGACATTGACGATGAGGAGGTGGCCCTCGACGAGTGGAGTCGTCACGAAGCCGAAGTAATCCTGCGGCACGTTGAATTCAGCGGCGATGTCCCGTTTCCAGATGACCGTACCCGTGGCCAGATCGAGACAGTGCAATTTCCCCTGGACGCCGAGGACGTAGGCCCGGCCGTCGTCGAGAACAGGGGCACTGCGCGGGCCGTTGTTGAAGCCATAGCGATCCCGGTAATCTGAGGGATAGGAGAATTGCCAGAACCGCTTGCCGGTTTCAGGGTGGAGGCATTCCACCGTTTCCTTGTCGCCGACACGATGGAAAAAGATGAGTCGGCCGTTGAGGATCGTCGGCGTGGCGAATCCCTCGCCGGTCTGCATTTCCCAAACGACGTCGGGACCGGTCGTCGGCCAGGTTTGCAAGAGCTTGGTTTCGCGCGAGATCGCATTGTGGGTCGGTCCCAGGAACCGCGGCCAATTCTCCGTGACGGCTAGTTTGGGAAGCGGTTTGGGCGCGGCACGGAACGTGAGCTCCTCGAAGGCCTGTGGCATCGCGGAGGGCCGGACCTCGTGGTCGCCGGCAGCGGCCTTTGAGCGAGGTAGCCACGCCAGCCCACTGGCAACCGAGACGATGAACAGTCGCCTCCAAAGTCGCCGTAGACTTTTCCTGTTTGATCGCCTCTGAAGATAGGGATTCATGTCGGATTCCCTCGCGTGGCCCTTCCTGACGACGTCGGTGGCTCGTCGGTGTGCCGTGCCTCAGTATAACAAACTCCCACGCCGGCCGCCGCGCTGCCGTGGCCGTTGCCGGGATTCCCATTTGATAAACCGAGCCTTGCCGAGGCTCGCAATGCCGGGAAGGACCGCATGCACCCTGCAATTCGCCTATGATACCAAATAGGAGGGAACCACAGGCCAGGGACACCGTCGAGCTGCCGCAGTGGAACGCCATATGACGCCGAGCCCGGCGACGACCGAGATTGGAAACCGCGTGCGATGGGTGATCATCCTCGCGCTGTTGTATTGCGCTTGCCTTGTCACCCTCGGTCCCACGGTCCAGTTCTCGCAGTGGTACATCGGCCCGGACAACAACCAGGCCGCGGCCGAAGCGGAGGCCTGGCTGGACGGCCGGCTCACGCTACCGGGGCGCGGTGGCGACACGGCCCTGTACAACGGGCAAGTCTACAACATCTTTCCACCGCTGCTGACGGTCATTTGTTTTGTTTACTACGGCGCCACTTCCTGGCTGAACGATGGCATGCCGTTGGTTTTCTTCACGCCGCTTTATGTACTCATCGTCGCGGCGCCGATTCCACTGTTGGCCTACTACGCCTTTCGGCGCAGTGGGGCCGACACTCATTGGGCGGCGGTGCTGGCCTTCTATGCCATCGCCGGCACGTGCCTCTGGCCCGTCGCGGGGATGCTCGGCGGCAATGCCGCGATGGTTGGCGACAACAGGGCCGCATGGATTTACTCGATTCAGCACATTCTCGCTCAGACGGGCCTGGCGATTATTCTCATCGATCTGCTCGGCCGTCGCAGGATGTGGTTGGCGGGCCTCGGCCTTTTGATTGCCACCTGGTCCCGGCAGACCTGCTTTCTCTACTGCCTCCCCATTTTGTGGATCGCATGGAACCAGCCTCAAAGGCGCAGGGCCCTGATTCTCGCTGCGATTCCCGTCGCCATCACGATCGCCCTGCCTGGGGGACTCAACTGGGCCAAGTTTGGCAATCCCCTCGAAACGGGCTATCGGCACATCTTCGACGTCGACAATCCCAACCGCCGGATCGTGCTGGGAGCGGATGGCGACGTCCATCTGTTCGGCCTGGGCCACGTGCCCGGCCATGCGAAAGAAATGTTCCTCGTGCCGCCGCAAGTCTTCACGACGCACCAGGGCCTGCGGATCACCGGCTGGGGGCCGCGAACGGCCCTGTGGTACGGATCGCCGTTGTTCTTGTTCACGCTCATTGACGCGCGGCGCTGGTGGCGAGACTCAGTGCGCCGCGTGCTGATGCTGGCGACGATTCCGGTAATCTTCGTCGGCCTGATGTGGCACGGTCCGATTGAGGGCAGTTCAGGTTACTATCGCTACACATTGGATTATAGTCTTATCTGGATGGCCGCCATCACGCCCTGGACCACCGGCCCGACGCGGCGATGGATTGTGCTGGCGTGTCTCGCCTGGAGCGTGTTCTATTTCTACTCCATCAGCGGGAACCCTTGAGCAGAGAGAATCAATCGTTTCGCCAAAGAGGAATTGCGATGCCTAAGCGGAATCTGGCCTGGATTGTCATCATCGCGATGATCGCGCTGCTCATGTGGCAGTTACCCCAGACTATCGCAGGGCGAGACTCGGTCCTCAAGGCATTTGGGGCATTGGTTGATGCCCGTGCCCAAATCCGCAAGCGGTACGTCAACGATGTCAACGATGACGCACTGATCAACGCCGCCGTGGACTCGGGCATCCGGGCGATGGTTCGCGGCCTCGACGATCCTCACGCCGTGTATCTCAACGAACAACAATACGCGCGGTTCAGGCAGCAAACCGATGGTCTTTATGGAGGAATCGGTGTTCAGGTTTGGTCCACGGACGCGGGGCTGGAAGTCCTGAGCCGCGAACCGAATTCACCGGCCGTGGATGCGGGGATCCTTCCGGGTGAAATCATCACCCACATCGACGGGAAGCCGACCGCCGACGTCCCCCTCATCGAAGCGGTCAATGACATGCTCAACGGCCCGCAGGATACCGAAGTGAGCCTCACGGTTCTGACCCCGGCCGGGATGGAACTTCCGGAGGGAAGGAACCCAGGCCGGCTTGGGGAAACGCGTGAGGTCACCCTCTACCGAGCGATCATCAAGGTCGACCCGTTGGAGGGATGGTCCAGGGGGGCCAAAGGTGATTGGCGGTTCATGCTCGATCCCGAGCTCGGCATTGGTTACATCCGGCTGATCAAGTTTTCGCCGGATATCGACGAACGGCTGGACGAAGAGATCAATCGCCTCCAACGTCAGAACCTGCAAGGACTGATCCTGGATCTGCGCGAGAACCCCGGCGGCCTGTTGGATAGCGCCCGCGAAGTCGCGGACAAGTTCCTGGAGGGCGGCCTGATCGTCCGCACGGCAGGACGGCGGACCGACGAGAAACAGTGGTTCGCCATGCGTGAAGGAACCTACCCCCACTTCCCGATGGCCGTGCTGATCAACGGTTCAACGGCAAGCGCAGCGGAGATCGTGGCCGGCGCGCTGGGCGATCACAAGCGGGCCGTCGTCATCGGCGAACGATCCTATGGAAAAGGCAGCGTGCAGGAAGTCGTCGAACTGGAGGATCACGGCGGCGCCATCAAATTGACCACGGCCTATTACTACCTGCCGAGCGGGCGATGTATCCAGCGGACCCTGAAGTCGATTCAGGACGGCACGTGGGGCGTCATGCCGAACCTGCTGGTGAACCTCTCGGCCGATCAGCGTGCGAAGTCGTTGGCCGCCTGGAGGAAGATCCGCCGCGAATCGCTGCCCCACGACAAACGGGTCGGCTCGGACGAACACGCCGCGAACACCTCCGTGCCAGCCGAGCAGTCGCCCATGCAGGATGAGGCAACGCGTCTACTCGAAGCCGATCCGCAACTGAATAAGGCGGTCGAGTATGTGCATGATCGTATCCGGCCATCCGGAAAGCCAAGCCGTTCGCGTCAAGGGGATAGCCGATCTCGGGGCGATCAGTTGAGCGCTTCGCAGGTCGGCGTCGGATCGGACAATCCACGACATTCCTCCCGATCCACACACGGCCGGTTCCCATGACTCGCATTCTCGGCATTGAGACGTCCTGCGATGAGACGGCGGTCGCCGTCGTCGATGACGGGCATGAGGTCCGTTGCAATCTGATCGCCAAACAGGACGACCTCCATGCCAAGTTTGGCGGCGTCGTGCCGGAGTTGGCGTCGCGGGCGCACGTCGAAACCCTGGACCTCCTCATCCGCGAGGCCCTGGACAAGAGCGACACTGCGCCGCGAGACCTCGATGCCGTCGCCGTCACCTGCGGGCCCGGGCTGATCGGTTCACTGCTGATCGGCGTCACTGCGGCGAAGACGCTTGCCTGGAGTTGGGCCAAGGCGCTGATCGGCGTGAACCATGTTCACGCCCACGCGACCAGCGCGACGATTGAACTCAAGGCGAGTCCTTGGCCCGCGGTCGCACTGGTGGTCTCCGGCGGCCACACGTCGCTGTTTCTGGTCCGCGCATATGACGACATCGAACCGCTCGGCCGAACAATCGACGACGCAGCCGGCGAAGCGTTCGACAAGGTCGCGACGATTCTCGACCTCGGATACCCCGGCGGACCGCTTGTCGATCGACGGGCGCAGCTCGGCGGAGAGAACCTGGTCCGCTTTCCCCGATCGACGCTTGACAGTGACTCGTTGGACTTCTCCTTCAGCGGACTCAAGACGGCGGTGCTGTACCACGTTCACGGTCCGGGAAAAACATCGGGCGGGCTCGAGCGCCTATCCGAAGCAGACCTGAACGACATCTGCAAGGCGTTCTCTGAGGCGGTGGTCGACGTGCTCGTGAGTAAGACGCTGCTGGCCGCTGAGCAAACCGGCGTTCGCAACGTGCTCCTCGGCGGCGGAGTCGCGGCCAACAGCATGCTTCGCAGCCGATTGACCGCAGCTTGCGACGACAAGGGCCTTTCGCTTCATCTCACTCCGCCGGCCTATTGCACCGACAACGCGGCCATGATTGCCGCCCTGGGGTTTCACTTGTTGAAGGCCGGCCGTCGCGCCGGGCTGGACCTCACGGCATCGGCCCAGTTGGACACCGGCGCCTAAGACCGTCCGTCCGTTTTCCCGGGCAGGGGCCTCGTTCATTCCCGGTCCAGGCCGGCGCCGCAGCCGATAACGGGCACCACCCGACCTGGATTGATCATCCGAGCCGGTGGGCGTAGAATCCGTGGGGAGTGGGTGTCGCCCGTGGGGGGGAAAACGCAGTTGGCCCTGTGCCGCGACGGACGCGGCGGGGACGACGATCGACCCTTAGTATCGCACAATAGTCCCGTTGGCAACTGACCACTGCGAAGTCGCTTTCGTGTCAGGCCGCGCGGAGCGCGTTGTCCTGGCGCGGGTTGCATCATCCACGGCAGTTTCCAGGAAGCCGAGAACATGGCACGAACGAGAAAGAAAATCGGCGAGATCCTTCAGGAGATGAACGTCGTGTCCAAGGAGGATGCGGACCGCGCCGCGGAGTTCGGCCTGAACAACAATAAGCGGATCGGCGAGGCCCTGGTTGAGCTGGAACTGGCCGCCGAGGATGAAGTCACCAAAGCGCTGGCTCAGCAATTCGGCATGGCTTACGTGGAAGTGACTCGCAGCACGATCAGCCCGGAGGCCCTCAGCCTGATCCCCGAGAAACTGATCAAGCAAAACGACATCCTGCCCATGGGTAGCGTCAACGGGCGATTGAAGGTTGTGATTCCCGATCCACTTGACCTCGATACCCTGGACATGCTTCGGTTTCGGCTTGGCGTCAGCGACGTTGAGCCGGTCCTGGCGCCGCGTTCAAGAATCCGCCATTACATCGAAAAATACCTCAAAGGCCCGGAAAGCTCGCTGGACGAACTGTCGCGGAGCCTGGATGCCTCGGTCGACGCCTCGCTGGATCAGGACGCCAAGGAAGAGAAGCGCGAAGGAGCAGAGGCTGCCGACGCCCCTATCATCAAACTCATCAATATGATGATCGCCGAAGCCGTTCGGACCCGGGCAAGCGACATCCACATCGAACCCATGGGCGATCGCGTCCGCGTTCGGTATCGCACGGACGGTGTCTGTCTGGAGCGGGAGAACGTTCCAAAGCGGTTGCAGAACGCCGTTACGACGCGCATGAAGATTATGTCGGGCGTCGACATTTCGGAGCGGCGCCTTCCCCAGGACGGCCGCATCAAGATGCGCATCAGCAACGAAGACATTGACTTTCGCGTGAGCTGCTGTCCCGGCGTACACGGCGAATCGATCGTGCTGCGTATCCTGCGCCCCGAATCCGCCGCGGTTGGAATCCAGAAACTCGGCTTCGAGCCGGAAGACTATGAACGGTTTCTCAAGATCATTCAGCGGCCGAACGGCATCTTCCTGGTGACGGGCCCAACCGGATCGGGCAAGACCACGACGCTCTACGCGGCCTTGCAGGAACTCAACCGGCCGGACAAGAAAATCATCACGGCCGAAGATCCGGTGGAGTACGTCTTTCCGGGCATGAATCAGTGTCAGGTGAAAGAGGACATCGGCCTGAGCTTCAACGTGATTCTGCGTTCGATGCTGCGTCAGGCGCCGAACATCATCCTGGTTGGTGAAATCCGCGACCTGGAGGTTGGAGAGATCGCGATTCAGGCGGCACTCACCGGCCACCTCGTCTTTTCCACCTTGCACACCAACGACGCTTGTAGCGCCCTGACGCGCTTGATCGACCTGGGAATCAAACCCTTCCTTGTCGCCAGCAGCGTCCAGGCCATCATGGCTCAAAGACTGGTCCGCGTCCTTTGTAGTGATTGCAAACAAGTAGAAGAGAACCCGGACCCTTCCGCGCTGAGAATGTGCGGCTTTACCCAGGATCAATGGGAAGGCGCGACCATTTACAAGGCCGTCGGTTGTTCGCATTGCAGCAACACCGGCTATCGCGGCCGGCAGGGCATTTTCGAAATGCTGGAGATGAACAGTGAACTCCGCGACCTGGCCTTCAACCGTGCTGACATCACAAGAATTCGCGCGTGCGGCCGTGCCAGCGGCATGACCACGCTGCTCGACGACGGCCAGAAGAAGATTCTTCGAGGTATAACCTCGCTCGAGGAACTCCAGCGTTTGGCACAAGCGGAAGTCGAAGTGGATTAACCGCCGCTGCCGTCCCCGGACGGGAGCAACGAAGATAGGCTTTGGCTTCGTGATGATGCGGATACTTGATGCGCCGGGGTGGAGACCCTGGCATATGGAACACACGGCGCGTAGCCCCAGCGCCTGATCATTTGACCTTTTTGATTGAACGGATTCCATCGTATGGCAATGCTTCACATAGACCGAATGTTGGAGACCTGCATCAAGCGGGGTGCGTCGGACATTCACCTTTCGGTGGGACGGCCCCCGATTCTGCGTTTGCACGGTCGCCTCAGACAGTTGGAGACCAAAGTCCTGGAGCCTGAGGACACGGTCGCCCTCATGAAGTCGATCACGCCGGACCGCAACCAGCAGGAGCTTCAGGAAGAGGGCGGAACCGACTTCGGTTTTGCCTTCGGAGACCAGGGCCGTTTTCGCGTCTCGGTCTTCCGGCAAAAGGGCAACGTTTCGATCGTTCTAAGACTGATTCCCACCAAGTTCCTGACGTTTGAGCAGATCGGCCTTCCCATCATCACGCGAACACTCTGCCGGCGCCCGCGCGGTCTCTTCCTGGTCACCGGCCCCACCGGCTCGGGAAAGACCACCTCGCTCGCGTCCATGATCAACTACATCAACAATGAACTCGATCGCCACATCGTCACGGTTGAAGACCCGATCGAGTATTACCACACGCACAAGAAGAGCATCATCAACCAGCGCGAGGTCGGCAATGACGTGCCCAGCTTCGCCGAGGCCCTGCGCCGCGTTCTGCGCAGCGATCCGGACGTGATTCTCGTCGGTGAGATGCGTGACCTGGAGACGATCTCCAACGCCATCCTGGCCGCGGAAACCGGCCACCTTGTCTTCTCCACGCTGCACACCACTGGGTGTCAGGGAACCGTCAACCGCATCATCGACGCCTTCCCCCATGAGCAGCAGGATCAAATCCGGGTGCAGCTTTCGACCTCGCTTATCGCGATCCTGTCCCAGGCCCTCATGCCGCGCAAGCCCTCGGGGATGGTCGCGGCGTATGAGTTTTTGATGGTCACGCCGGCGATCTCCAACCTCATTCGCGAAAACAAGACCTTCCGGATCGATTCCGCGATCCAGACCGGCAAGAAGTACGGCATGCAACTTCTCGACGACCACCTTTGGTCGCTTTTTGAGTCAGGACAGATCGACGCCGACGAGATGCTGGACAAGGCCCGGCAACCGGGCGACCTGCAGACCAAGCTGGAGGCGGCCGGCAAACTGCACGAAGCCGGCGACGCCATGATCAGGGGCGTCAGTAGTGTTCCAGAAGAGGAAGAGCCGCCACAGGAGTAGACGGAACGGCCTGGCAATGAGGCCAAGACCCAGTTGGAATCGTGAGAAATGTCCTCAACCGCACCCCAACCAACCAAGCGCGTGAGCTACAAGGGCCGTCCCCTGGGTCGCATCCTGATCAAGATGGACAAGGTCAACCGGACCCAGGTGCATGAAGGCCTGGCGGTGCAGAAGTCCAAACGCGGCCCCCTGGGTCAGATTCTCATCGACCTGGGCCACATTAAAGAGGCAGACCTGCAACTCGCCCTCGCGGCTCAGGTCGGGATGGAGCCCGTCAACCTCGATGCCATCGACGTTCAGGACAGCGTCATCAAGATGATCAACAACCAGATGGCCAACACCTACCGGATCATCCCGGTCGGTTTCGACGAGGCCACGAACACGATCGACGTAGCGATGTCCTCGCCGGACAATTTCCAGGCAACCGACGATCTTCGCAAGCTGCTCGGTTTCAACATTCGCCCCCGGATCGCCTCGGACGACCAGATCACTGCCGGCCTGGGTCGATACTATCCCGAAGACGCGGGGCAATCGATCAATGACCTGATCGACCAGTTCGGCAACGATGAGGATCTCGCGAAGTTCCAGGACCGCGGCGATTCCATTGACCTCGAAGAACTCAAGGAGCTCGTCGATTCCAGCCCGGTCAAGCAACTCCTGACCCTCGTTCTGGTTCAGGCCATTCGAGACAAATCGAGTGACGTTCACTTCGAGCCGTTCGAGAACGAATATAAACTGAGATATCGCATTGATGGCGTGTTGTATGAAATGATGCCCCCGCCGCGCTTCCTGGCCATGGCCATCGCCAGCCGCATCAAGGTCATGGCCAACCTCGATATCGCCGAGCGCCGACTCCCACAGGACGGGCGCATCAGTCTGACCCTCGGCGGCAAGCCCATCGACCTGCGCGTCGCGGTTCTGCCGACCATGTTCGGCGAGTCCGTCGTGTTGCGTATTCTCGATCGAAGCAACGTCAACCTCGACCTCGACAAGATCGGGATGCGCGAGGACGACCTCAAAACCATGCACACCCTCATTCGCCGCCCTCACGGCATCATCGTCAACACCGGGCCGACGGGTTCTGGAAAAACGACGACCCTGTACGCGGCGCTGAACACGTTGAACTCGCCGGGCGTCAAGATTCTCACGGCCGAAGATCCGGTCGAGTATGACATCGACGGCATCATCCAATGCCAGATCGAAGCGGACATCGGCAAGACTTTCGCTCGACTCCTGCGAAGCTTTCTGCGACAGGACCCGGACATCATCCTCGTCGGTGAGATTCGCGACCTTGAAACGGCCCAGATATCGGTTCAGGCCTCCCTGACCGGCCACTTGGTGTTCACGTCGCTGCACACCAACGATGCACCATCGGCGATCGCACGTCTGTTGGACCTCGGCGTGGACCCGTTTCTGATCACTGCAACGATGGAGGCGGTCGTCGCCCAGCGTCTCGCCCGACGAATCTGCACACATTGCAGAGAGAAGTACACCCCTCCGGAAGAGCAGTTGATGGAACTTCGACTCCGACCTGAAGACGTCGAAGGCAGAACTTTCTACTTCGGAAAGGGCTGCGACTACTGCAACGGCACCGGCTACAGTGGGCGAGTCGGCATCTTCGAGATCATGCTCCTGAACGATGGAATCCGCGAGTTGATCATGCAGGGCAAGTCTTCCGGCGTCTTGATGGAGGCGGCCATCAAAAGCGGCATGCGCACCCTCCGCGAGAGCGGGCTGCTGGCCATCTACGACGGCGTGACGACCATCGAAGAAGTCGTTCGAGAAACCATCATGGCCGAGTAGCCGCATCTCCGGCGCATCGCGCCTCCATTGGCCGTCCCCAAACGGCCTTCCGGCAAAGCGTCAATCAATCACAGCCGCGAAAGCCGGATAGTCCTATCCCCGGCAATCCCAACGCCTCACAACACGATTCGAGGGTCCGCCCCGAGTCGTCCCTGTCCTCGGTTGCACCCGGGCCGTGGAGGCGGGTAGAATGCTCACCTACGTTCGTGCCGACGGAAGACAGCATTTCAATGTAAGGAGAGAAAAGATGAGTGATCAAGGCTCGACTGCGGCGGATTGTGCCGCAATGGGCGCACTGGCCGAAGCGCACAAGGGATTCAAGCCGTTCGTCGGGACGTTTTCGGCGGAGGTCAAACTATGGATGGGACCGGGCGAGCCGCACGTCTCGACCGGCGTCATGACCAACACACTGGACCTCGGCGGCCGCTTCCTGCGACAGGATTACAAAGGCGATCCGGGTGGCGGACCGTTTGAGAACTTCGAAGGTCGCGGCTACTGGGGCTACAACACGACGACAAAGAAGTATGAAGGCTTTTGGATCGATAGCGCTTCGACCTTCATGCAGCACGATTCAGGCGATCTGGATGCTTCGGGAAAAGTGTGGACAATGATCGGAGAGATGGTCGACCCGCAATCCGGAGGCTCGCTACGGAAGCGTTCCGTCATCACGTTGAAAGACAATGACCATCACCAACTCGAGATGTTCTTCAAAGGGCCTGACGGCAAGGAGTCCAAGGCCATGGAAATCCGGTACGCGCGCAAGCACTAACGATCGGAAGAGGACGGGCGAGATGGTCGAGAATGCAGCAACCGTGGCACTCGGCTAAACCGGCACGAGTTGGGGCACGTCGAACCGCAAGGCGAAACCGATGCGATGAGATTCGCCCAAGCCGACCTGAAGCTCAATACGCACGATGGTCGCGTAGCCGAGCGATGGGGCCAGTTGGGACGAAAACGCGTCGGCAAACTTCGTGTCGGCAATTCGGGTCTCAAACCTCTGACCGACGGCAAGCCCATAGCCGATCGGTGAAGTGGCATGAATGCCGGCATCGCAGATGTCGTTGGTCTTGCATCGGACCACCGACTGTGAAGGCGTGTCGATCAGCCACAGATCGAATTCAGCCTTGCGCCGCGAGTAGGCGCGCCGCTCGATGAGCTTGGAGTCCCTGGACAAAAGGCCCCAGCGATCAAGCATGGGGCGCTGTCTCACGTGCGGTGAACCTACCGGAATGGACGTGGGGGGCTGGGGCGACATGTGGGTCTCCTTACCATTCGGTCAAGGCAACTCGGCGTCGAATCGGCGATCGGCTCGCCAAGCGTGGCAGGGCCGGAACCCGCCACAAACACTGTCACAGCCTGTTGAAGACTGTCCATCGGCTGCACGATGAGCAAACGCAAGCCGACCGCCAAGTCTTCAAGCTTCCATCCCAACCGCATTTTTCCCAAGATGACCGCGGCGACATGTGGAGCGCGAGGCCGGCGAGATCACTGGGATCCCTGCCTATCACCGCCCCAACGGCCATCTGCCGCGGGGTACGCTGTGGATCCTGATCGACGGGCTCTCTCACTCACCGAGCACGCCACAGGATGCCAGATCAGAGTGTATTATAAGTCCTGGCGCAGGGCAGTCAAGCGAATTCAAGCCGTGCCGGCCGCGTTTCAGGGCCGTTTCTCGCGTCCCAGCCAGGAAACTCCGCGTATATCACCCCACCAGGACTGGGAACCCTGCTGTTCATCCCCTGGGCTCTGACTGGCCCGGCTCGGATCACCCTACGCACCGCTCCCCCGCCCCTTCCGGGCGGAGAGGTAGCAAACAACAACGCTTCCACGGGTTTCGTCCCGGCGCGCCGGGACTGCACCCGTGGCTACAACCCATTGCCCCTTCGGGGCAGAAAGGAATGGAGCGTCGTAGTCTTAGGCGAGGGCGAACTTCGTATTAGGCGAAGGTGAACTTCACCACTCCCGCGACGACGGTGTGGGTGACGCGCCCTTGCAACGCCCAGCCGTCGTAGGGGCAGTTGGCGCTTCGCGAACGGAGCGTCGTCAAATCGACGACCCACGTCATTTGCGGGTCGAAGATCGTGACATCCGCATCGGCCCCCGCCCTCAGCGTTCCCTTGTCCAGGCCCAGGATTCGAGCCGGCGCTGCCGTCATCCTGGAAATCAAAACCGGCCAATCCACCAGGCCTGGCGCGATCAGGGCCCGTGCGAACAGCGGCAGCGCGAACTCCAGGCCGATGATGCCGGACGGCGCCGACTGAAAGTCAATCGCCTTTTCGTCCGCCCCGTGCGGTGCATGGTCGGTCACCAGACAATCAATCGTGCCGTCGGCCACGCCTTCCAGACATGCGTCGACATCCGGTTGCGTTCGCAACGGCGGATTCATCTTGTAATTCGTATCGTAATGCTCAACGGACCGCTCGGTCAGCAACAGGTGATGCGGACAAACCTCAGTGGTCACGGCAATGCCGCGCGCCTTCGCCTCGCGAATGAGCTGAACCGCACCGGCCGTCGACACGTGGGCGACGTGATAAACCGCGCCGGTGTTGCGGGCGATGAGCAGGTCCCGCTGAATCATCACCTCTTCCGCGATCGCGGGGATCCCCGGCAGGCCCAAGCGCGTGGCCGTCGTTCCTGCATTCATACAGCCCGATCCCGCCAGATCGGGGTCTTCGCAGTGCTGGATGATGGGTTTACCGAACATGCCCACGTACTGCATGGCTCGGTACATCACGGAGGAGCTGGCGACGCCGCAACCGTCATCGCTGAATGCCACCGCGCCGGCCCGGACCATCTGGCCCATCTCCGCCAATTCCTTGCCGGCCCGGCCGCGCGTGACGGCACCGATCGGATAAACATTGCAAAGGTCCGCACGGGCCGCCTGGCGATAGACGAATTCCACCATGGCCTCGTTGTCGATGGGCGGATCGGTGTTTGGCATGCAGGCGATCGACGTGAAGCCACCGGCGACGGCCGCGGCACAACCGGAGCGAATCGTTTCCTCGTCTTCGTTTCCCGGCTCACGGAGATGAACGTGCATGTCGATCAAACCGGGACAGACAATGCACCCTTCCGCGTTGATGGTCTCTGCACCGGGCGCACTCGCATCCAAAGCGGCGGAAGACGTCCCGCCCCCACTCGGTTTGTTGACTTCGGCAATCCTGCCCCCGCGAATCACCAGGTCAGCCACGCCATCAATCCCCTGCGATGGATCGATGACCCGCCCGCCTCGAATGATGAGATCGCCAATGTTCATGCCTGCTCTCGACGCTCCCGACGCTCTCGATCAACCGGCGTCCGCCGCCTGCTTGCAGAGAAACATGACGGCCATCCGAACCGCAAGCCCGTTGGTAACTTGCTGGAGAATCGCGCTTTTGCGACCATCGGCCACGGCGCCGGACATCTCCACGCCCCGGTTGATGGGCCCGGGGTGCATCACCAGCACATCCGGCCGGGCCCGCTGCATCCGCTCGTCGGTCAACCCAAACAGCCGTGAGTATTCACGCAGACTGGGGAACACGTTCGACGATACGCGCTCGCGCTGCACTCGGAGCATATTGATGACATCGAATTGGCCGATCTCTGAATCGAAATCATGGCAGACGCGCGCGCCCAGCTCCGTGAAGGCGGCGGGCACCAGCGTCGTCGGCCCGACAAACGTGACCTCAACGCCCAGCTTCAGCAGGCCGTGCAGATTCGACCGGGCCACGCGAGAATTGGCTACGTCACCGACGATGGCAACCTTGAGCCCCTCCAGCCGACCTTTGGCCTTGCGGATCGTGTAGATATCCAACAAGCCCTGAGTCGGATGCTCATGACACCCATCACCGGCATTGATGACACTACAACGCACGTTTCGGGCGACCAAGGAAGACGCTCCAGCCACCGAGTGACGGCAGACGATGATGTCGACGCCCATAGCCTCAATGTTCCGTGCCGTGTCCCAAAAGGACTCGCCTTTGTTGATCGAACTCGTTCCGGCCGCGAACTCGATGACGTCGGCGCTGAGGCGTTGAGCAGCGAGGGTGAAGCTCGTCCGTGTCCGCGTTGAATCTTCGAAGAAAAGATTGACCACGACCCGACCGCGCAGGGCCGGCACCTTTTTGACACTTCGCGTCGAGACGTCTTCAAACGCCTTCGCCGTATCCAGTATCAGCGTGATCTCCTCGGCGCTCAGTTCCTCCAGCCCCAGCAGGTTTCGATGGGACCAGGTCATGGGTTCGCCCTTCCCACCCTTGGCCGGCGCCAGGGGCGGACCAACACGCTCGGCACGATCGGCTGCGCGCTTCATGGGCCGACTTCCACAAGGTCCTTGCCACTGGTCTCCCGCAGCATGACGGAAACGTGGCGATCCCGACCCTCGGTCCGCACGCCGAAAAAATCGGGCTGGATCGGCAACTCGCGCCCGCTTCGATCCACCAGGACCGCCAGACGGATCGCCTGCGGACGCCCCAGATCGATGATCGCCGACAGCGCGGCCCGAATCGATCGGCCGGTGTGGATCACGTCGTCCACGAGCACAATGAATCGCCCTGCCACGTCGAATGGAATCTCCGTGGTCCGCACCACTGCCGAGGGGCCGATTTCCGCCAGATCGTCGCGGTACATCGTGATATCCACCGTCCCCAGTGGCACGTTCTTCAGCCCGCCACGCTCCAACAACGCGATCAGCCGCCGGGCCAGATCGTCACCGCGGCTGCGAATCCCGATCATCCCCAGCGGCGTCCCGCGCGGAACGGAAGCCGCAATCTCGCCGGCGAGGCGTTCGATCGTCGCTCGGATTCCGTTTTCATCCAGGAGGATACTCATCCGGGCATCGAGATTAGCGAGCCCGGGCTCCTCCGGCAAGCGAAGGCCGGGGGCTGCAATCGCATCAGGGACAGGGCATCGGAATGGGTCAGATCAAGGGAGTGGACATACGGCCACTGCCGGATTTGTGAAGTGGCGGATAACCCTTTACAATGACGTATTCTCGTCGCCTATTCGGCCTTCCCGCAAGGAACGGGGTTCTGCCGTGTCTGGTCGACTTCAACAAACACGTGGGGTTATCTCGATGAGATCAATGGCATTGGCGGCGCTGGCAGTCGTCCTCGGCGGCGGCGGGTGGCTTGGATACAACGTTTACGCCGGCAGGGAAGGGGCCGACGACTACATCACCAAGTCGCTGGCACGTGGCGACATTGTCAGGACGGTTTCGGCGACCGGCACCATTGAGCCGCTGGTCAAAGTGATTGTCGGTTCGCAGGTCAGCGGCATCATCAAGAAGTGGTATGCTGACTTCAACGATGAGGTCGCCGCCGGTTTTGTTCTGGCGGAGATCGATCCCGACCGGTTCCAGACCGTTCACGCCCAGGCAGTGGCCAACCTGGCTCTGGCCCGTGCGCGCGAGGAAGAGCTGCTGGTCCGGTTGAAGGATGGGGAGCGAGAGTACAAACGCATCCTAAGTTTGAGAAAGCTGTCCAACGCCAGCGAGAACGAATTGCTCGTGGCCGAAACGGAACAGGAAGCGGCACGGGCGGTGTGGCATGGGGCGCAGGCCAGCGTCGAGTCCGCCGAGGCGGCACTCAACGCAGCCAAAGTCGATCTCGAGCGGACCCTTATACGCTCACCCATCGACGGTGTGGTCATCGCCCGCAACATCGAAGACGGGCAGACGGTCGCAGCCTCCCTCCAGGCGCCGGAACTCTTCGTGATCGCCAACGACTTGAGGCATATGCAGGTCAACGCGAACGTCAGCGAGGCCGACATCGGCGCGATCCGAGAGGGAAAGCCGGCGACCTTCCGCGTCGATGCCTATCCCGGTCGCCAATTCAAGGGCACCATTTCCCAGATTCGCTATAACGCCACCGACCTGGACGGCGTCGTCACGTATGTCACCCTGATCGAAGTATCGAATGATGACCTCTCGCTGCGACCCGGCATGACCGCGAACGTCACCTTCGAGGTGGCAAGAGCAGCCAACGTGATTCGAATTCCCAACGCTGCCCTGCGCTTCGATCCGAACCCGCGCGAGCCCACCGGTGGTCGGCCCCAACCCGGTCGGAGCCGTCATACTCCGTCCGTGTATATCCTCAAGGAGGGTCGGCCATCCAAGGTGGAAGTGGAGATCGGGCTAAGTGATGGAAGCATGTCCGAGTTGAAGGGTGATGCTCTGGCCGAAGGCGAGGCCGTTATCACGGAGAGGAACTGGCTCGCCGGCAGTGGTCGCTCACCGGACATCACGCGCTCGCTGAGGAGGTAGCTCGGTTTGATCGATTCGCTGCCCACTCCCGCCCTTCAGGAGCGGCCCGCAGGCTCCCCACTCCTGGAAGTCCGCGACGTCTACAAGACCTACCACGTGGGTGAGGTGGACGTGCCGGCCGTCCGCGGCATCAGTCTGAGGATCCACGCCGGCGAGTTCATCGCGATCATCGGCCAAAGCGGCTCCGGCAAGTCCACCCTCATGCACGTCCTCGGGTGTTTGGACCGCTGCGACCAAGGCCGGTATCGGCTCGATGGCGTCGACGTGGCCGAGCTGTCCAAGCGTGGGCTGGCCAAGCTGCGCAACGTGAAGATCGGATTCGTCTTCCAGAGCTTCAATTTGCTCGCTCGCACCACGGTTCTGGATAACGTCGCCATGCCGCTGTCATATGCCGGCGTTCACCGGCGTCTGCGCAGAAAGCGCGCCGCTGAAATGCTTCAGCGCGTGGGGCTGGCCGACCGGGCCATGCACCTCAGCAATCAACTTAGCGGCGGGCAACAGCAGCGCGTGGCGATCGCCCGAGCCCTGATCACCCAGCCGATTCTTCTCCTCGCCGACGAGCCGACGGGAAACCTCGATAGCAAAACCAGTGTGGAGATCATGGCATTTCTCAAGGAATTGAACGACCAGTCCGGCCTGACCATCATTCTGGTCACCCATGAGCCGGACATCGCCGCCTTCGCCCAACGAATCGTCTCCGTCAAAGACGGCCTGATCGCCTCGGATATGCCAAACACATCAAGCCGGAAATCCACAACCGGCCCCGGTGACGCACCAGCGCAAACACACGCTGCGGCAACTGAATAACCATCCCGCTTCTTCTTGCGGACTGGAACCAGGGCAAGAGGCCTTGCTTGTGCGCCGTCGCTGCCCCCAGGAACGGCACGTTTTTTACCGACGCCCCGTAACTCTCGGCGCTCCCTGTCGCCTGAAGGTCATGAGGACCCGAAGACCGTGGCCGCGTGAATGGGGCGGTGATTAGACAAGGGTGGCATTTCTATGAATAGGAAACATGGATGGGCCGGAGGGATCGTCCTCCTGGCCGCAGTCAGCGTGTGCTGGTGGATGGCGCGTGCTTCGGAAGACGGCGCGACCCAGGTCGCCCACAACAAGGCGCCCTACCTGTGCAGCCAATGCGGGAATCTGTTCGCGATGACCGCGAAGGAAGCCCAGCGCCGAGAACAAACAGGCGAAGGTGGTTACATCTGCCCTTCCTGCGACGACGGCAGTGCGCTGTCCAGGAATCCATCACCGCAGCCGGCGGACGGATCGAGCGATGGCAAGCAGCATCGCCCGCGGCCAGGCGGAGGAAGGCAGAGAGTAGAACCCTAGGTGGTGCAAGCTCCCGGTTCCAGGAAGCGATCATGGCGAATCCCAATCATTCCAGCGAACGATTTGTTCGAGTTGGGCAACCAGTGGATTAACAGCGGTTGTTTCGGAGAAGGTCCGCACAGCGGACCCTACGTGCTGGGTTCGGTCAACGCCGCTCGTCTTCTCAAGCACTTTGCGTGCAGTGTCCAGCATGTGACCAAGATAAACCTGATCATCCTTGACCATACTGCACCTCGGCCTCGGCTAGCACGCGATCTCGAATCCTGCGATTGAGAAACCTGGGTGTTACCAGATCGACCTTACGCCCGCCAAGTATGGCCGACAATTCTGCCTCAATCTCATAGAGGCGAATGAACCCCGGGACGTGTTCGGGCTCGAACTCCACCAGCACGTCAATATCGCTGTCTGGGCCGAAATCGTCTCGCAGCACAGACCCAAAGAACCAAAACCGGCAAACATGATGACGCTTGCAAAAACGGTTGATTGCATCGCGTTCGACCGGGATTCTCGTTCTCATATACCCACACCTAGAACGCGTGCTTTGAGGTCGCTCGACGCTTGCGCGCCGTGAACTCCGGGGCCTCCTTGACGCAGAGCCCCAGGATGCCGAGGGACTTGAAGAACGCGCTGAGCCCGACCCGTTTCAGTTCGGCGCCTTGATTGCCGACCGTGGGAAACCCGTTCTCGTCGGGCGTCAGTGTTTCCCAATTGCGAAACAGGCGGCCCCATTCGCTGTCCAGAACCTCGCGCATCATCGCCTTGGCCTTCAGCGGATACCAGAGGCTGTCGTGATAGACGACGCTGGCGATGTAGGCCCAGGGCGCCAGCACCGTCTTGAGTGACCACTCCAGCGGCTTCTTCAGCGGTCCCCAGTAAATCTTGTGCTGCATTCGCGAGGCGAAGGTCATCTTCTTGAATGGCCCGTCAAAATGCCAGTTTTCGCGGGCCGCGTCCTCATCGCCCACAATCTCGATTTCACTGGGATTGCCGCAGCCCAGGCCCTTCTCATGGGCCAGCCGAATGAACTTGATCGACATCGGATCCATGCCCATCAGCTTGGCCGCCACCGCATCGATGGCCACCTGATCGGCGCCGGCCAGAAGGACGTTCTTCACGTGTGGGATCATGCACCTCGGGCCGGGCCCGTCGCCGGCAAAGGTGCCGTCCATCACCGCGAAGACGCCGCGGTGGATTTTCTTCTGGATCATCAGCAGATCGACCAGCGTCTCATGAATCACCGGATGGGTCCAATGACGGTGCTCGTTGAGGAGCCCGCCGAAAGCATTTTTCATGGCGCCGGTCATCGTGGTGAAGATGTGGGTCTTAACCGTGGGCAGGTGGATGATGTTCTCGCCGATGAACCGCTTGGGAATGAAGAAGCCCTTGGGATAGACCTCGTTGAGGCAGATGAACTCGTCGGCCAAGTCACCCACCGCGTCGCGGATGTGAATCCACTCCTCGCCTTCGTAAAGGTGGAGGTTGCGCAGGCCGTGTGCCTCGATCACGTTGAGCTGCTTGTTCTCCCGCTCACCGAAGTGGGCATCGATGACCACCGTGCGATTATGGCAGCCGTGGATGAGGTTCGGATCGTATCCGTCGGCCTTCATCGCGCGGATCACGCCTTCCAGTTGCCAGGGTGTCGTCGAGCAGCCGGGGAAAAAAAAGTGCCAACTGATGTTGATTTTCAGGGCCGTATCGGCATCTTTCGCGATAACCGACTCGTAGTCCGCCAGGTTCATGAGCCGATGGTAGTCGGTCAAGACGGTCGCAGGAGTCGTTCTCAGGATGGCAACTTTCGCTGAGGGCATGTCGTCTCCAGGGTACTCCAACGGACCGACGTTCGCGAACTTGGACCGTCCCGGGGGCCGCTGCGCGTACCAGGCCTTGATGTGGTGGTCCAATCCCCGGTGATAGGCTCCCCCGCAGCCACAGTAATCCCTACGCCTGCCATCAGAATCGGTGCGTCATGACTATCGGACCACGGAGAAGCCTCATCGGCCATCCAGAGTCATCCTCAAGAAGACTGCGTAAGTGGACGACCAAGTACAGGGAAAACCCGTAGCACGGGTTCCCCGGGGCATCCTCAGAGGAGAGGCGGCCCCCAGAAGGGCCGGACCAACCATCCCAGCCGTCGCCAAGGATCATCGGACAATGGATCGATCAAGTAGGCCAACCCGAGGACGATTGTCGATCGTGAAGTCGGTGTTCACGGTGCTGTTGGCCATCTTCCTCGTTGAGGTGGGCGTGACGTTTCTCCTCCCACGTATCCTGCCGCCTCATGCCGGCGCATGGACCAAAGCTGTTTGCGACGCGGGACTGTTGTCGCTCCTGAGTGCAGGCGCCCTTTGGTTCGTGGTCGTGCAGCCCATGCGACGGGCCACAACCACAGCCCTCCACCAGCTCGATCTCCAAAGACATGCGCTGGACCAGCACTCGATCGTCGCCATCACGGACACCCGAGGCCGGATCACTTACGCCAGCGACAAGTTCTGCCGGATGAGCAAGTATGCTCGGGAGGAACTCATCGGCCAGAACTGCCGGATCATCAACTCAGGCTTTCACCCCAAGTCGTTTTTCAGGGACTTGTGGAAGACGATTCAGCGTGGGGAAGTCTGGAAAGGCGAAGTCAAGTGCCTGGCGAAAGGCGGCAGCGATTACTGGGTCGACAAGACCATCGTCCCCTTCAAAGATGAAAGCGGCGAAATCACCAGCTACGTCGACATCCAGACAGACGTCACCGAGCACAAGCTCAGAGAATCCGAAGTCAAGGAAAGAGCCGAACAATTTCGCCTGATCAGCGAGGGCGTGCCCATCGGAGTCTTCCAGACCGATTCCACCGGGCTGTGTACGTACACCAATACGAATTGGCACGCGATCACCGGCATGGACACGTTCACAAGCCTGGGCATGTTTTGGCACGAGGTCATCCATCCGGAATCTCACGATTTGGTTTGTGAGGGCTGGAGGAACAGTGTCGAGCAGATGCGGCCCTTTTCGGCGGAGGCGCGGCTCAACAGCGAGGACGAGCGCGAGCGATGGCTGCACGTCCGTATCACTCCGTTGATCTCGGACAGCGGCGTGACCTGCGTTGGAACCATCGAAGACGTTTCTCCTCCGTCCCAACTCATCAGCGATGCTGCTACGCGAATGACCTCGTCGAAGAAGGTCGGAGGCCTCCGCAGCCACGTTCTCCTGGCCGAAGACGGAGCCGATAACCAACGGCTCATATCCTACATCCTGAAGAAAGCGGGAGCGGAGGTCGTGACAGTGGAGAATGGCAAGCTCGCGGTCGAGGCCGCCCTGGCGGCGAATCATGGCGAGACGCCGTTTGACGTGATCCTCATGGACATGCAAATGCCGGTGATGGATGGCTACGAGGCAACAGGAATGCTCCGGCAACAAGGATACACCGCGCCGATCATCGCCCTGACGGCCCACGCAATGGGAGGTGATCGGACCCGGTGCATCGAAGCCGGTTGCGACGACTACGCTACCAAGCCGATCGACCGCAAGAAGCTCTTCGAGGTGATCCGAAAACACACGCAGCAGCCGGAGGCGGTCCTTGCGTGAACGGTGATTCCCCTAATCTACTGCGCTGTGGGAGCAGCTTACTCATCGTCCAGTTCCCATCCCGAACGACCAAGACTCAACCCTTGTCCGGATCTGTTGAAATATGCGGGCTAACACCCCGAGGCCCGACTTGTCAGGCTGCTTAGTATGAAACGCGCGCGGCCTGCGCCGGAAGTGCATCAGGAAAGACAATTGCCGCCAGCAGCATCGATCCCCACCGCGCCCAAATCTCGTCGGCGGACATCGTGCCGGCATCTTTCGGCAACTCCAAGGTGATGATGGGAACGCCCAGCGTCAATCCTGCGTATGAGCCCAGCGATCCCGGTCGGCTGCCGAGCTTCTCGATCGGCAGGTGGCAGTGCGCCGCCATCGCCGCCGCCAGATCATCGGCGGGGCCGTCGTAGTCGATGCACGCATGTCCGGAACGCAGCGGCTGATGAATGCTGACAATCCGCCGAGGGCGATGTGCATCCAACAGGTCGCTGATGGCGACGCTCTCCGGTTCCGAGAGGGCCGTGCCGCCGTGCCGGGCAAGACGTTGGTAGTTCGACGCTGGATAGTTGCGATTGAGGTCCACCCCGCGGGCGTTGGTGCGCGTCCGTTTCGCGTGGCCGTCGGGATTGACCACTGGAATCAACAGAATGCGGCGCCCCTTGGTCAGCTCCGGATGATCGGCCAGGTGCGCGGCAAGACGACGGACCAATGGCGTGCCCGCATCCTCATCTCCGTGAATCGTGGCCATGATCAGGATGCAATCATCACCGTCGCCAAAGGTGAGGCACGTGATGGGCCGGCCCTGGACGGAGTTTCCCAAGACGCTCCATCGCGGCTGATTGCGCCCGGCGCGCTGCCCGTCCTGCTCAGTCTGCACGCGCTGGTCGGGCGTCTGGCAACCGGCCGACAGCAGCAAGCCGACGGCGGCAAGTCCACCTCGCCGAAACAACCGGCCCAGCCTGGAGACATCGTGTCGATGCATGGTTTCAAGTCACCGAAGTGACGATCCTCTCGGAAGAATGGGCTCTCTTGGAATGGTCGGCAACGCAGTCCCACATGATCCTGTTTTTTCCGCCGAGGTCAAGCGCGTCGCCCCCTCACGCCGCCCGAGCCGCGTTCTGCGAACGCGGTGGAGCCGATATGGGTAAAACGTCGCATCCGGCCGGCGCGCACCGAGCGACAACGCCGCTGCCCGTCCTCGTGAACATCGGCTACAATGCCGCGTAGACCTTGCCGATGCGAAGAGGTCTACTGAGGAAGCCCATCCTGATGCACGCACGGAAAAAGACACGGCAGGTTCACGTGGGCCCAGTGGCGATCGGCGGCGGTGCGCCGGTCTCGATTCAATCGATGACCAGCACCTACACCTACGAGATCGACAAGACTGTCGCCCAGATTCACGCCCTGGCCCAGGCGGGGGCGGACATCGTCCGCGTCGCCGTGCCCGACCCGAAGGACACCGAGGCCCTGCACCACATCCTGCCGCAATCGCCCGTGCCGATCGTCGCCGACGTTCACTTTCACTTTCAGCGGGCGATGGAGGCCGTCGAGGCCGGCGTGCACAAGATTCGCCTGAACCCCGGCAACATCCAGGACCGCAGCCAGGTGGACCGTGTCATTCGGGCGTGTCGCGAACGGGGAATACCGATCCGCGTCGGCGTCAACGAGGGTGGCATCGTCGAGCGCAGGGACAAGGACAAACGCGCCGCCGAAAAGGCCAGGCTCCGTAGCAGGATGGGACATGCGACCCATCTGCTGACGGATCGAGACCTGGGCGATCCGTTGGTCCGCCTGATGATTGACAAGATCGAGGACTATCTCCGCATCTTCGAGGAGAACGACTTTCACGACGTTGTGATCAGTGCCAAATCGATCGACCCGCGCATCGTCATTGATGCCTACACCGCGATCAGCGAGCGGTTCGACTTTCCTCTGCATCTCGGCGTCACCCACGCCGGGCCGAAGGAGACCGGTTGTATTCGTTCCGTCGTTGCGCTGGGTACCCTGCTGGCCGGCGGGATCGGCGACACCGTGCGGATTAGCTACGCATCGGACCCCGTGCTGGAAGTCGAGGATGCCCGGGAGATGCTCAACTGCCTGGGCCTGCGGGCGCGCATCGAGCCGGAACTGATCGCCTGCCCGACGTGCGGGCGGATCGAGGTCGATCTGATGACGCTGGTGCGCGACGTTCGCCAGAAGTTGGCGACGATCAAGGTGCCGATCAAGGTGGCGGTGATGGGTTGCGTGGTCAACGGGCCCGGCGAGGCGGAGGGGGCCGACGTCGCGGTCTTTGCCGGCAAGGGTCGTGGGATCATCTACGTGCAGGGCGAGCAAACGCGGACGGTGAGCGAGGCCCAAATGCTCGACGCACTCCACGAGGAGTGCCTGACCCTGGCCGCAAAGGTCGAACGCGGCGAGGCCACCCTGAGCAATAGTAGCGTCACCATCGCCCCGCCGGACCCGCTGCCACGAGCGGACGGGAGCTTGCCGTTGCGGGTCGTGGGCGGAAGCTAAGCAGTTCCAGGGCCGCTCCACAAGACCCACTCAATCTCTTGGCAGTAACCTGTTTATATTCAAGACATTGTGTACAAGACGAGCGAAGGCTCAGGGCCCGCTTGTCGCAGAGTGCTATTTTGATGAAATTACATTTTTTGCAATAAGAACCAGAGTTTAGCCAGCTTATTCCGGTGTGTAGGAACATGCGTCAAGTGGAATCATCTGGAGAAATGGTGCCTCCTGCTGGACGGTTCATCAGGCAGCCTGGGGGTTATCGGGTCTTCATCCCAGGGTCGTTGCCCCCATCTGGTTTCGTAATTGACACGCCGACGGTACGTCTGCTCTCGAAAACAGATCGGTTGTTGGGACGCCTGGACGGAGCGTGTGACACGCTGCCGAATCCTGATCTGTTTGTTGCCATGTACGTTCGGCAAGAGGCTGTTCTCAGCTCACAAATTGAGGGCACCCAATCGACGCTTCAAGATGTTCTGGAGTTCGAAACAGATCGGCGAGGTGCGGAACGACCTAAGGATGTCGAAGAGGTGGTGAACTACGTTTCTGCGATGAACTACGGCTTGCAGAAGCTTGAGGAGCTTCCTCTCTCGAACAGATTGATTCGCGACTTGCATCGTATCTTGATGAGCCGAGTCCGTGGACACCAGCGCGATCCTGGAAAGTTTCGCCGAATCCAGAACTGGTTGGGATCTGACGGCTGCGACATAAGAAAAGCAACCTATGTCCCTCCGCCGGTCTCGGAGATGAACACGGCTCTCAGCAATCTCGAGAACTACATCCAAACGGACACCGAGCTGCCTGAACTCGTGCGCTGCGCGCTGGCGCATGCGCAGTTTGAGACGATACATCCGTTTCTTGATGGCAATGGAAGGATTGGGCGATTACTAATCACTCTAATGCTTTGCGAGAGGCAGGTTCTCCAGAGGCCGCTGCTCTACCTGAGTCATTACTTCAAACGAAATCGACTGGAGTATTACGACCGCTTGACGTCAGTACGCACGAAAGGTGACTGGGTCGGCTGGGTGAAGTTCTTCTTGAAAGGAGTGGTGGAAGTCGCCCAGGAAGCTTCCAGTACTGCCCGATTGATTCTTAGAATGCGCGAATCGCACCGTCTCTTGATCGGGAATACGTTAGGCGTCCATGGCCTCAAGCTCTTGGACTATCTCTTCGAGCACCCGCTCACAAACGTTAGCACAGTCAGTGAGTATCTGAAAGTCAGTTTCTCTACCGCGAACACTCTGATTGCTGAGTTCCAGAAGCTGGCGATACTACACGAGTACACCGGAAGAAAACGCAATCGGCGATATCGTTACGTTCCATACCTTGACTTGTTTGAGAGTCGAGCTAGCCCTTTCGAATCATGAACGCGGAGAGCAAACAAGAAACGCCTATCCTGCACGCCCAGTCGCCTGTACGCTGCTCAGTGAATGAAGAACACCCTGGACCATATCCGCAAGTTCTTCGATGAACGGCGCGTGGCTTACCGCCACGTTCACCACGAACCCACCTACACGTCCGAGCAGTCTGCCGCCGCGCGTGGCGAGAGCATTCAGATCGGCGGCAAGGCGCTGCTGGTGAAAGTCGGCGATGAGTTTCGCCTATTCGTCCTGAGTGCGGCGTTGAGGCTTGATTCGGCGGCGATCCGCAGACGCTTCGGCGTGAAGCGAGCGAGATTCGCCACGGCCGATGAACTGCTGGAGATGACCGGGTTGGTGCCTGGGTCGGTTCCCCCGTTTGGCCGTCCCATCCTGCCGTTCGATCTGTTCGCTGACGATTCGGTCCTGCGCAACGATCGAATCGCTTTCAATGCCGGCAGCCTGACCGATTCGATCATCATGTCCGTCGAAGATTATGTCAGGATCGCCGCGCCGGAGGTCTTTCCGTTTGCAATCTCGTCTGACCAGCGCCGAAACGAATGGCGAGAAGGAAAACGGGGTAATTCTCCTTGATCAGCGAACGCGAAGCGCCGCATAGAAAACCGGAAAAATCGCAAGACTCGGCAATCTGATCGCATCGAGCAACATTTTCCCGGGTGGAGGGGTGACGGGCGAGCCCCGCCACCCCGTGTTCAGGTCGTTCCCTACAGGGACTGACCTCTGGTCGGCGCCGGGCCCAGTCGTGGAGCCGGTCCGAGCGCCCGAAGCTTGGCCTTGAGATACTTGATCAGCGCGACAACCTCTGCGCGATCCGCTTCGGCCACATCGAGGGCTTTTGCCAATTCCTCGTATCGAGCCACCGCCTCGAGCCATGCTTTCATGTCATCCTCGAGGCCTGTGCTGAGGTAATCCGCCTCGCGTTGTTCGATTTCCACCTTGGTGGAAACCATCTTCAACTCGAGCTGGCTGATGTACTGATCGATGTACGCCAGCCTGATCTGCGCCTTCTTGAGCATCTGCTGAAGAAGATCTCGTTCCGACGTTTCTGCGGCGGCCGTCTGGCTCCAGCCAATCCCGGCGACAAAAGCCAACAGACACAGCAGGTTTCCGATCTTGTGGTGAGACATTCTTGAATCTCCTTAATTGAGTTTTCGCGTTCCACCGGAGCTTTTGTGACACCATCGTTTCGCGGGCGTCAAGGCCGGCGAGACGGCGGTGCCGAAAGCCCTCGAACAGAACCCATCGTTTTGTAACACTGCGTGACCGCGCGGGCATCGATGAGATCCGACCATCTCGAACCTGGCGAGCATCGGATCACATCGTTATTACCTCAAAGGCAAACCGCGTGCCAAGAAGTTGTCCGGTGAGACCGCGGAGATTCAAACCTATGTATGTGCTTGATTTGCATCGAGCAGAGGCCGCTGGACAGCAGCGTGCCAGGTGGCCGCTGATCGCTTGGCCCTGTGCGTAGATTGGCACTTGATCTGTGTTCATGCACACCGACGGTCCCCATCGCTCTCGAAACGCACGCCTGATCGGATTCGCGGGTCCCCACGGTCGAGCACATTCGACTCACCATGGCGGAATATGGGGGCATCTGGGTGTACTGACCGCGCTCCAAGACGCGCGGGTTCCGTCATGCGACGATCGTTTCTCTGCTTGGCAAAGAGAATCCACCCCCGCGTTGGACCGGATGATGTTTGGACGGTTGTGCCGTGCGACGGGCGATGATGGGGAGATTACGGATCGGGCTGGTAGTCCCACTTCCACCAGGGCTCGGTGCCCGGATGGCTGGAGGAGAGGACGTGTCCGCCGACGAAACCGACATTGGATTGGCTGCGATGGCGGAAAGAAGGGAACCAATAGCGGCCGTCCTCATAGATATCGATGGCCTTGTCGTTCACGATCGGCGGCGCGGTGTAGTACGGCAGAAGGTCTCTACCAGCGGCCTCGCCCCCGTCGGCATCGAGCACTAACGGCACGTCAGGGTACTGGAGGATCTTGTCGGTCGGATAGGCGGTGGCGCGAATCGGCCGATTGTTGATCAGTCGGGTGCGCGTTTCGAGGCGCTTGTTGAACGCGACGCTGACGTTCGCCTGCGGCCCGATCGCACCGGAACTGCACGGGATGCTGGCGCGGCGTTCGAGGTGCCCTGCTCCGGCAGGGCACATCATCGACTGTTCCGCCCCCTTCATGGCGACACGCTCACCGCCGGTGCCGGCCCAAAACTCATCAATCTGGTAGATCGATTCCTGGAAATCTTCCAGGCGAAACCGGCGTGGGCCGTACCGGTCGCTGTCGCCGCGACCGCGATTGTTGGAGACGTCGGCGAACTCGATGAAGTTCATGGTGACAGTGCGAAGCTTGGTCTTGCATTCCAAAGCCATGGCGGCATGTCGACTTGCGCTGAGGGCGGGAAGCAGGATGCCGATCAGCACCGAGCTGATCCCCCCGACGACGAGGAGTTCCAGGAGAGTGAAACCCGTCTGTTTGGATCGCAACGTGTTCACGAGGGAAATGGGCTCCGAGAATCCTGTCTCGATGGAGAATCCGAGGCTCGAATTGTACTCACTCTCGCCAGGCTGGGCAAGAGATTCACACAAGACCCCGGCCGGCGATTATGGTTGAAAACACACAGTTTTCCACCTTCCGCAGTCGCTTTAGCGCAGTTCGCTAGGGACCGAGAATCAGGGAGACGAACCCCTCAATGTCCGCCCCATTCAGGTTTCCATCGCCGTCCAGGTCGCCTCTGACGACCGGATCGGCGCCGTTGTGTGTGTCCGTATACACACCTGGGTCGATGAGGGCCTGAATGAAGTCGTCGATGTCGGAGACGTCCACGGCCTGGTCGAGGTCCAGGTCGCCGACGACGACGGCATCGGCGGCGTCCACGAATCCGTCGTAGTTGGTGTTGTACACGCAGAAATCCGCCGCGAATCCAGGCCAGTCAAGACTGCCATTCGTGGCGTTTCCGTCCTCGTCATACAACGGGTCTCCGTCCCAGGCGGAGATGGCAGCGTTCATCTGCGCCACGTCGCTGTTGTCGACCAGGTTATCGGCGTTGAAATCTCCGGTTCTTGCATTGGGATAGACGTCGGTCCAGGCGAAGCGGGAGCCGTCCGGTTGGGCCACGCCATAGGCGGTTCCCACCAAAGCCGCGACGCGCCAACCGGCCGCGTCCAGGCTTGCGGCGATGCTGTTGAATTCCCAGCCTGCGATGAGTTGGAAATTAGGGAGCGTGCGGTCGAACGGATCAGCGAAGGTGGCGCTGAACTGCAAGTCGTCGAGGGCCTCCTCAATGGAGTTCTGTTCTTCGACGCCGCCCCCACTGGATCGGTCACATCCATTATTCGGCTGGACAGGTTCCGTTGGACTGATGAGTGCCGCCGATCCGGCGTTTTGCAAGGGATAGACCAGCGAGATCGTGGTTGTGTCCGACGCGAGTTCATGGGCGAACAGGAGATACACCTTGGGCTCGTATTTGCCCTGGCGAGGGAAACAACTCAGCGAGAAGTCCTCGAAACCGTGGGCGCGATGGAACAACTCCCCCTCGACCTCCCAGGTCTCGCCCGCCTCGAAGATGGCTGGATCGCCGCCGGGGCTCTCCTGCTTGACATGGACGGTTGAAACTTCCTCGCCGATGAAGGCGAGATGAAACTCCTCGCCGCTGCGGTCGACGAACGGGGCGGTCGTGACGTCATTGTCGAATGCGAAACCGTGCAGTGCGGCACGATCGAGGAACCGGGCCTCGCTCGGCAACCCGCCGAAGCGCGCCACATTGCCGAGATAACGATACTGCGGCGAACTCAGTTCGCCGCCGGTGTCCTCATCTCCGTCCAGATCAAACTCGATGTAGCCGAAGATGGGGTGAGGCCCATACATGAAGGGATCGTACATGGGATACTCGTCGTCCCAGCCGAGCGGGCCGGGCGGATTGATCAGGCCGTCCAGCACGATATCAATCCTCGCAAACCCGCCCATGCTGTCCCAGACGCCGTCGAATCGATCGGCGGCCGGCGCGTTCGGAGTGAAATTGCCGAGTCTTATTTGCACGATGTCGGGCAGGCGTTGCGTCTGAGGATCGATCGGTCCGTCGCCATTCAAGTCCGTTCGTCGAATCACCGCGTCGTTGCCGGGGTCGGCTATGGAGGTAGGTTGGGCGTGCGCCGAAGATGCAGCAAGGAGGATACCGAGCGCCCCCCGCAGCCACGGAACGTGAGAGAACCGACGTTTGGCGCCGGTGCCGCAGACCGATGCAGTCATAGGTCGTGCAGGGGACCGTCGGCTCATTGGGTCTTCTCCGCGCTCTTGTTGAGCCTGTAGCGAAGCGCTTCTCGCGTCAGCCCCAGGATTCGTGCGGCCTGACTCAGATTCTGGTTGGTGTATTCGTAAGCGGCGAGAAGAATCGACTGCTCCACCTCCTCGAGCGTCGGCCGGCCCTTCTCGAAATCGAGGTGAATGACCCGACCACCCGCGATTTCGATCTCTACGTTGCTCTCGTCTTTCTCCTTTGTCGGAGTCAGGTCGCCCTCTTCGATTACCTTTCCGTCCACCTGGAGGATGCAGCTTTCGATCGCATGACTGAGTTCGCGAATGTTCCCGCGCCAACTGCGTCCGCACAGCGCCCGGAGCGCGGCACCACTGAACTGTTTCGTCTCCATGCAGAAGCGGCGGCAATGCGACGCAAGGAAGTGCGAGGCCAACACGGGAATGTCCTCTCTCCTCTCGCGCAAAGGCGGCAAGTTGATTTCGATCACGCGGAGCCGGTGATAGAGATCCCGTCGAAACGTGCCCTGTTCGACGGCTGTTTCCATGTCGCGATTCGTCGCCGCGATAATGTGAACGTCGATCTTGCGCGCATCCGTGCCTCCCACGGGACGAATCTCGCGGTGCTCGACGGTGTGGAGCAGCTTGGCTTGCATGTCCTGCTCCAGGTGACCGACCTCATCGAGGAACACGGTCCCTCCGTTGGCCACCTCCAGAAGTCCGCGCTTCGACTGCGACGCGCTCGTGAACGCCCCGCGCAGGTGACCGAACAGCTCCGATTCAAACAACGTGGTAGGAATCGCCGTGCAGTTCACCGAGATAAACGGCTTTCGACTCCTCGGGCCGTGGTAATGGATTGCTCGCGCCGCCAGGTCCTTGCCGGTTCCGGTCTCGCCTGTAATCAGAACGGTCGGCGGATCGGGTAAGCCGAGGACTTCCGTGCGCGTCAGCCGGCGGATGGTCTCTTTGAGGGTCTGTACGGCCTCGGATTGTCCGATGATTCGATCGAGACCACTGTATTCCTCCTCCTGGGTCCTGAGGAAAGCCAGATTATCGACGACCTGTTGTTGGTCAAGGGCCCGGTTCACGACAAGTTGCAGTTCTTCGAGGTCGATGGGCTTGGTGAGGTACTCGTAGGCACCGGCCTTCATCGCCTCGACGGCGATCTGTTCGTTTCCGTGGGCCGTGACCACGATGACGGAGGTGGATGGTGATTCGGCTCTGAGCTTGGGCAGGAGTTTCAGCCCGTCGCCGTCCGGAAGCCGGAGGTCAAGGATGATGACGTCCGGCACGAACTTGGCGCTGCAAGCGAGAGCATCCTTGGCGGTGTGGCTGATCTCGACCACGTGGTCGTGAGTCCGCAACTTTTCCGCAACGTTTTTGGCGAGCACGCGCTCGTCTTCTACGATCAACACTCGTGGCATCGATGACTCCCCGAATTATCCTGCGATCGCTCGCAACAATGCGCTCCGGCCAATAGGCCGGCGGCAGGGCTGAGGATCAAACACGGTTCCGCTCCTTTGAAAACGCCTGGTGGTTTTTCCGATCCGTCCTGGTCAGCGGGAGCCATACCTCGAATCGCGTTCTGCCCTCCGCGGTGGTCGCCAAGGTCGCGTCGCCGCCATGGAGCCGGGCGCTGCGTTTGACGGTGGCAAGCCCGATGCCGGTGCCCGATGGTTTGGTGGTGAAGAACAGATCGAAGATTCTCGACGCCACCTCACTGGGGACGCCGGGGCCCTGGTTTTCCACGCGGAGGACGGCCCGACCTTCGTGGGGGAGGGCCGCACAGACCACCCGCACTTCACTGTCGGCGTCAGAATGCTCCATCGCATTGGAGAGCAATTCGATGACAACTTGTTCCAGTTGTCTCCGGTCTCCGGAGACGAGGATCCCGGGCTCAACAACATCCGTCACGAGTTTAAGGCCCCGCCTGGAAAACTCGGCGTGTAGCTCATTGGCGGCAGACAGGACGACTTCACTCATGTTGACGCACTGAAACGATTCGGAATTGACGCGGGCCATGCTGAGCAGACCGGAGACGCGGTCACCCAGGCGCCGGCCTTCTTCGAGGATGTCGTTCAGGCGCTGGCGCGAGTTGTCATCCATGGTGCCGAGCTCGAGTGTCAGATCCGCGGAGCTTCGGATGGCAGCGAGTGGGTTGCGTATCCCATGGGCGACGCTGGAACACAGTTCCCCGATGGCCGCCAGCCGCTCGCGCCGTTCCTCCTGCACCCGCCGTCTTTCTTCCTGCAGGGCCCGGTCGGTTTGCTGGAGTCGACGTCCGAACGCCAGTACGCCGACGAGTATGAGAACGACCGCTGCGAGGAAGTATCGCTCTGAATTGAGACGATCCTGAAGCGCGGCTTCGTGCTCTTGCAGCAGGCCATAACGATCCGCAGCGTTTCGCTCAATGAGCACGGCCAGCGCGCGGAGTGCCAGGTGCTGCTGCTCGTCCATCCTGGCCATGGCCTTCCCGGCCCGCGCCAACCCCGCTTGGTGCTGATCGGAGGTTATATGCGGCCTTCGCATGGCATCGAACTCATCAAAGATCATGCTCGCGAACGCGACCATTTCATCAATCCTCTTGCGCAACAGGGCGGTATCCATGTCTCGCGCCATCGGTGACTCCAACGTCTCGGTCATGTTCATCCGGGCGACGCGGAGTCGAGCCTGCTCGTGTTGATAGTCCTTGGTGCGAAACAGTTCGTTGCCCGGTGCGTTGAGTTCCAGGATGCGTTGTTGTGCAGTGCGATGCCATCTCGACTTCGCGTCGAGCTCGACCGCGGTCTTGAGCAGCGCGGCCACACTTTCGAGCGTTTGGTCGTGCAGATGCAGGCTGAACATGATGACCACAACGTCGAACAGAGCCAGAAGAAAGTAGAAGTGATACCAACGGATGCGTGACACGATTGGGGCCTCGGTTCATTTTGCAGGTAAGCCGCCTCGCCCCGGGTCGGGATTCACGCGCGACCGGGGACGGTTGGGGAAGCGCCAGTTTGGGCTGACTTCCAGCCCGTGGATATCTTTTGTGCTCCTCTCCACTGGGCGATCGCGGTGTCTCCGTGGCTCGATTCGTCACGAGCCGGGGATGAGTGTGCGTTGTCACACACCCAATCTGTGCGTCTACGCACGCTTTTCTTGGCTCGATCGTTCGATAGCGGGACGCCAGGGAACTGCCATTCATTATATAACCCCAACGGGCACTTTGCGTTACGGTCGTAGCGCGGCTCCGGGCGCCCCCCAATAACCGCAATTGCCGTGCCAGAGACACGGGAGGTTAGACCGAATATCAGGGCGCCCCGGCATCAGGCGCGGCTGAGTTATCAGACGTACGATGATCGTGATCATTGATTGAGGTGTTGAGTCGGGCGGTGTGGCGGAGGTGGTAGGGCGGATCAGGCTTCAACGACGCCGGCCCATGTGGGTGGCTGAGGACAATGACCCGCCCCCTACAAACGAAACCAGGATGCGCACGAGCGGCGTGCGCATCCTGGCAAATGGGATCAAGGGTGCTGTGAGCCAGATCAGCCGGCGAGGACACCTGACGTGTTGCCGACCTGTATGATCACGCCGGGGCTCAGGCGCAGCGGCAGGTCCGCGGGCCAGGGCACATGGCCTGGTTCGATCTTGGTGTCAAACTCGACTTCGCCTTCGCCAAGCGGACCGATGACGAGATCTCCCGCGCTCACGCCATCCACGACAATCGCGTGGGTGCTGCCCACGACGGCATCTTCGAGTTCGACCTTCAGCTTGCGGCGTGTCCCGACTTCACGGTATTCCGCGTCGCCGTGCTCCGGCCCGGCTCCGGAGAGGACCGCGGGGAAACGCTGGTCCGGAACATTGGCCGGCGAACCCTGGGAACTGGGAGAATTGTTGCTCGTGCCGCCGTTCGTGTTTGTGTTCGTGTTCGTATTTCCGCTTGGGTTGCCGCTTGCGTTTCCGATGACCGCGCCAAGTTGTCCGAGTATCTGATTCATCGCCTCGGGCGTGCAAGCGCAAAACGCCGACATAGCCACAATGCAGAAAACCATTGCCCCAATCCGATGCTTGTTCATTCTGAGTTCTCCTTAAAGATCACGTCGTTTCTGTGGTCGAGCCGATCGAAACCCGAGCCTCCGTCAAGCAAATCCCCGTTCCATTCTTTGGTTCTCCTGACCAGGCGGGCGGAGACGCTTGCTGTGGCAGGACGAGAGCAAACCACGTGCCACAACACTCGAAGACCTGTCATCAGTCGCACAAACGCCCTTTCTGACTGCTGCACGCGGGCCTGGACACGAACAGGAAGGACGGGAAGCGTCAAGCGCTCCAGTGGGCTTGTGCGTAGTCGCACGATTCGTGGTCACTTACACACGGCGGGCATCAGGCGGATCACATCCGTGAGCATACGCACGGCCGACGTGCATCTACGCACTGTTCCCTGATCATCTGCGCGTCCTTGCTGAACGATGGACGGGGTCAACATCGGCCCTCGTGTGATCTCCATCCCCATTCTCAGGCTCACGCAGCGGACAGAGGCGGGCAATGGCACGCATCGTGCCCCGCCGTTCGGGATCGGACTGGGGGATGAGTTCGTCGACCTGAACCGAATATATGGAGGCTCTGGCGCTATGACCGAGTTGCGATCTTCTCGTCTCCTTGCTTATCTCGCTGTGGTAGCGGTGTTTCAATCCACCGCCCTGGCCCAGTTGCCGGATCATCCGGTGATCACGGAGGTGTACACGGATCCGCCGGGTCTCACTGACGGACCGGTGGGGCGTGATCCGGCGAACCAGCATCAGAGCTACATCGAGCTTCAGCTTCCGACCCTGGCTGCGCTGGACCCGACGCTCAACGCCGAGGCACTGGCGATGACGTTCTATGAAGTTGAAGGAGACTTCTCCAGTTCCGGCAACGCCCTGGTCAACTACCGGATCGACCTGCCGCCGTTCGACTTCAATCCGGTCAACGGCACGACGCTCGGGGCCATCCTGCGACCAACCAGCGGCGTGGTGGTCATCGGCTGGGTGGATTACGTGGGCGATCCGCCGACGGACCTGGCCGGCACGCCGAGCACTCGCGTGGGCCTGATCAACGGCGGCATCACCACCACGACCGACTTCACCTTCATCGCCCTGAACGGGGCGCAGTTCACCGGCACGACGAACTTTCCGGTGTCGCCGGCGGTGTCGCTGATCAACATGCCGAACGAGGCGACCAGCGGCATCATTCAGAACGGGTCGGCCGCTTATCTGTTGGTCAATCGCGATGCGGCCGGCTACGTCGAACTCTACGACGACGGCGACACCGCCCACGTGCCGCCGCTGTCCAATGCCGATCCCGGATTGCCGACGGGGTTGATTCTGGGCGTCTCGGCGCTGCTCGACGGGATGGCCGGCAATGATCACTCCCGCTTTGACGTTCTCAAACATCCCTACGACGCGCCGACGGGCCAGGAGATCGACTTGGAGAACGTCCTGCCGCTGGGCGGTGCGTTCAGTTTGCTGGTGCCTCAGATCGCCGAGGCCTCGGGCAACGGCTACGCCCGCCGCTTCGTGGACGTCGTCAAGACCACCGAGGATGGAATCTCGTTCAACGAAGATCCCATTGCCGACTCGATGGGGGCCTGTCGCACCATATCCAATAACGGCCCGTTCTTCCCCACGCCGGGTCGTGCGCCTTCAGTCACCAGCGCGCCGGAGTTGTCGGTCGGTTTGCCGGCGATACAACTCTTCGACGTGCTCGCCGGGACGACCGGCGGGCCGGGCATCACCTGCGCCAATGTGGGCGGGAACTTCGGGATGAACGTGACCGCGGCGCCGGGGGCTGGCAACAACCCGTCGGTCGCCACCTTTGCAACGGGCGACGTGGCCACTGTCCTGACGGGCCAGACACTGGTCTTTCCGAACATCGCGGTGACGGTGCCTTTCGGCACGACGGCCGGCGCGCTGGCCACCGCGCCAGTGACGGTCAGCGCGACAAACGCCAACGGCCTGGACCCGGCGGTGGTGAACCCCGCCGGCGCCACCACCGCGACGGTGCAGGTGCTGAATCCCACAACGGGCCTGAATGCTGCGTTGCTGCCATTTCAGGCGACGGCGTTTGCGGCGATTCAGGGCCTGCCGAAGCAGCCTGGCGTGAACAACGAGTTCCTGGGAACCAGCCTGGCGCAGTTTGTCGCTGACAATCTTTTCGGCATGGTCGACGACGAGCGACACAACGGCCTGCTTCTGCTCGATCCGGCGACCAATCTGTCGGATCCATTCCTGGTGGACGCGATGGAAGACGATATGCCGGACCTGCCGGACTTTTTTGTGAACTTCCCGTCCCCCGCCGGGCTGGACGACCTGGTGACCACGATTCTCAACTCGGCGGAGGTCGTGTTCGGCAACGGTACTTACGACGACAACTTCAATGCTACGATGACGGCCGTTCGAGCCATCGAACTGACAATCGCCGAGACCCGAACCAGCGGCGGCGCGTTCGTTCCGACCGAGCGGGTCCACTTCGCCGACGCCACCGGCCGCGGCGGCGCGCCAAACAGCGGTCTGAGCAACGCGATATCCGCGCGTGGTTTTGAATTGGCCCTGCTGGACACGAACGTTCAGCAGCTCGGCACGTTGGAGTCCGGCCAGACCGATGACTTCGGTTTGATCGTTGAGGTGGGACAGACGCGCGCCGGAGCGCAGGTTGTTTCCGGCGAGTTCGTGTTTCTGAGCTTCACCGGCGGATTGGAAGGATCAGACATCGACGACCTGGACGTCCCGCCGCATAACAACCAAACCAACATCATCTACTTGGACCTTGATCTGCTCGACTCCATCCTCGGCTGCGAAACCATCACGCGACTATTTGTCATCGACGGAAATGGCGGCAGCACGGTCAACGTCATCGAAGCCTTTTCTCTCAATGCCACGTGCGGGCATAAGGGCGACGTGAATCTCGACGGGGCGGTGAACGGCAAGGACATTCAGCCGTTCATAGAACAGGTCTTCACCCCTGGAGATCCCGGTCTCGTGATCGCCGCCTGTGCGGCCGACCTCAGCAAGAACGGCAGTGTCGGCATGGAAGACATCCCCCTGATGGTGGACGTTCTCCTGGACCGGCCGATCCCGTGAGACGGCGGGGCTGGTCGCCCATGCACATGCACAACCATCACTACGCACACCAGCGAGGAGCAGGGGAACCTCGCCGTCACGGGTGAACGGCCTTCGATAACATCGTAACTGTCTCTTGATAATACAGTTATGGACGAAGAAGCAAAATCGAGCCCGGGTTGGCACGAGCCTTGCTCTTAACGGCATCTCAACACCACGCTGACCAGGACGGTCGAGACACCGAATCCGGCCCGGCATTTGATGCCGGCGAAAAGTGCTTTGCTCATCGAGGCCGGGCGAGTCTGGAAAAGCGTTTGGAAGCCCGAGATTGAGATGGCAAGATCACCGCACGACACGAACCGCATGCCCTCGCACCGTGTCATGGCGTACTGCCACGACAGTGTCGGCATCGGCCATCTTCGCCGGACGATGTCGATCTGCGAACGGATCAGCAGGGAACATCACGATTCTTCCTTCCTGCTGGCCACCGGGACCCCGTATGTCCCGTTGTTCAATCAGGTTCCGCGCGTGGATTATGTAAAACTTCCCGCTCTGGAGAAAGAAGCGAGCGGCAACTACGGCAGCAAGTATCTCAACATTTCGCTGTCGCAGATCATTCGCTGCCGCAAATCCATGTTGATGCGGGCCGCGGAGCACCTGGAACCCGATGTGCTTCTTGTCGACAAGGCGCCGCTCGGAGTCTGTCGAGAACTGGTTCCCACTTTGCGATGGCTCCGCCGTCATCGGCCCAATACGCGGATCATATTCGGCATGCGGGATATCGAGGATTCCTCCGAAGCAACGATCCGCCAGTGGGACAAAGACGGCGTCCTCGAAGTGCTTGACACGTGTTTCGACGAGATATGGATTTACGGCATGGCCGAGGTCTTCAACCCGCTCATCGAGTACCGAATCCCCCCGAGCATCGGAAGAAAAGTCCGCTTCATGGGATATGTGACGCGCGACCATCCCGCCGTGCAGGCGGCTCCCGTGCCGGCGCAGAGAAGGGTCCTTGTGACAGTCGGTGGCGGCACCGACGGAGAGGCGTTGATCGAAGCCTATCTCGCGGAAGCCGCAGGCCGCCTCAGTGACCGGGGCATCGCCACGACGATCGTTGGCGGACCGGACTTGCCATCGCGGGCCGCGAGCCGCTTGCGCGACAAGGCCGCGACAATCGCTGCCGTCGAGTGGGTCGACTTCGAGCCCTGCATGAGCGGGCGCATCGCACAAGCCAACTTGATCGTCTCGATGGGTGGCTACAACACGCTCTGCGAGATCGCGTTACAACACAAACCCGTCTTGGTTATCCCCAGAATCAGGCCGCGTCTCGAGCAGGCCATTCGCGCTGAAAGATGGTCGCAGCTCGGCGGCGTTTTCTCTCTTCCACCGCCCGAGTTGACGCCCACGGCTCTCTCGAGGCGTGTAATCGACCTGCTTGAGAGCGGCCCTGAGGTTGTCTCCATGCGACTGGATCTTCGCGGACTCGATCGCGTCGCCGAACGGTTTCAAGAGTTCTGGAGCAAGGATCACTGCCATGCGACTCCTGTATGTCTGTAGCGACTTTGGCATCAAGCCGAACGGCACCAAGGGTGCGTCGGTTCATCTCCGGGCCATCACCCGGGGCATGGCCGACGCAGGCCACAAGGTCTGGCTGTTGAGCCCGCATCACGGGCCGGGCCCGGCGCATCCGGCGCGCGACCTGCTGGGGGAGTCTCGCTCCAGCCTCGACGGCACGGGGACGCAGCAGGCTTCGCCGGTCGAGAGGACCTCCAGGAAACTCAAACGGTGGATGACGGCGCGCGGGTATGGCGATGCCGTGTCCAAAGAGCTGCGCCCCTTGTTGTATAGCGCCTCGATCTGCGATCAGGCGCTGGGCGCTCTGGCCAAGGTCAAGCCCCACGCAATCATTGAACGCCTTTCCCTCTTCGGCCACGTCGGCCTTGACCTCGCACAGGCCCTGCGCGTGCCCCTCGTTGTCGAGGTCAACGCGCTGTTGGCCGAAGAGGCCCGACGGTTTCGTTCGTTGCAACTGTGCGACCTCGCCTCGGAGATGGAGCAGCGGGTGCTCCGTTCGGCCGACGCCATCATGCCCGTGTCCGCGCCGCTGGCTCAGCGCATCGTGGAGACGGGCATCGATCGCGACAAAGTGCACGTCGTATCCAACGGCGTAGCCCTCGAACCCTTCGATATGGCGCCGCCGCGCGAGACGTGTCGTCGCCGGCTGGGTTTTGATCAAAGTGCGTTCATCGTCGGGTTCGTCGGCAGCCTGAAAGTATGGCACGGCGTGGACCTCCTGCTCGCCGCGTTTCAACGCCTCTGCCGGAACGACGCATCTGCCCGCCTGCTCATCGTCGGCACGGGCCCGACGGTGGAACTCCTGCGACACGCCGCGCGGTCTTTGGGCATTGCGGAATCCGTGACCTTCACCGGTGCCGTATCGCACGATCGCGTTCCAGAATTGTTACGGGCGATGGACGTCGCCGTGGCGCCCTTCCGGCGGATGGAAGGGTTCTACTTCTCCCCGATCAAACTGTTCGAGTACATGGCCTCCGGCACCTGCGTCATCGCCAGTCGGTTGGGACAGATCAGCCAGGTGATTGAGGACGGATCGAGCGGACTGCTGTGTGAGCCCGACGACATCAGCGATCTTCATGCCAAGCTGCAAAGGGTCCGGCAGTCGGTTGACCTGCGCGAGCGACTCGCCAACCGCGCGTTGCGCATTGTCCGCCAGCACCACACGTGGCGTCACGCGGCGGAACGGACCTGTGAGATCACGCAACGTGCAATCGAGAACCGGCGAAACGCGCCGGCTCCCTTGCCGCCGGAAATCGTCGGCCTGACCGCCTCAATGGGAGCCCTGCGATGAGACAAACCGCTGCAACACCCAAGGCATCCGATCGCATCGGGTATCTCCTGCGAATGTATCCGCGTTACAGCCAGACCTTCATCGTCAACGAGATCCTCGAGTTGCAGCGCCAGGGCCTTGACCTGAGTATCGCTTCGTTACGCAAACCAGCCGATGGGCTGTTCCACGAAGCGGTTTCGCGCGTTCGTGGCAAGGTCGACTACCTGCCCGAAACCATTCTGTCTGATCTTTCCAAGGTTTGCAGCGCCGCATGGGCCTCGTTCAGGATGCGGCCCGTGGCTTACCTCCGCGCGGTCGGTTGTGCCATCCGTAACGGGAGTATCAGCCGGATCGACTTTGCCCAGGCCGCCCAGGTCTTGCGATGGGCAAAGAAGCGTAAGATTGATCACGTCCACGTTCACTTCGGGACGCAGGAAGCGACGGTCGCCCTGCTCGCGAACATGATCGGCGGCCTGTCTTACAGCCTGACGCTACACGCATTCGACATCTTCCGGAACAGCGTCGATCGGCGATTGCTGGCTCAGAAGATCAATGCTTCCAAGTTCACCGTCACCGTCAGCGAATTCAATCGGCGCTTCATGGTGGAAAACGTACCCGGCCTCGATCCCGACAAGGTCCGTGTCAATTACAACGGCATCGACCTCGAACGATTCAATCAACCCAGCGGCCCACGAGAGCCCGCGCTGGTGTTTGCAGTCGGCAGGCTGATCGAGAAGAAGGGCTTTATTCATCTGGTTCGGGCGATCGCCCACCTGCGCGACCAGGGTCGGCCGGTGCGTTGCAAGATCGCGGGCGACGGCCCCGAGATGCCACGGTTGAAGGACGAAATCTCCCGCACGAATCTGGGGGCGCTGGTGAAGCTTGTCGGTCCGATGGAACAGGGCGACGTTCGCGACATGATGCAGCGGGCGACCTGCTTTGCGTTGCCGTGCGTGCAGGCAAAGGACGGCAACGTCGACGCGCTTCCGACGGTGCTGCTTGAATCACTGGCATCGGGTTGTCCGTCGATCAGCACGCGGCTGAGCGGCGTGCCCGAGATCATCGAGCACAACGTCAGCGGCCTGCTGGTGGAGCCGGGCGAGTCGGGCCCGCTGGCCGCGGAGATCCTCCGAGTGATTGAAGATCGCGATCTGGCGGCGTGCCTGGCCGATGGCGGACGGCGCCGTGCGGAAGTTCGATTCGACGTTAGTCGGAATGCGGGCCTCATGCACGACTGGCTACTCGCCGGCGCCAGAAGGAGCGAACCGTTCAGACCCAATGCGACTTCCCAGGCAGAGATCGCGACGGGACCGAACCTGGTGCCCTGCGTCGTTGAGGTGTCGGCATGAATTGGACCTTCAAGACACGCCGGGGGAGGCTCGACCTCCAGCGCGCCCGTGACGTATGGAACACGTTCGGCGGATACGTGCGCCCGCACCGCTGGAAGCTCTTGGGCGCGTTGGCCGCCGCCTGTTGCGTGATCGCGACGCAGGTTGCGGCCCCGTGGCCCATCAAAATCATCTTTGACCACGTTCTCTCAAACAAGATGTCCGGATCGTGGCTCGGTCGATTGATGTCGTGGCTCGCGGACGGACCGACCGCGGCACTGGCCTGGGCGTGCGGCGCGATTGTGATCATCGCCGTACTCGACGGGCTCTGCGCCTACGGCAGAGACGTCTTGTTGGCCAAGACCGGACAACACATCGTCGGCAAAATCCGCCGTCATCTGTTTCGGCATTTACAGACCCTTTCCCCCTCGGTTTTTGATCGCCGCCAAAGAGGCGATTTGCTGTTGCGCCTCACCGGCGACATCCAGATGTTGCGGCAGATGTTGGTCAATGCCGTCATCAACACTGCGCAGAGCATCCTCATCGTCATCGCCATGATTGCGGCGATGTTCTACCTGAACCCCCTGCTGGCCCTCTTGGCCGTCTGCACCATCCCCATCGCATTTGCCGCCGCTTGGCGCACGACCGGACAAATCCGTCGCGCCACGGGGCAGGCGCGGGAAAAAGAAAGTGAAGTCGCCAACGTTGCCCACGACGCGCTTGCAGCCATGTCGATCGTGCAGGCCTTCAACCGTGAGGAGATCGAGCACGAGCGCTTCGCCCGACAAAACCGCGGCGCCGTCCGAGCCGGCGTCCGGACCACGCGACTGGAGGCGAAGCTCTATCGGGTCATCTCCGTGGCTTCAGCCCTCGGTGTCTGCATGATCCTGTACGTCGGTGTTTGCGCCGTGTTGTCGGAGTCCATGACCGCGGGCGATTTGCTCGTCTTCCTTGCATACCTCCGCAGCATGAACAAGCCGATGCGCAACCTCGCCAAGCTGTCAGGTCAGGTTGCCAAGGCGACGGCCTGCGGGGAGCGCGTTGCCGAACTCTTTGCCATCAGGCCCGAGGTTCAGGATCGCCCGGACGCGATCGACATGGATAACGTTCAAGGCGATATCGCGCTCGACGGCGTCTCCTTTTGCTATGAACAGGGGCCGGCGGTCCTCACCGACATCACACTCCAGGTCCAACCGCGCGAACGCATCGCGATCGTGGGTCATACCGGGGCCGGCAAGACCACGCTGGTCAAGCTGCTCCTGCGTTTCCATGACCCGCTGACCGGAGCCGTGAAGATCGACGGCACGGACATCCGCGATGCGACGCTCCAGTCACTCCGCCGGCACATCGGATGGGTCCATCAGGACACGCTTCTGTTCGGCATGAGCGTCGAAGAGAACATCAGTTTGGGTTGCCCGGATGCCGATATCGCCGAGATTCGCGAGGTTGCCGCTCGCGTGCATGCCGATGGGTTCATCCGCGAACTGCCCGATGGCTATGACACGGTGCTCGGCCAGGACGGCCAGACTCTTTCGGGTGGCCAGAGGCAGCGGATCGCCCTGGCTCGGGCACTGATGCGCCGCCCACGGATTTTGATCCTCGACGAGCCGGTCACCGGGTTGGATGCCCGGACCCGCCACTTGGTCGAGGAGACGTGGATGTCGCCGGACAACTCCGCAACGACCTTGGTGATCTGCCACCGCCTCCAGGACATGGAGCGGTTCAGTCGAATCGTGGTGCTCTCGCAAGGCAGGATTTGTGAGGTTGGAACGCATCGAGAGCTGTTGGCGGCCGAAGGCGAATATGCGTCGCTCTATGCCGCGGGTGGAGAAGGCATTCGCATCCTCGCGTCGGAGGAGCAAGTCACATGCTGACCGAAGGCATCGAACTACCCGCCGACGCCCTGCTCGGACCCGTCGTGGACGCACTCGGCCCCGCGAACGTCCTGGAGACCTGCCGCCGGCAACTTGGGGCGATTGACGATGAAGTACGCGCATCCTGGCGGCATTGCCGAATCGTCGAAGCGTTGTACCACCCCGGCCGCTACATCCGCGTGGCCTATGCGCTGCTTACCGATGCGAGTATCCCAACCCAGCGCAACTGGCCCGAAGCACAGATCGTTTATCTCCACGCGCCGCTGCGCCCGCCGATGTCGCGCCGAGGCCATGCGCTGACACTCAACGGGCGACAGGTCGAGGCGTACCTTTTTCCGAACGATCGCCGACTGCGGGGTCTTCGGAGGTTCGCCTCGCGCCAAGTTGCGGCCCAGGTGTGGCGAGGATGGATGCGGTCTGCCGGCGACGACTTCCAGATGTCGTCCGAGACCCTCCGGCGCATGCTGATCCGTTACGTTCCCGAGCAGAAATGGATCGTCCGCCTGCGCGTTCGTGGAGTCGAGTGCGTTTCCTGCGAATCGGCGAAACGCAGCATCGCCGTTCGCTCCGCCACGAAACGGAATTGTGGCATTCTCGCACGCCGCCACCTTGCCCTTGCTGAAGAAACGGAATATGGCAACAGGCCATTCCACGTTCCCCGGATCGTCGGGTTACAGATGGCGGGCGGGCTGGTCGCAACGGAATGGATTCGCGGCAAGACTCTATTGGAATCACTCGCTTCCGGGTCAACGGCCGACCTGATGGACCGCATTGCAGCGGTCCTGTCGTCCTTTCACGCCCTCTCGCCCGCCGCCTTTGGGCCTCTGCCCCAGGCCGACGTCAGCTCCCGCGCGCGGGATGCCGCTGATGATCTCGCCATCGCCTGCCCGACGCGCGAAGCGGCTGTTCGCCAGGTGGAGCGAGACCTCTGCCAACGGCTGGATGATCTTGAAGTCGAACAGACTGCTGTCCTGCACAACGACTTTCACTGGAATCAGGTTCGGATTCAGGGTGACCGAGTCACGCTTCTCGATTTCGAGAGGATGTGCATCGGAGACCCGGTGATTGACATCGCGAATTTTGCAACACAATTGCGCATGCTCGGCCACCGCCCGGAGTACGACGTCAGTCCGGAGCAGGCTGACGCCTGGGCACAGGCGTTTCTCCAGTCATGCTCGCGAAACAACGGCTGCCGCATTGCTCCGGATTCTCTTGCCTGTTACTCGGCACTTTCCCTGCTGGAGCTTGCTCGCGGAATGATGCGCCATCTTCGCCCGGGTTGGCGGGAGTTGGCGGATCGATGCATCGCGTTTGCCCGTGTCGGCCTCGTGCAGGCCGCAGCCGAGAGTGTGCTATCATGATCGAAGCCACCAACGATCGCACAACGCGCCCCACTGAGTTGCACCTCTTTGATCCGCAGCACGTGGAGATGATGCTAAGGAATCTCATTCATTGGCCCGATGGCGCCGGCCCCGGAAACGTCATGATCGAACGATGTTGGCCGACGCGCGACGACCGCCTGACCTTTGAGTGGTCCTTCGACCTTGGCGGACGTGGGAGGCGAGCTCTCTATGGTACGACAGGTCCGCAGCCCGAAGGGGGGGGCGGACCTTGTGTCGATGAGGCGTGGGACACGCCCACCGGCCTCGGCCGTGTTTTTCTCCACGCGCCGGCGTGGGGGGTTCTGATTCACACGCCGGATCGTGATCCAGCCATGCCCCACCTTCAACATTGCCTGGATTCGGAAGCGATGACCCGGCATCTGGGGCCATCCTGGATGTGGATCAACGGCCACGACTCGGCTCTGCCGAGCAGCCTGACCTGTCGGCTCCTGGGCTATCGGCCGAGACGCAGAGCCACGATGGCGTATTGTGCAAGCTCGCCGGGCCAGGCGTCCTCGACTCTCGTGGGGAAGACACACGTCAAAGGCCGGACGCAGCACCTGCGATGGATCCACGAGCAACTCGATGCCGAACTGTCGGCGCATTCCCGCGGGCGCGTCCGTTCGGCGGCCTGCCTCGGCGAAGTGCCGGACCTTCGGATGGCGTTGTTTTGCGAGGCAAGAGGGTGCGAATTGGGCGATGCCGCGCGATGGTCCTCGCGTGAACTGGACTGCGTCGTCGCCGCACTGACGACTCTGCACCGCTGCCGGATCGATGAAGTCGCCGTGTTCTCCGTCGCTGACGAGCTCAGTGTCAACCGCCGGTGGCACCGGCTGATTGCGGGTATGCACCATGCCGACGCCGACAGGGTGGCGTGCCTGGTCGAAGGGCTTCTCCGATTGAGCGAACAGATCGATCCGACACCGCAATGTCTGATTCATCGCGACTTCTACGGCCGACAAATCATCATCGGTCGCCGCACGACGACCATTCTGGATCTGGACACGCTGGCCTGGGGTCAACCCTGTCTCGATTTGGGCAACATCCTGGCCCACGTCTTCCAGGCCGGGCTGCTTCGAGGGGAGGACCAACGCTCGTTTGAAGCGCTCGCTGAGGAGCTACTCCGACGTTATGAACAATCTGGCGGTGCGCCGGTGGATCGTCGGGCCCTGGCGTTTTATTTTGCGTCGGATTTGTTTCGCGTCGGCGCCATACATTCAATGCGAACGCGAACTGGCGGAACTTCGCCGGCGATGTGGAGCGCCGCGGCCGATGCGATCCGCAGCGCCTCCGGCCTGGAGCGGGGGTCGCGCTTCCGGTTTCTCACACACAAGGGGTTGCCGGCTTTAACGACGGCAGCGCCTCGGCACCGAACGAGTGCGACGGGGTTTCTGCAATGATACGCGACCACCGACGAACGAAGCGCGCTTTTACGCTCATCGAGCTTCTTGTGTCCATCTCCATCATCAGTTTGCTTATCTCCATTCTGATTCCGGCGATGAGCGGATCGAGGAAACACGCAAAGAAGGCGCAGTGTCTGACACGCCTCCGTGAGCTGTACGTGGCCCATGCCCAATACATCAACACCGAGGACAAGTTCCCCGACCTCAACAACATGGATGACGACGGCACCTGGCAATTCAACTATGTCATTTGGGATACCGAAGACTTTGACAACGGTTTCGGCCCTCTCGCACGCCCGGGGGTCGGCGTGGTTCAGGACCTCACCATTCTTTACTGCCCGGTTCAACGCGATCCGTTCCATTCCTTTGCGACGATTCAGAACCGCTGGCCCGTCACGCGCGGGCTTGAAACGCGGGCCGGCTATGCAAGGCGCTACGGCGTCAGCGGCGAGAGCCTATCTCGAATGAGGACCAAGGCACTGCTCGCCGACCTGATTCACATGCCCGGCGTCGTGGAGATGGCTCACAAGACGGGCGTGAACACCGCTTTCACCGACGGACACGCCAGGTGGGTGAAGGATCCCGGCCTCATCGCGGACAACGACTTGACAAGGCCCTTCGACGTCCGCGACAACCCGACTCTCAAGAGCATCTGGAAGGCCTTGGACCAATCGCAATAGTGGGCGAGACCATGCGGAAGATTCGTCGATTGCCGGTGCGCTGGGTGGCGGTGGGCGTCCTGGTCTGCGCCTCGACCGTCATGCTCGTCCGCTCGATGTCGGGCGCCGACGACGACGGACCCGCCAAACCCACACGCGTCACGGTCAAGAGCGTGCTCAGCGGTGACCAGGTCAAAGTGAAGCACCACGGCCGCGTGGTCTACGCTGGAATACGCGCCCCGATCGGAGGCGAACCCCTTAACGAAGAGGCGATGCGACGCAATGCCGAGCTTGTCCAGGGGAAAGAAATCCGCCTTCGCTATGGTGAGCAACCTCGAGATCGCGAAGGGCGATTGCAGGCCTACGCTTTTCTGGGCGACGCGTTTCTGAATGACATCATGGTTCGCGAAGGCTTGGCCTATGTCCGCCTGACCACCACAACCCGACGATTCGCCGACCGCCTCCTCGACGCCCAACGGCAAGCCCGAGAAGACCGTCGCGGCATTTGGCGGCACGTCTCCGATTCATCGGATGACAGCTACCCGGCCGATCCCAAGTACGGCAATTTTCACCGCGTCTCTTGCGCGGAAGTGCCCAAAATCAAGCCGGACCGCCTGGTCACGTTTGAGAGCAAGGACGCCGCGTTCGACGCGGGCTACGCACCGTGCGATACCTGTCTGCCCTGACGGCGGCTCCGTACAGCACGCGCCGATCGCGCAGCGAAACGTCGCATCGTGCGCTCCGTGCAACACGCGTCCACGCCTCAGCGCTCCAATGCGCAAAATGTTGTGACGGTCGCGGGTCTGATCAGATGGTGAGAAAGGCGGGCTAAGGATCGCGTGGGGGCTCCGACGCGGCGTCGCTCGGTTCAAAACGTGCAACCACCGCACACGCGGTCGAGTCGCTCCAGACGTTTACCGATGTGCGACACATGTCGAGAATCCGGTCGACCGCGAGGATCAGGCCGACGGCTTCCACCGGCAGATTCACCGCCCCAAGCACGATGACCATCATCACCGTGCCGGCATGGGGGATGCCCGCCGCGCCGATGCTGGCCAGAAGCGCAGTGAGGGCCACGGCAATCTGCTGGCCAAGCCCCAAGTCGACGTGATAAGCCTGGGCAATGAACAACACCGCGACGGCCTCATACAGGGCCGTTCCGTCCATGTTGATTGTCGCGCCGAGCGGCAGAACGAATGAGCTGATTCGATTGCTGATGCCGGCACGCTGCTCGACGCAGTTGAGCGTCAGCGGAAGCGTGCTGTTGCTGCTGGCGGTGCTGAAGGCGGTGAGCAGGGCCGGCGACATGTCTTTGTAAAACTGCCACGGAGATCGCCGTCCCAGCAGGAGCAGCAGCAGCGGCAGGGTGATCAGCGCATGAAACACGAGCGCACAGAAGACGGTCAGCATGTACCAGCCCAGCGGAATGAAAACGCCGAACCCCTGGCCTGCCGAGGCGAAGAGCATGAATCCGAACACCCCGACCGGCGCGGCCATGATGATGAACATGGTCATCCGCATCATCACCGCAAAAGCGCCGTCGAAGATTCTGGCCATCAGTTCCGCCGTTTCGCCGCCGACGAGGAGCGTGAACGAGCCGAACATCAATGCAAAGAAAATCACCCCGAGGATCGACTGATTCGTGGGGTCGGACATGTCCGCGAAGGGGTTGGAGGGAACCAGGTGGAACAACTGGTCCCACAGCGTTTGCCCGAGACTCTGTTTTGAGGCGTTGCGAATATCCTCAGCCGCCGTGAGGATTTCTTCGTAGCGCGGCTCGCTTTTCAGACTTTCGAGATCGGGATCGGCCCGGACCTGGTTCACGGCCGCGACGGAACCCTGGCTCAGTTCGATAAACCTCTCGATGCTGTCCAGGGCCTTGTCCCGCCGGCCTTCCAGAGCATAGAGGCATGAGACTTGAAATGCGCTGCGGGCGGCTTCGTCCACGGCGGTCACGCGGTGGCCCTCCCGCTCTGCCGTCGCTTCCAGTATCTCCAGGTCAGCCCCTTTGCCGGGCTGGATGATGTTGACCAAGACGATGCCGACGATGATGGCCAACATGCTCGTGGCGAGGTAATAGGTGATGGTCCGTCCGCCGAGCCGTCCAAGGCCCTTGAGGTTGCCGGTGCTGATCACGCCGGAGATCAGCGACGTGAAGATCAGCGGCACAACGATCATTTTCAGCAGCCGCAGAAACAGATCGCCGATGCCCTTGCCATACGTCGCGATCGTCCTCGGCACCGTCTCAGAAATGCGTCCATGCTCGGCGAGATAGTTCAGCGGCAGACCAACCCCCGCCCCCAGAACCATCGCCAGCAGAATCCAATGATGTAGCCGAAGCCGCATGGTGAGGATTCTACCGCAGGGGGAGATTTTTACACTGCGGAACCACCACCAGCACCACAATGGAGCCGTGGATTCTTACACAGCGAGATCATGTTTTTCCACAGTTCGCATCCACGATGGCGAGCACGTGATCCCCATTCCTTGATTCCCGGCGTCTTGCGGGCCCAGGCAGGCGTTGAAGCAGAGTGGCACGCGAATTGCTCCTGGAACTTGTGACAGTTGTTGGCGGCAGGCGTGCCGGCCCATGTTCGACCACGTTCATCTCTTCTCTCCGGCCCGAACACGCGTGGTTGATCAGGCATGCCTGTCGCCCACCTTTTTTCTTGGCCTCGGCCGGCGTCGATCGTCTGCCACCGCGCGAACAAACGCAATGCCCCGGCCGGAAGTAAAGACCGGGGGGTTTGACTCGAACGACACATTCCGTCACCATTCGCCTGCGCCCAATATGTGGTACCCTTTTTCCGGAGGAACGTTCCCATGAAACCGCCATTGGCATGTGTGCTTGTCTTGATCACCGTTGGGTTTGGTTTGGCGTCTTGGCGGATCGTCTCACCGGCCGAGGCCGGGAGTTCGGCCGTGATGTCCGCACCGCTCGCCGCTACGGCCTCGACGTCGCTGGGCGTCGATGACAAAGCGGGCGACGCCGAGTACGTCGGTTCAACCAATTGCAAGAAGTGCCATCTTGCCGTTCACAAGAGTTGGGCCAAGACCAAGATGGGCATGGCGATCGAGTCTCTCAAGCCCGGAAAAGCCAAGGAAATCAAGGAGAAGTTCAAACTCGATCCGAACAAGGACTACTCTCAGGACGCGGCTTGCATCAAGTGCCACGTCACCGGATTCGGAAAGCCCGGCGGCTATGCCATTCCCGATCCGAACGACAAGAAGGCCGTCCGGACGGCCAAGAAGCTTTTAAGTGTCGGATGCGAAAGTTGTCACGGCCCCGGCAGCAAGTACGTCGATCTGCATACGGAGATCATGAAGTCGAAGCGGAAGTACAAGGTCGAAGAGATGTACGCCGCCGGCATGGAGAAAATCTCCAAGGATACCTGCGTCGTTTGTCACAACGACGGGAGCCCGACTCGCAATCCCGCCGAACCATTCGACTATGAGAAGATGAAGGGTGAGGGCATCCACGAGCATAAGCCCCTCAAACAGCGCGAGTAGTCGCGCCCCTAGAACGAAGCCGGTTGAACAAGAGCCAATCTGTGGCACCGATGTCCCGCCAGTCAGGACTCCAGGCGAGGCGCCGGTGCCACGTGTTCTTGCGCGGGCGTCTCACTCATCGTCGCGAGCCTCCCCGCCGACCTGCCGGCCGATCGCGAACAGGCTGATCCGCCGAACGCCGACCGTGTTGCAGACGAACAGGTAATAGTCCGCGCGGAAGTCCGCCGGGACCAGGCTGCTGATGCTCTCGGGCAGTTCCGTCGCCACCGCCACCCCGACGGGCATCGGTGTGCTCCCGATTTGTTCTCCGTCTCCGCCGAGAAGCATCAGCAGTCGCCCCTGATTATCAAACAGGTGTACGCGCCCGAACTCGGGATCGGCGACGAAAATGACACCGTCCGGCCCCACCGCCAATTGACGCGGTTTTCCCATGTCACCATAGCGGTCGCCGGGTTGGCCCATGCTGAGCACGGCATGGTTTTCGCCGTCGAAGACCTGTACCCGGCCGTTCATCATGTCTGATAGCAACAGTCGCCCGGTCGCGTCGGCGGCGAGCCCCATCGGAAAGTAGAACTGTCCCAACGCGCTGCCAACCTCTCCGAAACTGCCCAGATGCCGGCCGTCCTCCGTCGCAAATGCGTCCACCTTGTGCGATGCAATGTCGGTCACCTGGAGCACGGAACCCCGAATCGCCAAAGCGGTCGGGCGATAGGTCTTGCGTTCTGGAGGCCGAAGCCGGAATCGCACTCGGCCGTCGTCACCGAATGCAACGACCTCGGATCGGCCCGTGTCGGCGACATACGGATTGCCGTCGCCGTCGACCGCAACGGCCACGGGCTTGGAAAGCCGGGCATCGCCGTCGGTCCCAAGCTGCCGCGCCGCCCCCGTCGCCAGGTCCCAGTCGTGGATGGCGTTCATGTCCGTGTCACAGATGTACAGGTGGCCGGCGACATGCGCGATGCCCGCCGGCTTGGCGACCTCGGGGCTGATCGACTGCCCTCGGAGGACGTCCGCGAGGGTCGGTCGGAGGGGGATCAATTCGTCAAGGCGGTTGAACGACTTGATGTGGACCGCGTGTGCCACGGCCGGCGCGGATGGATAGTACACCGGATCAGCCGTGATCTTCGGCGCGACACAGCCCGACCCCATGAGAATCACGGAAGCAGCGATCAATCCCCATTTCGCCGCAACCCAACGGGGAGCGCTGCTTGTCAGCAACCTCACAAACAAGTCCGCCTCCGTCATCACCGCCTCCATCACTTCCTGTGACACGTCAGGCACAAAGAGCTGCGGTAGTTACTCATGACCAACATGCCGGGAAGGCCCGATTGGTTGTGAGGGTCGTGACACGAGATACACTCGACCCTGCCGTCCGGAAGATGCACCTCGCCCTGTGCGAGCACGGAGTTCATAGGGCGAAACCCCTTGTCGAACTGAGGATACTTCATGCCCACGGGGTGGTCCGTTCGACCGTGGCCCGTCTTGAACAGTCCCAGGTGCTGCTTGTTCACGAACCGGTCTCTGTTCACGCCGGCAATCGTGTCCAGGGCGATGGTCCCGTCATGACAGCGGATGCACGTGCGCGTCCCGCTGCCCGGCGCCACTGGGTCTCCAATCGCCGTGCCGAACGTGCGCGACAGGTCGGCGGAGGCATTCCACAGCGGCGCGGCCTTGGGCGGCGCTTCGTTGTGCGGCGAGTGGCAGGCTCCACAGGTGTCGCCGTTTGACCAGGCCATGTTGCTTAGATCGTGCCTGGAGCCCTCGATCCCCATCATGGCCCAACCACTCACGGCCGACGCCACCGTGCCCGCGACTGCGATAAGGAAGATCAGAAGGTTCATCGTCTTGCTCCTTGAAAAAGACCCCGGCCCGCATTGATCATTTTGGCCGCGCCGCCTCCGGCATAGGGAAGATTGATGTGATCCTTGCCGTGGCAGGTCAGGGTGCAACTGCCGGAAAAGCGGCCGGTGTCACGATACTCGATCCTGCGCCCTTCCGGCGCGTTGACGGGCTGCACGATCCGAAGGTCGAAGTTGATCAGGCTGGTGTGGCTCGAGTTCGTTCCCTGGCCGCGGGCAACACCGTGCGGATCATGGCAGGTACTGCACGTTGCGCGCTCGCCGACGATGTGAAACTGGTGCAGAGAGAAGCTCTCGTTGTTGAGGATGCTGTTGCGGTCGTGGCAACTGTAGCAGAGGGCGTATGCCTGGGCGCTCTCCACGGTGAAGTCGTCGCGGTCATAGTTCTGAACCAGCAGGGGCTCGAAGATGGACCCGTGTGGCCCATTGGGGCCGCTGCCTCCGGCAAATCGGGAGTTGTCGCTGTTATGGCAATCGGTGCAGGTCATCACGCTGCCGACGCGCAGCGGAGATATCAGGCTGACCACGTCGAAGTTTCGCCGTGGTCCGGCGACCGGATGAAACGACGGGTTCGATAGCTGAAACTCCAGCCGCGCGTTGGTTTGATTCACCTGCCGCTGCGTGCTCAGTCGCGGCCGCGCCACCGAATCGCCGTGGCACTTGAAACAGATTTCATAGCCGAATTGTGCCTTGGGGATTGCCAAACCGTTGATGGTGACGCCGGACACGTTCAGGTTCTCGTTTCGGACGAGTTGCCCGAGCGATCCCCCCACGGAGCCGACGGGATTGTGACGAACCGAGTGCGGATTGTGGCAATCCACGCACTCGACGTGTCGCCGCATGTTGAAGGTCCGCTCCGTCGGATCGTGGACGCCCGTGCGAAATCGCGTGTCGTGCCCCGATCGCTTGCCGATGTCCGCGGCGACGTTGAAGCTGGCCACGGCGCCGCTGTGGCAGTTCAGGCAGTTATTCTCCTCGCGCTGAAAGCGGAGAAGACGCTCTCGGTGCGAGGCCGAATGAATCTTGTGGCAATTCAGGCAGCCGTTGTCTCCGACCGTCTGGTACTTCAACCGCTCCCGCGGATCGACCGTCCGCCCGGTCGTGCGCTTACGACTGAGGGCGTGAGAACTGTGCTCCCAGCCGTCCATGTCGTGGCAACTCATGCAGATCACCGACATCTGATCCGTCTCTCGCAGAAACGAGCCCAACTCGTTGTTGTGCGGATCATGGCAGGTGGTGCAGTGCATTTCGCCGTGAGCACCGAGCGGAAGCTCCCGGCTCACCACCTCCGGCGCTCGAAGTTGCCGGTCACGGTTGAACAACGCTCGGTCATAGCGAAAGCCGATCGGGTGGTCATCCGACAAGTCGTTCGTCAGGTCACTCGTGCCCGGCGGGATCGTTCGTGCCGTCATCACGATCGGATGCGATTGCGGTCGCGATAGAACGTTGCCCAATGCCAGCGACCCGTCATGGCAACTCAGGCACATCTTCGACGGACCCGACGGCTGGTCGATCCGCGCATCGGTCGTGGAACTCTCATAGATGCGATAATGCAGGCGAGGGCTTTCGCGGTTCCACAGGGGAGTTTGTGGCGCCGCGTTGTGCGGCGTATGACAGAAAATGCAGACCTCTGTCTCTTGGACAGCGCGAATCGGCCCCGGTCCGCGAGCGGAAAGATCATGCTTCGAGTTCACGATCGACTCGTCCGCAAAGGCCGGAGCGATACCCATCATCACCCCCAGCACCGCAGACATGGAGATCGAAACCACAAAAGAAAGGCTCCCAATGCTCGTCCACTTTCGCATCATTCACTGACCCTCAGATAGTCGAACACGTCCAGGCGCCGATTCGCGGCATCCGCCACCCAGATGCGGTCGTTCTCATCGATTGCCATCCCGGCGGGCAGCGAAAACTCGCCCGGCCCTGCCCCCTCATGGCCGAAAGCCAGCAACAAACGCCCCTCTCCATCGTATATTTGAACGTTCTCGAATTGCGCGTCGACGACATAGACGTGCCCATCGCTGTCAAATGCTACGCCCTTGGGCAGAGACAAGTCCCCGGCCCCGTCGCCCTTGTGGCCGATGATCCGCAGACACGCCCCGTCCAGGTCCAGCACCTGAACGCGAAAGTTTCCGCTGTCGGCCACCAGGAGTCTGCCGTTCCGATGGCAAATATGTGAAGGGAAGTTGAACATCCCGGCCGTCGCGCCGCGCCCGCCGATCGTGTGAACCAAACTCCCGGCCTCATCGAATACCGCGATCCGGTGCAAGCCGCCGTCCACCACGAACAGTTGCCGCCTGGTCGCAACATATGCCACTCCCACCGGCCGCTTCAGCACGTCCTCACCGAAGCGGCGACGAAAACCGCCCCCCGCGTCCAGCTCGACGACCTCATGACGCTCGGCGTCGGTGACGAACAGCCTCTGTCCGGCCCATGCCACGCCCAGCGGCGCGCCGAAGCGTTGATCATCCCAGCCGCTGATCAGGCGATGGCTCCGCGTCACCAGATCGACCACGTGAACCGCGCTGAGCCCCGTGTCCGACACGGCGATGAGTCCCCCCGACCCGATGGCTACCATGTTGGGACTCGAAAACTTGATCGGCGGGCGGGGGCCTCGCAGGGCGGCCTTGAAGTCCTCCAGTCCCGATCTGGCGGCATGAAGGTCCGCGCTACCCGAGAGCATCCCAACCAGCCTGATCCGAGCCGGTTCCGGTGGAGGCGGCCACACGACCGGCGGATCCATCACGGGAAACATCCGTCCCTCCGCACGACTGCACCCCATCATCATGCACAACAGCATCATCACCCCGGCCGGAACTACGAACCGACGACCTCGACATCCTCCGATCGCCGACAGCGCCGCGCGAAAGGCAAACGACCGCCCCATTGCGGCCTGAGCGGCAGAGAATGCTCCACGTCCGGCTTGCCGATCGGTGGACCTCCAGGATGACCCGTTGGCTACGGTTTTCATGACGAACAAGCCGTTCAAGGCACTACTGTAGCGTCCTATCGCGCCGAGAACACGTTGGGAATATCCCGGCGAACTCGGACATAAATACCCACGTCGTCCTCGATTGAATCAGGCAAGTCCAACCGATCGTACTCAAGCGTGACTTCAGCGGTGAGATCACCGAGGCGATAGTCGATTCCCGCCGCCGCATCCCACGCGTTGGTGATGCCGTCGGCCGAATCATCCTCCCAGCGATACGTCAACCGTTCCACCGTGGAGAGCTTCTCATTCAAATGCCATCGATGGTCGACCTCGACGTCCAGGATATTCACGTTGCGCCGGTCGAAGCCGCCCTCAAAAAAGAACCTGGAGAATCGTGCCGACGCATCAACGCTGTGCGAGGGCGTCTGAACCGCGTGCCACAGGCCGTCCAGGTGAAACGCATTGTATGGGTCGATCGAGTCGTCGAAGACTTCGATCTCTCCACCCGCCGCGTACCGGGGCTGCTCATAGCGAACGCCGATCCGATGGTGGTCCGTGCGGTCCGCCCTGCGGGCGAAGAAACCCGCCGTGTCGTTTTCCTGGTTGCGATACGACACGCGGTAGTAGGGCGTCACGCCGTTGGAAAACCGCTGCTCCACGTTGAAGTCCACGCGCAGGGTATCGATCTGGCCTTGCCGCAGCGGGCGATATCGGTAGTCCACCAGGACCGCCGCGCCGTTGGCGATCCGCCCGGTCGGCATCCGTATCAGCATCGTCGCTCCGCGGCGCTGCAACACCATGTAGTCCACGCCCTCGAAGAAGAGGCGAAGGCCGGTCGTGTCGGTCACAATGATCGGAAATCGCGCCACGTCCCGGTTCCGCAAAATGATCGGCAGGGGATCACGAAACGTCGCCGCCTCGTCCAACGCGATGCGATCGCCGCTGCCGCCGCTGGTGTTCTCCGTATCGTAGGCCAGCGCCAGATTCGCATAGAAGTGGCCCAGCGGGTTCCTGCGGTTGTATTGCCAGTCCACTGAAGTCCCGAACTGCCTCGTATTCACGTCGTCTTCGCTGTCTTCAAAGAGGCCGAACGCGTCAAACGTCGTGGTGAGATTCGTGTACTTCTGGTGGATGAGTTGAAAGTCTCCGCGTTGCGTCTGAATGTCGCTGCCTTCGTACCGCTGCCGATTGAATTGATACTTGTACATCGTTTGCAACTCGTCCGTGTGTTGCACGGTAAGCTGCGGGCCGATTTCAAGAAGGTCGCGGGCGAAATCTCCGCTCTCCTCCTGCCAGTGAATCAGCGTTCGCAGCGAGTTGCGGTGGTCCCGACCGAAGGATAGTTCGTGTTCGATCCTGAAGAGGTCTCGCCGCGTGCTGAATTGCTCCCTAAACCCCTGAAAGTCCTGCTTGCTGGTGGCGTGTTCGTAGGACAGCTTGAAACGGTTGTACTGCGAGACGATCCATTGCACGTCATAGCGGAGGGTGCTTTCCGTGAAGTGTTCGTCGTCCCGTCGCTCGCGATTGCCCGTGCGATCCGTCTCCTCATAGTCGTACGTCAACTCCATCGGAAAACGGTCGTGTGCGAAAACCCAACTCGTGCCGAAGCCGGTGCGGTCCTCTCGCAGGGTCGGCTGGAACTGGCGCGGGATCCGGTCGTTTTGCTGATGGCCATATACCGTGCCGGAGAGTCGCCTTCCCTGGAACAGATTTGCCCGAACGTCGTATTCCAGCAGTATGCCGCTGTCGCTGTCCGTCTTGTCGGAATAGTCGTTGTGTTCTTTGAAGCGATCCTGGCTCAGCCCGAAACTGAAGCTGGCGCCATACGACAGGATTTCCGGATCCAGGATGCTTCCTTCCAGCTCCAGGCCGAGCGATTCCCGAACCTGGGTCGCCCGATTCGTCTGGCTGTTGTCACGCCGAAACCCGGAGCGTCTCGACGTCTTCACCCGGTTGTCGTAGTAGCTGGCTTCCGCCTCCAGGTAGGCGTCCATGCGATCGAGGCTGAAGACGTTGCGGGGCGGTTGAGAGGGTGGGTCTTCCTGGTTCGGCTCGGCCCGGGCATCCATCAAGGGCACCAGCGCGATGATGTTGATCAGCACTGCCCAGGGACGGAAACGAATGGTGGTGACCGCGCCGTGCATCGAATCCCGTTTGGGTCAGTCCATGCTCCAGGTGCTCCGCTACGCCGACAAACCTCGACAAGATCACCCGGAGCCTCGCCAGTTCTTCAAGATGAATCGACGATACTAGCAACATGCATGTAACCGAACAAAAAGATGTCTGCAATGCCGTGAGTGGCTCCCGATGGGCAATTGTGGTTGTGCCAGCCTGCGGCGTGCGGCTTTTTCCGCAGTGCCCTGTGCGAGATTGCGCGGGCCTGCGAACACAGTTCGCCAGGACGCTCCGGCAGTATTGATATGTGCGGTGAGCAGGGTATGGTGGGTATCGTCATGCCTCGATTTGATCTCGGTGACAGGTTCGGCAGTTGGCTTCGATGAAGACGGCCTTTAGACTCGCACTCCCGACGCTTCTATTGTCCCTGGTCGTGGTGCTGGGCTGCTCGCCTGCCGCCCGGCTGAAGCTCAAACAGTTCTTCTTCGAGATTCCGCCGGCGCAAGGCGTCTCGCAAGCCGAGGCGAACCGGGGACCGACGACGGCCCCCGCCCAGCCGACACTCCAGTTGCCGCCGCCTCGCTACCTTGCCGTCCATTGGCCGTTTGCCCAACAGCAGTGTTCCGAGTGCCACGCCCCGGCGGGGCGGACGGAGAAGCGCGTCCGGCCGGATTTCCTGGAATCCTGCGAAGGGTGTCACGAACGCTACTTTGAAGACGAGGTCGGTCATTCACCGGTGTCCGAGGGCCAATGCACGACCTGCCATGAAATGCACCGCAGCGTTCAGCCGGCGTTGCTCAAGCTGCCGATGCCCGACATGTGTCTCGAATGTCACGACGAGCCGGAAGACCTCAGCGAGGAAGCCCACGGCAGCGGTGACGTCGAGAATTGCATCCGATGTCATGACCCGCATTTCGGCACCGGCAGCTTGCTCAAGGAGAAATCGGCTCGGGCCGCGGCGTCAGCCCCGAGGACCGTGGCGAGTATCACTCATTGACGGAGAACCCAGGCCATGCGCCCTGACAGGACACTGATCCTCCAAAACCGAACGACATCCGTCCGTCGCGTTTCGCCCACACCGCGACGGGCCCTTTGGCTTGCGATGATTCTGAGCGCCGCGACGTTGGGCTGTAGCACCGTGGCCGGTGATGCGCTCTTCAACGCGGCGACCGCGGCGGGCACGAGCGTCCTCGATCAACTGCTGACCGCCGCGATCAACGGAACCCTGGACCTGTTCAATCCGCCGCCGGCCGACGAGCCCGACGATGGCAGCGACAGTGACGGGAACTTCGAGGGACTCACGGGTGATGCCGCCAACGGCCAGGCTCTGTTTGCGGCCAACAACTGCGCGAGTTGCCACTGCGCCGATGCCAGCGGCGGGTGCGCCCTGAGCGCGCCCAGCCTCGTCGGAGTCGGGACCACGGAATTGGATGACAATCTCCGCGGGGAGTCCATCCATCTCGGCGGCAAGTTCCCGCTGTTCACGGATCAGGATATCGTCGACCTCGAATCGTATCTCGCCTCGCCCTGATCACGGGCGTCGGGCCCCGCACCCCTGGCCGGGATCTGGCAGACGTGCATGGACCTTCCACCGTCGCGCCATGCGACTGGGGAAGCTGCGCCAGCAAACTTCGAGGGCAATGCGGGTGGTTCCGGACTTCCGCTATGCGTGGGCGGGTGTGGTCGCCGACCGCATGCGCTGTCGAGCGACGATTCCGACGCCGACGATGATCAGGGCCAGGAGAACGATGCCGATCTTCGACACCGATGGAACCATATCCACGAACAGGTTGATGGTACCGACTTGACCGGCAAAATTGGTGGGATTGTTGATTCCGGTGCTCAAGTCCCTGTTCAACGATCGGCTTCCGTCCGTCGGCAGCGCGCCGGGGCCGTAGGTGAACACGTCCGTGACGCCGGCATAGTTGATCGTGTCGCCGTTGACGTCGAGAAAATTGTCCGGAATGATGAAATCCGGCGTCGCGGCATTCGGCAGGGCGGCGTACCCGGCAGTGGCCAAGAGGAGGAACTTGAATTCGGAAACGCCGGGGGGCAGATTCGACGGGATGGTGAACGAGCTGCCACTCGTGGTTGTCACCGTGAAGCCGCTGACCAAGTGCTCATTCGGGTCGGCAGTGGGGTTCCACAATTCGATGAATTGAACCGTGCCATCGGCGTTGGAGAAGATTTCATTGAAATCCCAAAGGTGGTGCGTGGCCCGGACGGGAACGGCGGAAACGAGGAGCAGAGCCGACGCGAGGCCGAATGGAGCGATTGACTTCAACATAGTCGTGATCCTTTCGAGTCAAGAAGAAGATGTTTTCTGGTACGTCTTCACGGCGGCGGGCCGAGCCCTGCCTCTGCCGCGTTATCGAGCATTTCATGATTCCACGTCGAGATCGCGCAACCGATGCCGCGCAGGTTCTCCGTGGATGACGCGATTGCAAATCCTTACTATGATGATAGACGGGTTTCCATCCTCCTCCGGAAAGCACCCCTATATCAATTACACTTATCTTAATCAAAACAGCAGGACGGAATCAAGAACCTGTGGCGGCATTACGCGTGTGGTCATGTATCAGAATCAGACACGGCATGATCAGAGCCATCTGTCTATGCAGCGCTGTGCCAAATGACACAGTTCCATAACCGCAAAGCGGACCTTCCGTGAGCGGACCACGCGATCGGCGCGCGGGAAGCAGTACGCGAGGTACAGGCGAACATTGAGGTGTATCGCTATCATGGATGCCATGCTCGGCAGGAATTGAGGCTGGGCGAATCAACTGCGGCGAGGGGATGGGCCGCAGGTAGGACGAGACGTGCGATGTGCGTAATGAACCAAATCCCCGGACCCGCGGATGACCCCGATCACGGCGACGGTTCGTGCTGCGGGCCCGGCTCGCCTGACGACCAGAATGAAGCGACCGCCGGGCCCGAGCATCATCGACTTGTCATTCCGCGAAAGCTGCCGGGCCGGCGATTGGACAAGTATCTACACGGCCGCTTTCGCAAGCACTCGCGGATGACGATTCAGAAGATGATCAAGCGGGGCGATGTGACGGTCAACGGGCGCCCGACGAAGAACAGCTATGAAATGGAAGCCGGCGACGTAGTGGAACTGACCTTCCCGCCGCCGGAGCCATACGAGGTCATTCCGGAAGATATCCCGCTGGACGTCCTCTACGAGGACGACTTCGTGTTGGCGATCAACAAGCCGGTGGGCATGATCGCTCATCCCGCCAAACGCACCCAGACCGGAACGGTGGCCAATGCCCTGGCCTACTATTCGAGTTCACTGGCGCAGACCGATGATCCGTTTCGGCCGGGGATCGTTCATCGACTCGACAAGAACACGACGGGTGTCATGATCGTGGCCAAGACCGACGAGGCCCATTGGCGTCTGTCGTTGCAGTTCGAGCGGCGAGAGACGGAAAAGGTGTACGTGGCGGTTGTTCACGGCGAGCCGGTATTCGACGAGGACGTGATCGACGTGCCGATCGGACAACATCCGACGGTGCATGATCGTTACGTGGCCACCGGCTTTGCGGAACGGCTCGGTGCCAAGTTCGAGAATAAACTGTCCAAGCCGGCCGTCACGCGCTACCGCGTCATCGAGCGGTTTAGCGGGTTCAGCGTCGTGGAGTTGTTTCCCAGGACGGGGCGGACCCACCAACTTCGCATTCACATGTCGCACGTCGGCCATCCGATCGTGGCCGATCCGTTTTACGGCGGGCGACACTTGTCGATCGCCCAGGTCACGGGTCGGACGGATGATCCGGCCGAAGTACGATGGTCTCGTCAGATGCTTCACGCCGCCCGGTTGACGGTGACGCACCCGATTCACGAAACGCCGTTGACGATTGAAGCGCCGATGCCCGCGGACATGCAGGCCCTGCTGGAGCTATTGCGACAACAGTCGCGAATGCCTGCGAAAAAAGTCAAGCGTCGAAAACGATGAATGCTCGCGCCGAGCGGGTGGGGTTTGCCGTCATCGGGCGGGCCGGGTCATGAGTCGTCATCGGCTGGGCACGACGCTCAAGGGGACGATGCCTCGCCGGACTGGCCGCCGTGCCGTGGACCGGGCATGGAGGTGGGCTGCGACTGAGGCGCGGCCGGGGGCGGATAGCTGAGTTGACCGGTGAATCGGCCGCTACCCAGAAGCTTGCCGTTCCAGGTGATGGTCAGGGTGTCGCCGGGCTTGAGGGGATCTGACTCGGAGGTGAGTGCAAAAGCGGCGACGCCTTCACTCGTGAGTTCCAGGTGCTTTTGTCCCTGCCGCTCGGTGATCTCCGCGTGGATGCGGGAAGGTTGGCTGCGACCTTCTTCTGCCAGGGCCGTGAGCCACCAGACCTGAGCGCCCTTCCCAGGGAAGGTGTGGTCGATGATCGGCGGCGGCGGCGAACGACGTTGTTTCAGCAGCCAACGCCACAGGCCCTGGGTCGCATAGGCGCGGTCCCAGCATTCATGCGGGAGGTCGGCGAACTCGGTGTAGCGTGGCTCGGCGCCGAGCCGTCGGAGTTCAGCGATGGGTTCACGGGAGCCGCTGACCGGAACATTTCGATCCAGCTTGCCGTGAAACGCCCAGATCGCCAGATGTCTGACGTTAGAGACGAATGCCTGGTTCCCCGCGCCGGCGATGGGGATGGCGGCAGCGAAAATGTCGGGCCGGGTCATGGCCAATTCCCAAGTGCCGTAACCGCCCATGGACAGGCCGGTGACGTAGATGCGATCGGGGTCGGCGCGGTATTGCCTGAGCACGGCGTCGAGGATGATCCACACCGCGTGGGCTTCTTCGCCACGAAACCACATCGCGTGCGCCTGTGGCATGATGGTGATGAAGGGAAAACGGTCGGGGCGGCTGGTGATGTACTTCGGGAGGCCCTTATACGTCTGTTTGATGCCGTCCTGGCCGCAAAGGACGCTACCGTGAAGGAACAGGATGACGGGCCAGCGGTGAGATGGGGCGTCGGCGTATTGGGGCGGAACATAGAGGGCGTACTTACGTTCGGAGCCGTCGGGCATCTGAATGGACTTCGCCTGGAAGATGTCAGCCAGGCCCCCGGTGGATCTTCGCGTCGAGGTGGGCACTTGCTGCCCAAGGGCGGTCGATGCGGGAATCGTCGCGAGGGCCAGTATAAGACCTAAACTGTGGCGTAGGTGGGCTGGATGGTGCATCGTGCGGCTGTGTCTCCGATGTCGAGCGGGTTCGCCCGACGAGGTTCCTATGAGTACGCCCTGTGGCGACGGGTTGTTTCGACGCCGCCGAAGTTCCGGTGTCCTCGTGCGTTGGCTTCTACCAGGATCGGTCACGGCAGACCAGGGGCGGGCAATTTGTGGCCTTGGGGAGGGCCGGGTGTAGATTCCAGGTGTGATAGGCCCTTACAATAGATACGTAACGACATGCCCCAGTGGCGTTGGCCTCTTGTCCCCGGTGCGAGGGGCGACAGGATACGACGCCGGCACGACGATGATGACGTGAGGAGACCAAGTGATGATTGCGCCGAAGACGGGGCGAATGCGCCGGGGAATGTTGATTGCAGGATTGTCGTGGTGCGTGGTGTTCCTGTGCGCCATGCCTGTCGAGGCGCAGCGAGGACCAGGTGGCGGCGGCCCCAGTCGACCTCCACGGCCCGACCAACCTCCGAGGGGAGATCAGCCGCAGGGAGAGCAACCCTCCGGTTCCGAACAGGGACGGTTGGTGAAATTCAAGCCGGCCAAAGACGGCAGCAAGGATGAGGAATTGCTGGGTGTTCTGAGCGTCAAGGCGTTTGGGAAAGACACGAAGGTGGTCAGGATCATGGTTCGCCGCTCGGACGAACTGAAGGTCAAAGTCCAGGACCATGTGTTTGATGTCGACGAGTTGGGAGAGGTCCTGTGGAGAGGGCTGTACTGCACGGCGTCGTGGCGGCTTGAGGATTCGGATTCAAAACGTAAGCGGAAGAAGAAGGAATTACACGATCTTGCGTTCGATACGCTTGAGATCGAAGGCAAAGTCTACAAGATCGAAGACGGCACGGTCATTATCAAAGGCGTGCCGAAAGACGGGCGCCCATGGCCGGATGAGGATGCCAACGCGAGGAGCGGCCCACCCGGCCGGCGGGACAACAAACCGAAGCGTGTGATTCGCCGAAAAGTGAAACTGAAAGCCCTGGAGAGTCTGAGCGCCTTCAAAGACGCGGCCGACGATGAGGTCGGGCTCGACGATTTCGAGGTGGGCCAGGAGGTGGAAGCCACGGTTGTTTATGGTCGGCCTTATGGGATGGTGGTCACCATGAGGATTCCGTCTGATGGCAGCGGTAAGGACGACCTTGGTCGTGATGATGGCGACGACACCGGTCGAGGAGGCGGCCCACGTGGCCCCAGCGGCCCGCGTGGGCCTGGCGGCGGCGTGCCCGGCGGCGGTGGTCGCGGGGGTGGTCGCTGATACTGACGCCTATTGAGGAAACCCACCAACGGGTGGCCGATGCCGGCCCGTCAAGCGGCGCGTGACGGTTCAGCGCTTGGGGTACAGGTGGGCCACGAGTTCACCGTAGCCGTTGTAGGGTAGTGTGTCGCGTTTGTTCATGCGGCCGCCGTCGATCATCCATTCCTGTGCCTGTGACCAACGCGGGTGCGGTACGGCCGGGTCCACGTTGGAGTAGAATCCGTACTCGTGGGCATTCACCGTGTTCCAGAAGGTCGGCGGCTGTTTGTCCACAAACTGCATTTCGACAATGGCCTTGATGCTCTTGTAGCCATACTTCCAGGGCGTCACGAGACGAATCGGCGCGCCGTTCTGCTTGGCGAGTCGGCGCCCATAGGCTCCGACCGCGACGAAGGCCGCTTCGCTGTTGGCCTCGTCGATGCGCAGACCCTCATGATAGGGCCACGGGTATCCACTGCCGAGGTGCTGTCCGGGAGCTTCATCGGGCCGCATGAAGGATACGAATCGGACAAACCGTGCGGCAGAGAGTGGTTCGACAAGTTTGATCAGGCTGCGCAGCGGGAAGCCGATCCACGGCAAAGCCATGGCCCAGGTTTCGACGCAGCGGTGGCGATAGAGCCGCTCCTCAAGCGACAACCGCTTCTCCAGTTCTTCGACGTCGAAGGTCCTGGGCTTCTTGACCAGCCCGGTGATCGAGAGCGTCCAGGGATGGAGGGTGAGGTTCTGCGCCAGTCGCACGGCCTTGGGTTTGTCCGCGGCGTCAAACTCGTAGTAGTTGACGTAGCGCATCACGGCGTCGGCCTTGGTCATCTTGCGGTCGAGAGTGTACTTGTCGTTTCTCGGGGCGGTCAGGGCGGCGGGTTCCAGTTGGCTCCGGGCATCAGTGGCAGCAGGACGCGTTGTGGGTCTCGGCTCGGTGGATGTGTCACTGATACGGTCGCAGGCGGAGATGCCTCCGATGAGCGCGGCGCCGCCGATTCCGAGCGAGGCCATGAAACGACGACGGTCGAGAAAGACCGCCTCGTCGGTCGGCCGAAGATTGGGAATCCACCAGGCGGGGCGTTTGTGAATGTTGGGCATGACTGATCGATCCTTTTTGTGATGAACTTCGCGGTTTGGGCGCGTCGGCCGGGCGGGTTGCAATGCGTCCCGGCACCGTTGTCGCGCCTTCGTTCCGGAGAGACGCTCCAATGACCAAGGTGGTTGAAGGCCCTCCTGGACGATGTACTTGGTGAGTATAGTACGCCGTCGGTCCAGATGTCGGCCGTCTGGGGTGGTCGAAGTCATCGATAAGTCCGTCGGCATGGCGATTAGGCCGATGAGGTTCCAGGCGTCGGGGCCTTGCAATTCGGACCAATGCCGTCGACGATGCGGGCCGAAGACCCGCAACGCGAGTATCGAGCCATTGCGACCGGGAGTAGAGTGGCTCGCGGGCCGGTCGGAATCGCGGGCGTGTGGAGGAACTGGCGGTTTTGCGGCGCGGCACGGGACAAGACCTGCTGGCACTGCTGATCGGGACGGCCTGCCTGCTTGGGGGGTCAGGTCAGGCATTGGGCCAACTCGGCCTCGGTTCCGGGCAGGAAGGCGGCGTCAGCAGCGCTTTTCTGGAGCGACAGCGCGCGCTGGATCGCGAGAACCAGCGCAAGCTCCAACAATCGCTGCCGATGGCCCAGCGTTTTCGCGTGGATTGGGGTGGGTGGTACAACTCTTACTTCTTCCTGTTCGACGACGGTGTCGAGAGCAGCCGGACCCTCCGACAGAACGAACTTCGATTATGGGCGTCATTCAGCGCCGATCGTGGCATCCACCAGGGCTACGCCCGAATGCGCATGACCTACAACGACTGGAACGCCGGCGACAGCTTCACGCGCAACGAGGATGACCTCGACGGCCCCAACCTCGAGCGGGGTTGGTACATGATGGACGTCGCCAAGGCCCTGCGCATCTACGGCGGCGTCGAAGACCCGTTCGAGTTGAAGTTCAAGATCGGACGTGACCTCGTCCACATCGGCACGGGCTTCGCGCTGGACGTTCCGCTGGATCACATCATGATTCAGGGCGAGCTTCTCGACTTCCAGACGACGATGATCGGCGGTTGGACCCCTGCGAGCACGGAGAACATCGATCGAAGCCGGCCAGTGGCCGACCACAGCAATCGGCACTTCTGGATCATTGAAGAGCGCTACGTGGGCTGGGCGGAACATGAGCCGTTTGTCTACGTCGCCTGGCAGGACGACCACACGAACGAAGACCCGCCGGAGCCGTTTCAGCAGTTTCGCTACGATTCGCGATACGTCGGCTTCGGATCGACCGGCGAGTTGGTGGACAACCTCCGATACAGCACCGAATGGGTGATCGAGCGCGGGAGAAGCTACAGCCACCAGCGGTTCATCAAACCCAATCGGATCAAGGCGTGGGGATTCGATCATCGACTGGACTACCTGTTCCGGCATAAGACCAAGCCGGTGATTTCCCTGGAATGGATGTTTGCCAGCGGCGACGCCAACCGTCTCGGAAGTCCGACCAACGCCTTCGGGGGAAACCGCAACGACAAGACGGACCGCAGTTTTGTCGGCTTCGGCTTTCGTGATACGGGCATTTCGTTTTCGCCGCGGCTAAGCAATATCCACGTCTGGCGGCTGGGCGGTTCATTTCGACCGTTGCCGGACGTCGCCGCGCTCAGGGATTTGGAACTCGGGACGGATTGGTATCTCTATTACAAGAATCGGTCGAGCGCAGCGGTGAGCGACGGGCTGGCCGATCGTCAGAGCGGCTATCTCGGCTGGGAAATGGATTACTTCGCGAACTATCGCATCTTGACCGATCTGGCCTGGACCGTCCGGTTCGGCACGTTTTTTCCAGGCGATGCGTTTTCGGATCGGACGACGAGGACGTTTCTGTTGACGGGCATCACATGGTCTTTCTAAGAAACCGCCAAAACGGATGGGTGCCCCGCCCCTTCCAGGGGTGGGGGACGGACGCGACTTCTCGTGGGGCCGTCTCGCCCAGCCGACATGGGCCGCTCCAATCTTGGGCAATCCGGGGTGGGAAGTGCAGTGTCAGGGTGCGTAGAATTGCCCAGAGAACGTGGCAGGGGGCGGGCCCCTGGATGGTCCTGTTTCTTTTGGCAACGGCGGGTCTGATAAGCGGTTGTGCCGGACCCAGGCGTTCGGTGCCGGCGGTCGACGCCGCCAAGCTGTCCGATGAGGCGTTTCAAGCCTATCTGGCGGAGATCGACCTGGTGACGGTCGACGAGGCATATCGGGCCATGTTGATCCTCGCGGACGGCGAAGATACCTGTGAGGGCTTTGAGCAGCGGAAGGCGGCCCTGGAAGGTCGTGGCATTGTCCGGGCGGCATGGCACTTGCAGCCTGAGAACGTCGTGGATGCCGGTTGCGTGGCCTATATGGTCTGCCGGATCTGCGAAATCTCCGGCGGCATCAACATGCATCTGTTTGGTGCCGGCGGCTTGGGTGATCGACGATACGCCCTGCGTGAATTGATCGCGCGCGAGATGATCGAGGACGCCGTCGATTACCAATACATGACGGGTGCGGCGATGTTTGCGATTCTGCGCCGCGCGGACACGCTGATGCAGGAGAAAGGGCTCTACGAATCGAAGGGCATCGATCTCAGTGACGAGACCGATCGCGACGAACACGGTGATTTGATCGTCCCGCCGCCGGTCGAGCAGGGTTCCAGCGGTGGTCGGTGACCTGCCGTCGCAGCAAACGGATTGACATGCGAATGCCAGTGTCGGGTCTGAGAGGTCATAATGATTTGGTCAGGCGTCATCGCCTGGCTTGCCGTTTGGCGGCCGTTATGAATATGGACGAGCCCGTGGCGCTCCTACTCACACGGCGACTCAGTGCGGCACCACACGAAGGGTGAGGCTCATGAAACTGAAACCTTCTCTCGCAATGAAAGTGATTTCGCCTGTTTCCACGGCGAAGTGCCGCGGACTTCGGTCCGCGCGGTTTCGCCCGTCCCGGCGTTCAGCGGCATCGGTCAGGTTGACGGCTGTATTGTCGTTGCTGACGGCCTTGGTGTTGGCAAATCGGGTGGCGGCCCAGCCTCCGACGGCGCCGGCCTCCGCTCCGGCGTCACGGCCGATCGGCGAAGGGGAACTCTACTACGAAGTCATCGCGGTCCAGCCCAAAGTGCGGATCGCCCCGCTCGGGACGGATCCGGTGACAGGGACGGAGTGGCGCCCCGTCAAGGTGGGCGATAGGATCAGCGCCGGCCAACAGATCAGCACGTCGTTGCGCAGCACCGTAAAGCTCGTGGCACGGCCCGCCAATCCGCCGACGGTGATATTGATCGAGAACGCAACCCTTCTGGGGGTCAGCGAACTTGCGCAGTTGGGAGATTCGTCGAAGTCCCGACTCGAGTTGGGCTACGGCGCGGTACGGGCCGGTGTGGCCGAGGGCCAGGTGCGCAGCGACATGGAAATCCGCTGCCCCGTGGCGACGCTGAGTAAGCGGGGAACGGACATCTTTCGGTTCGAGTATGTCAACGGCCAATTCAGGATGTCGCTTTCCGAGCAGGGGCGGGGGATGTTGCAGGCGTTGCAGTTTCAGTATGGTTCAAGCGGCAATCTGTTGAAGTCGCGGTCACGGTTCGTGACGGCTGGCCAGTTCGTCACGCAGCGCATGGCGATGGCGATCGACAGCGTCAAGTTCAATCGAAACATCAACATCAACGATCCGTTCGGCCTGATGGGAAACGATCAACTGTTCACCCTGTTGAACACTCATGGGCTGGCCTTCTTGTTGCCGCAGGGAACGAATCTGTTGAACGTGCTCAATTCTCCAGGTCAGGGTGGTGACATGGGCGCGACGGATGGAATTATCGCCAACGGATTCAACCAGCCCGCGGGACAGGTGGTTCGTGAAGCGCCGGAGGGTATCTTCGGCATCGGCCAGGGGACCGTTCCCAGCGTTTTTGGCCTGGGTTCGAAGCGCCGATTGCAGGAATTAAGAGATCGCGAACATGCGTTGAACGCGGCAGCAAGTAAGCGACAGATGTTGAAGCGCCTCGGACGCCGCTGATCTGCGCAGCATCTGGTTGCCCCGCCCGTTTCGACAGGCCCCATCAGCGCCGCCGCGACCCAACGAGACGCGCTCCACTACTGCTTCGTCGCTACGACCAGTTCCTCAATCGTTCGGCGCAACAACGCCTGGCCCCCAAAGCACATCCCCAATGCCCGAAGTTTGCTGGTGTCGATCTGATGCTTCGGCGCGAGGTCTTTGCCGCTGATCTCGCTGCCGCTGCCGCTGATCTCTTTGGCCAGTTCGGCTACGGTCTTTTCAGCCACGTACGTGTCGTAGCAGTTGAACGCTTGTCCGGCGATCCGTGCCGTGTCGGCATTGAGCAGAATGCCGACGGCCCGGGCCACGTCCGAGGCATGGACCTCCTTGCCGCCCCGTTCGGCGTGAAAGGCTTCACCACTGCTGACACGGCGCACGACGTCGAACCAGCGGCTGCGATTCGGCGGCGTGGCCGTTCCATAGATGCCGGTGGGGCGCAGGGCGCAAATCGGCCAGCTCTCACCAAGACCCCAGGCGTGGATGAACTTCTCAATGGCTGCCTTGTGCGCACCGTAATGGGTTACGGGCCAAAGTGGATGCGCCTCGTCGAGAGGCCTGTCGTCCAGAATCATCTCATGGACGGCACAAGTGGAGATGAACACAACGCGACCCGTGCCGGCGCTACGGGCCACATGCATCAGAGCGAGCGAGCCGAGCAGGTTGACTCTGACAAATTCGGCAAAGGCATCCTGACCCGCAGCGCGAAAGCCCAGGCCGGCGGGCCGAAACAGGGCCGAATGCACAACGCCGTCGATTCCGCGACAGAACTCAGGAAAGGATTCGGCGGCTTCAAGCGAACCCTGCACCCAATCAATCTCGGCCGCAGCCTCGCCGAAGTCCGAACGATTGGAACCGGGGCGATACCAGCAGCGGCAGCGGTGGCCCAACTCGGCGAGATGACGAACGATGTACCGCCCAAGAAACCCGGTGGCGCCGGTCACGGCGACGTTCATGATTGCACGTCCAGGACTTCGATTTCCAATTGACCGAGTAGCGGAATCAGCGAGATCATCGTGTTCATCAGCCCCTCGTCTCCGAACGGCACAATGCTGACGGCAATGTGATTCGGATGGCAGTCAGTCTGTCGCATCGCCGCGTCGATATCGACCCACTGGCCGGCAATATTGACCTGAGTCCACATATGGAAGCCGAACGCGCTGGCGTCGCCGGACGACATTTGGTCGCTGGGGACTTCCACCAGACCGCCGACACCGCGGGCGGGCAACCCGGCGGCACGGGCCAGGGCTGCCAGCAGCACGCCGTGCTCCGTGCAATCGCCGCTGCGGTTTCGGGCGACTTCGGAGGCCGTGGCAAAACCCACGTCCATGTTCTTGTCCGTAATGTAGTCGGTGACGAACTTGCGCAGGGCATCGGCCTTCTCGGCAGGGGTTTTCTGGCCTCGAATCGCGCGGCGCGACAACCGCTTGATTCGCGAATCGGCGGAATCGCACACCGACGACGCCCGGAGGTATTCTCCCAGCTCGGCGGTGTCGCTCTTGCCGTCGCCAGCCTGGCGAATGCCGTCCCAATCGAGCCGGCGGATCGTGAGAATCGCCTCGCGGTCGCTGATGCGTTGGAACTGCTGCATGGATGTGTTCGGCAGCGTGGGGAGGCGGTCCTTGGCGCCCTTCTTGAGCCGGAGGCGGAGCTTGACGCGATTGGCCCCGGTGCCGATCCGCTTGTCGATGGGGACCATGGTGCTCAGAAACATTTCGGGCGGCGCGCCGCGCTTCATGGCGTCCGCCTTGGTGGTCTTGTACATCTTGAGCTGCGCGAAGCCGAGATTCACGGTGGTCACGATCGGATTCATCTCCTCGTCGACCCAACTGTCGCTGTCGATTTTCAGACCCTCGGCCGGCAGGGGCAGCCCCGATGGGCCGGAGTCTTGCCGGAGTTCCAATGAGGCTGAAAGCCGCGTGAGCTTGCGATTTTGCCCGAGGACTTTGATCGTCTCCTTCTCGTGGACTGTAAAGGCGACTTCGAGCGGGCCGTCCTTTTTCAGGCTGGGCTCATAGGTCTTGAGCGTGAATGTCGTGCCGGGTTTGAGCCCATGTTCCTTTTGGGCCAGCGTTTGTCCCCAGATGAACCTGATCTCGGGATCGAAGGGATAGGACTCCTCGTGCTCGGCGCCGAACTGTTCAGTGACGAGCTTGACGCGATCACCATCAATGGTTCCCTTGAGAACTTCCGGCACCGTTCCCATCGCGGTGACGAACTCAAACGCGATCGGTTTGCCGGCCAGAGTTTCACGAAAGCTCTGGTCAACGGTGATCTTGGCGACGGCCTCGCCTCGGCGGATTTCGAACTTGATACTCACTTCAGAATGGACCTCGTTGCCCGCCCGGCGAACGATGGAGTGCATGTAGCCGCAGGGCTCGCCCTGGAGTTTGACGACAAACCAATCTTCCTGGAGGTCCGGCGGGGTCGGCGGCTTGGCATGAGCCGTCGCGGCGCAGAGGGCCAAAGCCGGGATGAATGCGAGTAAGCGATACGACGATCGTGACGGTCTCATAGGGTTCATCTTGTGGTCCACGTGTGGTGTCATTGGTTATGCGTCGATCGGCGGGAACTTCCCTCATGTTGAACGCTCGCTCGGCGACGGCCTTTCGGGCCTTGCCCAACAGAGCTCATTGACCCCATACGACCGGCCGATATGATGCTACCACGATGAGCGACCAGTGGCGAAGTCTGCGAGCGAGCGCCCAGCCCCTTCCAATGGCGGCTACCACGTTCCGTCGTGGTTCGATCATCCGCGGAACCAGCCTGATCGGCGGGATGCTCATCCTGTTTTCGAGCATGCCCGCCTGCCAGATGCCGGCGCCGCCGGAGAGTAGGACCGCAGCCGACCTCGCGGAGCCGCAGTTGGATCGCTTGTGGGACAGCGCCCTCTCCGTCCTGCGAAAGCATGATTTCCAGCCGGTTCGCCAGGATCGGGCACTCGGCGTCATCGAGACGCTTCCTACCACAAGCATGCAGTGGTACGAGTTTTGGCGTCAGGACGTGGCGACGCCTTATGACCTGCTCGAAGCATCCCTGCATACCACCCAGCGGAAGGCAACGGTGAGATTCCTTCGGGGCGACGGTGATCCCGGCTCTGATGCCGCCGGCCAGCCGTGGACGGTGGTGGTTCAAGTCGACGTCTACCGTCTCACCCGGGAGGAGACACAGATCACCTCGGCGTCCTCCGTACTGCATGGTTTCACCGGCGGCCTACCGACGGCTCGGGGGCAGGAGTCGGATACCCGCACGTTGCAGGACCGATGGATCTACGAGCGTCGCGATGGCGCCGTGGAGCAGCGCCTGCTCCGGCGCATTCTGACAGTGGCCGAGGCCGGCTGATTCAAGCCCGTTCCGGGCCGGCCAGGCTGGAATCTTTCGGTACTGGTAAAGTTTGATCCTAGAACATACGGCCGAGACGGCCGTACCACCCAAACTTTACCAGTACCGATCTTTCCTCCCAGGTTGAAGGGCCATGCCGGCCGCGCTATGCTATTTGGCATGACGCAGAGACAAAAGACCACGCTTTCGACGCTGATGTCCCACAAGCGGCGCGGCATCCCCATCACGATGCTGACGGCGTACGACTATCCAACGGCTCAGATTGAGGAGGCCGCGGGGGTGGATTGCATCCTCGTCGGCGATTCTGCGGCGCAGGTCGTTCTGGGATACGACTCGACGCTCCCGATCACGATGGATTTCCTGGTGACGGTCGCCACTGCCGTTCGGCGCGGCGCACCCAATGTCTTTCTCATCGGCGACATGCCGTACCTGTCATTCAACGTCAACGCCGAAGAGGCCATCCGCAACGCCGGTCGGTTCATGGCCGAGGCCGGTTGCGATTGTGTGAAGATCGAGGGCGATGTGCGCATCGCCGCAACGGTTCGACAGATGTCCGCCGCGACGATTCCGGTGATGGTTCACCTCGGCCTGCGGCCGCAGGCGGTGCATCAATTCGGCGGCTATCGGGCCCAGGGACGGGATGCGAAATCCGCCCAGTCATTGATCGAGGACGCGAAGGTGCTGGAAGACGCCGGCGCCTGTGCCCTTCTGTTAGAGGCCGTCCCCCCGGAACCGGCCAGGATCATTGCGGAATCGACACAGTTGCCGGTCATCGGTTGTGGCGCCGGCCCGCATTGTGACGGGCACGTTGTCGTGTTTCACGACATGGTGGGGCTCACAAACACACGGCTTCCGAGATTCGTGCGGCGTTATGCCGAGACCCGTGAATACCTCAAAAAGGCGGTCGAAGCTTATGTTGGGGACATTGTCAGTGGGGCCTACCCCCAGGCCGAACACTGCTATGCGATGGATGAGGGCGAGGCCGCGAAACTGACTCCGGCTCGTGACCCACAATAAGGCCGCCGGCCCGTGTTCTCGTTCTCGTTCTCGTTCTCGTATCTTCGCCCATCAACGCGCTCGGTGTCCCTTAGCTTGGTGGCCTGTTCTTAATTCCTTACAAAATATGACATTGTGGTTGGTGGGTAAGCGACGAGCGTCTCACCTGCACGGGCGGACCAGTGCGGGCGGGCCCCATGGTCGGGGACATTGTGGGTGATGGCGGGCCTGGCATGGTTGACGGCCGATCGGCCGGCGCGGATACTAAGACTTGGTAAAGTGCCGACGTGGACCGGGTTTCCGCGGTTATTATCAACAGAAACAGCGTCTGTTTCACGGTTTCCCATCCTCGGCGAGTGAGCAAGGAACATCTTTCATGTCCAGTGGTACCGTAAAGTGGTTTGATGACGCCAAGGGCTATGGTTTTATCTCTTCTGACGATGGCAGCGACATTTTTGTCCACCACAGCGCCATCGATGGCGAAGGCCGGAAAACGCTGTCGGAAGGTCAGCGCGTCGATTTTGACGTGGTCGAAGGCGACAAGGGGCCCAAAGCCATGAACGTCAAAGCATCCTCCTGACGAACAAAAGCCGACAGAGACCAACGTAGCCCTTACAAACCGATTCAGCGGTTGAGTTGCGCCCATGGAGAGGCCGGCACGAAAGGAGCACGCACGATGGCCGAGACAGCCGCAGACCTGAAGAAATACGTGGAAGGCGGAGACGGCATCTTCACCATTCGCGGCGGCGACGACTGCCGGCAATGGAACAACATCCGCTACAAGGCGGGCCTCTCGGCCAAAAACGTCGGCTCAAAGAAGCTCTCGATGAACGTTGCGACCATTCCGCCCGGCGGCGTCGCCTACGCCCACGTCCACGTCGACTTCGAGGTGATGCTCTACATCATGGAGGGCAGGGTCCGCCACGAGTATGGGCCGGGTCTCAGGAAGACGCTGGAAAACCAGGCCGGCGACTTGATCTATATCGAGCCCGGCGTCCCGCACGAAGTGTTCAACATAAGCGACACCGAACCGGTCCGCGCGGTCGTCGCCCGCTCGGATGCGGACGAGTGGTCTCACATCGTCGACTACGACCGCAAAAGCGAAACGTAACGTTGAGTCGCGCGCCCCGTCGGCCCCCCCAGCCCCCTGCTTCGCCCGTAATGCGGTAGGCAACGCGCCAGGCCTCGGCTTGGTAACACAGGACGAGCCCGTAGGATGGGTCAATGGACCCATCGGCTGATCGCGCTCACGGCGCGGGTCGCCACGATCGTCCCTGTGGCACCGGTTTGTAACCGGTGCGAACGCGCCGGACCCTTGACACGCGGCGGCGGGCAAGGCCCGGCGGTCGCTCCGCGACCGGCGCCGCGCAGCGGCACGCCGCGAGTCAAGGGTGGACGCCGACGGCACCTGAACCCAGGTCGCCGGCGCGGACGCCCAGCATCAACGGCTCGCCGCCGGGCGTCGGCCGCGGACCGGGCTGTGCGGGATCGGAGGACATCCCGCCGATCGCAACCGACGCCGCGCGCGGCGGCTATTCTGCTCCCCAAACGCGCCGGCGGTGCGGCGTACAACAAGGGTGGGATGGGCGTCCCCGTCAGTCGGAGCGGACGTCCGCGTAAGCTGCTTTCGCAGTTTTAGCCGAGCGGTTCGCGGCTCCGCGGTGGAAACGTAGCAATTGCCGAGTAGCGCCGATGATTGTTCGGCTTCGTCTGCGCAATTGACGCCAAGTCAGCCTCTAACTGCGCCGCCTGATCGAACGGGGCGCCCTCGAGAGCGGCGAGGCGTTTGAGTTCAAGCAGCGCCTTCATACGGTCGTCCACCATCTCTCCCTGTGGCCCAACAAAATCGTTGGCCAACGCCACCGCGCGGAGGAAGCATCGCTTCGCTTCGCGGTCGGCATATCGGCGAAGGCGGCGGACCCGACCTCCGATATGCAGCCAAACCCACCCTCGCGTACGCAGCGCGTTCGCTTCCCACTGGTACCATCGTCCCCATTGAAGCGCTTCCTCCGCAATCTCCGCCCGTGCCAGAGCGTCGTCTAGGCGACCAGTCAGGCAGGATGCGTGCGCGCTTTCCCTTTCCAGATTTCCAATGGAGAACAACTCGCCGATCGTCACAACTCCTGTTCGGTTAGCCGACAAGACCCGATGCGCCCACATCGCCAAGAGACGGCGAACCCCCAATGCCCGAATAATGCGAATCACCCAGCCGGCGCGCCCCGGATAGTGAAACCAGGCGATTCGGATAATGTTATGCGCGAATACTTCGCGTGCTTTCGCCAACGTCGAGGCGACGTGCCGATCGTCGGACGACCACTCCATCGGGCCGCGCTGGCGTAGGTTTCGGCTCTCGGCTTCCCTTCTCAGATGCCGTACGCCCCAAATCAACCCGAGTGTGGCCTGTAGTCCTCGCCGTTTGTTCCCGCCGATTAGATGTGTGAACGCCAGCTGACAGAGCACGGCGATTCGATCCACACGTTCGTAGTCCTGTCTGCGAACGAGCTTCTCACCCTCATCAAGTTGCCGTTCGGGAGTGATAACCATATCGTGCGACGCGGCAACATAAGAAGCGATCTCATATCGTACCTTGTCCCTACGAGATTCAGCGCCGTCTTGTGCTTCTTTGAAGATGTCTCGCGCAACAAGCAGGGCCAGCGAATCCAGTAATTCCGCGAGGATCGCGAGTTTCTTCGCGCGATCTAGGTCCTTGACGATTGGATATGTCCGTGTGTGCGTTGTGTCCACTACGGTTTCCCAGGATTCACCGCAGCCGAACTGTCTGGCAAGCTGGACGAAGACCGAGTCCGAGGGATTACCACTTCGCAGATCGCTTCGAAACCACGCTGTGCTTTTGTGGAATTCCGATAGACACCGGCATCTGTCGTCCACTCCATTCCAGTTGTCCAAATGCGTCACCCAGACCGCGTCCAGTGGCGCTCTGAGTAAGTGTCGCAAGTCCCAGTCATTACAACCGTAACCGGCGAACAGTGTAGGCACTGGCGTGAGTAGCTCCCGAAGCCGGTCGTCCGTTTCGCGACGAAATCCTGTGGTTATTTGCGGGAACTTGAAGGCTAAGGTCTTGGCCACGGACAGGGTGCCGTGCAGTTTCACGAATCGGAATTGGTGCTGCGGCTCCGAATCGGGGGGAACGAACTTCACGATCATGTTGTCGTGGTCTGCAAACTGGCGATAGTTCTGCGAAGCGGAGCCGTCGGGGTACAACGCAAGCTCGACAAACGCGTCGTAGTTCGTTGTGAAGAGAGATTGTACGTATCCTTGCTCAAGAAGCCAAGCGATTGCTTTGTGGTGGAAATTGGGAGCGCCGCAGCCGCAGGCCGTCTGTAGCACGCATGCAACGAACTCATCCCCCGTTACACGGGCGACGCGTTCCCACAGTGACTCAAACGGGAGCTTCTCAAGGCGCTTCTTGGCAACCTCATCCAAGCGAATGTCTGCTTGCTGTCGGAGTTGGCTGTCAGGGGGCAGCGCACTCAGCAACTCGTCAAGCAGTGAATTAACGGTGTCAGGCACCGACGGGGCGCCGGCAGGAGGTGTGCATGAAATCGTAGAACCAACGAAGACGTTGAAACGTCGAGATCCGTTGGATGTCAGGAGAGATGCCAAATTCTCGGGGCTTTGTACAGGATGCAAGGCAACCAATCCCTTAACTTGCTGACGCCCCCACCGTTGCGCTGGCCGACTCGCTCCAGGGTCCATTTTCGCCGGTCGTGCTTAGCCAGCAGGGCGAGCCCTGGGCGGCCGAACGGTCGCCAAGCTGGGATATGGTCCGCGTTTCACTGATGCGGGGACCGCGTATCGGTAAGGCGGGCGCCGCGTATCGGTTAGGTGCGGGGGCGACCTCGGGCTTGGCGTCGAGCGCCGCCGTCAAGCTGGGCGCGGGCGTCGATCTCAGCTTGAAAACGGTTTTTACGAGGCTCATGCGGCCGCTCAACTTGTCCCAATTGCCCATTCTGCCATTCTCGGCGGTCCGAAAACCGATGTCCAAATCGCTGCCAGCACTCGCCGATCCGGGCCGCGACCGTGAGGGAGAGGGCGAACCGCCACATTCTAACGCATCAGCCGCCCTGTGCCACTGCTTCCAATCCGTTCCCTCGCTGGAAACACCGCAGAACCGCACCGCTCGACAGCAGCGGCACGCCTGCACACCTTCCGCGCCCAACCGCTTACTGACGTGCGCGGCTCTGATTTCACCGCCCGCGCTCCTCAAACCGCACTGCTCAAGAACAGCGGCACACTTGCACACCTGCCCGACGTTCAACCCAGTATTCGACTCGCCCGTTGTCGTGACATTATACTCCCCCCAGCCTCGCGTGCCGACTTTCTTAACCACGTTCTCTGTGCTTCCTCGGTGAAATGTTGCCGGGAGTGCGAAACGTATGGCGCTGCCGGCGTCAAATCGCGCCTTGTGAACCTATCGCGTCTTGTGAACCTGAGGAAGCTATTGTGGACTTACGGTGATGGTTGGGAAGATGCTTGGCCGGCTTCACCGAGTTCGGCCGTCGTGACCGGCTGATCGTTGGCAAGTTGCTTGAGCTTGGCTTGGACCTTGGTGAGCAATTCGCGCTGCTCTCGGTCAGGCGGCGGCTCGGACGCCGGCGCGCATATCTCCGCGGCCTCCTCCCAGTGTTTGCGGGCCTGATCGGACTTGCCGGATCGGTAGAGGGCGTCGGCCAGGTGATCGTGAAGCACGGCGTCTTTGCGATTGGCCATCCGTATTGCGAGGCCGATATAGTAGGCCGCCTTGTCGAACGTGCCACGCTTGTAGAGCACCCAGCCGAGGCTATCGAGGTTCGCCGACGAACGCGGATCCTGAGAGAGGGCGTAGCGGATCATCCGTTCGGCTTGGTCGAGGTTCTTGCCCGCATCGGCCCAGGTGTAGCCCAGGTTGTTATTCACCATGGGGTCGTTCGGGTCGAGCTTGTGCATTTCTTCAAGCTGCTGAATGGCCTGCACCTCGCGGCCGGTTTTCTGGAAAATCTCCACGAGGAAGCTGCGCATGGCCAGAATCAGGCGAAGGTCGTAGCGCTTGCCGGCCTCGCGGGCGGCAAGATGCGGTTTCATGACCTTGTGCACCACGCGTTCCGCTTCTCGATATTGCTCGGCAAGAAGCAGCACGTTGACAAGCTGCCGATAGGACTGCTCGGTCTGGATCGCGTCAGCCTGCTGGCGATAGAAATCCACGGCTTCATCGAACCGCCGCGCGAAGAGGAGGCCCTGGCCGATCCAGCCGTTGTAGCGGGCGCCGTTCTCCGAGAGTTCGGACCCGGTGCGGGCGATGTCAAGCGCGTCGTCCCAGGCTTCGACGGACCAGCACAACCTGATCAAGGCGCCGTTGAGTTCGATGTCATCCGCCGCATCGGCCAGCCACGAAAGCACGAGTTGCTGGGCATCGATGTGGCGCTCGGCGTTTTGCAGTTGGCCGAGGAGCTGGATCTGAAGTTCACGGTTGGTCGGGTCGTCTTCCAGAAACTCTCTGGCCAGCGCGATGGCCTGATCGTGTTGCCCGGCTCGCCCCAAGGTCAGCAGGTAGATTCGCCGGCGAGCCTCGTCCGTGGGCGCCTCATCAAGCCACTGGCGAGCGGTGCGAACGGCCTCGTCGAACCGTTCCGCGCTCCGCAACAAGTCGAGGAGCTTCTGCGTGAACTGCGGGCGCTGCTCGGCCAGATCATCGCGAGCCATGAGGTCCTGGACGAGTTGAATGGCCGTGTCATCATCGCCCTGGTTTTCGGCATATTCCAGTAGCCGCTGAAGGTACGACAGATCGCGCGGACGATCGATCAGGAGGCTGCGCACGGTCTCGGCAGCGCGGTCAAACTCCAGTAACCGTGCCAGCAACGTGGCCTTGAGTTCTCGCGCTGCGACGTCGTTCGGGCTCAGCCGCAGGGCCTGCTCATCCGCCTCCAGTGCAGACTCGAAGTCGTTGACGGCGAAGTAGCTCTTGGCGATGTCGAGATATGTCTCGGCATCCGGCGGAAACTTCGCAAGAATCTCTCGCAGCGCAGCCTGATATGCCTCCAATCGGGCTTTGCCGCTTGGGGCCGTACTCGTGGTCAGCGCCAACATCGCCCGGCACCGTTCCACTGCGGCGCCTTCCTGGCCGAGGGTCTGGAAGTCTGAGAAGTATTCCCGTGCGAGTTCGAGCTTGCCGCTGTTCATGAACAGACGCACAAGCTTCTCGCGTGCGGCGATATTCCGGGGGTCCACGTCGTCAAGAATGCGACGGTACAACTGCTCACATCGAAGCAGGTGGCCTCGGCGTTCGGCGGACAGGCCCAACTGAAACAGGGCGTCGGGGGACTTGCGATCCAGGCGGAAGGATTCCAGAAATGCCGTCTCGGCCTCATCCAATTCGCCGAGCGCTTCATGGGCCATTCCCTTTGCCAGGTAGAGGTCCGCTCTGTGGATGCCGTCGGCGATGCTCTTGTCGGCGAGGGTGAGGGCATCCTGCCAGCGCCTTGTCGCGATGTACAACTTGGCCAGGACGCCGATCGAGGCGCCGAAGGATGGGTCGAGCTTCGCCGCGCTCGACAGTTCTGCAATGGCCTGATCGTTTTGATGATCCAGCGCGAGAAGCAGGCCCAGGCCGAATCGGGCCATCGCGTCGTCAGGGTTCTCTCGCACCAGTCTGCCGGCGGAATCGAGAAACGCCGCGACGCCGACTTTGTTCTGATCATCAGTAGGGTCCGCTGTGCGGACCTCCGTCAGGAATGCACCAAATCGTCCGTCGGTCTCCGGGTGCGCCCGAAGCGTCGCGATCAGAAGCCAATAAGCCTTGTCGATTTTGCCACTGCGTGCGTAGAGCTGCGCAAGCAGGAAGCAGGGATCGGGCGCGACGTTCGGCTTGATCGTGATGTCTTCGAGGAGTGCGATTGCCGGGGCGACCTTACCCCGCTCAAGGAGGAGGTTCGCCAGGTGTTCTCCGACTTGTGGATCGGTGGTCTGTTTCGCCAACCGGGCGAGTTCGGCGTCATATCGCTGAGGCTCGCCAAGCAGTTCGCACGTCTTCTTCAAGAACTCAAAGCCATTGGCCTCTTGCGGGAAGTCAACCAGCCACTGCCGAGCCACCGCCAGGGCCTGCTCGGCATCGCCGGCCCGGGCCAGCGCGTGGGCGAATCGTTTGCGCAGGCCTGGGTCGTCCGGGCTCTCGGCCACGGCGCGGCGGTAAGCCGCCACCGCAAAGTCATAGGCCCGCAATTCGGTCCGGATCTCGCCGATCATGCCCGCCGCCTTTCCGCGATACAGCGCCATGATCTCTTTGAGCTTGCGGTCCCGGAGCATCTCGGGTGTCGGCTTGGCGACGGCGTCGAGATAGGCCTGAAGCTGATCCGCCGCCGCACGGAGGTAGCCTTGTGTTCGGAGCGACGTCGCCAGAGAGACGTGGGCCAGGACCACTTCAGGACGCTGGCGATCGTCTCCCGCGGCGAGCAGCGCCAATCGAAATGAACGAATCGCCTCGTCGTGGTCGCCCCGTTGTCGGGCAATTTCTCCCAGTAATTGATAAGCAGCGACGTTTCGCGGGTGGTCCTTCAGAACGTCTCGGAGATGACTCTCGGCCAGGCCCAGATTGCCGTGTTGCAATCCAGCTTGTGCCAGCATGAGCCGCGCCTGCCAGAGTTGAGGATCGAATTGCAGCGCTTTCTCAAGAGCGGCGATCGCTTCGGCCCAAAGCTCCTCGTCAAACCGATTCTTGCCGTTGTTGAAGTAGCGCTGCGCCCGTGGGTCCGGATCGTGCATGGGCGATTCGCTCGTCGGGCCCTTCGCCTCGGGCAACTGCGGTTTCGGCAGGATGTCGGCGAGTTTCAGTTGTGCCTTGGGGGAAAGCGCAGGAGAGTTGGCTTGGCCATCTGGGAATTGGGGCTTCTCACAGGCCCCCCATAACAGAGCCCCCAGGGCGATCGCCACAGCGTAGCGTAAGTCGTGTCGTGAATGCGTGACCATGTCGGCTCCATCCCTGGAGGTAAGCTGCCGCGATCTCAGCGGCGGCGGCGCCCTCCCGATTTGCGGGATGTCGATTTCTTGGAGGGTCCTTTGGCGCGTTTCTTCCGCGCCGCGGTTTTCTTTTTCGTCGTCGGCCTCTTGGCGGATTTCCTGGTTGTTCCGGCAGTTCGGGACTTGCCGACCGCCGCTCGGGGAGCGTGCGCCGCGGAGGATCGCTTCAGCAGTGCATAGAAACTCTGCGCATCACGCCCTTTGAAAACCCGACTGACGAAATCTTGCGCCGCGCCCACGTCCAGGTCTTCCGAGATGCATCCGTTATTCATCAAATACGCGTACATGTTCGCATCAAGGGGTATGACGTGAGTCTTGAGGAAACGGTTCCGGAAGAAGGCGTGCGCGTGAGGGCTCAGGCCGTCCAGAGAGTCCAGAAACGACGCTGCCGGTTTCTTGTTGAAGCTCGCCAGAAAACCCAGGTCCAGATCATGCGTGCGGTTGAAGATCGACGTGAACACGCGAGAGATTTCTTCCGCAGCGGCGCGACAATGAGGAAATTCGATGCCGATGAGCGCGACGATGTCGGCCACCGGTGTGACGCGCAGGTCGTTGTAATCGATCATTTCAGCCATGAGCGTTTCGATCGCCACCGCTGCCTTTTGTTCCGTTGAGAAGTTGCTCAGGATGCCGAGAAGGAGCACGTCCATGGCGCCGTCCGCCGCGGCAAGGCTGGATTTGGCTCCACTCCTCTTCAATCGGTTGAACAGCTTCCTGACACGGAGAGTATATTCAGCGGCCTTTTTCATTCTGTTTCCTCGGATTTCGGGGCCGGGTCGGGGCCCGGCGAGTCGGTATTGCGGGTTTCGGGCGCGGTCTCTTGAAGCGCGTCGTCGAGTCGCCGAATCGTCTCGATTCCCTGTTTGATCCCTTGATCCAGGTGGAACCTGATCATGGGGCAGCGGCGAATGGCCAATTGACGTGCGAGGCGCGTCTGGATCATTCCACGAGCGCTGGTAAGACCCTGCATCGTCGTGCGGGCTTCCGCTTCGGACCCCAGTACGCTGACATGAACGTTCGCGATGGTAAGGTCCGCCGACAACTCGACGCGCGTGACGCTCGTGAGACGATCAACCCGCGGATCGGCGATGCGATTGGCGATCGCATCGCTCACGATGTCACGGACGAAGCGAGACAATCTGTCAGGGCGATATGACATCCATTTTCTCGTGGCCGATGATCGCACCCAATGATCAAACGGCCCATCAAACAGCGTATCCCTACAGCCACTCGATGCCGTAGTCGACGATGGTCACCGAGCGATGCCCCCGTACTTCGTCGACGATTTTCGACAGGCAACTCTCCGTGAACCGCCGATCGTTTGAAACCATGGTGATGGCGATGACGCTTCTGCGATGTTCATCCAAGTGATCCACCTCCGCCAGGGAGATGTTGTGCCTGCCCCCGAGCCGGTCCTTCAGGCTGTGGATGGCCCGGCGCTTGTCCTTCAGGGACATGGCTCCCGGGATCGCCAGCGACAGTTGCAGAAGACCGACCACCATGCGTGCTACGCCATCGCGCGAGCTTGTAGCTGCGCCACGTCTATCGCTTGTGCAAAAGCCCGCCGCCAACGCCGGATGCCCCTTCACCTCGCCGCTAGGATCGTGTTGCCAATGTCCTGGGGATTTTGATCAGCTCAAACGCCTCAATGATGTCACCGGGCTTGATATCGTCGAAGCCTGTAATCCTGATTCCGCACTCGAACCCGGTCTTGACTTCTTTGACGTCGTCCTTGAAGCGTCGCAGCGAGTCCAATGAGGCCCCTTCCGTTACGGGAACCCCGTCGCGAATGACGCGCACTTGATGATTCCTGGCGATCACGCCGTCGCGGACGAAACAGCCGGCGGCTTTGCCCACCTTCGAGACGCTGAAGATCTCCCGGACTTCCGCCCTGCCTCGGGACTCAAGTTTCTCCTCGGGCTCCAACAGGCCCTCGAGCGCCTTCTTAATCTCGTCCACCACTTCGTAGATGATGCGGTAGCTCCGGATTTCGACGCCCGCATTGTCCGCCTTTTTCTGAATTGACGGGTCGGGGACCGTGTGGAAGGCAATGATGATCGCGCGGCTCGCCTTGGCCAGCTCGACGTCGGATTCGGTCACCATGCCGACCCCGCTGTGCATGACGTTGAGTTTCACTTCATCCGCCGGGAAGCCGGCCAACTCCTGCTTTAAGGCATCGGCAGAGCCCTGTACGTCGGCGCGGATGATGACACTGAGTTCGGGGATTTCGCCTTCCTCGGCGCTGGCGATCACGGACTCCAGGCTGGTGGGAACGTCCATCATCGTGAGTTCCGCCTTGCGCCGAACGGCACTGACCTCGTCAGCGATCTCCTTGGCTTGTTTCGCGCTCTTCAGGACGTAGAACTTGTCGCCGGCCTCGGGCAGATCGCTGAGGCCGGTCACCTCGACGGGCGTCGATGGCCCCGCCTGGCGGACTGAATCTCCGTGGTCGCCCTTCATCGCGCGAACGCGACCGTGCCCGGCGCCGCACACGATGATCTGCCCGGCCTTCAGGGTCCCCTCCTGAACAAGGACCCGGGCAATGTTCCCGATGCGTTCGCTGCGCTCGGCCTCGACGACGGTGCCGGTCGCCGGGATCGTCGGATCGGCCTTGAGTTCGAGGACTTCGCTCAAGGTGGCAAGATGGGCAAGGAGGTCATCGATTCCTTCGCCGGTGATGGCGGACGTCTTGATGACGTCAGTGTCGCCTCCCCAATCGCCGCTGGGGGTGAGGCCCTGTTCGGTGAGTTGGCCGTAGATTTTGTTCAGGTCGTGATGGAGGTCGATCTTATTCAGGGCGACCACGATGGTTGCGCCGGCGGCTTTGGCGTGGTTGATCGCTTCGATCGTGGTCGGCATCACACCGTCGTCGGCCGCGACGACAAGAACGACGACGTCCGTCAGATTCGCGCCACGCGCCCGCATGGCGGTGAACGCCGCGTGCCCGGGCGTATCCAGGAAAGTGACCCACTTATCGCCAACCTTCACGCGATATGCCCCGATATGCTGGGTGATGCCGCCCGCCTCCCCCGCAGTCACGCTGGCTTGGCGAATGTGGTCCAGCAGGCTCGTTTTTCCATGATCGACGTGGCCCAACACGGTGACGACGGGGGGACGAGCTTCTGCGTTCTCTCGGGGAATCGCCGCAAACTCTTCGGCGATCTCATCGAGTCCGGTCTTCGGCTTGATCACCTTCAACTCGATCTCGAATTCAGTCGCGATCAGGTGGGCCTGCTCGGTGTCGATGATGCTGTTGATCGACGCAAAGGATTCCAGCCGGCGGACGATCTCCCCGACCGTGATGCCGGATTCACGAGAGAAGTCGCGGATGCGAATCGGCTCGGTCAGTTCAATCTTATTCTTCTTGACCGTGATGGAACGCTGACGTTGACGGGCCCCGGCCGTCCCCCGATCCACGGCTCTCAATCCGCCGATGCCTCGACCCGAGGCCTGGGCCAGCCGGTCACGCATCTCCAACAGGTCGCGCTCACGCCACTCTCGAAGCTCTTCGGCGGTTCGCTCGAGGTTGTCTCGAGGGCCGCGCCGTGGGGTGGAGCGGCGGCCGGTGAGTTCAGCAGGACCGGCGGTCTTGCGGGGTCTATGTCCACCCGGCTTGCGGTCCTCTTCGATGATTTCGTCAATCGGAAAGTCCGGGGGCTGTACCGGGGGACGCTGGAGCGGCGGCCGTGACGTCGGGCGCGTCCTGGGACGAAACGGCTCCGTTTGCTCCGCCTTGTCAATGCGAATGACTTTCGGCCCGGACAGCTTGGCGGGCCTGGGCACGTTTTGTGGACCGGCGATGCTGACCTCCGGCTCGACCGGTGGCGCCTCCTCCTTCGGGACCTCCGCTGCTGCCGCTGCTGCCGCCGGCGCCGGCTCCGCGTCCATCGATGCCGGACTCTCCACCTCCGGCGCAGCGGGTTCTGTCGGAGCGGCTGCGGCGGCCGTAGCCTCGACGGGTTCCGGCTCGTCGTCGGGCGCGGGGGCCGCTTCGGCTTCTTTCTCCTTCGCCGGCGGCTCGGCGACTGCGGTGGCCGTCGATCCGGATTCCGTCGCGTCATCGGCTTTCCCGGCGGCCTGCCTGGTCGTCTTCTTCGGCCTGACGCGAACACTCTTAAGATCGATTCGCTGTGATTCTTCCAGCGTCGTCTTGTGCGCACCTTCGCTGAACCACTCACGAATGGTCGCCTCGAGGCCCGCCGAGACCACGTGCATGTGGTTCTTGATCTCGATGCCCTCGGCCTCGCATTTCTCGATGATGGTCTTGCTCTTGACCAGCAATTCCTTGGCGAGGTGATGAATTCGCAGTTTCTTTTCCGCCAAAATGTTCCTCCGCGACCTTGACGGTCGCTCCCGATCTAATTCACGTCCCCGGGCCTACCGGACGCCGGTCTTTCACCGAACCACAGAGCGGGCCCTGGAATGTTCGCTGCGGCTGCGACGTCGCCGGTAACAAGGGCGAGCCTTGCCCCGACTAGCCGGCCGCAGTCGCGTCCTCTTTGGAGCCCTCGGGCTCGCTATTCGATTCGCCGTCATCCATGGTCGCCGTCTTCTCGTCATTTGTCGGCGATGCCTCTGCGCCGGTGGTCGCTTCGTCGTCGGTTGCCCCAGCCGGTAGACCACCTTCGGCGGCTTCGTCTGTCGGTGGTGTCGTGCCATCTGGAGTTGGCTGACCGCCGTCGACCGTGGTGTCCGTCGCTTCCGTACTTTGAGCGAGGGCCTGCTGGGCGGCGTTCTGTGCCTTTTCGGCGGCCATCTCCTCTCTGACCAGCACGGCCTCCGCTTTGCAGCACTCGACGATTTGATCAGCCAATTCCTGCGTCAGGCCGAGTTCGCGAATGAGCGGATCAGCCCCGACTTCTTCCACGTCCATGACCGTGATGAATCCCATCAGGGAGACCCGTTCGGCCACGACATCTTCGACGCCTACCACCTTCTTCAGGGCGGAGGCGAGGCGATCAAGGCCGCGATTGTATTCCTTCGGTGTGAGGATATCGATGTCCCAGCCGGTCAGCCTTGCACCGAGGCGCACGTTCTGCCCCCGTTTGCCGATGGCCAGGGAGAGTTGGTCCTCGGGGACGACGACCGTGGCACGGCCCAGTTCAAAGCAGAGAGCCGTATCCTGGACCTCCGCCGGTTTCAGGGCGTTGGCGATCAGAATCTGGGACGACTCATTCCATCGGACGATGTCGATCTTCTCGCCGCCCAGTTCCTCGACGATATTCTTGATACGGCTGCCCCGAACGCCCACGCACGCACCGACCGCATCGACCTTCGCGTCGATCGACGTGACGGCGACCTTGGTGCGATAGCCGGCCTCGCGCGACAGAGCCTTGATCTCGATGATCCGCTCGGCAACCTCCGGAACTTCCAGCTCGAACAGCCGGCGAATGAAATCCGGATGGCTGCGGCTGAGTATGATTCGGACCTGGTGCGGCGCCTCGCGGACGTCCAGGATCATCGCGCGAATGCGCTCGCCCGGCTGGTGCGCTTCGCCGGGGATTTGCTCGCTTCGCGGCAGAAAGCCTTCGGTGCGGCCCAGACTGACGACCAGCGCGCCGCCCTCGAACCGCGCGACGGTGCCGGTGATGACCTGGCCTTTGCGTTCGACAAACTCCTCGAAGATACTGCCGCGCTCGGCTTCGCGAATGCGCTGAACCAAAACCTGCTTGAATGATTGCGCGGCGATTCGACCCATCTCGCTGAGACTGATCTGTTCCTCGCCGGCCGAAGCCTCGATTTCGCCCGTCATCGGGTCGATTGATACTTGAATGTCGTCGACTTCCCCGTATTTCTTGCGGATCGCCGTCTCCATGGCCAATTTCAGATCGCCCATGATCAGGTCTTTGTCGATATTCTTGTCGCGGGCCAATCCGTCCACGATTCGGAGTAGTTCTGCACTCATGATTCGATTCCCAGCATTATGCTCACGCAGAAACCGGCGTCCGCGCACGCCTTGGATTCTCTGTCTGTCTCGCCACACGGCCGCCGCGAAGCCGGGCTCCATGGGCCCAACAAAAAAGCGGGCGAAAACGGCTACCCACTCTGGCAATGCACTTCTTCGGCGGACACTGCCGACCCGCTCCATGACGCGCTGGTGGGCGATCGGTCAACGCATCGCCGGCCCTCCGCGCGAAACGCCGCACCGCCGCGCCACAAGGGGCCGGCGGGTCTGGGCCCGGCTAGTTTGCACGGGCCGATGCTCCAGCTTGCTCTGCCATTGCGGTCACATTGACACCCAATTCACCGGACTCGAAAACGTGAGCCCGACTCAGATCCACGAAGATGTCCATCGCCTCGCCTTCACGCACTTGTGCACGGGCATCCAGCCGGCCGACCATGCTCACGGCCGACCCGACGGTCATATACACGTCCTTGCGATCGCCGAGCGGCTCAACCAGGTCGATCCGAACGCCCAGCTTAACCGTTTCGCCGGCGTTCGCGGCGGTGCCGCTGCCCGTCGCCGGCGGGGTCGTGGAAAAGGCATCCGGGCGAATCCCCAGAACCATGTCTTGGTCCACGTGATTCGAGAGCCGCGCGGCCAACCCGGCGGGGAGCGAGATCGACTCCGCCCCGGCGCCGTGAAAGGCCAATCCGCCGTTCCGTCTGACCACGCGCCCGTCCATGAAGCTCATCGGCGGCGTCCCGACGAACGAAGCAACAAACCGGTTCGCCGGCCGCTCGTAAATATCGAGCGGCGATGAGCATTGCAGGATCACGCCGTCTTTCATCACGACGACGCGATCACCCAGCGTCATGGCCTCTTCCTGATCGTGCGTCACGTACACCGTTGTGGTCGCCAGACGCCGTTGAAGACGCTTGATCTCAGATCGCATCTCCAAACGCAGCTTGGCGTCGAGATTCGACAACGGCTCGTCGAACAGGAACACCTTCGGGCTTCGCACAATGGCCCGCCCGACGGCGACACGCTGCCGTTGGCCGCCGGAGAGGGCCTTCGGCCGACGTTTGAGCAACTCTCGGATGCCCAACAAATCGGCCGTCTCGCGGACCATTCGGTCGATGTCCGCTCGGCTGAGTCCCAATGCCCGCCGGCGAAGCTGCAAACCGAAGGCCATGTTCTTGTACACCGTCATATGCGGGTACAAGGCGTAATTCTGAAAGACCATCGCGATGTCGCGATCCTTCGGCGGCACGTCATTCACCACGCGACCGCCGATCATGATGGTCCCGGAGCTGATCTCCTCCAGCCCCGCGATCATCCGCAAGGTCGTGCTCTTCCCACAGCCCGAGGGGCCGACCAGAACCACGAATTCCCGATCTCGGATCTCCATCGCGATCCGATCGACGGCCTTCACGCCGCCTGCGTAAACCTTGGTGACGTCTGCTAAACTGACACCTGCCATAGGGTTACGTCGAACTCCGCGCGCTGACCATCCCGCGACGCTGGATTATAAGTCATCGTTACTCTCTGTCAAACCGGATTTTATGCGTTCAGAGGGGCGGGGTTGTACGCGATCCGCCGAACGCGGTCTGTGACCGCGAGGCAGCCAATCCCGTGGTTTGCGTCAGCAGGACGTGTGTCTCTGACTTGCCGGCCCTGATGATCCGGGCACACAGGGGTGCGCCTCACGGAAGCCGTTCGAGTTCTCTGCCATGCGCTTCTCGAAACGCGTTTTGCGGGCTGTCGTTCTCGATGGTGACGGCGGTGGTGGGGATATCGACGTTCGTGAATACGTCTCCGAACGAGAAGACCGCGTTGCCGTTGTGTGCGATGAGGGCGGAGCCGCTTCCACGGCCCTCAGCACGGATATTGGTCCACGCGTTTCCGACTGAATATAGTTTTCCTTTCATGTCACTTGGCACGGTTTCCAACGTAGCGAAAATCGCCCCCCGGCTCACCTCTCGAATCTCGTTGAACAACAGCCAGACACGGTTCGGGCTCATCCACGGAAGCACGCCGCCGTGCTCATCCAGGATTGCCTGGCTGGCCCCGGTGATGGAGAACGCGTCACCCCGCGAACTGGTCGAATACGCGTTGGTCAGAGACAGGGTGCATTCGGAGACGATCATGTCCTGGACAAGCTTACAGTCGACGAGGTTCTCCTTGCACCGTTCCAGGACGCATCGGCCAATCTGAATGTCGGTCGTGGGGAACTCAGTGTTGCCGCGAGCTGCCAGCATCGTCTCGTTGGGAAACCCGATCGCATCACCGCCGATGCCGGAGATAGTACAATCGAAGACGCGAACGTGTTTCGTCCCCGCGGGAAACGACAAGCCGCCATAGTCCGTGCCTTCGTTCTGAGTCCAATCGCCCAGCGGGCCGGCCGTGCATTTGAAGACCGTCACGTACTCCACGTAACGTCCCCGGGTGGGCTGGGTCGTCAGGAGCGTGCGTTGCCTGAGAGTGGGTTCCGCGGTGACCTCAGTGGTCGTCTCGGGGGGCTGCGTGATGTCCGGGTCGCTCGTCGTGAGGGCCTGCGTGACCTCCGCATCGCTCGTCGATAGGAGCGTGCAGTTTCGTATGGCGATGTGGTGGGTGCCCCCTTCGATCAGCACGTCAGCACCGGCCCACCCAAAGTCCCGGCTCGGTTCCGGCCGGATCGTCAAGCCATCGAGGATCACATAACTCGATCCCTCGTGAATCTTCACCATTTTAGTCACGACACGATCGGAAATGATGACCAATGGGTTGTCCGCCGCTCCGTTCCCGGAGACGTTCACCCAATCCGCGTCGCCCGGAAAGTCGTCGATCCGCTTGACGTTCGCGTCACTTTGGGCCGACTCCGCGATACCCCATGGGACCGTGCAACCGATGGGGGGGGCCCATTGCTCCCCGTTCGCCAACTGTACGGGGTCCGAGCTTTCCCGGTTGGGATCAAGAAGAGCAGGCAGCTCCGCGCAGGCGATGAGCGAGCAGAAGGGGAGGAAGAACGAGACGAGGACGGCTTGTGCCCGACGCCGTTTGCGGAGGCGTGCCTTGTTGTTTCTTGCGATCACTGGATCATCCCGATGCAGCGCGCAGCCCGCCGGGTTGGGTTGCTCCGCCGGCTGCTGATTCGCTTGCAGTACGTCGCAGTTGGGGTGCGAAGGGGCCGCCTCGGAATTGGAGCCACTCTGACGCATTCCAAATATACGATACAGATCGCCGCGGGGTCGATATCCACGCCAGGGCCCTCACCGAGCCGGGCTCTGTGAGCCCTCGATCCCTGGCCCCGGGCGGAAGCCTCTTGATCCCTGGCCCAGAGGGGAAGATTCTGCGCTTGTGCAAAGGGGGGCTCCCCAGAAGGTCGCTTGATCCCTCGCCCGGACGGAGGCCCGGGGTTGAGCCGTCAGCGCTAGAGACAATCGTCTCAATTTATTCTCGGTCCTGTCGCCCCCCGTTCCATATCCACCGATAATGAGGCGAACGCGCGACTCCCCTCGCGTGTTCCAATAACCCGCGAGGCAAAGGGATCTTCACTGCCGTACCCGGTTGCTCTTGTCTTCTTCAAGGGATAGAATGGATCAGGACATGCACGGCGGCCGAACCGGCTCGAATGACGTCGAGCAATTCGGCACCATGGGGAGGGCATTCGAGATGGAACAGCCGATTCTTCGGCCATTGTTTGAGCTATTCTTCACTGCTTTTCCGACCGGCTTCTTCCTGCAGATGTTGGACGGAATTGCAGCGTGGATCAACTTCGTCTTCGGCATCTTCGGAATCCAAACCAACGTGGCCGGATTCTAGAGAGCCGTCGGACACTTGACGAAACGAAAGCACTTTCTCCGGGGATTGCCCGGTTCCAAATTGTTGCGGACCGATCGATGCACGACCGGCCCGCGAAACAGGATGCGGGGGAGAGACTCATGTTGGATATGAACAAGACTGCGACGAAGTTCAAGATGTTTTCGCTCCTGCTCCTCGTGGGCATGACGCTGATCGCGGGGTGCGACCCCATCACGTTTGCGGCGACGTCGTTTGGAGCCGGCCTCTGGATCGACATCTTCCTGACGCCGCTGCGCTCGCTCATCGGCGGCGCCGCCCTCGATGTCGTCAACACTTTCTAAGTCGCTCTCACAAGACTTTATTGTGGCACAGCGGTCTCGGCTGTGAAAGCACCGCCGAACCCTACGCGCGCCCACTCCGCCTGCCGGACGACAACGCCCGGCCCCGGCGTCATGGGAGAGGAGCGTGCAACACCAGGATCGCCGATTCGCCAAGCTTCCAGCCGTTGGGCGCACTGCCCAGGACGATGAACTCCCCACGCGGCGCCTGGATCACGGTGTTTAAGGAGAAGCGCGGCGAATCCCCGCCACGCTGCGGGTCAGTCGTCATGGTCATGCTGGTGTCAAGCTTGATCTTGACCGATCCATCTTCATCCACACCGACCAGAGCGCCTTGCACTTCGGCGCGGATCATGTTTGCGATCATTCCCTCGATCTGAAACCCCTCCTCCTCTGTGGCGATCGTCGACAGCCGGCCCAGCAGTTCCACCTGACCGAACCGGCGCAATTCTTCCGCCACCGGCCGCAGGTCCACGGGAATCTCCGGAGCAGTTCCTTCGCCGTCTAGCCGGGCCCGGAAGAAAGAGAACTCCAACTGCGCCGTTCCGGCCGGCGTGTCCAGCGCTTTGATGATGGACTTTGCCCTGGCGACGGCATCCGGCTGGCCGTTGAGGATGATCGCCGAGCGCATCCTGTCCGCCGCCACCCTGAAGTACGACCCACTTCCCAGTGACCCGCTTCCCACGGTATTCTGAATCTCATTGGCCAGGCTTTGGACGTCTCGATTCCGCACAGGGACGATGCTGAGGTCTGCGGCTGCCTGGCCATCGTTCGTGGGGGTGTCGAGAGTCTCCAAAAGGAGCTGGACCTGTTGAAGCTGCGCCTCATCACCCCGGCAGACCACTCTGTTCGTTCGCTCGTCCGCATAAGCATAAATGCCGGGGTGTAATATCTTCACCAACGCGGACGCCTCCTGGCACTCGGCATGTTTCAAGCGAAAGACGCGCACCTCGCCGACTGTGGACGGCGACGGGGCGCCCTGACCCCTGCCCCCCCGTCCGGCTGGCTTGGCCGCCCCAGGCTTGTCGGGTTGAGCCTGCGCCACCTGAACCGTGCGCCCTTCGTCTTGAACCAGCCCGTTGGACACCGCCATTTGGGTCATCAAAAAAATCGTCGCAAACAACATCATGGTTCTCCTTTTCTCTTTGTCAGCCTCTTGCTGGAGTCTTGTCTCAAGGCGCTGCGTTGCCCAACCACCGGCAACCACATTCGCCGCACTAACTCGAAGGCCTCGTGCTTACGTCCATGCCCTCGGGGTTTTCCACCGTGGGTCGAACCTGGTCGTAGAGCCAGATGATCTGCACCCGCGGATTCTTTGACGGCAATCGTACCGCCATCCGGTCGTCGCCTTTGACGAGATGAATCAGGGCCTCGCGTTGTTTCGGAATCGTCGGCGGCCCGACGTACTCGCCTTCGATCGTCCCAGTCTGTCGCGGACCGCCGGGGGCATGGACCAGCGAATCAGCCCGTTGGGCCAACCGATACCACGCCGCGCCGGCTCCAATGGTGCCCACAATCAGCACCGCCGCAGCAACGCGACCGACCCTCTGCCATCGGCGCGCCGGGCGATCTGCCTCTCGTGCCGGAGCCGCCATTCGGTCGGCGAGCTGTCCCAGTGCTTGCAGGCCATCCGAGATCGCCTGGTGTCGTTCAAACAACCGGCGGCAGGCCGCACAATCCTGAAGGTGCGCCGCGACGCGCTCTTGCTCGGCCGGCTCCAGCAGGCCATCCAGCCAGTCGTCGAGATGACCTTGTATCGCATGGCAACCGTTCATCGTCCCACGTCTCCATCGGGACCGCCGATCAACTCAGCCAGGCGCCGGCGCCCAAGATGCACATGGGCCCGAACCGCGGACGCGGACAATTGCATGACGGAGGCGACGTCGGGGTAGCTCATGTGTTCCATCGTTCGCAGAGTCAGCGCCAGCCGCTGTTGCCTAGGCAGTTGATCCATCGCCTCGCGAAGCCGGACCAACTGTTCCACGTGCTGCGCCGCCATCTCGGGTGTCGCATCATCAAGCGGGTCGATCCAGTCGGCCAATGACTCGGGCTTTGTTCGGCGGCGAAAATTGAGGCATAGATTGCTCACCGTCCGAAACATCCATGCCCCGAAGTGAACCTCACGTGGGTTCATCCCCTTGGTCAGCGCCAGCCTGAACGCCTCTTGCACGGTGTCCTCCGCCTCATCACGGTCCCAGATCATCCTGACTGCCAGGCGGACCAGCCGCCGGTGCAAATCCTCCAACGCCGCTTTTTCGGGCACGTCAGACCGCAAGACCGGACCGGGCTTGGCGTCGGATGTCGGCTTCAGGGCGTAGGTCATCACACCAGGCCGTCCGGCCATCGCGGCCGGCAAACAATCAATGTTCTGGGACTCGGATTCGTTTAATTGTATGGAGAAGATTCTTCAGGGTTGCTGCCGAAATCTCGGCGTCACGCGTCCCATACCCCACAAAGCGATGAAGTCATGCCCCCCGCCGACCGAGGTGAGGAGGGGATTCTTCCATGCCCGCCGATGCTCGGTGGCGGTGGAAGACCGTCATTCATGGGGGCCCGGCGTGATGAGCGACGAAACCATCCCGCTGTACGATGGAGAGCTTTCGGGTGCGACGATCATCCCGGAGGGTGGCGCCGCTTCCGCTGGATCAGGCACACCGTCCGGCACCGCTCAACCACCCAGGCCGAAACGGCGAAACCCGAGGCGGCCATGTCACGGCGTTTTGGTATGTTTCTCGCCACGCCTCGCTTCGGGCTGTGTTGAACACGTCCTTTGTCCCGTGCTCAACATCTCCAAAGGAGGCATCGAGATCGAGTATGACCGCGAAGTTGCAACAGGCGCCCCTGCCTCCGTGGCCTATCGAACCATCAGCCAGCGGAGCGTCCGCGTGACAGGGGCGGTACGCCATTGCAGCGCGGTGGGAAATGGACGCTTCCGAATCGGCGTCGAACTCAGCCGGTTCCTGGATTGCGAAGAACTCAAACCCGCCAAGGCCCTTCCCGGCCGAGACGTGGCCTCGGGCGTTCGTGCGCGGAAGCTGCGACCCATGGCGACGCCCGATTCCGAGGCGGGTGATACGAAGGAATAAGATCAATTCTTCACCATCGCGGAGAACAAGAGGCAGCGCCGCGTTGACGGCGCACTCCACCGTCGCTTAGCTTACCGCCTGCATCTGAGGCGAGGAGTATGCCGCTTTGTTCAACACCCTTCGAGCCGTCGTCCAACTGACGCGCCCGGCCCAATGGGTCAAAAATGTCTTTGTCTTCGCCGCGCTGGTCTTCGGCGTCCAGTGGGATGATCCTCATGCCATCAATGCGGCGCTCATCGCCCTCGAGGCATTCGGGATCTTCTGCCTCCTGTCCGGCGCGGTCTATGCCTTCAACGACCTGCTCGACTGGAAAGAAGACGCCCTGCATCCCACGAAGAAGAACCGTCCCGTCGCCCGCGGGGCCGTCTCACCGCACGCCGCGGGTCTCATTGCCGTACTCCTGGCCGCTTCCGGGGCGATGGCGTCGTTGTCCATGCCCAGAGGCTTCGCGCTCACGGCGATGGTCTACCTCCTGCTCAACCTCGTCTATTCACTCTGGGGCAAACATTGCGTCCTGTTGGATGTGATCCTGATCGCCATCGGATTCGTGCTTCGCGCCCTGGCCGGTGCTCAGGCCATCGAAGTGGAGGTCTCCGCCTGGCTCGTTGTCTGCACCTTCACGCTCTGCCTCTTTCTCGGCTTCGGCAAGCGGCGCTGCGAACTCGCCGTAATTGAGAACAACTCAAATGCGGTGAAGCATCGGGCCACATTATCCGAATACAGCCTCGAACTCCTCACGCAGTTGCTTTCCGTGACCGGCGCGATGGCCGTCGTCACCTTCCTCCTCTATACCCTCGATCCGAACACGCCGTCACCGCGGTCCCTGGTCTTCACGACGCCTCTCGTGTTCTACGCCATCTTTCGATACGCCATGGTGATCAGCCGCGGCGAGCGAACCGGGCCCACCGATGTGCTGATCAATGACCGGCCATTCCTCGCCACGGCCGTCATCTGGGTTCTATTGATCCTCCTGCTGGTCCTGCTCAAGGATCACCATCTGGAGTCTTATCTTCCGCTCCTGCGATATCCCGGTTCGGTTCCCACCCCACCCCCATAAGGGCATGGAAGCTGTTTCAATGCCGCGGCACCAGGGGGGTCCGCCGGTGTACGCATCGGTGCGACGCCAGTGCCAGGTGGGGTTCTGAAACTGCTCCTCAGGTCAGCTCAATCCTCGCTTCGGAGGTCGTATTTCGCGGTAGCGAGACGCCACGTCCGAATTCGGTCGAACCGCACAGATCGGAGCGGCGATATGCTTGACAGGGAACCCTTGGCTTCGGCGTCTATAGAAGTAGCGTGAGCGCAATCATGACGATCACCGCCGACGATGGCGATCTCGAACTGATCGCGGCGGCCCAGCAAGGGGAGCGAAGCGCCCTGGATGTCTTCGTTCGTCGACATCAAGGCTGGGTGAGGAACGTCGTCTACGCAACCGTCGGCAACCCCAGCATCGTCGACGACGTTGTCCAGCACGTCTGGACGATTGTTTGGGAAAAGATTGGAACGCTGGTCGATCCGGCGAGGTGGCGAGGTTGGCTGTATCGAATGGCCAAGAACGCCGCCATCGACGCGGGTCTTAGCCGGGCCCGGGAAAGAGAACGCCGGGTCGAGTTTTCGAGCATCGGATCTCAGGAATCCAGGACCAGCGACCCGGCAAAAGCCCTGATCGACGCCGAGCAACATCAACAGGTGCTCAGTGCGATCATGCAGTTGGCGGAAATATACCGGGAACCTTTCATACTCCGCCATCTGAATGGTTGGAGTTACGCTGAGATCGGCGAGGCGATGTCCTTGCCGGTGGATACCGTGGAGACGCGGCTGGTCCGGGCACGAAGGCTGCTCCGGGCCGCTCTGGTGAACGAGGTGGAATCGAGAAACCGATGAATCCTAACCGAGACATTTCATTTGGCGCCGATGATCACGTTGAGCGTCTGATCGCACGCCACCTCGATGGTGAGATCACCCCCGGCCAACAGGCCGAACTCGATCAGATTCTGGCCGGTGACCCGGACGCCCGGGCCATGCTCAGCGACTATCGACAAAACGACCTCTTCGCCGCTCGGGCCTTGCGGGCGGATATTGGTCAGGCAGGGACGACGCCGGTTCAGCATACCCCTCGCAATGTATGGCTGGTTGCCACAGGTGCAGTCCTGGCGGCGGCCGCTGTCGTCGCGTTGTCGTTCCTGCCGATCTTCAATCCGCCGGCAGACCGCCTCACGAATAACGTGGCGCCTGCCTTTGACATGGAGCCTCCTGTGAACCGTCTGCGGCCCACCACGATCTCGCCGCGATTTGTCGACTACAGAAACGTGGACCTTTATCCGCGGCAGCAGTTCAGCGACGTGCACCGCGACCTGATCGGAATCCGTGGCCCGGACCCCAATGTCATCTTCCTCTTTGAACGTGAAACACAGGCGACGAAGGTCGTCCCTGTCTCAGGAGATTTTTGACGGACTGTCCCGAAGAAGAACCAAAACCCCTGTCCCCCCATGTCGATGTTTAGCTCTCGTAGGATCGAGGCACATTGAGCGGACCCAACTAGAAGGAGTGCAAGACCATGATGCCCCTCCAGACCATCCTCCTGCTGGCCACCGGATTTTTCCTGCCGCCGGTTCCGGCGGTTGCGCCGGTGGCACAAACGGCCGACCATCCTGCCCGCGTGGAGTTGAAGGCCGATGCCGTGGTACAACTCGGCGACGGTGCTCATGCCGTCTTCGTCGCCGCGCCTCTGAACGAGGCCGCGAAGGACATCGAGCCCGGCGGCCCGTGGTTGGGAATCCAGTTCGGCCCCGTGCCCAAGCCGCTCGCCGCGCATCTTGGGATCAACCCCGAGGAGGGCCAGATGGTCTTGAACGTGGTTGAAGGATCGCCCGCCGATGGCGCCGGCATTCGTCAGTACGACGTCATCACCAAGATCGACGGCAGCCCGACTTCGGCGAATATCGAGAGCTTTCTTGACGTCGTCCGCGGTTTTCAGCCGGGCCAGACACACGATTTTGCATTGCTCCGCAATGGCAACAACGTCCAGATCAGCGTCACGGCGGGCACAAGGCCGGATTCCCCCGCCGAGTCAACCTACAAGTACGAGATGGATTTTGCGCCATTCTCACAGGGAAAGGTGTTTCAACGCGGTGGAATCATTCAGAAGGATCCCAGCGGCACTTGGAACTTCAGGGCCCTCGATCAACTGGATGATTTGCCGGACAACGTCTGGAAATTCATGCCTAAGCTGCACTCCGGCGACATGACCTTCTCATGGAAGGGCGACGACCAGGACGCCAAGAGCTTTGCATTCACCTTTCAGGGAGGAAAGAAGCTGCAAATCAGCCGCGGCGAAAATGGTCAGATCACCGTGACCAAGACCGAAGAGGTCAACGGCAACGATACGACCTCAACGGCGACCTACGCAAACGAAGCGGAGTTTCAAGCGGCCGATCCCGACACCTTCAAGACCTACAAGGGCAATGTTCATTTTGAACTGTTTGGTGATTTGAGCCTTCCGGATTTTCATTTCGGCGCCAAAGGGCCCCACGGCAACTTCCTTTTCAGGAAGGGTGACGACGACCAGGCCCCGGACGTAGACCTCGATAACATCATGGAACAGTCCAGGAAGATGTTGGAACACCATAAGATGCTGCTGAAGAAACTGCCGGGTTCGTCCGGCGACCCTGCGGCCAACGCGTTCTTCTTCAGGTCCAAGCCCTCCGTCAGCTTCGAGGTCGATCCCGACGGGGCGATTCGAGTTGTGATCCGGCAAGGCGACGGCGAACTCATCGAGAACTACGACAATGCGGCCCAACTCCAACAGGCCCGCCCGGAAATCTATGAGAAGTATCAAAACCTCAAGCAGGCCAAACCGGAATAATCGGTAAAAGCACCAAGCGTCATTGCCCACTCCACCCTCTTTGCCTTGTCGACGGCCCCACCGGCCATCGGCAAGGCAGACGGCAATCGCCGCGATCGGGAGCCTGACCGTAACAGGTCGGCTGTCGATCGCGGCGTTCTCGTTTTCTGTGCTCGCAGATCGCCTCACGCCGCCGATTCCCATTATGCGGCCTGACGTGGTGCGATGGATCGACGTGCGCGCCGTGCCTGATATCATGCACGGTGCCGGAGCTTCCGGCTCGGCGGCGGTTGACGATTCCAGGAAGGAGGACGGAACCATGAGGACCCGAGGCATGCTTGTGAGGGCCGTATGGGTGGTCTCGATCGTCGGCCCGTTCGCGGCGCCGATGCGCGCCGCCGAACCCAAAGATGTGAACTGGTCGGGCTTTCGCGGAAACACCGCCGAGGGAATCGCCCGCGGATTCTCGACGCCTGCGACTTGGGATGTGAACCAACCCAAAAACGTCAAATGGAAGACGCCGATCCCAGGCCTGGCCCATTCGTCGCCCGTCATTTGGGGCGATCGCCTGTTCGTCACGACCGCGATCGGCCGCCAGGATAATCCACAACTCAAGGTCGGCCTTTATGGAAGCGGCGACTCGGCGGACGACGTGGACGAGCACCGCTGGCAGGTGATCTGTCTTGATAAGCGCACCGGCAAGATCATGTGGACCAGGACGGCCCACAAGGGCATCCCCAAAGTCAAGCGACACACAAAATCCACGCACGCCAATTCGACGCCGGCCACCGATGGGAAACACGTCGTCGCCTTCTTCGGTTCCGAAGGGCTCTATTGTTACACGACCGACGGCAAACTCGAGTGGAGCAAGGACCTCGGCACCCTGGATGCAGGCCCCTACAACGCACCGGGCCTCCAATGGGGTTTCGCAAGTTCGCCCGTCGTTGATACAGGCAGGGTCTTCGTCCAGTGCGACGTCTTCGGCGACTCGTTCGTCGCGGCCTTCGACATCGACACCGGCAAGGAGATGTGGCGAACGCCTCGCAAAGACGTGTCCACGTGGTCAACGCCCACGGTCTTCAGGAACGGCCGTCGGGGCCAGCTCATCGCCAACGGCTGGAAACACATTGGCGGATATGATCTCGACACCGGCGAGGAGCTATGGAAACTCACCGGCGGCGGCGACGTGCCCGTGCCGACGCCCGTCATCGGGCACGGGTTGATCTACATCACCAATGCACACGGTCGCTCCGCACCGCTCTACGCAATCCGCCCGGACGCATACGGCGACATCTCTCTAAAGGATGGCGCCACCGCCAACAAACACATCGCCTGGAGCGTCCCGCGAAACGGCGCCTACATGCAAACGCCGTTGGTCTATGGCGACTACCTCTACAGTTGCAGCGATCGCGGCGTCCTCAAGTGTTTTGCGGCCAGGACCGGTGAGTTGGCGTATCAACAACGACTCGGTCAGGGCTCTTCCGGGTTCTCCGCCTCCCCGGTGGCCGCCGACGACAAGCTCTATTTCACCAGCGAAGACGGCGACGTCTTCGTCATCCGGCCCGGCTCCGTGTTCAAGCTGCTCGGCGTCAACCCCATGGGCGAAATCTGTATGGCCACTCCGGCCATTTCGGAAGGCGCCCTGTTCTACCGCACACGGCATCACGTTGTCGCCATCGCTGATCTGGAAGAGTCCCCTGCGCCGAAAAAGTGACGCACAATGCCGGCCGATGACATCTCTGCGACCAGGGCACGCCTCGTCGACCGCGAACCTCTCCTCCTGACCAACGCGCTGAAGGCCCTCTCTTCCGAACGGGGGGGCTGAGGTTGCGTGTTGTGACGGCCTCTTGATCCAGTTACTCAAACTGACCGGTTTTAAGCAACCCGACGAGTTTCGCCCGGAGGGCGCACGATCGTTGCCGGCGGCTTCAGCCGCCGGTGGGCGGGCTTTATTGAAGCTTTCGCCCGGAGGGCGAGCGAAGCGCTGGTTCGCCCTTCGGGCGGGAAGTTTCTCTTAGCACGTAGGGTCCGCTGTGCGGACCGATGAGGTTTAACATCGCTTATTTCGGAAAAGGTCCGCACAGCGGACCCTACTGCCTGAAGTCCCTGGCAACAATGGTCCGCCCTACGGGCGAAAAAACAATGCACGAAGAAACAATGCACCGGAAGGAAACCGCTCAATTTGAGCAGTTACTGTCGCAGACGCGTTGATCGTCGACTTCGCTTCATCCCTCCGATGCCGGCGAGGATGAACGCGATGAACGGTGAGGCCGCCGGTGCGCACGTGCCACACGCCGCCGGGCTCATGATGGCGCCCATTGACCCTGTGCCTGGTGGTAGGATGGTGTAGCCGAGGTCGGTCAGGGCAGCGACGTCGAAGGCGGTCCAGTCATCTCGGACGGTCCCGACGGCTGGTGAAGGGAACATGACGTCGCTGGAGGCGGCGCTGTGAGTCGGATCGGCGCCGAAGAGCTTGAGCGGTGCGCCACCATTGGCCGCGCGCGATGCAGGCCCATCGAACACGAGGCCGGACCCGTGTGCGGACGCATACGTTGCCATATCGAGCAGGAGGTTGCCGGCGACATCAACAACGGCCAGCCCCATAGCGGACGGTCCGGCATCCGTGGTCAGGAGCGAGTCGAAGCGCGTATACATGTCGGGCTTCGTCCCGTTGAAGCCGGTCCCGTCGGATTCGAGAAAACTGCCGAACCCCAGGGCGTGTGTCAGTTCGTGTCGAGCCACGTCAGGGAAGTAGGCCACACCGGCGGCTGGTGTGCCGGACAGGGCCACGTCATAGCCGAAGTCGAACACAATCCCCGCGTCCAGGCCCGGGTCGGTATCCGGCAACCCCATGACGATGCGCCGGTAGACCTCGCCGTCGCGGATGCCGGCGCTGGTGTCGAGAAAGGTTGCGCTGCCGATCCCGATAGGGCCGGTGCCGTCCACCTCGGAGGGAGCGACGCCGACCTCCACGGTCGCCGTCTGCTCGATGCGCTCGCCCATGGCCATCGCTGTTGCTTCCAGGGCAGCCCGACGGGCCGCGCCGGCTACGGGATCATCGAAGCCCGCGCCCGTGCCCGTCGTGACGTCGAAGAACGTGAACACGAAGGTGACCTTCGCGACGGCTCTCTGCGACTGAAATGCCGACAAGCCCAACCCAACGACAAGCGCCCAACCCCGTACACCGTGCATCGCGTCTCCCTTTGAGAAAGTGATATCGGTTGTTGATCTACCCCCGGTCCTGATGGAAACCCAGACTTCCGGGCAAACAAAGCTCGACCCGCCGTGCGCGCGTTCAGGATACGTCATTTCGCGATGCTCCGTCAAGCGTAGGTGCTCCGTTTTCGCCGGCATCGTCGAAGTGCCGAGCAGCAGCGCGGTAGGGATCACTTCTTGGTCGGGGGAGATTCACCCGGGTCAGGGCACCGGAACAGCATGCCGTTCGGCTCGAGACGGACGTGCGGCGGTGCCGTGGCGCCGCCGGAGAGGATCATGGACAGCGCCTCCTCCATCGTCCAATCCGTCCGCGTGATCCGATTCATGGGCACGATCTCCATGTATCCGCTGGTCGGATTCGGCGTCGTCGGAACATAGACCGTGGCCAGTATTTGATTGCTGTTCAGGTCGGTCAGCGTGTTGGTCATGAAGGCGATCGCCAGCATGTTCTCGTGTGGGAACTCGACCAGGACGACGCGCTTGGCGGATTCTCCGACCTTGCCCGCCCCGGAAAGCGCGCCAACCATCCGCTTGATGGCGCCATAGATCGTGTCCACCAGGGGGATGCGTTCCAACAGGGCTTCGATCGCTTCGATGAGCCGGCGGCCGACGACGTTGGACCCCAACCATCCCAGGACGTAGAGCAGGAGCAACGTCAGGCCGATGGCCATCGTGATGTCCTTCCAATCCGGATTGGAAGGGTCGATGAGTAGTGCCCGCTCCGACTGGATATTGAACGCCCAGGTGGCGAACTCGAAGATGCTATTGACCGTCTTGGCGCCGACGTTCAGGGCGATCGTGTAGACGTAGTGCATCAGGAAGGCGGTGACGGCCAACGGGATGATGATCAGTACGCCCGCAAAGAGTCGGCCGCGAAAGGATCGCAAACCGACGGCACTTTTGAGCTTCGATCGTTCGGTGGTTGTTTCTTCGGTCTTCTCTGGCATGGCGATTCGTTCTTACCTGACTGCGTTTGTCGGCGATGCTGGCCCGACAGGCAGTATATCGACTTACGCCGCCGCCCATAGTCCCCCCAGTAGGATGGGTCATCGGACCCATCCGTTGAACCCGTGGCATGAGTCATCGGATCCATCCGTTGACTTATTCGGCCAAATGCCCCCGTCGCCAACGACCCCGCTAAACACATGCCATGCCCCAGCCGACGGCGATGATTGCATGGCGAAAGGGACGGGCCTAGAATCTACCAAGTCGGGCAAGGGGTCGTGGGCAATGAGCGACCCAATTCAGATGCCGGCGAATCAGCCGTCGCCGGCTAAGAGGCCACGCCATGACCGCCTTGCAGCGCCAAGTCAAACAGGCCCAGCGTCGCCTGTGGTTGAACCGTTGGCTTCGGCTGTGGGGACGGATGCTCTGCCTCGTGACCGCCGTTTGGCTCGTGGGCTGGCTCGCGGATCGGCTGCTGGGCTTCCATTGGCCGATCGGGCTGACGCTTGGAGCGGCAGCCGGCGTGAGCCTGGCCGGCTCGCTCCTCTGGTTGATCCTCACTCGGGATCAGCCGATGGCCGCCGCAACGGCGCTGGATGAAGCCGCCGGTCTGCGCGAGCGCGTGTCGACGGGGTTGGGGCTTCGGGAGAATCCAAGTGACCCGTTTGAAGCGGCGGTGTTGGCCGATGCGGAAAAGTCCGTCGCCGGGCTGACGCCCCGGAAGTTCCTACCCGTGCGCTGGTCCGGCTCGCTCTCCCTCGGCGGCATCATGATCGCCGTCGCCCTGTTGTCGCTGCTTCTCGACAAGCACGACCTGCTGGGGCGCGATGCGGCCGCCGCCCGGGATCAGGCACATGCCGCCGAGCGCCTGCTGGTGAAGGCGGCGATCGCCAAGCCGATCTCGGCCCTTCAGGAAGTCGCAGCGCGGAACCCCGATCTGAACATGACCGACGACCTCCAACGGCTGGAGAAGCCGTCCAACCCAAATGCCGATGCCGACTTCCGCCGCCGCGAGGTCCTCAAGCAACTCAATCGAATGCAGGACTCCCTGCAAAAGAAGGCCGGCGCCGAGCGATTCAAGGCGATGGAAGAAACCAAGAAACGTCTCCGCCAACTCGGCCAACCGAGCGACCCCAGGAATGAACTCAGCAAGCTCATGGAGCGAATGTCATCGGGGGACTTCCAAGGCGCTCAGGAGGAAATCAAAAAGCTCCAGGAGCGGCTCGCCCAACGCGCTCATGAGGGCAAACCGGACCCTAAGCAGATCGAGGCCATGCAGAAGCAGCTCAAATCGCTCGCCGAGAAGCTTGAGAAGGCGGCGCAGGACAAAGAGAGCGAACGCGAGTTGAAGAATGCCGGCCTCTCGGCCGCCGACGCGAAGCGTGTCCTCGATTCACTCTCCAAGAAGGATCCCAAGCAGCTTGAAAAACTCGCGAAGGAACTCGCCGAGCGCCTCAAGAGTCAGGGCATGACCGAGCAGCAGATGCAGGACATGCTCAAGAAGATTCAGCAGCGACAAAAGGCCTGCAAGCAGTGCCAGGGCATGGGCAAGAAGATGGGTGATGCCGGCAAGGCCATGGAAGAGGGCGCGATCAAACAGGCCGCCGAACAACTCGGCGAGGCGGGCAAGATGCTTAACGAGATGGAGCAGATGGAGCAGGCCCTCAACGATCTCGAATCGCAGATGGCCCAACTCGACGAGGCCGCCGATGACCTCGGCGACTTCGACCCGAACAAGGATGACCTCGCCTGCAAGCAGTGCGACGGCACCGGCTACCTCCCCGATGGCTCTCCCTGCCCCAACTGCAACGGGACGGGTCAGCAACAAGGCCGTGACCGTGGCCGCGGAGCCGGGCCACGCGATCGCGACGACAGCGCGGCCACCTCGACGGTCAACAAAAAAGCCAAGACCAAGCAGGGCCGCGGCGGCAGCACCATCGGCCAGCAATTCGTCAAAGGCAAACAACTCAAAGGCGAGTCGCGCGTCGGCTCCAGCGATGCGTCCGGCGCCGGCGAGATCGACGTGACCGACACCCTGAACCGCGACCGCATCCCCCGCCTCTACCGCAAGAGCGTCAAGCGATTCTTCGACCGCGTGGAAGAAACTCCCAAGCCCGCCGAACAGCAAGGCGAAAAAGCGAACAAGGAGCGGTGAGAAAGCTCAGCGCCGCGTCCGGTCTCAGCGCTCCCTCACGCTCGCGGCTTGGTTTGGCCTTCTACGGTGTGGACGCCTGCGCGCGCAAAATGAAACAGCCGCCCGGGTGAACGGAGCGGCTGCTTCACCTGTTTTTGGAATGACCCTGCTAGCGTCGATTCCTGCGGCGAGATAGAAGCATCAGGCCCCCGAGGGCCACGACACTGAACGTGGCGGGCTCCGGGACGTTGATGAAGAAGGAGCTGTTCACC